>PVML01017045.1_pt1 | contig 343115 bp, 279 predicted proteins | sample 1853371 | NCBI WGS metagenome assembly PVML01 (sample SAMN08533508, study PRJNA380276) | Human gut metagenome, whole genome shotgun sequencing project. | isolation source: participant 1, chromium library | host: Homo sapiens | collected 2017 | reverse complement strand
CTCCCCGCTCTTCCGTTGTATTGGTCGCTGTAACGCGCATACCCAATATGCTACAATAGCCGTAGCAGTTCTTAAAGAGAAAACCGTTAGATGTGCTGCTCATTAAAGACACTCTTTTGTACATTGACAAGATATGAGGTTGCAATACGAAGTGTATTGCGTAAAATCTTAACCGTAAAAGATTTTTTACTGTATAGCATGGGAAGTTTAGTACCTGATACAGTTACAGATGAGCATGTCTTGTCTGTAAAGGGTGCTGTCAGCCACCCTATGATGTAACGCCACTTTAGATAGCAATATCTATCGGGGATGAAAGGTCGGAGGTGCAAGCCGTTCGTACGACTGGGCAGTTACAAGCCCATTACCTTTAGGTGATAGGTAGTTGACAAGGAGGGCTTGATTATGGCTAATCAGACTTTACCATTGCATGTCCGAGAAAGATCCGGTTGTTTTTCTATTATCCGTCGGACGAGTATATTTCCTATCTGATGTCAGTGGATGAACTGATGTTTGTGGATGAGATCCCGTGTATGGATCTGTTTGAGGGAAATAATCCCAGGGAGCGGATCGTAATCTTTGAGGTGGAGTAGCGGGTATTGGGACGTTGCTTTTCTTGTAAAAATAGGGGATTCGTGCTATCATAATTGAAAAAATAAAATTATTAGAAAATGCAGAAAAAAAATAGATAGGAAAGGGGCTTTATATATGGCAGAACAGCTTACATTAACATGGATCGGTCATTCCTGTTTTAAATTGGACTGTGGAGATTATACGATCGTATTTGACCCTTACGAGGATGGCTATGTGCCGGGATGTCCGCCGGTACGTGAAAGTGCGGATCTGGTGCTGTGCAGTCATGATCATAAGGATCACGGAGCCAGCCATCTGGTGAAGCGGATCGAGGGGAGAGAGAACCCATTTCAGATCCAGGTGATCCATACCTGGCATGACGACCAGAAAGGGGCTTTGAGAGGAAGAAATCAGATTCACATTCTGGATGATGGCACGTTCCGCATGGCCCATATGGGGGATCTGGGATGTAAACTGACAGAAGAAGAGATGAAGCAGCTTCGGGGGCTGGATCTGATGCTGATCCCGGTTGGCGGGTATTATACCATTGATGCGAAGCAGGCCAAGGCGCTGGTGGAGCAGGTAAAGCCGAGAATCGTGGTTCCGATGCATTACCGGGGTGAGGGCTTTGGGTATGATGTGCTGGGAACGGTGAAGGACTATACGGATCTGTGTGAGACGGCGGTCTATGGGGACAGTGAAGTTTTAGTTCTGGAAAAATCAGGTGTTTTGGAGTCTGATCAGATGTCTGCATCCGACCAGAATCCGGTATCAGCGCAGGCATTAAGCTGGCGTACAGGAGCCCAGTCCGGCACACTGAGAAATGGACAGGAGGAAACCGTAGTTCTGCGGATGACAAAGGATGAATAATGGAAAATGGAACCAGCTTTTGACCCGGTGGAGAGAAAAATTCCGCCGTTTTATGGTGGGACGGTATGGCAGCGATGAGCTGAACCAGTGCCTGGTGTGGGTATTTATCGCGATCCTTTTTGTAAAGATTTTTATTCATTCCAGAATCTGGTACTGGCTGGAACTGGCAGTGATCGTTGTGATCTATTACCGGATGTTTTCGAAAAATATCAGCCAGCGGTTTAAGGAGAATCAGACGTACCTAAATCTTCGTTTCCGGGTGACGGAATGGGCGAAAGGCGTGAAATCAGGAAAATGGAAAGAAGACCTGGAAGAAGTCAAAAAGTATAAGATCTTCAAATGTCCGAACTGTGGGCAGAAGATCCGGATCCCAAGAGGACATGGAAAGGTCAGCGTCCACTGCCGGAAATGTGGACATGATTTTATTGGAAGAACTTGACAGTCTGGTGACGGAGTGATACTCTAATAATAGCGATAACTATAAAGGAACTGAATCGTTATCGATAAATGAAATCATGTGCCTAAGAGATGAGAGAGCAGGCAGATCAGAAGCGTGATAGCTTCTGGTTTGTTGTGCTCTTTTTTTGTGTCATAGGAAACTTCGCCCTATGACACAAAAACGCTTCGCGGGATGCGCACTCGCACGAAGAAGAAATATGTCGCAAGCGACCGCGCTCGGCGCGAGAATGTGCCTTGGCACATTCTTTCTTACGTACATACAAAACAGGAGGGTCAGTTGTGAGCAGATGGGATTATGATGTAGCCGTGATCGGCGGCGGTGTAGTTGGCTGCGCGGCGGCAAGAGAATTGTCAAGATATGAGCTTTCCGTGTGTTTGCTGGAGAAAACAGAAGATGTATGTTCTGGAACCTCCAAGGCTAACAGTGCCATCGTCCATGCGGGATTTGACGCAGTGCCGGGTACCAGGAAGGCAGAATTTAACGTAAAGGGCAATGAGATGATGGGAGATCTGGCGAAAGACCTGGATATTCCATTCAAGAGAAATGGTTCCCTGGTGTTATGCTTTGCTGAGGAGGACAGGGATGGTCTGCAGATGTTATATGATCGTGGAATTGCCAACGGAGTGAAAGATTTAAAGATTCTGGAAAAGAATCAGGTATTGGAACTGGAGCCGCATGTATCCGATCAGGTGGTGGCAGCGCTTTTTGCACCGACCGGCGGAATCGTCTGTCCATTTGAGCTGACCATCGCCATGGCTGAGAATGCCTGTGAAAATGGTGTGGAGTTTAAGCGGAATGCAGGAGTCCGTAGTATCGAAAAATTGGAGGATGGTTACCGACTGGTAACTGAGAGCGGTGAACTGACAGCCCATTATGTGGTCAATGCAGCAGGCGTTTATTCTGATGAGATCCACAACATGGTCAGTGAAAAGAAGCTGCACAATACACCAAGAAAAGGGGATTACTGTCTGTTAGACCAGGCCGCCGGTGGATATGTATCCCATACGATTTTCCAGCTTCCTGGTAAATACGGCAAAGGAATCCTGGTATCCCCGACGATCCATGGCAACTTGCTTCTGGGACCAACCGCTGTGGATGTGGAGGACAAAGAAAATACCGCAACAACAGCAAAAGAGCTGAGTGATGTGATCAGCAAATCTGCAGTCAGTGTGAAAGGTATCCCATATAATCAGGTGATCACTTCCTTTTCTGGCGTTCGTGCCCATGAGGATGGAGATGATTTCGTGATCGGAGAAGCAGAGGATGCAGAAGGCTTCTTTGATGCAGCAGGTATCGAGTCCCCGGGATTGACCAGCGCCCCGGCTATTGGAGTGTATTTAGCAGAGCAGATTGCGGCAAAAGCATCAGCAGAACGGAAAGAGAACTTTATTTCCACCAGAAAAGGTATTCCGAGACTGAACCACATGAGCTTTGAGGAGCGGGCAGAGCTGATCCGGAAACGTCCGGAATACGGCACCATCGTCTGCCGGTGCGAGGGTATCAGTGAAGGTGAGATCATGGATGCGGTCCACAGACCGGTGGGAGCAGTTTCCATGGATGGTGTGAAGCGCAGGACCAGACAGGGCATGGGAAGGTGCCAGGGCGGTTTCTGTACACCGAAGGCCATGGAGATCATCGCCAGGGAACTGGGATGCGCCATGGAAGACATTTGCAAAAATCAGCCAGGTTCTGAACTGCTGGTAAAGAACGGAGGGATGGAAGCATGAAGACATGGGATGTGGTAGTGATCGGCGGAGGCCCGGCTGGACTGGCAGCAGCGGCAGCAGCCAGAAAACAGGGAATTGAGGATGTTCTGATCCTGGAGCGTGACCAGATGCTTGGCGGTATTTTAAACCAGTGTATCCACAATGGTTTTGGACTTCATACATTTAAAGAAGAACTGACAGGCCCGGAATACGCAGACCGCTTCATCAAAGTGGTAGAGGAGTTAAAAATCCCGTATCATTTAAATACCATGGTGCTGTCCATTTCTAAGGACAAACAGGTGACTTACATGAACCGGGAAGAGGGACTGGTGACCATCCAGGCGAAGACTGTGGTTCTGGCCATGGGATGCCGGGAGCGATCCAGAGGCGCGTTAAATATTCCGGGATTCCGTCCGGCTGGCGTGTATTCTGCAGGAACCGCCCAGCGCCTGACCAATATGGAAGGCAAGAAAGTGGGCCGTGAAGTGGTGATCTTAGGCTCTGGTGATATCGGCCTGATCATGGCAAGACGCATGACTCTGGAAGGCGCCAAGGTGAAGGTGGTTGCGGAACTGATGCCTTATTCTGGCGGCCTGAAGAGAAATATTGTCCAGTGCCTGAATGACTATGGCATTCCGTTAAAACTAAGCCATACGGTGGTGGAGATCCACGGAAAAGAGCGTGTGACCGGAATCACCCTGGCACAGGTGGATGACCACCGGAAACCGATTCCAGGAACGGAAGAGTATTATTCCTGCGACACCTTGTTATTGTCTGTTGGCCTGATTCCGGAAAATGAGCTGACCAGAGGACTTGGTGCAGATGTCAGCCGCGTCACATCCGGTCCAGAGGTCAACGACCATCTGGAGACCAGCGTGCCAGGCGTATTTGCCTGTGGAAATGTACTTCATGTCCATGATCTGGTGGATTACGTGTCTGAGGAAGCGGCTATGGCTGGACAGGCGGCGGCAGAGTATGTGAAAGAACTGGCAGAACGTGAGAAGTATGCTGGGAAGACAGATACAGAAACTTCTGCGTTGGGCGACGGGGAAGAAGTACCCATGTCAGAAGGCCACCAGTCCCTGGTACGTCTTTCAGCGGAAAACGGTGTCCGTTACACCGTTCCACAATATCTGGATCCGAAGCATATGAAAGATCAGATCATTGTCCGGTTCCGTGTGGACAATGTATACAAAAACAGATCCATTTCCGTATACTATGACGGTGTTAAGATACAGACCAGGAAGAAACGTGTGATGGCGCCGGGTGAGATGGAGCAGGTGATCCTGAAAAAGGATAGCTTTGGCGATTATCCGGATCTGAAGAAGATCACGATCTGTACAGAGGAGGCGTAAGGAAATGGAGACCAGAGAATTGACTTGTATCTGCTGTCCGATGGGGTGTTCCATGACAGCGGAGATTGAAAATCATGAGGTAGTAAAGGTAACAGGCAATACCTGTCCAAGAGGTGCAGCTTACGCGAAGAAAGAGATCACAAGCCCATCCAGGACGGTTACCTCCAGTGTTCATGTGACCCACGGAAAGCTTTTGATGGCTTCTGTGAAGACAAAGGAGGAAGTGCCGAAGGAGCGGATCATGGATGTGATGGAAGTGGTGCGGAACCTGACCGTAGAAGCCCCGGTTACCATTGGCCAGGTGCTGGTGGAGGACTGTGCGGGAACTGGTGTGGAGTTAGTGGCGACCAGGAACGTGGATGCAGTGTGACCGGTCTTTTCATTGACAGATGAGAAAAAAAGAGTCACAATAGGGGTAATAACGTTATAATACAGAAAGCAGAGGCAGAATCCACATGGGACATAAACACGAGAAAATCCGCGACTTATTTGAAATTTCACCGATCATCACCGCCGTCAAAGATGAACAGGGTCTGGAAAAGGCATTGAAAACCGAATCTCCGGTGGTATTTCTGCTATTCGGAAATATCTGCAACATCACCGGTCTGGTGGATCAGGTGAAAAACAGCGGAAAGATCGCCATCGTCCATGTGGATCTGATCCAGGGGTTAAGTTCTAAGGAGGTTGCCGTGGATTTTATCCATCAGAACACCAGGGCGGACGGGATCATCAGCACCAAAGCCCCATTGGTCCGTCACGCCATGGATCTTGGCATGATCGGCGGTCAGCGCACATTTCTGATCGATTCCATGGCCTTAGAGACCACTAAAAAGCAGCTTCTGACCTTCCAGCCAGATTTCATGGAACTGATGCCGGGAGTGATGCCAAAGATTTTGAAGACCGTCCGTGGATACACCGAGATCCCGTTGGTGGCGGGGGGACTGATCTCCGATAAGAAGGATATTCTGGCGGCATTTGACGCAGGGGTGGATGCGGTGTCTACCACCAGGGAAGAGTTGTGGGGGCTGTAAAAACTATGGAACCGGTAACGGTTTTCCCTCTTGACAACTCCCCACAAACCGCTTATAATGACACTAATTTCATAGCAACACGAAAAGCAATGAAAAGAACAAGTAATGTCCAGCAGCAGCACACAGAAAGCAGCCGGTTGATGAGAGGCGCGTGGAAAACTGGTCATGAATACATCTTTGAGCTTCACACCAAACGGCTTGGCCCAGTAGGCTGTGACGGATTCCCGCACACGTTATCGTGCTAGGATATGGATTTTTTGTCTTAAATTTAAGATCCGATGTGTCCGAAAAGGCAGAGAAGAGTGATCTTTTCTGTAAACATTAGGTGGTACCACGAGAATATGCCTCGTCCTTTTGATTAAGGATGAGGCTTTTTTAGTTTCCTGCAAGCAGGATTCTATTTTCATTTATTTAAGAAGGAGAGAAGTAAAATGCAGTGTTACGAAGAATTAGTTGCCCGCGGCCTGATCGCCCAGGTAACCAACGAAGAAGAAATCAGAGAAATGGTAAATAATGGAAAGGCAACCTTCTATATTGGATTTGACCCAACCGCAGACAGCCTTCATGTAGGACATTTCATGGCCCTGTGCCTGATGAAACGTCTTCAGATGGCAGGCAATAAGCCGATCGCCCTGATCGGCGGTGGTACAGCCATGGTTGGTGATCCATCTGGAAGAACCGATATGCGTCAGATGATGACTGTGGAGACCATTCAGCACAACTGCGACTGCTTTAAGAAACAGATGAGCAAATTCATTGATTTTTCTGAGGGAAAAGCCCTGATGGTCAATAACGCTGACTGGCTGTTAAAGCTGAATTATGTAGAACTGTTAAGAGAGGTTGGCGGGTGCTTTTCCGTTAACAACATGCTTCGTGCAGAGTGCTACAAGCAGCGTATGGAGAAAGGCTTAAGCTTCCTGGAGTTCAACTACATGATCATGCAGAGCTACGATTTCTATGAGTTATTCCAGAGATACGGCTGCAATATGCAGTTCGGCGGCGATGACCAGTGGAGCAACATGTTAGGCGGTACCGAGCTGATCCGCCGGAAACTTGGCAAGGACGCTCACGCTATGACCATCACTCTGTTATTAAATTCCGAGGGCAAAAAGATGGGCAAGACCCAGTCTGGCGCTGTATGGCTGGATCCAAACAAGACATCTCCATTTGATTTCTATCAGTACTGGAGAAATGTAGGCGATGCAGATGTTCTGAAATGCCTGCGTATGCTGACCTTCCTTCCACTGGAGCAGATCGATGAGATGGATAAATGGGAAGGCAGCCAGTTAAATACTGCAAAAGACATTTTAGCTTACGAGCTGACCAAGCTGGTTCACGGCGAGGAAGAAGCTGAGAAGGCAAGAGAGGCATCCAAAGCATTATTCAGCGGCCAGGGAAGCCTGGACAATATGCCAAACCATCAGTTGGCAGAGGCTGATTTTAACGAAGAAGGAATGATTGACATTCTGGCAGTTCTTCAGAAATCCGGTCTGACGCCATCCCGTGCAGAGGCAAGAAGAAATGTAGAACAGGGCGGCGTTTCCATCAACGGAGACCAGGTGAAAGATATCAAGAAGACCTTTACCAAAGACGATTTTGGCGGAGACGGCATGATCGTGAAGAGAGGCAAGAAGAACTTTATGAAGGTGACTTTATAAGGAAAAATAATATAAAAATGAAAAAAGAGAAGAAATGTGCGAAAACGTGCGTTTCTTCTTTTTTAAATTAATAATTTGCAAAAAAAATGCAAATACTATTGACTAAACAGAATAAAAAGCATAACATAAAAGCAGAGAGAAAGGGGAGATGCGGAGAATGTTATTGGAATTTCATTGTTCGAATCACAAATCGATAAAAGAAAAAGTAACATTTTCTATGATTGCAGGCAGTGATACAACATCCGAAGAATTTCTAAAAACTTATGGAAATTTGCGGGTATTGCGGTCGGCGATCATCTATGGTGCCAATGGTTCCGGGAAGAGCAATTTCATTTCGGCTTTATCGTTTATGCGTGATCTGGTCAGTAATAGCATGAGATATCAGCCCGGTCAGCAAATTATTCAGATGGGACATAAGTTGTGTTCGGAAAAAGTGCCGAGTAAGTATGAGATCCAGTTTGTGAGGAACGAAGTCAGGTACGCATACGGATTTTCTATTAGGGGCAATGCCATTTTGGATGAGTATTTGTATTATTTTCCAAAGGGTCGACAAGTGAAAATTTTTGAACGTGTTGGATTGGAAATCAAAGCAGGAGATCGATATAAGAGCTTGTTTGATTTGAGCATCAGTGTACTAAAAGAGAATCGCTTGTTTCTATCTTGTGCGGCAAATTACAGTAGCAGAAAAGAAATTGAAGAAGCATTTCTATTTTTTAATACGGATCTTGTGATTTATAATTCGGAAAAAAATGATTGGATTGAGTATTCCATTCAACTGATGCAGAATAATAAGGCAATGAAAAAGAAATTTATGAATATTTTGCAGGCTTTGGGAACAGGAATTCAGGAGATTCATTTATCGGATCAATCGAAAAGTAAAGCGGACGCAAATGCGAAAGTGGTCTATGATCGCTTTGAAGTGGATCTTATGACAGAGGAATCTGCTGGTATTAAAAGGCTGTTTCAGATGATCTGTCCGATGCTGGATATTTTAGATACTGGAAAGGTTCTTATTTGTGATGAATTGGAGAATAGTTTGCATGAATCAGTGATTTCTCAAGTGGTTCAGATGTTTCAGACATACGCAAAAGAACCATTTGCCCAACTGATTTTTACAACTCATGATACGAGTCTGCTGGATACGGATCTGTTTCGAAGAGACCAGGTGTGGTTTACACAATTAAACCAGGAACGTGCAACGGATTTGTATTCTTTAGTGGAGATCAGAAATGTGAGGAAGACGGAAAATTTAGAAAAGGGATATGTATCTGGAAAATACGGTGCGATACCTATGCTTAATAAGCAGTTTTTTCATGAATTGGAAGAAAGTATGAAAGGATAGGTGCAAATTCCGGCCAAACGGTGCACTCATTCTGAAATAAACAGTGCAGCCATTCCGATGTAACGGTGCATTTATTCTGAACGAACGGTGCGCCTTTCTGTATACTGAATGATGGAACTTATTCATCAGCAGTTGAGAAAGGAGCAAATGTATGCAAAGTTACTCAACAATCATCGGCGTGATTGAATTACGCCTTAGTGGTATTGGATACCGCACCACAAAAGCTCGTTATGGTATCGGAAACAGTACTGTCACACTCATCATGAATCGTTTTAAGGAAACAGGTCTTACCCTTGATGACCTTAAAACAATGGAACCAACAAAAGTAGAAGCATTATTCTACCCACCGGAAAATCTAAGACAGGCAGAGAAGCCGCTTCCGGATTTCCACATGATCCATCAGCGTATGCTGGCAATGAAACATCCTGATCTTGCCTTCCTTTGGCTGGAATACAAAGAAGCCCATCCAGATGGTTATCAGCTGTCTCAGTTTTACAAGCTGTACCGAGACTTTCTCCATGAAAATTTCGGCTTGGAAAAAGTCTCAATGCCGGTCGAGCGGATTCCAGGTGAAAAGATGTACATCGATTGGGTTGGGGATCAGCCAGAGTTATTGACAGATCCGTCTACCGGAGAAATCCGCAAGGTTCATGTATTTACCACTACGTTAGGCTTTAGTAGCTGTGTGTATGCTGAGATCTTTCTGGATGAAAAGCTCCCAAGTTTCATCAACGGTGTTGTGCATGCGCTAGAGTATTATCAGGCAGTTCCTAAGTATCTTGTTCCAGATAATCTCAAGACAGCAGTTACAAAGCACTCAAAGGATGAACTGACACTGAATTCTGTGTTTTCTGACCTTGAGGACTTTTATGATGTCATTGTGGTTCCGCCACCACCGCGCAAGCCGAAAGGGAAACCATCTGTTGAAAATCATGTGCGATTTCTTGAGACCCACTTGATTGAACGGTTGAAAAAGGATATCTATACAAGTCTGGAAGAACTCAACAGGGCAACACAAAAAATAATAGCAACCATCAACCAGGATGAATTCCGCCAGAAATCTGACATCCGTAAAACAAGGATGTACGCGTTTGAAACCTATGACAAACCGCGAATGCGTCCTCTGCCGGGAGGCTGCTATGCGCTTTGTGATTACAGGTATTATGCACGTGTACCGGATAATTATCATCTTGAGTATGATGGTCACTATTATTCTGTATTGTATACATACCATGGCAAACCTGCAATCCTGAAAGCAACGATGTCGGAAATCAGGATCTGCGACGAAAACAACCGTCTTATATGCAGGCATCCTCGTTCCTACAAAGATTTTCCACGTTACATTACAGATGTAGCACATATGCCTGAACATCACCAGTACTACAAGGAACTGAACGCTCACGATGGTGCTTATTATCGGCGCTGGGCGAGCGTATTTGGCGAATCAATGGTCACACTGATTGACCGTGTGCTTCGTAGTGCAAAGCACGAGGAGCAGGCCTACAACAGTTGTAAAGGCATGCTGCACATGTGCAATGAGATTCCACGCCATCTGGTTTCGGAAGCGGCTCAGATGTGTATCGATGCAAATGCCTGCAAGTATTCTTACTTCAAAAAAGCGCTCAGTAAGGTTACGGATAAGCACGCTTCATCTGCTGACAGAACCAGTCATCTCCCAGAGCATGAAAACATCAGAGGGAGGGACTGCTATCAATGAGAGAGACATCATCTAACACCAGAGAAATCGTCACTTGTGAACGTCTCCGTCAACTAAAAATGTCTGGGATGGCAGATGCATATGAGAAGCAGCTGAACGATCCCAATGCTGACCTTACATGCTTTGAAGAACGCTTTGCAGAAATCGTTGAACGGGAATGGCAGATACGATATGACAAAAAATTCAATCGTCTGCTGAAACTTGCAAGACTCCGCTATCCATCTGCTGATATCGATGAAACGATAAATGATCCGGCAAGAAAGCTGGATGCTGCTTCCATCCTGAAGTTGTCGGAATGCCATTGGATTGATGAAGGGAAGAACCTTATCATAACAGGAATGACCAGCAGTGGAAAAACATATCTCAGTAATGCTCTGTGTGTAGCTGCTCTTCGTCAAATGAAAACAGTACGTTATGTTCGAGCCAATACCCTTATGCTTGAACTTGAACAGGCACGTCTGAAAACCGTATATCTTGAGCATGTATCTGCTTTAAGTAAACTGGATTTGCTTGTGATCGATGACTTCGGTCTGATGGAACTTGACCTTGATAAATGCCGGGATCTTTTCGAGGTTATCGATGGTCGGGACGGACGGAAATCAACGATTATTGTTTCTCAGTTCCCAGTAAAATCCTGGTTTGACCTTTTTCAGGAACATACCTATGCAGATGCATGCCTTGCCCGGATCACTGACAAACGGCACTGTTATCGTTTGGAAATGAATGGAATCAGCATGCGGGATACAGATAAATAACTGTATTAACTTCACCAGTGGCACTGCGTGCCAACATAGCGGTGCTCCGCACCGTTCGAAATGGAACGGCTGCACCGCTTACGCGGAGCAGCTGTCCCGTTTTACCGTAACTTGCAAGGATAGGGAGGCACTGTATGAAAGATAGAAATCTTGAATTAAGTATTCGAAACGAAAATACAAGAGATAAATTTCATACAGAGGTTGTAAGATTTAAGTTAGACCAGATTATGAAACATTATAAAGAAACCATGCAGGCTGTTGATGCACAATTTCGTGTTGCAGATGAATTACTGGGAGCGGGACAGAATGAGGAAGGGGAAAATATATGGAGAGCCCAGATAATATTTCTGGCAAGCGCAGTGGATTTTTATATGCATGAGTTAACAAAATATGGTTTGTGCGAGATTTACAGCGAAAACTGGATGGATACAGAAAAATATAACCATTTGCCAATGCATATGGAGGTGGTAGAAAGGGCATTAAAATCAGGAGAAGAATTGGATTGGTTTTTAGAATATATTAATGGGTATTATGAAACAGTTACGATGGTTTCATTTGAATCTGTGAAGGCTCAGTTGAATTTACTGGGAATTGATCTAGCGAAGGTTGCGAATCAGGCATTTTACGAGAAAAATGGAGTTGAGAAGACACGGGATCGGATGAAACGTTGCTTAAATGAATTGTTTTACAGAAGAAATATCATTGCTCACCAGACTGACCGTGCGCATACAGATGCCAGGAGGTATCCGATTACAAAAGAAATTGTACAGAGATTTATCCGGGATGTGGGGAAGATCGTGGAAGCGATTCATATAGAAGTGGAGAAAAAATAGTTTTAAATGTTGGGACAGAATGCGTAGTGAAACACATTCTGTCCTGTTTGTTTATACGGTAAATCCCATTCTCTCAAACTGTTCTTCCGGCGCCTGGTTTTCTTTCATCATTTTTATCATAACCTGGCAGAGATGTTCTTCTACTACGGGATCGTGGATCGGATGCTTCTGCTCTGGATCATTTGCCAGGTCGAAGAGCAGGGTGCCGAACCGGTAAGGCTGAACAAAGGTTTTTGCCGGAATTTTGAAGACACCGCAGCCCTTCATAAATGGAAACTCCTTTTTATCGCAGAGCTCTGCCTGGGTCATTTCCTCTAAGGAGAATGGACGATCCATATGACATGGCATGGAGGTGTACTCGTAAAGAGGACCATTTTCCTGGTCTTTGCAAGAGCGCATATAGACATAGCGGCCGTCTGTGATGCAGATATGGCCTCCGAAGATACCGAAGAGCGCATAGTCGCGAACAGCAGTATCATGTTGAATGATCGGTGTCAGACTGTGTCCATCCATAAATTCAGGAGGGGCGATCTGGAAAAATTCAGCTAAGGTCGGAACGATATCAACGGTCTGTGCCAGCTGCTGTCTGCGCTCACCCTGGATCGGATTACGCGGATCGTAGATGAAGAATGGGGTATGGATCAGTTCCTCGTACATCGGCTGGATGTTCTTGCCCATCCACTCTTTTTCACCGAGCATGAAGCCATGATCGGTATTGACGATCAGCATGGTGTCCTTCCAGAGGTCATATTTATCCATCATATCTAAGACTTTTCCAAGATAGCGGTCACACATGCTCAAAAGGGCTGCATATTCGTAGCGGACATGTTTGGTCGCGGCATCACCATACTGGTTGATCCCATAATCCGGCCAGTCGAGGTTCTTGCCATGATAGTCATCCGGATATAATTTCTTGTATTCGTTCTGCGTGTAGAAAGGTTCATGAGGGTCAAAAGCCTCAATCTGCAGGAACCACTGATCTTCCGTGTGGTTACGTTCAATGAAGTCCAGACCGCTCTCGAAGGTCTTGTACTGAGGCATCGCCTCTTCTGTAGTGATAAATTGGCGGTTTACCCAGTCATGGCGCCAGCTCTGACCGGTTTTTCTCTTGGAGAGGGTATCAGGGTAATCCGGCCAGGAGACCTGTCCCATCCATGGATCTCCCTGCTGGCCGCGGACGATCTCGTGGCTGTCAAATTTGGTCAGGTAGCAGGAGCCGCCGTCCTGCCAGTAGTGGAAGTGATCGGTAGAAATATGGGTATAGATACCGGCTTCCTTCATGCGGGTAATGACAGAATCATCAAATGGCTGCATCGGAGACCAGGAAGAGTGCAGGAAATTATATCGGCCGGTCTGCAGTTCGCGGCGGGCAGGCATACATGGCATACTACCGCCGTAGAAACAGTCAAATGTGAGCGTTTTCTCGCTCAGACGCTGAAACTGCGGCATGACTGTCCAGTCACAGCCGTAGTTGGGGAGAAAATGCCGATTCAGGGAATCAAACATCACCATAATTGCTTTCATAAATCATAAACCTCCTTATATTTCCTTTACACGGTAGGAAGAAGGGGAGACCCCTTTCACCCGCATAAATACTTTGTACATAGTATTGCTTGAAGAAAAGCCGACCTGTTTTGCGATAGCGGTGACAGTAAGGTCGGTGGTTTCCAGAAGCCGGATGCCGGTCTCAAGCCGGAGCCGGATGATCCGGTCATTTAAAGTCTCGCTGCAGCTTGTCTTTAGCAGCTGGAATACATATTTTTCAGAAATATGAAAAGCATCCGCAATCGAACCGGCGCAGAGATCCGGATCAGTGTAATTCTGATCAATGTAAGACAGGATCTCGGTACCAAGATTTCGTGCAGTTCGTGTCATGATGATATCATACTGCTGCTGCAGCTCTTCATTTAGCTTAAGGAATACTGTGTATACAGAATTCAGATCATACTCGTCCAGGTCATTAGGAAGGATCGGGGCGTGGAATCTGGTCTCACCATTGCGTTCCGCTTCCAGGGAAAACTGGCTGCAGACTGCAGCGTAAACGGAGCGCAGGGAGAAAAACATCTGACGCAGCTCTACAGGATCCTGTTCCGTCTGGCTGATGGTCTGGTGCAGCAATTCCAGTATCCGGTCTGAATTCTGGCGTTTGCCGCCAAGAAGGGCACGCTGCAGATTGTCCAGTTCCTGAATGCTGATCAGGGAACGGATCGCCCTGGAAGAGTGGGTGTGGGTAAATACAAATACACCATCGATGTGATAACCGGCAGATAATCTTCGTTTGGCCTGGGTAGCAGCATGCTGGGCATAGGTAATATCCTGGAACTGGTTGCTGATTCCTGCCTTCAGGGAGACGTGATAAGTTTCTCTGAGGAATTTTAAACGTTCTCGCAGCAGATCTGGCAGTTCAGGAGCAGCTTCGGTAAGACAAAAAAGCTGGTTTTCTGTCCCGTAAAAAATATCCTGTCCATGTCCAAGCTGCAGAAACTGACCGGAGAGCAGATCATTTCTGGAAATACAGGAATCCGTGGGCAGTGTTTCGGGAAGTGAGAAAACGATCACACACATGGAGGTGGAAAAATCACCGAAATATTGATGAAAGGATATTTTTTCCTGATCAGAATCAATACCGGAAATAAACAATTTCTCCTTTAAACCATCAGCAACCATGGAATCCAGAGTGCCAATGGTCGTTTTGCAGCGGCTGATTTCCTGGATCAGGTTTAAAACGGTATCTTCGATTTCAACAAAAGAGTTATGCCTGTCCGGTTTCCGGTTCATATCCTGAATGATCTGGAGGATGCGTTCGATGGGGCGTGACCGCCGGTGGGCAAAGTAAATGGCAGCAGCAGTGCCCAGAAGAAGTGCGATTCCCATATCGGCAATGATCAATCGGACAGCTGCCTGGTGGATCGGCTTAAAATAGGTATTTTTAATTCCAATGGTGAGATATCCCTGGCTGCTTTGGCGAAGATCTAAAAGTTTCCAGCCATTAGAAGAAAATTGATCCGGGAGATTGTGCTGGGCCAGTACGGTTCCATCTGCATTTTTTAATATGGCAAAGCCATAATCGGCAGCAGAACTTGACAGGAAGCTTCTGGCTACTGCATCCGGATCCAACTGGACAATGACAAGCATCCGCACATTGGCATCTCCATACATTGGAAAATAATAGGAAAAATTCAAGGATTTTCTCTTCTCCCCAGAGTTTACATAATCGGTCAATTCATCACTGTAAAAAGAAATTCCAGTACTATTTAATGGGAAGTCCTCCAACCAGTCCGAAGTTTTGCCAAAAGTATCTGATTTCATATAAGAATAGAAGGAATCACGGTTGTCAAAGATGTAATTCTGCGTCAGAACATAATTAAATTTTGGCAGATATACCAGGACATCCTGGACGTATTGCAGATTCTGATAATACAACCGGATCCGCTTTTGCAGCCTTGTCATGTCATAAAACAGGGAAGAGGAGGTGCTTCGTGTACTATCATAATAGATCGAAGTAAAATCCCGGTCGCTGTAAAGATTTCTGGTGGTATGGAAAATTGAGGATTCCTGAAGATCCAGTTCTCCTAACATGCTGGAGGCGTAATCGCGGATTTCAGCCAGTGCCTGCTTCTGCTCAGATACTTCAAAAGCGCGGCAGACAGGGAACAGGCATAGAAGAACCAGCAAAATAATGGCAATATAAGTAGAGGCAAAGATGAAAAAGTCTTTTTTGGCAAAATTGAATAAGTTTTTCATGCAATCGCTCCATTTCTTGTAATATATATACATAATATAGGATAGAGAGAGGGAATGTCAATGGGATATCATGATATTGGTAGGATAGTGTACGAATTTCATGGTCTGGCAGGAATGTCAACTTTACTTTTGTAATTGTGCAGTTTAAACTAATGACATAGCAAATAACAAACAGGATTCGTCATTTTGACAATCGAAAAAGGAGGCACCATATGAAACGTAAAGAGACGCTGACAGGCATCTGTTTCATCCTTCCTGGCCTGATCGGATTCATCATTTTTATTCTGATTCCGGTTATCATGTCTCTGGGAATCAGCTTTACCCAGTGGAATTTCCTAAAAGGATGGGACGCCATCAAATTTACCGGATTAAAAAATTATTTGAAACTGTTTAAAGATGAATGGTTTCTGGTATCTTTCCGGAACAATATCCTGTTTACAGCAGTTACCGTACCATGTCTTCTGGTTTTAGGACTGATCATGGCAGATCTGATCAACCGGCATGTATATGGAGGCTCCGCAGTGCGGATCATGATCTTTATTCCATATATTGCCAGTGTGGTTGCTGTCTGTACCGTATGGCAGGTGATGCTCCAGCCAAGCTATGGACCAGTCAATGAGTTTCTCCATACCATTGGGATTGAGAATCCTCCGAAATGGCTGGTGGATCAGAAATGGGCTTTGGTAGCGATCATGATAATCAATATCTGGACCCAGATCGGATATTATGTGGCAGTTTATATGTCTGGACTGAAAAATATCCCCATTGATTTATATGAAGCAGCCCAGATCGATGGCGCTTCCAGCATCCAGCAGTTCCGTTATATTACAGTGCCGCAGGTAAGCCCGACTACATTTTTCCTGGCAATCATGGGAATCATCGGTTCCTTTAAAGTGTTTGACCTGATCAGTGTGCTGACAGGCGGAGGACCTGGCAATTCTACTTCCGTGATGGCCTACTACATTTACAAGACTGCATTCAATGATTTTAAGATGGGATATGCATGTGCGCTGGCATGGGCGTTGTTCCTTCTGATCTTTGCAGTTACGCTGGTTCAGTGGAAGTTCCAGGACCGGTTCGCCAATGAATAGAAGGAGGAAGCATATGAAAAAAATACAGATTCATAAAGTGATTTTTACGATCATCCTCTATGGAATCGGTTTTACCATGCTGACTCCTTTACTATGGATGATTTCCACATCCTTTAAACCGGAAAATGAGGTATTCCAGTTCCCAATCCGGTGGATTCCGGAGCATAGCGTGGGCTTTGATAACTATAAGGAAGTGTGGGGAGAACAGTATAACTTTGGGATGTATTATTTAAACAGCATTAAAGTGACTGTGATCTCTACTGCTCTTCAGATTCTGGTATCTGCGCTGGGAGCTTATGGATTCACGAAGATCAAATGGAAGGGCAGAGATCAGTTGTTCCTGATCTATCTGGCAACCATGATGATCCCGCCGCAGGTTATGATCGTCAGCCGTTTCGTGATCATGCAGAAAATGGGACTTTACAACACCCACATGGGAATTATTTTAATGACCATGTTCAGTCTGTATGGTGTATTCCTTCTCAGACAGGCCATGATGGGAATTCCAGATTCCCTTTGTGAATCAGCCAAGATCGATGGAGCCGGTCATCTGCGGATCTTTTTCCAGATTGTATTTCCGCTGATCAAACCGTCTATCGCGACTCTGGCGGTGCTGAAATTTGTATGGACCTGGAATGATTACCAGACACCATTGATCTTTTTAAGCAACCGTATGTTATTTACCATTCAGCTGGGAATGAAATTATTTGCGTCTGAGTCGGGAAGTATCTATTCTCTGACCATGGCGGCAGCCGTATCCGCTACGCTGCCATTGATCCTTCTGTTCCTTTGCGGACAGCGGTATATCATTGAAGGAATCGCTTCTGGAGCAGTAAAGGGCTAAGAGTTGATCGATGGACAGGCAATTTCCAATGGATTTTTGCCCGCGACTGTGAAAGAACTGAATCATTACAAAAAAAATTATATTTGCGAAAGGAGAAGGTATTATTAGAAAAATGAGAAGAGGGCTTAGTCTGGTGATGGCATCTGTCATGGCAGCATCTTTGGCAGGATGTTCCGGTGGAGGAAAAACGGAGACATCTGCAGCTGCAACGGAGACTAAGGCAGCAGAAACAACTGCTGAAGCCGGAACAACACAGGGAACTGAGGATAATCAGGAGGAAATTACGCTTCGTTTTGTCAGCTGGCAGACCAATCATGACGCAGGAAATCAGAAGGTTGCTGAGGCTTATAAGAAGCTGCATCCGAACGTAACCGTACAGTTTGATTATGTAGGCGACATGAACAGCAGCGATTACCTGACCAAGACAGATATTATGCTGATGGGTGGTGAACCGATCGATATTCTGATGACAGCCAACTACGCTCAGTATACAGTACGTGCCATGTCTGGTTCCTATCTGCCACTGGATGATTTCATGAAAGAAGAAGGAATCACGGCAGAAGATGCTTATAATGTTATTTTAAAGGTCAATGACCAGACTTATGGTATTCCTGGAGAAATGAAGTACAATCTGGTCCTGATCAATAAAAATATGCTGGACGAGGCTGGACTGGAGGTTCCTGCGCTGGATTGGACCTGGGATGACTATCATGAGTATGCCAAGAAGCTGACCAGCGGAAGCGGAGCAGACACCAAATACGGTTCCTATTTCCATTCCTGGGGCAACTGCAACTTATGGGGAATCAGCAGCAGTAAGGATGGAAGCACTTATTTTAATGATGATGAGACATTAACCTTTGATAATCCAGATTTTGCTAAATTTTTACAGATGCGTTATGACATGGAAAATGTAGATCATTGCTCTACACCGCTGGCAGATGTAAAGGCTCTGAACATGAACTACCGTGATCAGTTCTTTAATGGAAATATTGCAATGCTCCCGATGGGAACTTTCATGCTCAGCGATATCGGCAATGAAAAATATTCACCTGATTTTGTGACTACATTTGCCCGCCAGCCATTATGGGACAAAGACGGAAAACATTACAATGTAGCAGGTGCAACTATGTTCGCAATTGCGAAAACATCTGAGCATCCAAAGGAAGCATATGATTTCCTGCGTTTCTGGACTACAGAAGGTGTGAACTTGAAGGGAATGTTCATTTCCAATGAAAAAGGCGCAAGCAAGATGGACAGCGTAAACCAGATCATCAATGGATTTAAGGATAAAGTGGATGTAGAAGCCTTGACTAAAGTGATGGAAGATCCTGACTGGGTTGACAGTTTCGAGACTTACACACCTGAGTATCAGAGTGAGATCGACAGCATTCTGACAGAAGAGACAGACAAATATCTCCTTGGTTCCCAGTCCTTAGACGATACCATTAAGAATCTGATGGATCGTGGAAATGAAGTGATTGAAGAAAACAAATAAAGATTCAACAGGTCTGCGTCATTACTGCGCTGACTGTAAGAAAGAATAAGCGGTTAATAAAAAGGTTCCAGCCACTAAAAAAGCGGCTGGAACCTTTTGTCATGTGCTGCAGTTATAGCAGTTTGTGTGCGGTTGGTAGAAATGATCAATGATTGCTTTCTTCCATCCGTTTTAATTCCGGCAAAATCGTAACCAGCATCGTAATAAAGCACAAACTTCCGCCAATCACATTGGATACTGGCTCTGCCATAAATACGCCGTTGGTTCCCATGTGAAGCCCATAAGGCAGGAAATAGGTCAGCGGAACTACGATAAATACCTTTCTTAGCAGGGAGAAAAAAATCGCCTGTTTCTTTTTATTCAGGGCCTTGAAAGTAGCCTGTCCAATATACTGAAGATCCATAAAAATAAAGGCTGCAAAGTACAATTTCAGCGCCGGAACAGCATCTGCCTGAAGAACCGGATCGGAACTGAAAATACCGATGAGAAATTCAGGAACTAAAAGAATAGCGCCCCAGGCAATGGCGGAATAGGCCAGAACCAGAAGGGTCATGACGATAGTGGCCTTTTTCACCCGTTTTGGTTTGCGGGCTCCGTAGTTAAAACTGAGGATCGGAGAGGAACCCTCTGTCAAAGAATGAAGGGGTGTCTCGATGATTTGACGGACACTGGACACGATCGTCATAACGGAAACGTATAGATCACCGCCGGTAACAGCCAGTACGTTGTTGCAGCAGATGGTAACCAGGCTGTTGGTCAGCTGCATGATAAATCCGGCAGTACCAAGGCTGACAATATTTTTCAACAGAGTCAGGGAATCAGCCAGTTCCCGGAATTTTAAGAGTTTTACCCTGTATTCTGCTTTATTATGTAAAAAGTTCACAACAAAAGCTGCGGATAAAAACTGGGATAAAATCGTAGCAATGGCAGCGCCTTTGATCCCGAAATCCAATACAAAAATAAAAACCGGATCTAAGATCAGGTTGGTAATAGCACCGAGGGCAACCGACAACATACCTACGGTGGAATATCCCTGTGAATTGATGAAAGGATTCATTCCAGTTGCGATCATAGAAGCAACCGTACCGAGGAGATAGATCATCATATAAGGATATGCATAAGGCAACGCCTCATTAGATGCGCCAAAGATCCGCAAAATTGGACGGGCAAAGATAAGGCCAAAGAGCATCAGCATAACCGCGCAGCAGCACAGCATGGTAAAGGAGGTGTTCATGATCTGACCGGCTTCCTCGCGGTCACCTTTCCCCCTTGCGATTGAAAAAAGCGGCGCACCGCCGGTTCCAAAAAGGTTGCTGAATGCGGTGATGATGACAATAACCGGAAAACATAAGCCGACTGCGCCAAGAGCAGTTGTTCCAACATCCGGGATTCTGGCGATATAGATCCGGTCTACTACATTGTAAAGCAGGTTAAAAATCTGTGCCACCAGCATAGGCAATGCGGCATTTAAGATATTGCTGGTGACGGTGCCGTGTTCAAAATCGATCTGTTTCATAGGGTTTCGTCCTTCTTTTGTTTAATTAAGCAGCGTTTTTTAAAAAAGACAATGCCATAACAGAAAACATGGTCATAATCGTCTTTCAGTTCTCTGGCATACATCCGTGCATCAATCTGGAAAATGGCTTTCTCACAGAGAGCTCCCATCTGTTCCAGATTTTTCGAGTATTTTACCTCAAAGACCGCAGCCTGTCCATTTACGGGATCATAAATGACAATGTCGCTGCGTCCTTCTCCGTGTTCCTTATTGGATTCCACCAGATATCCGGCTCCGGTAAAAATACCAGCCAGGAAAGCATGGTAAAAATCTTCCCGGTAATCGTGATAACTGATAGTCTTTCGAAGCAGTTTGTTGATTTCTTCCGTCAGTGCAGTGCAGTCCCCAGACCAAACAGCAGAAAAAAGCGCCTGCCGGTTCCAGGTTCTGGCAGTATCGTCAAACCATTTCATAATGCTGACTTCAAAGATTTCCCGGATTTCTGCATTGGGAATCATTATGGCAGTTTCATTGGTGGAAAGTGACCGGGTGACATCAGAGCTCTGATATTGGGTCAGATATCCGGTCAGGTACAGAATACTCCACAGGTTATCCTCAGAAGAATGGAGGTAATCATAAGTGAGATTCTCCTCAATTTTCTGAATGATATATCCGCCGGAGAGCAGTGTTTCCAGTTTTTTCGTAATACTTGGCCCTGCATAGTCAATAAATGAGCGGATGATCGCATTGTCACTGGTATTGCGCCAATAACTGGCTGGTCTGGCGTCAGGATCATGCTGAAGGTCACGGAGGTAATTCATCACATCCCATGGGCAGTAAACATCGAAATCCCCGAAATGATAACCGTCATACCAGTGTTTGAAATCATCTGCATGGGAAGTGACACAGGCATCTGTGAGAATGGTCTGCATTTCCTTTTGGGTGAAACCAAAGTATTCGTTCAGCCTGGAATCGGTGATCGTATCAGAAACGAAATTATTGGTTCCAGTGAAAATACTTTCTTTGGCAATTTTTAAACACCCGGTAATTACCGCCATCCGCAGTGCAGGGTTATCTTTCAGGGTGGTACTCATCATGGATTTGATAATTTCCAGCATTTCTGCGTAATAGCCATGGCTGCTGGCCTTGGCAACAGGCACGTCATATTCGTCTAACAGAAGGATGACCGGTTTCTGGTAATGCAGCTGCATAAACCTGGTCAGCAGAGCAATACTTTTCTTTAAATCCGTTTCCGAAGCATTTTCCTCGATGATTCGTTTTATAAACTGCTTATCATAAGAATTGATCCGGTCACTGTCTAACAGGTACAGATGTTCTTTATACAATTCCGTAATTACAGAAGAAAGCATGGCATACGCACTGGAAAAACTCAATCCGTCAACATCCTTAAAAGTCAGAAAAATGGTGGGATATTGGTTCATCCAGGCATTACAAATGGCGGCTTCTTTCGAAATTTTGAGATTTTCAAATAAAGCTGCATTGTCCTTTCGGATATCGAAAAAACTGGCCAGCATGCTTATCCCCAAAGTCTTTCCAAAACGCCGTGGCCGTGTAATCAGAGTTACCTTGGTTGCGTCTGTTTTTAACAATTCACGGATCAGTTCCGTTTTATCCACATAGTAGTATCCATTCTGCCGGATTTCCGAAAAATCGGAGACGCCGACAGGGATATTTAAGGTTGGCATGTAAACACCTCCTTTTGGGTGTGGGGGTCTGATAGGAATATGATAGCATGGGAAAATTGGATTGGCAAGTAAAATATAATTAATAAAAACATCTATTGCTATAAATTGAAGTATATGATAGGATATGAATTATAGAGGTGGTGATAGAATGCAGCATATGTCAAAAATATTAAAATTGATGATTGCAAAAACGGATCCAGTTGATTCAGAAAGATGGCTTCCACTATGGATGCATGCCCGTGATACAGCAGGCGTCATGGAGCATTTATACGATAACTGGCTTTCGCCTTCGGCAAAACGTGTGATCTGTGAGCAATTCGGTGAATCGTATGGCAGAAAGTTATGTATTTTGCTAGCCTATTTGCATGATATAGGAAAGGCAACTTATGCATTTCAATCATTGATATCAGAGAAAATTCCACAAATAAAAGAAAAGTTGGAAGCTGAGGGGCTTTTGCTTGTTTCAGCTAGAGATTTAACAGATCATAAAGAAAGAGTTCATTCTTTTTGTGGAGAAGCGATTTTGGGCAATCAGGGTTTTCCTGTTGGAATATCGGTTATCGTGGCTTCCCACCATGGAAAAACACCCAATGATGATTTTGACACCATGAAAAACAAACAGGATCATTATGAGGAAAGCGTATATTGTGGAAAACAAAAAGGAATATGGGAAAGCATATGGAAGGAATGGATTGCGATCTGTTTGGAACAAAGTGGCTTTTCAGGTGTAGAGGAATTGCAGGATGCTGGTATGAAAGCGCAGATTTTATTAACTGGACTTTTGATCATGGCAGACTGGCTGGCTTCAAATACGTATTTGTTTCCGACAATCGATGTGGAGACGAATGGAGAAATGAATTTATATCCCAGTCGAGTAGAACGGGCGATGGAACGGATCCATTTGCCGGATTTCTGGATTCCAGGGGAGAATGATTTTGGAATGGACGCGGAATTGTTTGAACTGCGTTTTGGATTTTCTCCCAATCGTGTTCAACAAACTGTGATGGAAATTGCCCAGCAAGTGTCAGAACCAGGAATTTTTATTGTAGAAGCACAGATGGGAATTGGAAAAACAGAAGCAGCGCTGGCGGCAGCGGAAATCCTTGGGAAAAAGGCAGAATGTGGAGGCATTTTCTTTGGACTTCCCACACAGGCAACAGCGAATGGACTGTTTTCAAGGCTGGTCAAATGGGCGGAGCAGCAGGCGGAAGGAGTGAAACTTGGGATACGGTTGGCTCATGGAGCGACTGAATTAAATGAGGATTACCAGAGAATGGTTCAAAAGTCATCATCTTCCATTGAAGAAGATGGAGATAGCAATCTGGTTGTGCATAGTTGGTTTGAAGGGAAAAAAGTTGCACTTCTGGCAGATTTTGTGATTGGGACGGTTGATCAGTTTTTAATGGCAGGGCTTCGGCAGAAACATGTGATGTTGAGGCATCTGGGATTGGCGGGGAAAGTGGTGATTATCGATGAGTGTCATGCTTATGACGCTTATATGAATTGTTTTTTGGATACCGTGCTGCAATGGCTGGGAGCGTATAAGGTTCCGGTGATCCTTTTGTCAGCTACCTTACCATCTGAGAGACGTGCAGAATTGGTAAGCGCATATGTAAACAGGACGATCGATACGGATGATTTTTGCTGTAACACAACTGGATATCCACTTTTTACATGGACAGATGCTGGTGCCATTTATCAGAAAAAAATGGAATGGAATGAAACATCGACATCGGTTCAAATTTTGAAACTATTGGATGAAGAGAGAATTTCGGTTTTGAAAAGCGAGTTAAGAGAGGGAGGATGTTCTGGTGTTATTCTTAATACAGTAAAGCGGGCACAGGAATTTACTGAATTGGTAAAAGAACAACTTCCGGAATACGATGTGATCCTTATTCATTCTCAATTTCTAATGCCGGATCGTGCAGAAATTGAACAGGAGATTTTAAGAAGGACAGGAAAAACATCGGATCCAGAACAGAGAAATCGTTTGATTGTTGTAGGAACACAGGTTTTGGAACAATCGTTAGATATTGATTTTGATGTTATGATAACGGATTTATGTCCGATTGACTTGCTGCTTCAGCGAATAGGACGGGAACACAGACACAACGGACGAGTGCGTCCACAGCCTTTGCAGAATGCGAGATGTTATGTCCTGACAGAAACCAATACAATTTACGAACCATGGATTCTGGAACGGACAAGACAGGAATTATTAGATTTCGTTCAGTTACCGGTGAATATTCCGGAATTGGTACAAAAGGTTTATGCGGAATCGGAAAAAGATCAAAAAAATGATTTATGGAAAGAATATAGAAGAGATAGGGATAAAATGAAATCAAAAGCAAGTAGTTATCAAGTGCCAAAACCTGCTTCAGAGGATGAAGATGATTTGGATGAGAATAGTATTATGGGATGGTTGGATAATACGGATTTGGATCTGTCTGATGCAAAGGCACAGGCAGCTGTCCGGTTAGGAAATCCGTCAGTAGAGGTGCTGGTACTAAGAAAGAAGGAGAATGGAGTGTTCTTTCTTCCATGGCAGTTTGAGGGACAACGAGTGTCAGCAGATATGATTCCGTCAGGAGAAGAAACTGTACAGATATTAAAGCAACGCTTGAGACTTCCAGCGTATTTTGTACAAAAATTTCGATATGAAAATGTGATAAAGGAATTGAGTAAGAAAACAAAAGAAAATTTTCCAGAGTGGCAGTTTTCATCACAGTTAAAAGAAGAACTGGTATTATTACTGGATGAAACATTATCCACAATGTTAGATGGCAGTTTTGTCCACTACGATCAGAAATTGGGATTGATATATGGAAAGGAGGAGAAAAAGGATGGCACCGGAGTTTAATCTGCTGGATGAACCGTGGATACGGGTTTTAAAAAAGGACTGTTCTGAACAGGAAGTATCCATTACTGAGGTGTTGATCCACGCGCATGAGTATCTTGATCTGAGTGGTGATATGCCGGAGCAGGATATGGCGGTTCTGCGGTTATTATTGGCAGTGTTACATACGGTATTTTCCCGTGTGGATGAAAATGGACAGGCAGGAAAAATGGATACGAAATCTCAGGCGAAAAAAAGATGGAAGAATTTATGGATGAAGGGGCAGTTTTCGACACAGGCGGTCTCTGAATACCTGGAGCAGGTACATGAACGTTTTTGGCTGTTTCATGAAAAATATCCATTTTATCAGATACCAGAGGCAGTGGTTGGAACAGAGTATACGGCTGCAAAATTAAATGGAGAATTGTCAGAAAGTGGAAATAAAGTTCGTTTGTTTTCACAGTGCAGTGGTCTGAAAAAGCAGGAGATGACCTATGCAGAGGCGGCCAGATGGCTTTTATATGTGAATGCCTATGATGATACGTCAGCAAAACCCAAAGGAAAGGGTCTTCCTTCACCAGGAGTCGGCTGGCCGGGAAAATTGGGATTGATCGCTGCAGTTGGAGATAATCTGTTTGAAACAATGATGTTAAATTTAACACTTTTGAAAGATGGTCGGGAATTGTGGGAAGGAGAAAACAGACCGATCTGGGAAGTTGAACCATCAAAGGCAGAGCGGAGAGAAATTGCAGTACCAGATAATCCGGCTGAGTTGCTGACGCTTCAATCAAGAAGGTTATTATTAAAAAGAGATCGTGGAATGGTCGTCGGATATTATTTGCTTGGTGGAGATTTCTTTGAAAAGGAAATGGCCTATGCGGAGCAGATGACTGTATGGAGGAAAGCCGCGGGAAAAGACAGCTTGGAGTATAGTCCGCGTCGGCATGATCCTTCCAGACAGATGTGGAGGGATTTTGGAACAATTTTTGCAAAGAACGGTGGAAATGTCCATAATCCTGGAATTGTAATGTGGTATCATGCAATTGCGAAACAGATGGGATGGAAACCGAATACGGTTAGAAAGTTTCGGATCGTTTCTGTACAATACGGAGATAAAGATTTCTTTGTAAACGATACATTCAGTGATTCTTTAACATTTCATGCGGAAATCCTGCTGGAGTTGAATCTTAAGTGGCAGGATCATATTTTAGCTGAGATTGATAAATGCGAGGCTGTCGCTCAAAATATTGGGCTTCTTTCATCGAATTTGGCAAAGGCAAAGGGGACCACTCCGAATCCTGGCAAAGCGAAGGACCAGTTCTATAGCCGGGTCGATCAGACATTTCGGGAATGGCTGAGAGATATTTTACCAGAGGATGGAAATGAGGAGGAAACTTGCAAAATACTTGAAAAAGAAATCCAAAAGATCGCAAGAAAACTGGCAGATGAATTGGTTTCAGAAGCTGGGGAAGCCGCATTTGCAGGAAGAATGGTGGATAATCAGTATTATGCGGCTCCAGAGGCATATAATTGGTTTTTGGGAAAAATGTATAAAATTTTCAGGTAAATGGGAGGTGAAAGTATGGTAGATGAAAGAAAAATGATTTATGGGTTTGTACAGGAGCGGTTAAGAGAATTAAAAGATAATCCAGATGAAAGTACAGTCAGAGCCCAGCTTGCAAAAATGCGAAGAGGGGTTGGAGAGCAGCCGGGTACCAGCCCTGAACTGTGGGGGATTTTGTTTCAGAATCTTCCAGAACCGCTGGAAGGAAAAGGAAATCAGCCAGGGAGAGCGGAAGTGGCAATTTATATGGCATTGACGTTATATGCTATGCATCAGCAAAGCAGATCTCTTCGTGATGAAAATGTGAATCAGCCGGAAATCGGATTTGGACAGGCTGTAGGAATGCTGGTATTAAAGAATCCGGATTCTCTGGAGGCGGTCCGTCGGCGTTTTAATGCGACAGCATTGGCTGCAGATATTGTGGAACTGGCGTGGCATATGAAAGGAATGGTGCAGTTATTCAGACAAAAGGAAGTTGGGCTGGATTATGGGCAGATAGCCATAGATTTTTATGATTATCAAATACTGGATCAAATGCCTGGTGTCCGGTTGAAATGGGGACGTGATTTTTACAGAAGCTGTTCAAAGAAGAATGAGATGGAGGAAAAAGAAAATGGATGAGAGAAGATTATATGTGGATTTACATGTGATTCAGACGGTACCGCCAAGCTGTATTAACCGAGATGATACTGGAAGTCCGAAAACTGCCGTGTATGGAGGAGCAACCAGAGCAAGGGTATCATCGCAGGCGTGGAAAAGGGAGATGCGGAAGGATTTCTCCAAGATGTTTTGTGGACAGGATATCGGAATCAGAACAAAGAAAGTAGTTGATATGGTAGCAGAAGAGATCCTGAAATTAGATGCCTCCGTTACAGATGCAGAGAAAAAAGCCGCTGTGGCATTAAAAAATGCAGGTATTAAGATTAATGATAAAAAAAATGAAAGCGATGCCCTCTTGTTTATGAGCAAAGGGCAGACAAAGGCATTGGCAGAATTAGTGTTAGAAAAGAATGATGATAAAAAAGCATATAAACAGGCGTTGATTCAAGAACCGGCGTATGATATGGCGTTATTTGGAAGAATGGTAGCCAGCGATCCATCGCTGAATTATGATGCTGCGGCTCAGGTGGCACATAGTATTTCGACCCATGCAATTCATAATGAGTATGATTATTTTACGGCGGTTGATGACCGTGCGCCGGAAGATAATTCTGGTGCTGGCCATTTGGGAACAGTAGAATTCAATTCCTTTACCATGTACCGTTATGCGACTGTAAATGTTCTGGAATTGGATCGCCATCTTGGAACAGATACTGCGGATGTAGTTGCTGGATTTGTAAAGGCATTTGTTTGTTCTATGCCAACAGGAAAGCAGAATTCTTTTGCCAATCGAACATTACCAGATGCAGTTTATGTTACGGTGAGAAAGGATCAGCCGATCAATTTGTGCGGAGCTTTTGAAAAGCCAGTGAGCAGCAAAAATGGATATGTGGAACAGTCAGTGAAAAATATGAAAGAATATGCAGAGCGCGTGTATCGTGATTATGCAGAAGAACCGGTATGTGCGCTTGGAATTGGAGAGGCGTTATCTTCCATGGCGGAAGTAATGCCATTGAATCAGCTCTTAGACAGACTTAAAGTGGAAGTGGAACGACAGTTAGTTGATGGAGGAGAAAAATGAGTACACTTTTGCTTCGCTTAGCTGGGCCACTTCAGTCCTGGGGAACAGATTCGAAATTTGAGGTTCGTCGGACAGAAAATGAACCGTCAAAAAGTGGAGTAATTGGTCTGGTGGCAGCAGCTTTAGGAATTCGAAGAAATGAAGAAATCAGTGAATTAAATTCATTAAGAATGGGAGTGAGAGTGGATCAGGAAGGGAAACTTATGAGAGACTTTCATACAGCCCATAGTGAGAAAAATTCATATATTACTACAAGATATTATCTGGCAGATGCAGTTTTTTTAGTAGGACTGGAAAGCCAGGATGAAGAGTTGTTAAAAAAGATAGAATTTGCCCTTAAACATCCAGCATTTCCGTTGTTTCTTGGAAGAAAATCATGTCCACCAGAGGCAGGATTGGTCGTTGGAATCCGGTTACTTTCTTTGGAGAATGCGTTAGAGCAGGAATCCTGGCAAGGTGCATCGTGGAGAAAGCAGAAGATGCCAGCGAAAATGAGGATGCAGATAGAATGTGAGCCAGATGATATTCAAGGAGTAATGATAAAGGATAGGCCGGTTTCTTATAATTTTGAGCGCAGAAAATACGGTTACAGACGGGCAAAACAAAGATATGCAGAAAATACTCAGAAAAGAAACCCAGCCATATGGCAGGAACATGATGCAATGGGAGAATTGTGAGGTGATTTGAAATTATGTATTTAACCAGAATGGAATTAAATACAAAAAACAGAGATACCATGCATTTATTAAGCTCTCCAGAAAAAATTCATGGATTGGTGGAAAGTGCCTTTCAGGGAGAGAGAAAGCGGAATTTGTGGCGGATCGAGCGTTTAAGAGGGAAATTGTATCTATTGATATTAAGCCCAGATCAGCCAGATTTGAAAGATGGGGTAGAGAGGTATGGCTTTCCTCAATATTCAGAAGCTTGTCAGACGAAGGATTATACGCCGCTTTTAATGCGGGTAAAGAAGGATACCTGGTGGCATTTTAAACTAGTTGCTAATCCAACCAGAAGCTGTTCTTTGGCTGAAGGGGAAAGAGGACATGTAAAAGCGCATACTTCCGTTCATTTTCAGGAAGAATGGTTATTAAAAAGGGCAGAAAAACACGGCTTTGAACTTTTGCCGGAAAACTTCCAGGTTTGGCAGAGTGATTGGAAGATTTTTGAAAAAGGAACAGAACAAAAAAAGAATCGGGTATGTATAAAAGGTGTGACCTATGAGGGAATGATAAGGGTGACGGATGAAGAACTCTTTAAAGAACTATTGGTGTCTGGAATTGGACGCGGAAAAGCTTATGGAATGGGGCTTTTTACGATTGTTCATATATAGATAGGAGTGACCATGGATAAACTTCCGGGAATGATTCGCCCAGACCTGCAGGCATTGCCGCAGATAAAAGATCGAATGACTTTTTTGTATTTTGAACATTGCAAATTAAATCGTCAGGATAGTGCAATTACAGTAACGGATGATCAGGGAGTGGTACATGTTCCAGCGGCATTGATTTCTGTATTGCTTCTTGGACCTGGAACGACGGTAACACATCGTGCCATGGAATTGATCGGTGATGCCGGAGTAAGTGTCGTATGGGTTGGAGAACATGGTGTTCGGTACTATGCGGGCGGTAGACCATTGACGCATCAATCTTCTTTTTTGATACGGCAAGCAGAATATGTAAGTAACCAAAGAAAACACCTGGCTGTTGTACGAAAAATGTATCAGATCCGTTTTCCGGACGAGGATGCTTCTAAGATGACATTACAACAGTTACGCGGACGTGAGGGAAGCAGAGTGCGTTCTGCTTATCGAAGATGTGCAAAAGAATATGGAGTAGAATGGAATGGACGTGACTATGATCCAGAACATTTTGAGACGGGTGATCCGGTTAATCAGGCTTTATCGGCTGGGTGCGCCTGTTTGTATGGACTTGCGCATGCGGTGATTATGGCATTGGGGTTGTCACCTGGGCTGGGCTTTATTCATGTAGGGCATGATTGTTCTTTGGTATATGATATTGCTGATTTGTATAAGGCAGAAATAGTAATCCCTACTGCATTCCAGGTGGCGGCAGATGCACCGGATGATTTACCCGCTGTTATGAGAAGAAAAGTTAGAGACGCAATGGTATCAAATCATATACTGGAACGCATGGTGCATGATATCAGATGGTTATTTCAAAAGGAAGATCAGGAAGAAAAAGAAGAAACGGTTCAAAGTGTTTACTTATGGGATGATAAATCAGGAACAGTGCGGAATGGATATTCTTATGGTCAGGAGGAGTTTGAATGATTGTAATCATGGTTTCAGACTGTCCACCTAAAATAAGAGGCGATTTGTCAAAGTGGTTGTGTGAAATCAATACTGGAGTTTTTGTAGGAAATGTTAGCAGCCGGGTACGAGATGAAATATGGGATAGGGTTTGTAATAATATAAAAAATGGACAGGCAACCATGGTATTTAGTGCTCAAGGAGAGCAGAAAATGGATTTCCGGGTACATAATACGAGCTGGGAACCAGTAGATTTTGATGGGATAAAATTAATGAGGAGACCTTTTCCCGAAAAACGTAATGTCCAGAATGATGTAACAGAGCGGAAAGAGAGTAAAAGCAGGGCAGAACGTTTTTTGATCGCAGATCGCATGAAGAGAGCGCAGGCGAAAAAACATTTCCAGGAAGGATATGTGGTGTTAGATGTAGAAACAACGGGAACATCACTGCATTCAGATGAAATTATCGAAATAGGGGCGCTTCGAGTGGAGGCAGGAATCCCGACAAAAGAATTTTCGACTCTTGTTCAGTGCGAAAAGAAAATCCCGAAGGAGGTTCAGGTGCTTACTGGTCTTACGAATTGTGATTTAGATGATAATGGGAAACCTTTAAAGCAAGCATTGGAAGAATTATTTGTGTTTGCAGGAGAACATATTATTATAGGACATAATGTTACATTTGATTGCAATTTTATTCGTTCCGCTTGTCAGAAACAGGGGATGGAGATGCGTCTTGGAACATTATCCAGGGATACGTTGGCTTTGGCCAGGAGAAAAATAAGAGGAGTCGAAGATTATCGGTTGGTAACGTTGATGAAACATTTGGGATATGATGTTTCAAAGGCGCATAGGGCGTTAGCGGACTGTTATCTTACCTATCAGCTTTATAAGAAGTTAAATGAAATGTGAAGCGTGATAAGGGGAGAAGTGAGGAAAACTAAGGATTTGTTTAGTATATTCCCCGCGGATGCGGGGGTGAACCTGCGGCAGATTGAGGGGACAAAGGCATTTGACAATATTCCCCGCGGATGCGGGGGTGAACCTGTCGGCTTCTGCTAAAAGTTTTAGAGATTCACATATTCCCCGCGGATGCGGGGGTGAACCCTAGTTTTGTAACCGTTGGAGAGGCAATGCTTCATATTCCCCGCGGATGCGGGGGTGAACCTCAGTCGGATCAGATCAAGGTATCCGACTATAAATATTCCCCGCGGATGCGGGGGTGAACCTCAAATCATCTAAATCGTCTAAAAGATTTAAGGATATTCCCCGCGGATGCGGGGGTGAACCTCATCCATTGTGACCAGATCGAAACGATGCCGAATATTCCCCGCGGATGCGGGGGTGAACCTATTTTTACTACCATCAAGCGAGCATATATATAATATTCCCCGCGGATGCGGGGGTGAACCAAGAACTCCCGGTGCTACTGGCTATGTGGCTAATATTCCCCGCGGATGCGGGGGTGAACCTGTTGATGCTGGTTTTTGATTATAGCAATAAAGATATTCCCCGCGGATGCGGGGGTGAACCTTTATCTTGCATGGCTGAGTCTGGGATGATACAATATTCCCCGCGGATGCGGGGGTGAACCCTGTAACGGACCGGGTCTGAACATGGCTACCAGATATTCCCCGCGGATGCGGGGGTGAACCCTGTGCCCGGCAACACAGAAGTTGCCTTCGCCTATATTCCCCGCGGATGCGGGGGTGAACCTGCACACAAGACCATAGACGGAAACCGAGTACTATATTCCCCGCGGATGCGGGGGTGAACCTAAACTGGGAAAATGTAAAATCGGTAACAGGAAATATTCCCCGCGGATGCGGGGGTGAACCTGCGGTGGAATTATAGGGCAATACAATAAAGTGATATTCCCCGCGGATGCGGGGGTGAACCTTATAAATCCCTATGTGGTAGAAAGGATATATCATATTCCCCGCGGATGCGGGGGTGAACCTACTTTAAAAATTTTCGGTGACTGAATAGCAAAATATTCCCCGCGGATGCGGGGGTGAACCTAAGGTACGCACCACACCGATCAACGCCAAAGGATATTCCCCGCGGATGCGGGGGTGAACCTTAGCGATATTATGGCTTTGAAATGGTCGGATTATATTCCCCGCGGATGCGGGGGTGAACCTAGCATGGTTCCGTTTATGCCGATGATCAGCGGATATTCCCCGCGGATGCGGGGGTGAACCTGGAACGCTCATAGATTATAAATTACAGGTTAAATATTCCCCGCGGATGCGGGGGTGAACCCTTCATGCCATGCAGCAATATATTTACTCAGCTATATTCCCCGCGGATGCGGGGGTGAACCTAAAGTCAGCGAGTATCGGTATAAATTAAAATTATATTCCCCGCGGATGCGGGGGTGAGCCTACCTCAAAAGTGACAGATATGAGGTATATGTTATATATGTTATATATTCCCCGTGGATGCGGGGTGAACCTTATGCAAACGGTATCAATAGATATTACTGTTAAATTATTTCTTGCAGATGCGTGGAAAGTCTAGCATCAAATATTTCATATGATATTAATTTAAGTTTATGAATGATAGGAGTTGATCAAAGTTTTTTAACCAAAAGAAAGATTTAAGATGGGTAGATGATTAATATTGATTTCATAATATATATATGATAACTTAATATATGTTATAGATAACAGGAGTGAACCCAATTAGCCGTGGAAGGTTAATACCAGCATTGGATATTCCTTGCAAATGCAGGGGTGATCCGAGATGATTTTATTAAAGAAAAATAATGTATTGGTATTCCCTGCGTATGCGGGGACAAAGATCGAGCATCTGTCCCAGAAAAACAGATGCTCGATTAATTATGGGCTCAATAATAAACCACCCATTGGACAGGTGGTCATGATTATGTTACGTCTTTTTCCATCAGTTTTAACTCCGGCAAGATCATGATCAACATAATGATAAAGCACAAACTTCCTCCTACCACATTAGATACTGGTTCTGCCATAAATGCATCGATGGTTCCCATATGAAGCCCATAAGGCAGGTAATACGTCAGTGGAATCACGATAAATATTTTTCTTAACAGGGAGAAAAAAGATCGCCTGTTTCTTTTTATTCAGGGACTTGAAAAATAATCTGTCCGCTATACTGTAGATTCATGAAAATAAATACCGCAAAGTACAATTTCAGCACCGGAACTGCATCGACCTGTAAAAATGGGTCGGGGCTGAAGGTTGTTCCGGTCAGAAAGTCAGGAGAAAATTGGAAAAGTGACAGAATATGTCATAGGCATCGTGTATAATAAAGACAAAATATGAGGGAAAGGCGTTGTCAATATGGACGAGAAGGAGAAAGAAAGGGAAAAAGAGAAAGAAAACCAGGAACGAAGGCTGGAAGGGCTAAGGAATGCAGGGATTGCCGGTGGTGCGTATGAAACTGTCCAGAGATATGGCGCTGCTGCTAAGGAGCATTATGTGGCTTACTCGGGTCAGGACAATGAAGCAGGAAAAACGCTGTCAAAAAGCTTGAAATCTATCTCAAAAGAAAAGGTTAATTCTGATTATAAGTTTCAAAATGAACATCAGCAGGCAGGATTTTCAGCAGAGGTAAAGGATACAGCCAGGGAAAATGCGGAACGTATTATTCATGGTGATTCCAACAGGACTGTCCGGACGGATGATATTGGTAGAGTCAATGATCCATTGTATGATACTGTGGAAATTGATGCCAATGGAAATGTGATTGATGGATCTGGAACTCAGATGAAGTTTGTAGGTGCTTCTCAGAGTGATCCTACAGGAGAAGGGGATGCGGCAAGGGCATTATCCAAGCTTCAGTCAAAAAAATTTGAGAAATATCTGGATGCAGATGCGAAGATCAAGGTTCCATCGGATCAGTATGATAAAATGATCCAGGAAGCGGATGACAGGATTGAAAAGCTAGCCAAGCAGTTGGAGAAGCAAAAGGCATCAGGTAATACAGAAGCGGCTCAGAAAACACAGAAACAGATTGAAAATCTACAGAAGATCAAAAAGAATCTGAGAAAGAGTTATGTTTCGACGGTTGAGGCGCAATTTGCAAGGAATCATCCGGAATTATCTACAGCGATTGATGTTGCGAAAGTTGCCCACAGGGCAGGTGTCGAAGCTGCGAAGAGTGGGGCTGTGATCGGCGGAAGTATTTCCATTGTGAGAAATGCAGTGGCTTTATGCAAAGGTGATATTGATCCGGAAGACGCAGTCATAAATGTAGCCAAAGATACTGCCAGTAGTGCGGGAATGGCATATGCAACAGGAGCAACGGGAGCAGCACTTAAAGGCGCAATGCAGAATGCAAAGTCAGAAACATTGCGAACGCTGTCAAAGACCAATGTACCAGCCATAATTGTCAGCGTCAGTGTCCAGACGGCAAAAGTAATGAAACGTTATTTTGACGGTGAAATTGATGGTGTTGAATGTCTGGAAGAACTGGGACAAGAAGGTGCGGGAATGATTTCTTCTTCCATGTTTGCCGTGGTTGGCCAAGCATTGATTCCAGTTCCTGTTTTGGGAGGATTGATTGGAGGAATGGTAGGGTATGCATTTGCCTCCTCCGCATATGGAGTGTTGACAGATGCACTGAAGGACGAAAAGCTTGCCCGTGAAGAAAGAATACAGATCGAACAGGCATGTGAGGAACATATAAAGCTGATCCGGGAATACCGGGCAGAGATGGAAAAGCTGATCAGCGAATATTTGGCGGAGTCCATGGATGTCTTCCGGGAATCATTTTCAGGTATTAAAAATGCGTTGGCGATCGGTGACGTGGATTGGTTTATTGATAGTGCCAATTCCATAACGGAACAATTTGGAGGAAAGACATCATTTTCCAATATGGACGAGTTTGATAGCATGATGCTAAATGGAAGTACTTTTAAATTATAATATAGGAGGGGATCAATATGGGTCTGGGTCTGAATTATGAAGACGAGGCAAAATTGTACTATCTGTATATGATGGCAGATGGGCAGGTGTCAAAGGAGGAAAAGAAACTTTTTCAGAGTATTTGTATGAAACTTGGAATAAAGGCAGATGACAAGCATGCAATCATGAAAGAGTGCGATGATCTGATCGAGTATGAAGATCTGGTGTTTGAGACCATAGTAGGGCTTGTAGAAGGAAAAACGAATGATACATATGGTAGCAATTCAGCACTTTATGCGACGTCAATACTAAATAGTCGATGGAAAGAACCAGTTACAGTAGAACGCAGTGCCCGCATTTTATGGAATTTAATAAATTTAGGGTATGCTGATTCTGTGTATTCTCCATCAGAAAAGAAAATTGTTAATTATTTGGTAGAACAGTGGCAGATAAAGCCAGAGGTTTATCAGGAGTTTGTAGATGCGGCGGATACCATGCTGGCATTGAGCAAACAGAAAAAATGGATTGAAACAACGTATCCAGATAGTGAGAAAAAGACAAACAAGGAAAAACAGATTGATAAGGAAATGAAATTGCTGGCAGGTAATGTAGAACTGACGATTCAGGAATTAGTAGATTAAGGAGGGAAAAAGTTATGCCAATACCGTTTTTATTTATGGGAATCGGAGCAATTACAGCAATCGCAGGAGTTGGAAATACGATCAAAGCAGGTATCGATCAGAGTGATGCTAATGATATCAACGAGAAAGCCAATAATATCATAGAGGAGGCATCGAAAAAAATTGATAAATACCGTAAAAACAGTGGAAAAGCAATTAATTCTTTAGGAGAATGCAAAATTCGTGTGTTAAATGAGAATGTTAAACCATTTGTGGAAGAATTTGAGAAGTTGAACCATGTAGAACTAACAGCGTCAACAGGGATGAATGAACTTCAAAAAATGGTTTTGGATAAGAGCCAAATGAAGGAATTGAAACAGATGGGATCGATGGCCTCATCTTTTGCAGAGGGCGTTGCAACCGGTACTTTAGCCGGTGCGGCGACCGCTTTTGGCGCATATGGATTAGCAGGTACGCTTGCAACAGCATCTACAGGTACAGCGATTGCTTCATTAAGCGGAGCAGCCGCGACTAATGCAACGCTGGCATTTTTCGGAGGCGGTTCTTTAGCAGCAGGTGGACTCGGCATGGCAGGAGGAACCGCTGTTCTTGGTGGACTGGTTGCTGGTCCTGCATTAGCAATTATGGGGGGTGTTCTCAGTTCTAAGGCATCAGCAAATCTTGAAAGAGCACGATCTAATAGAGCTAAAGCGAATGAATATAAAGAAGAGATGGATGCAGCAGCAGTAGCCTGCTCTGGGATTCGAAAACGTTCAGCGATGTTTCATCGTTTCTTACTTTCTTTAAATGCTGTATTTGAACCATTAGTTTTCGAGATGACCCAGATCATTGAACGACGTGGAACTGATTTTAGAACTTATGCTCCAGAGGAAAAGAAAACGATCGCAGAGGCTATGGCTATGGCGGGAGCAATCAAATCAATTCTGGACACGCCGATTCTGGATGAAGAGGGCAATCTGACGTTAGAATCGGAAAAGATCGTTGATGTGACAAGAAAGAAAGTGGAAGAAGTGATTGCCTGATGTTTTCTTGTACAAAATGTGGTCTCTGCTGCAGAAATATTGATCAGATCCCAGAATTAGCAGATTTTGATTCTGGAGATGGAGTCTGTATTCATCTGACAAAAGATAATTTGTGTGCAATCTATGAACAGAGGCCGGATATCTGTAATGTGGAAACAATGTATCAGCTGCATTTTCAGAATATCATGACGAGAGAAGTATATGATCGGATGAATCTGGAAGGATGCAGAAGATTACAGAAAATGAAGAAATAGTGGAAAATGGAGATTTTTAAACATGTATTTAAAAAGTGTTTAGAAATCTCTATTTTTATTTATTTATTTACTTTCACGCTTAAATATAATATAATTTAAGCGTGAAAGTAAATAATGGAGTATGAATAATGAAAAAAAATAAGATTGAACAATTGATCGAAGAGGACAAAGGATACCTGATTACATCAAAGGCAGTAGATGCAGGAATCTCCAAAACGTCTATTTCAAAATACGTGAAAGAACATAATATGGAAAAAGTTGCTCATGGGATTTACATTCTTGATGATGTCTGGCCGGATGAATTGTTTATTCTCCAGAAGAGAAATAAAAATATTATTTACTCAGGGGAAACTGCATTGTATCTGCATGGTTTGACGGACAGGGAGTACCAGCACATTTGTTTTACGGTTCCGACAGGGTATAATGCAGCACATATCAAGAAAGCCAATAAAGAGGTTCATTACGCGAAAGACGATACCTTACAGATGGGAGCCTGTGAAGTTACTTCCAGCAGTGGGAATTTAGTCCGGGCATATGACAAAGAACGGTGTATTTGTGATATGATCCGGGAACGGAAAAAATATGATGTTCAGGTATTTCAGACAGCAATGAAAGAGTATATGGCAGCAAAAGACAAAAATGTATCATTGCTTGTGGAGTATGCGGTAAAGCTTGATATCCGGGATAAGGTTATGATGTATGTGGAGGTACTGGTATAATAAGAACTATGTAGGTGTATTCGAAAACTTTTAAAAAATTAGAAGACGGCCTGTTGTGAGGCTGTCTTCTATTGTCTAAAATAAACCGTTAAAGCAATTTCACATAATCCCCCTGGCTGTTCAGCCACATGGTTAATCCAATAGATCCGAAAACCTCCACATCCACCAGATAACTTCCGTCCTCCTGTTTTACAGCCTTAGCAGTTGGCAGGCGGTCTAAAACGGCATTGATGTCCGGGCCGGTGTAGAGAAACTGGCTTTTTTGTAATTTGCCGCCGTACATGAAGGGAATCCGTTTACGGAATTCTCCTTCCTCGAAGCGGTCGCGGTACGGAATGGAGAAAGAATCGCTGGTGATCTGGTAACTTTGAATCCGGTCGATCCGGTAAATGGTTGGGTAGCCAGGATATAATTTTTCATTATCTCCATAGTAGGCGATCAGATAAAAATAATACTCTGAACAGGTAATTCCAAGTGGTTTGACGGAAACTTTGGAAATAGAGCCGTTGGTTTTCTGGTATTCCATATGGACGATCTGCTGATGATAGACAGCAGAACTTAAGTTCCAGATAGTGTCAATCAGGCGTTTCCCGTGATGGGGTTCCACATAATGGAACAGTTCGTTGCGCAGCAATTCGGACATTTTCTTCTTTTCTGCGGTTGGAAGGCAGGCGTCCACCAGTTCCAGAATGATCTTTTCCATTTCAGATTTGGAAAGAGAACGGTTTTCCAGTAAGATCTTGGAGACTGCAAATAATTCTGCGTTGGTAAGGGTAACTGTTCTGGAATTGACCAGACGGAATCCTTTGGCGGCGTGGTCATAGATGACATCAGCAGTTTCCCCGTGTCTGGTGGATTGATTAGAACAAAAATCTCGGATCGAGTCGATGTCACGCTGAATAGAGCGTGTGGTAACGCCGTATTCCAGTGCTAATTTATCTTTATGCAGGATTTCGCCTGTCAAAAGGCGGCTGTAAAGTTCTAACACACGGTCATGTTTTCTTGTACTTTCACTCAAATGATCATCCCCCTGTGGTATATGTTTCTTTACTTTTTATCATAATACATCAAAATGACACGAGGTGTCATCTTGCAATTCTTAGAAATCATTTTTGTAAATTAAATAATGCTTACAATCAAATAATACAATAAAACGATGCTAATAGCAACTTTAAAAACATTTGTGAACCGATAAAATGGTAGGTAACAGAGAAAATATGTTCGTGTATGTATTAGGAGATTGGGAGGCATGTATGGGTGAGATTGATTATAGAGAGATTGGAAACAGGATCCGGGTTGCCAGAAAAACATTAAGTCTCACCAGAGAAGAGGCCGCGGAGCGATGCGGCATTACCAGTTCTTATTATGGAAATTTAGAGCGTGGAGACCGGCGGATGAGTTTGGATACATTAGTCCGTGTCTCGAAAGGATTAAATTTATCCTTGGATTTTTTGGTATATGGAGAAGGAAAAGCAGGAAATGATGAGTTATCTGTGATTTTATCGGATATTCTTCATCGGTATGGAGAAAAGCAGCTGGAGAGATATCTGGAAGTGATCCGGGCATTGAGTGGGATCGCGGATAAGTTGTAAAAGGGCCGTTCAGAAATGAGCGGTCTTTTTTGTGTCAAAGGAAAAATAGTGGTGGAACTTGCTATTTCAAGAATGCGATGATAAGATGGATATATAATAGATATCTAATGGATATCTGTATGAAGAATCGTAGGAAGGAAGTGTGCGGCCATGGGAATTTTTGTAAATCCTGGGAATGTGGCGTTTCAGGTTGCGTTAAATTCAGAAATATACGTCGATAAAACCGGTCTGTTAAATTATACAAACCGTGTCATGGATACGACTTCTAAATTTATCTGTAACAGTCGTCCACGAAGGTTTGGAAAGTCCATTACCGCAGATATGCTTACTGCGTATTATGGGCGTGGCTGTGATTCGAAAGCCATGTTTTCTGATCTGGAAATTGGGAAAAGTGCAGAATTTCAGCGGCATTTGAATCAGTATGATGTTATCCATCTGGACATTCAATGGTGTCTGGAACCAGCGGGTGGAGCTAAAAAAGTGCTGGCGTACATTGCGGAGCAGACGATCAAAGAACTGAGAGAGTATTATCCACAGGAACTGCCGGAAATGATTACATCACTGCCAGAATCCCTATCCCGGATCAATACGGCAACGGGAAAGAAGTTTGTTGTGATTATTGATGAGTGGGATGTTTTGATCCGCGATGAAGCGGCTGATAAACAGATACAGGAAGAGTATATTAATTTCCTGCGTGGCCTTTTCAAAGGAACAGAGCCGACGAAATATATTCAGCTTGCCTATCTTACCGGAATTTTACCGATTAAGAAAGTGAAAACCCAGTCAGCACTCAATAATTTTGATGAGTTTACCATGTTGGACGCAAAGATTTTTGCGGATTATATTGGTTTTACAGAGTCAGAGGTTTCAAAGCTCTGTGAAAAATATGAGGTGGATTTTGATGAGGTAAAACATTGGTATGATGGTTATCTGCTGAGAGGGACGCAGGTTTATAATCCGAAGGCAGTTGTGGAAATTCTGAAATGGAAGCAATTTCAGAGCTATTGGTCTGATACCAGTTCCTATGAAGTAGTGGTGCCGTTGATCAATATGGATTTTGATGGGTTGAAGACTGCGATTATTGAAATGCTGTCTGGGGCATCTGTCAGTGTCAATGTAAAGTCATTTCAAAACGATACCGTAAGTTTTTCAAATAAGGATGATGTACTTACTTATTTGATTCATCTGGGGTATCTGGGATACGATCAGAATAAAAAGATGGCATTTGTTCCAAATGAGGAGATCCGACAGGAACTTACGGCAGCGGTTGAGAGTACGAAGTGGAATGAGTTCCTTTCATTTCAGCAGGAATCGGAAGAATTGCTGGACGCAACACTGGATATGGATTCTGATACAGTTGCGGAGAAAATAGAAAAAATCCACATGGAGTATGCGTCAGCTATTCAATACAACAATGAAAATTCCTTAAGTAGTGTACTGGCAATAGCTTATTTAAGCGCGATGCGGTATTATTTTAAACCTGTCCGGGAAATGCCAGCGGGACGTGGATTTGCTGATTTTGTATTCCTTCCAAAGCCAGAATATGCGAAAAATTATCCTGCATTGGTGGTGGAGTTGAAGTGGAATAGAACGGCAGAAACAGCCATGCAGCAGATAAAAGACAAAAAATATCCAGAGTCGGTGGCACATTTTTCTGGAGATATTTTGTTGGTGGCTATCAATTATGATAAGAAGACGAAGGAACATCAGTGTCGGATGGAAGTTTATAAAAAGGATAAGTAAGGGTAACCTGTTTCTTGAGGCAGAAGGATTGATCACGATTATATCGATCGATCCTTCTATTTTTTTGCCATGCATCCACAGAAGCTGCCAGTGGCAGGTTTGGTTGATAGAATAATACAATAAAGTTTGATCACTTTTTTTGAAGTTTACCAGGATGACAGGAAATGGCCATGTAACATCTTAGGATAAAAGTAGATATTGAAAAGGAGATGACAAAGGAATGAAGCAGTACAAGGTCTCAGTTATAAGACTCGGGTCGGTTTTGGTCTGGGCGAAAAATATGCAGGAGGCGAAGAAAAAGGTTCAGAGGTTATCCATGGACCGTTTTCAGTGGCTGTCAAAGGAGGATGGAATTCCGGATGATTATCTGGTCACAGGGGTTGAAGAGTATGGAAAAGAAATGGAGCATCTGTCCTAGAAAAACAGATGCTCGATTAATATCTTCCCTCCAATCAGAATCAAAATCACTCCCCCGGCAAATTCCGCTTTTGACTTATATTTCATCCCAAAAACGTTACCAATTTTTACTCCCAGAACAGAGATCACAAAGGTAATGATTCCAATCGTGGAAACAGCCGGAATCAGGGATACCTGCAGAAATGCGAAGGTAACGCCAACAGCCAGGGCATCAATGCTGGTGGCAATGGCGAGGATCAGCATTTCTTTGAAATGGATGGAGGGGCTGCTGGTCTCGGTCTCGTGGTCGAAGGACTCTTTGACCATGTTGCCGCCGATGAGGGCCAGGAGAAGGAAGGCAATCCAGTGGTCGTAGGCAGTGATGGACTGCTGGAAACGGGAGCCAAGGAGATAGCCGATGGCGGGCATCAGGGCCTGGAAGGTGCCGAAATAGAGGGCGATGATGACGGCGTGTTTTTGGTTGAAGTGTTTCGAGGATAAGCCTTTGCAGATGGCAACGGCGAAGGCATCCATAGATAAGCCGATGGCAAGAAAAAGCAGTTCAAATGGTGACATAGGAAAGCCTCCGGATGTTTAGGATTGTGGTATGTGCCGGAAAGGGATGATATGATGTAATTGTTCAATAGGACTGTACTTGCTGTGTTGACCATGATCTTATACGAGCAAGAGCGGACTGAGCAGTTACGTTACGATAAAGTATATGGAAAATGATTGAATCTTATCCATAGAGAGTGTGGGGGAGGGGCCAAAAGTCAGAAATCAGGAGCAAATTTGTTTGCAGGAGAATTTTGCCTCAACAACCATGATTAAAAAAATATCAATAAAAATCCAATGACCATGACTTGAAAAGTGCCGGTGCACGATTAATTTTTTAAACTTCCAAGACTTAATTTTATAAAGTTCTGAAATTAACTCTTGCAAATAAAAATTGATTGTGCTATGATTCAGTCAAATTTTTAGAGGCTATGAAAGAGACTCTTACCAGGAAACTTGACAGGAAGAGGGCGTCACCGACTGAGAGCGCCGTCATGAGGGAAGCGGTAAAGGGAACACTCTGGAGCTGATGCGTCGAAGGTTCAGAAAATGATGATGCGGCAGGTATGAAACCTGAATGGCAGAAGCAGATAACTGGCAGTAGGCGTATCCGTAAGCATGCGTTAAGTGCAGAGAGTGGAGTACCGGATTGTTAGATCTGGCTGCTCAATGCGGGTGGTACCGCGGGAAGATGTTTGTTGATCCCGTCCCGGAATATGTAATCATATTCCGGGACTTTTTGATTTCATAGGAAAGTTCGTCCTATGAAATCAAAAACGCTCCGCGAGGATCGCACTGCGGCGGAAAGGAAGAGTGCCGCTGTCGCACCCCGCCGCAGGCGGAGAATCCTGCAAGCAGGATTCTCTTTTATGCGTACAACGAGCCAAAGTCCTGGAATATAAAACATTCTTAAGCAGTGCTGGGAATACTTAGGACAGCACGCCATGGACAAGGAGGATACCGATTATGATGGAATTTATGGATGGAGTAAAAAAGAAAGAGACACTTGGCATCGGCCAGATCTTAGAGGGTGATTACACAGGAAAGACTGTGGAGATGGAAGGTGCAGTCCATACGATCCGTGATATGGGTGAGGTTGCGTTTGTGATCTTGCGAAAAGCGGAAGGATTGGTACAGTGTGTCTTTGAAGAAGACGTTACCGAGTTTGACTTAAAGGATCTGAAAGAGGAATCCGCAGTGGTGATAACCGGTGTGGTTGCCAGAGAAGACAGGGCGCCCCATGGATTTGAGATCCGTCTGAGAAAGATCAAGGTCTTATCCCAGCCTGCGGAGATTCTTCCAATCGCCATCAGCAAGTACAAGATGAACACTTCCCTGGAGACCAAACTGGCGCTTCGGCCGGTTTCCCTGCGGAATGTGAGAGAACGGGCGAAATTTAAGATTCAGGAGGGAATCGTCAGAGGCTTCCGGGAGTTTTTACAGACCCAGGGCTTTACCGAGATCCATACTCCAAAGATCGTAGCCCGCGGTGCAGAGGGCGGTTCCAACGTATTTAAACTGGATTATTTCAACAAGAAAGCGGAGTTAGGACAGAGCCCGCAGTTCTATAAACAGACTATGGTCGGCGTGTTTGACCGGGTATTTGAGGTGGCTCCGGTGTTCCGTGCGGAGAAGCACAACACCACCAGACATCTGAATGAATATGTGGGTCTGGATTTTGAGATGGGTTACATCGATGGATTTGAAGATGTGATGGCGATGGAAACCGGATTTTTACAGTATACCATGGCGCTTCTGGCAAAGGATTATCAGAAAGAGCTGGATATGCTGGGTGTGAAGCTTCCGGATGTGATCAGGATTCCGGCAGTGCGGTTTGATCAGGCCAAGGAACTGGTATCTGAGAAATATAACCGGAAGATCCGCAATCCATATGATCTGGAACCGGAGGAGGAAGTGCTGATCGGACGGTATTTTAAAGAGGAGTACGACAGCGATTTCGTATTTGTCACTCATTATCCAAGCAAGAAACGTCCGTTTTATGCGATGGACGATCCGGCAGATCCAAAATTCACACGGAGCTTTGACCTGCTGTTTAAGGGCCTGGAGGTGACTACCGGAGGCCAGCGAATCCATGATTACCAGGAGATCTTAGCTAAGATGGAGAAGCGGAACATGGATCCGGAGGACATCGCTTCTTATCTGATGATCTTCAAATATGGTATGCCGCCGCATGGTGGACTGGGAATCGGATTGGAGCGTCTGACCATGAGACTGTTAGATGAGCAGAACGTGAGAGAGACATCTTTATTCCCAAGAGATGTCACAAGATTGGAGCCATAAAAAGGGCGGAAAGGAGATCATTATGGCAAACATTATCAGCGATGAAACCATCGATTATGTAGGTATTTTAGCAAAATTAGACCTTTCTCCAGAGGAGAAGGAAGCGGCCAAGAAGGATATGGGCCGGATGCTGGATTACATCGATATGTTAAATGAATTAGATACCAGTGCGGTAGAGCCTATGTCCCATGTATTTACCATGACGAATGTATTTCGTGAGGATGTAGTGACCAATGGAGATGACCGTGACAATATGTTAAAGAACGCACCGGAATGCAAGGATGGTTCTTATAAGGTTCCAAAGACCGTGGAATAGGGCATGGACAAATGACAGGAGGAACGGAAAAATGAGTATATTGGATTTGACCGCAGTAGAACTGGGGAAAAAGATAAAAGCGAAAGAGATTACCGTTGTGGATGCGGTAAAAGCGTCTCTGGAGCGGATAAAAAAACTGGAGCCTGTAGTTCACGCCTATGTGACTGTGGATGAAGAAGGCGCTTTGAAAAGGGCCGAAGAGGTTCAGAAACTGATTGATGATGGAACATTAACCGGCCCGTTAGCCGGAGTTCCAGTGGCAATCAAGGACAATATGTGTACGAAGGATCTGCTGACCACCTGCAGTTCTAAGATTTTATATGATTTTGTTCCGACCTTCAGTGCAGAGGCTGTGATCAATCTGGAAAAGGCAGGGGCCGTGATCTTAGGAAAGACCAACATGGACGAGTTTGCCATGGGAAGCACCACAGAGACTTCCGCTTACGGCGTCACCAGAAACCCATGGGACCCGGAACACGTACCGGGCGGTTCTTCCGGTGGTTCCTGTGCGGCAGTGGCAGCGGAAGAATGCTTCTTTGCGTTAGGATCTGATACCGGCGGTTCCATCCGTCAGCCAAGCTCCTTCTGCGGCGTGACCGGCATCAAGCCGACCTACGGAACGGTATCCCGTTACGGACTGATCGCTTACGGTTCTTCTCTGGATCAGATCGGACCGATTGCCAGGGACGTGACCGATTGTGCCACCATTCTGGAAGCGATTTCTTCCTATGATAAGAAGGACAGCACTTCCATTCCAAGAGAAGACATGGATTTTACCTCTGCCCTGGTGGATGACGTGAAAGGGATGCGGATCGGTATTCCGAGGGATTATCTGGGCGAAGGTCTGGATGAGGAAGTAAAGGAGGCTATTTTAAAGGCGGCGAAGGTCCTGGAGGACAAGGGAGCTATCGTGGAAGAGTTTGATCTGGGTCTGGTAAAATACGCGATCCCTGCTTACTACGTGATCGCTTCCGCAGAGGCCAGCTCCAATCTTTCCCGTTTTGACGGTGTGAAATACGGACTCCGGGCCAAGGAATATGAGGGTCTTCACGAAATGTATAAAAAGAGCCGTTCCGAGGGCTTCGGGGAAGAGGTTAAGAGAAGAATCATGCTGGGTTCCTTCGTGTTAAGCTCCGGTTACTATGACGCTTATTATCTGAAAGCCCTGAGAACGAAAGCATTAATTAAGAAGGAATTCGATAAGGCATTTGAAAAATACGATGTGATCCTGGGACCGGCGGCACCGTCTACAGCCCCGAAATTAGGTGAATCCTTAAGTGATCCGTTAAAAATGTATCTGGGTGATATTTATACGATTTCCGTAAACTTAGCAGGACTTCCCGGTATGACCGTTCCTTGTGGAAAGGATTCCGCCGGACTTCCAATTGGTTTACAGCTGATCGGTGACTGCTTCCAGGAGAAGAAGATCATCCGGGCAGGTTACGCGTTTGAGCAGAGCCGGAAATATGAGGCGCCAGCCATGACAAAGGAGGGCAGATAACGATGAGCAAACAGTATGAGACAGTGATCGGTCTGGAGGTTCATGTAGAGCTGGCCACCAAAACCAAAATTTTCTGCGGATGTTCCACCGCATTTGGCGGAGCACCTAACACCCACACTTGTCCGGTGTGTACCGGTATGCCTGGTTCTCTGCCTGTATTAAATAAGCAGGTAGTAGAGTATGCTTTGGCAGTGGGTCTTGCCACCAACTGCGGTATTAACCAGTACTGTAAATTTGACCGGAAAAACTATTTTTATCCGGATAATCCACAGAACTATCAGATTTCCCAGTTATACCTGCCCATCTGCCATGATGGCTGGGTGGAGATCGAAACCACCGCTGGAAAGAAGAAGATCGGTATCCATGAGATCCATATGGAAGAGGACGCTGGTAAATTGATCCATGACGAGTGGGATGACTGTTCCCTGGTGGATTATAACCGAAGTGGTGTACCGTTAATCGAGATCGTGTCTGAGCCGGATATGAGAAGCGCCGATGAGGTGATTGCTTATCTGGAAAAATTACGTCTGATCATCCAGTATTTAGGCGCTTCCGACTGCAAGCTGCAGGAGGGCTCCATGCGTGCCGACGTGAACTTATCGGTGCGTGAGGCAGGCGCGGAGCAGTTCGGTACCAGAACGGAAATGAAGAACTTAAACTCCTTTAAGGCCATTGCCAGAGCCATTGAGGGCGAGAGGAAGAGACAGATCGAGCTGATCGAAGAAGGCAAAAAGGTGATCCAGGAGACCAGAAGATGGGATGACAACAAGGAATCCTCCCATGCGATGCGTTCCAAAGAGGATGCCCAGGATTACCGTTATTTCCCGGACCCGGATCTGATGCCGGTATGGATTAGTGATGAGTGGATCCAGAGAGTGAAGGATCGTCAGCCGGAACTGAGAACGGAGAAATTGACCCGTTACCAGAAGGAGTTCCAGATTCCGCAGTATGATGCAGAGATCCTGACCAGTTCCAAGCATATGGCGGATATTTTTGAGGCTACCGTGGAATTGTGCAGTAAGCCAAAAGAGGTATCCAACTGGCTGATGGTGGAGACCATGCGGTTATTAAAAGAGCATGAGCAGGATCCGGAGGAGATCCATTTCTCACCGAAGCACCTGGCGGAGCTGATCAAACTGGTCGATGCGGGAACCATCAACCGTACTGTGGCGAAGACGGTATTTGAAGAGATTTTTGCAAATGATGTGGATCCGGAACAGTATGTGGAAGAAAAGGGCTTAAAAGTGGTCAATGACGAGGGAGCGCTCCGGATGGAGATCCAGAAGATCATCGACGCAAATCCTCAGTCTGTGGAAGATTATCGCAATGGCAAACAGAAAGCCATGGGCTTTATCGTGGGCCAGACCATGAGGGCTATGAAGGGAAAAGCGGATCCGGGACTGGTAAATCAGATCGTAAAAGAACTGATGGACAAGGCTTAAAATGCAAAAATATTCATGCGACTGTTTCTATAACGAGAAAACAGGCACAGATTTCCAATTATAAAAATGATGGTGTATAAATAAAGTTGACAGCCTATTCTCAAGGATTTCATAGTATAATCAAAAGAATAAGGAGGTGCCCAACTATGGCACGAAGTCAACGTAAGTACGATCATGAATACAAAGTGCAGGCAGTTAAGCTTGCAAAAGAAATCGGTGGTGCGAAAGCCGCTAAAGAATTAGGAATTCCTGAAGGGACTATCCATACCTGGCTTAAAGCCGTAAGAACCGGACAACTGGATATTGGAGAAGGTGCCCATACTCCAGAATCTGCCATGAGCCTTGCGGAGGAATTAACCATGCTTCGAAAACGCGTGAAAGATCAGGATAAAGAAATTCGTCGTCTGAAAGAAGAAAACGAGTTTCTGGAAGAAGCCAGCGCTTTTTTCGCAGCGAGCCGTCGGAAGTCTCTAAGACCGAAAGAATGAAATTCATTGCGATTAAGACTGACGATGGCACCATCAAGGGAAAACTGGCTTTTTACTGTCGTATGCTACATGTGAGCCGCCAGGGATTTTATAAATATCTGTCCGTAAAAGACCGTCCGTGGAAATACCAGACGCTTGCAGATACCATGCTTGAAATCCATGCTGAGGATGTCTGCAACGACACCTATGGACGTGTACGTATGTTCCAGGCATTAACTCTTAAACGACCTGATGGCATTCCTATCCCCAGTGAGCGTACCGTTTATAGAGTCATGGAAAAAATCGGTCTCAGTCATCGTCCTAAGCGTAATCCGAAAGGAATTACGAAAGCAGACCGTGAGGCTCGTAAATCGGATGATCTTCTTAAGAGAAATTTCACATCAGAAAAGCCTCTTGAAAAATGCGTGACAGATATCACCGAAATCAAAGCAAAAGATGGAAAACTCTATGTTTCGGCAATCTTCGATTGTTTTGATTCAGCAGTACTGGGGCTGGCAATGGAAACCACGATGAAGGCAACGCTTTGCCAGCATACGGTAGAAAACGCTTTTATCGCATATCCTGAAATTCGAGGAGCAGTGCTTCACTCCGATCGAGGTAGCCAATATACCAGTGAGCTTTACCGCAGCACCCTGAGAAAATATGAAATCATCCAAAGTATGAACAGTGCCGGTGGTCGATGCCATGACAATGCCCGTTGTGAAAGCATGTGGGCGCGTCTAAAGACAGAATTATTGTATGACCGATACAACAGTGAAAACCTGACTGTATCCGAACTGAAGTCTCTAATCTGGAGATACTTTATCAGTTATTGGAACAATCGGAGGATTTGCACCACCAATGGTGGTCTTCCTCCCATGCTCAAGCGACAGAGATACTATGATTCTCTGCGTATAGCAGCATAGTCCATGATGTCCTTGAGAAAAATGTGTCAACCAATCTTGACAACATCAAAACGTTAGAAAATTGACACTCAGGTATTGACGAAAAGGGCGGTCTGCGGTAAAGTACGAAGTAACTGTAAAAGTAATCGTTTCGTTACTTGTAAAATACAGATCGCCCTTTTTAGGGACGAAGTAACTGTTCAGGAGGTCTACGCACTTGAATGGCTACGAGACGAGGATGAGGAGGAGATACATGAAACCGTATGCTGAGATGACCAAAGCGGAGCTCCAGGCTCTGAAGAAAGAATTGTCTGCAAAGTACAGAGAGTATCAGGGAAAAGATCTGAAACTGGATATGTCCAGAGGAAAGCCAAGTATTGACCAGCTGGATCTGTCCATGGGAATGCTGGATGTGTTGACCAGCGACATGGATTTGACCTGTGAAGATGGAACCGACTGCCGTAACTATGGTGTGTTAGACGGTATCAGCGAAGCGAAGGAACTGTTAGCTGATATGATGGAGGTAGCTCCAGATCACATTATTATTTATGGTAACTCCAGTCTGAATGTCATGTATGATACGGTATCCCGTTCGATGACCCACGGCGTGATGGGGAATACTCCATGGTGCAAGCTGGATAAAGTAAAATTCTTATGTCCGGTACCTGGTTATGACCGTCATTTTGCTATTACAGAGTATTTTGGTATCGAGATGATCAATATTCCGATGACTCCAACAGGTCCGGATATGGATATGGTCGAGAAATTAGTGGCTTCTGACGATTCCATCAAGGGTATCTGGTGTGTGCCGAAGTATTCTAATCCACAGGGTATTTCCTACTCTGACCAGACTGTACGCCGTTTCGCAAGACTGAAACCGGCAGCTCCGGATTTCCGTATTTACTGGGATAACGCTTACACCATCCATCATTTATACGATATGGATCAGGATCATCTGATCGAGATCTTAGCAGAGTGTAAGAGAGCCGGTAACCCGGATATGGTTTATAAATTTGCATCTACTTCCAAAATCAGCTTCCCAGGCTCTGGTATTGCAGCCATTGCAGCTTCCCAGAATAACCTGGTTGATATTAAGAAACAGCTTCGCATCCAGACCATCGGTCATGATAAGGTGAATCAGCTTCGTCATGTGCGTTTCTTTGGCGATATCCACGGTATGGTAGAGCATATGAAAAAGCATGCGGATATTTTAAGACCGAAGTTTGAGGCGGTACTTGAGACTCTGGACCGGGAACTGGAAGGGCTTGGCATCGGTACCTGGACCACACCAAAGGGCGGTTATTTTATCGCCTTTGATTCTCTGGATGGCTGTGCAAAAGCCATTGTGGCAAAATGTAAGAAGGCTGGTCTGGTGATGACAGGAGCAGGAGCGACTTATCCATATGGAAAAGATCCTCATGACAGCAATATCCGTATTGCTCCATCTTATCCTCCGTTAAATGACTTAAAGCAGGCCATGGAATTATTTGCCCTTTGTGTCAAATTAGTCAGTGTGGAGAAGCTGCTGTCTGAAAAAAAGGATGATGTGGTGACTGTTACAACAGAAGCATGAGCAAAAGAATCCGCTAAGCAGCAGGGTTCTGATGCGTAGAACAAGAATGGCGCGGATCATATAATGCATGGCCGCAGCCGAGAAAGAGAAAAGAGCGGCTGGTAACGGAATTACCGACCGCTCCTTTTGTGCAGGTGAAAGTTTTTATGATTTCAAAATTAATGAAGAAGGTATTAAACAGGGAATCTATTTCCTATATTATTTTTGGGGTACTGACAACTCTGGTGGACTGGGCAAGCTATGCGCTGTTCTGGTCTCTGGGTTGGGATTACAAGGTTTCCACTGCCTTAAGCTGGGCGGCGGCAGTATTATTTGCCTTTGTGACCAATAAATTCTGGGTATTTCGCAGCTTTACGTTAAAGCTTTCTTATTTATGGAAGGAATTCGTTTCTTTTGTGGCGTGCAGAGCAGCCACAGGAGTCCTGACGATGTTGGGGATGATCCTGATGGTAGATGGATTCCATTGGAACGAGTTTTTAGGAAAATTAATGGTTTCTGCCATGTCTCTTGTGTTAAACTATATTATGAGCAAACTGTTTATCTTCAAGAAGAAAAAGGATGAGGAAAAGGAACATGGAGCTGGATGAGATCAAGCAGGTATCGAAGGAGTTGGAGGACATTTTAGAAGGATTTCCGGATGTGCCGAAAGAGCCGATGCTGCAGAAAGTGAAAGACACGGAAAACCAGCCTGAGGACGAAGAGGCGGCGGCTTTGGATTCTGAGATAGATGACCAGAGATCGGAAGCAGAAGAAGACCTGGAATTAGAACCAGACCTGGAAGTAGAACCAGAAGAGCTGGAGCCGGAACCGGTCTGGGATCAGCCGGAGAGCCGCAGCCAGGAGGCGGTGCTGCTTCGGAGGGCGGATGAGCGCCAGGAGGCAAGAAAACGGAAAAGGGAGAATTTCGCCAATGGAATCTTAAGGCCGGGAGACCGTTATCTGGCGGCATTTCTGGTTCCGGTGGTCATTATGGTGATCATTTTTGCACAAAGGGGGATTTTCCCATTTGGAGACGAGAGCTTTTTGAGGACGGATATGTATCACCAATATGCGCCATTTTTTGCAGAGTTCCGTCATAAACTGGCAGATGGAGGAAGCCTTCTGTACAGCTGGAATGTAGGCATGGGTGTGAATTTTGCTGCTCTTTACGCTTACTATCTGGCAAGTCCTTTGAACTGGCTGATCATGTTGTGCCCCAAAGGCTATGTGATCGAGTTTATGACCTACATGATCGTGCTGAAGACGGGACTGGCAGGTCTGACATTTGCATGGTATTTAAGTAAGCATTGCAGGACCAGAGATTTTGGCACGGCATATTTTGCAATCTTTTATGCCTTATCTGGATATATGGCGGCTTATAGCTGGAATATCATGTGGCTGGACTGTATTCTGCTGTTCCCGGTGATCATGCTTGGACTAGAACAGCTGGTAAAAGAGGGAAAAGGACTGCTTTACGGCATATCCCTTGGTGTCTGCATTCTGTCCAACTATTACATTTCCATCATGATCTGCATGTTTATGGTGATCTATTTCTTCGCTCTCTGGATTCTGGAGAGAGGAAGGAGCGGACGGGATTTTGTGGTCAGCGGATTGAAATTTGCAGGATATTCCGTATTGGCTGGCGGTCTTTCCGCAGCGGTCCTGCTGCCGGAGATCTTTGCGTTACAGATGACGGCATCTGGAGACGTGAATTTCCCTAAAACGGTTACTTCTTATTTTTCAATCTTTGATATGATCGCCAGACATCTGCCGATCGTGGAGACGGAGATCGGACTGGATCACTGGCCGAATCTGTACTGTGGTGTGGCGGTGCTGTTATTTTTCCTGCTATATCTGGGCTGCAGGCAGATCCGGGTGAGGGAGAAAGCGGTTTATTGCGGACTTTTGCTGCTTTTTATGGCAAGCTTTTCCATCAATGTGCTGAATTTTATCTGGCATGGGTTTCATTATCCCAACAGTCTTCCATGCAGACAGTCCTTTATCTACATTTTCCTGGTGCTGCTGGTAAGCTATGAGGCTTATACGCACTTAAAGGAAACGCCAAGATCCCATGTGGCATTTGCCCTGGGCGGTTCTATAGGATTTGTGATCCTGGCGGAAAAACTGGTGGATGTGGATGATTTCCAGTTTTACACCTATCTTGTGGCCATTGCATTCCTGGCTTTGTACGGAGGTCTGATCTATCTGTATAAGAGTGGAAAACGAAGAACGGGGACGGTGCTTTTAGCGGCGTTGGCCCTGGTTTCTGTGGAAGCTGCAGTGAATATGACAGTGACCAGCGTGACCACGACCAGCCGTTCCGCTTATGTAAAGGACAACCAGGAGGTAGAGACACTGACCCGATCCCTTCTTCCGGCAGATACCTTTTATCGTATTGAGAAGGTGACCAGAAAAACGAAAAATGACGGCGCGTGGATGAATTTCCCGTCCGTATCCTTGTTTTCTTCTGTGGCTAATGCGGATCTGACGGCATTTTTTAAGACCGTTGGCTGCGAGGGAAGCACCAATGCCTACAGTATTACGGGAAGTACGCCGTTGATCGACTCGTTATTTTCAGTAAAATATGGTCTGTATTCGGAAGCGCAGGAGGGCAGTTCTAATCTGATCCTGATCCGTCAGGAAGGCGGTACTTATCTGTATGCAAGAAGAGACACGCTTCCAGTTGGTTTTATGGTGCCATCGGATATTGATTACAGCTGGCAGCGGGACTTAGGGAATCCGGTGTCGGTGCAGAATGATCTGTGCGGTCTCATCGGAGTGGACCGGGTGCTGGAGCAGGTAGATGTGGAAAATAATGAAGATACCGCCCGTTTTACACCGGAGACTGCCGGTATGTATTATGTATACATTGCCAACCGGAAGGTAGAGCAGGTAGATGTATCTCCAACCGGGGAATCGGAGCGGAGCAGTAAGAAATTTAAAAATGTAAACCGTGGCTATCTTTTAGAGCTTGGCTGGTGCCATGCAGGGGAAGAGCTGGTGTTAAAGGGTGAGGACGAGAGCCAGTCCCTGAATGCGGAGATTTACCATTTTAATTATGATGCTCTTCATCAGGTGTACAATGCCCTGAATCGTTATCCGCTGCAGGTGACCAGCTGGACTGATGATTCCCTGTCCGGTGTGGTAAGTACAGATCAGGCAGGAACATTATTTACCAGCATTCCATATGACAAAGGCTGGACGATTCTGGTAGATGGCGTTAAAATGGAAGCATCGAAGATTTTTGATACATTTTTATGTGTGGATCTGACAGAAGGAACCCATACGGTAGAATTCCGGTTTGAACCGCAGGGACAGAAGACCGGCATCTGCGTCACGGTGGTATGTGCGCTGATTCTGGGAATCATTGCATTTATCTCAGTCAAGAAGACTCCCACCTTTTTAGGTGGTGAGTAATAACAAATTAGTCTCAGTGGGAGGTGGGTCTCCGACTGAGATAAACGCTCCGCGAGGATGCGCAGTGATTCTGTAAAGAATATGTCAGCTTACGCTGACCAGAATCACGCGCCAAGTCTCACGGACGTTCGACTTGAATGACAACCGAAATAGAAAAAGGAGATTATAGAAGTATGAAATTATGGGGCGGACGCTTCACGAAGGAAGAAAATCAGTTAGTACACAATTTTAATGAGTCCCTTTCCTTTGATCAGAAGTTTTATCATCAGGATATTCAGGGAAGCATGGCTCATGTAAAGATGCTGGCAAAACAGGGCATTGTTTCCAGAGAGGATGAGAAAGCCATTTTAGACGGCCTGCAGGGGATCTTAGAGGATATCGAGGCTGGCAAGCTGGAATTTACCAAAGAACATGAGGATATCCATTCTTTCGTGGAGGCTAATCTGATCGAGCGGATCGGCGATGCAGGAAAACGCCTGCATACTGGCCGCAGCCGTAATGACCAGGTGGCGCTGGATATGAAGTTATACTGCAGGGATGAGTTAAAAGAGATCGACGGTCTGGTAAAGGATCTGCTGGCAGAGCTGTTAAAGATCATGGAAGAGAATACGGAGACCTATATGCCTGGATTTACCCATCTGCAGAAGGCACAGCCGGTGACTCTGGCTCATCATGTAGGCGCTTATTTTGAGATGTTCTACCGGGACTGCACTCGTCTCCATGACATTTATGAGAGAATGAATTACTGTCCATTAGGTGCAGGCGCTCTGGCTGGGACGACTTATCCATTAGACCGGGAGTATACCGCAGAGTTATTAGGCTTTTATGGTCCGACCTTAAACAGTATGGATTCCGTTTCTGATCGTGATTATGTGATCGAGCTGTTAAGCGCCCTGTCCATCATTGCTATGCATTTGAGCCGTTTCAGTGAGGAGATCATCATCTGGAATACCAATGAGTATCGGTTTGTGGAGATCGATGATGCGTACAGCACCGGAAGCAGCATCATGCCTCAGAAGAAGAATCCGGATATCGCAGAGCTGGTTCGTGGAAAGAGCGGCCGTGTTTATGGCGCCCTGGTGTCCATGCTGACGACGATGAAAGGAATCCCGCTGGCATATAATAAAGATATGCAGGAGGATAAAGAACTGACCTTTGACGCAATTGATACCGTAAAAGGATGTCTGGCGCTGTTTACCGGCATGATCTCTACCATGACCTTTAACAAGGATATCATGGAGGCCAGCGCAAAGAACGGATTTACCAATGCGACTGATGCAGCGGATTATCTGGTAAATCATGGTGTTCCATTCCGTGATGCCCATGGAATCGTAGGACAGCTGGTTCTGTTCTGTATTGATAAGAATATCGCTCTGGATGATATGACTCTGGATGAGTTCAAGGCCATCAGTCCGGTATTTGAAGAGGATATCTACCAGGCCATCAGCTTAAAGACCTGTGTGGAGAAGCGTATGACCATCGGCGCTCCGGGACCTGAGGCCATGAAGAAGGTTATTGAGAGCTGCAAGAAGAGACTGGAAGAGTTGAAATAGAAAGTGTGATAAAAGAAGACTGCCGCAAGGGAAAAGCATCTCGGTCAGATGGACAGAGGATGGGGCATTCCTTTGTGGCAGTTTCCCTTTTTGTGATTACAGTCTAACAAAAGATGGATCGTTTTTCGTGACATCCTGTACTCTGAGATGTTATTTTTGAAAAATATTCTGTTTTTTTCTGCTAATATTAGTATAATGATGTTAGGGTCAAAAGCTTTTGATCCTGGTATCAGTATAATACAAGTATGGAAAAATAGATATCAGATTTCAATGATAAAGCAGGAGGAATAAACAGGAGGAATAAACATGAGGTTTGAGGAGAAGGACGGTGCGCTTTTGGCGTACCATCAGGGGGAAATGCTTCGGATCGAGAGTTGGGGAGAGGATTCCCTGCGGGTGCGGGCAACGAAACTTGGGGAATTTACGGAGGAGGACTGGGCGTTAACAGAACCGGTTCCTGCGGGAAATGCTGTGGTGAAGATCGGGGAGATGGATCACCGGTTAAGCAGCGGTGTTGTAGAAAAGCGGCCTATGGCAGTGATCACTAACGGCAGAATCCAGGCGAAGGTAAATTTTGCGGGAGTCATTACATTTTATAGGGAAGGAACTGTATTTTTGCAGGAGTATTTCCGCAATTATGATGGAACCATCAGCCGGGAGAGCCGTTGCCTGAAGGTGGTCAACCGGGAATGGAAAGGCATCATTGGTGGAAGCGAGTCAAAATTAATTGTAAAGTTCGAGAGCAATGACGGGGAGAAGATCTTTGGAATGGGCCAGTACCAGCATTCCTATATGGATCTGAAAGGCTGTACACTGGAACTGGAACAGAGAAATTCCCAGATTTCAGTTCCATTCATGGTATCCAGTTATGGATATGGTATGCTGTGGAACAATCCGGCGGTGGGGCAGGTGACATTTGGAAAGAATTATACGGAGTGGAATGCCCGTTCTACCAGGCAGATGGATTACTGGCTGACCGTTGCAGATACGCCCAAGAAGATTCTGGAGCAATATACAGAGGTGACTGGACGGGCTCCTGGTTTTCCAGAGGACCGCATGGGGCTGTGGCAGTGTAAACTTCGCTACCGCACCCAGAAAGAGGTGTTGGAAGTGGCCAGAAGATACCAGAAAGAAGGCATTCATATTGATCAGATCGTGATCGATTTCTTTCACTGGACTTTGCAGGGTGACTGGAAATTTGACCGGAAATACTGGCCGGACCCGAAAGCCATGATCGATGAGCTGCATTCCATGGGAATCAAAGTGATGGTGTCTGTATGGCCATCGGTGGATAAGAAAAGCGAGAATTTTGGCCCAATGATGGATCGTGGGCTGTTGATCCAGACGGAACGCGGCGCGGTTCAGACTTATGATTATCAGGGAGACTGCATGGAAATCGATGCATTGAACCCGGAGACCAGGAAGTATGTGTGGGAGGTCTGCAAAAAGAATTATTATGATTTAGGAGTTGATGGATTCTGGCTGGACAATTCGGAACCGGATTTTGCCGTGTACGACCATGAAAATTACCGGTATTTTGCAGGACCGGCACTGACCTGCAGCAACATTTATCCACAGATGTACAGCCGTGTATTTTTTGATCCTATGAAGAAAATGGGAAACGATGCTGTGGTGAATCTGCTCCGCTGCGCCTGGGCGGGAAGCCAGAAGTATGGCAATGTGGTCTGGTCTGGAGATGTGCCGAGTACATTTGAGGCATTTTATGATCAGCTTCAGGCAGGGTTGAATATGGGACTGGCAGGAATTCCATGGTGGACGACAGATATTGGCGGATTTATGACCGACGACTGGGAAGACCCGGATTTTAAGCAGCTTCTGATCCGCTGGTATCAGTTTGCCGTGTATTCACCGGTTCTTCGTATGCATGGAGAGCGCGGTCCCATCAATATCCCTCCGTTAGACGACCGGGACTGGGGCGGCGGATACCTTCACACAGGCCATTCCAACGAACTTTGGAGTTATGGAGAAGAGAATTACCGCATTATGAAGCACTATTACGAAGTGCGTATGGCCATGAAAGAGTACATCAAGGGGCTTTTTGAAGAAGCTTCGGAAAATGGTTCGCCTCTGCTTCGTGCTATGTTCTATGAATTTCCGGAAGATCCGAAATGCTGGGAATTACAGGATCAGTATATGTTCGGTGACCGCTATCTGGTGGCGCCGGTGTTTCATCTGAATCAGTGGCAGAGAGAGGTGTATCTGCCAGAGGGAACCTGGAGAGATACTAGAGATGGAAAAAACTATGAGGGCGGTCAGCTGATCATGGTGGAAGCGCCGCTTGAGACCATTCCGGTATTCGAAAAGGTGGACTAAAATTACATAGACGAAAGAAATCTGGGAAAAATACCCCACATAAGGAAATCCTGAAAGGAGATCAGATTATGTGGGGTATTTTGATTGCGCTGCTTTCTGGCGCGCTTATGAGCATTCAGGGAGTGTTTAATACGGAAGTGACCAGGCAGAGCAGCATCTGGGTATCGGCTGGCTGGGTACAGCTGACTGCGTTTGTCACCTGTCTGGTCATGTGGTTATTGACGGGAAGGCCGGAGGTCCAGGGAATCTGGCAGGTGAGGCCATGGTATATGTTATCAGGAGGTGTGATCGGCGCATTGATCACATGGACGGTGATCCGCAGTGTGGAAAGCCTGGGACCTGCCAGATCTGCCCTGTTGATCGTAGTGGCACAGATTGCTGTAGCTTATGGAATCGAGGTATTTGGGCTTTTTGGAGTAGAAAAGAGCGGCTGGGAGTGGAAAAAAGCGATTGGGGCATTGACTGCCGTGATTGGAATTATCATTTTCCAGAAATAATGCTTGTATTTAGAAAATGATTTGGGTAAAATAGTAAGTAAGCGGAAGGTGGTGCTCTCTGGAAAGGAGAGATACCATGAAGAAACAAAGCTTGAAAATCATACTCACTGTCATATGGCTGTTGGCTGCAGGCATATGTTACAGCTGCAGTCATGTTCCATCTCACTCCACAGATTCGGAGTGGAAGCTGGAACTTTCAGATGATCCAGAAGATACCCAGGAAGAGACTACAAGTGATGACCGCACGGAGAGTGATCCGGCAGTTCTGTATGTATATGTATGCGGCGAGATTCAGAATCCCGGCGTGTGGGAACTGCGTCCTGGAGACAGGATTTTCCGGGCTATTGAGATGGCTGGGGGAGTGACAGAGGATGCCGCAGTGGACAGTTTAAACCTGGCGGCAGAAGTGACAGATGGGATGAAGCTGTGGGTTCCATCCAGAGAAGAGATGAAAGCTCTGGGAGAAAAAAACGGAGACAGCGCAGTGTTTACAAAAGATGGCTGGTCTGGACAGGAAACGGCGGAAGGTATTTCCGGAGGAAAGGTGAATCTCAATGCGGCAACGCTGGAACAGCTGATGACTTTAAGAGGAATCGGGGAAGCCAGAGCCAGGGATATCATCGCTTATCGGGAAAAACATGGTGATTTTCAAAGGATAGAGGATATTAAGAAGGTGTCCGGGATCAAGGATGCCGCTTTTCAGAAGATAAAAGACGATATTACGGTTTAAGGGAAGATGAGGTAGCGTACCATGACAAAGGTGCTGGTTGTAGATGATGAGAAGTTGATCGTAAAAGGAATCCGGTTCAGCCTGGAACAGGATAACATGGAGGTGGACTGCGCCTATGATGGCGAGGAAGCCATGAGTAAGGCGAAGGAAAAAGAGTATGATGTGATCCTTCTGGATGTGATGCTGCCGAAGGCAGACGGATTTGAGGTCCTTCAGACAGTAAGAGAATTTTCGGAGGTTCCGGTGATCATGTTGACTGCCAAGGGCAATGACATGGATAAAATCTTAGGTCTGGAATACGGAGCCGATGATTACATCACCAAGCCATTTAACATTTTGGAGGTAAAAGCCCGGATCAAGGCCATTTTAAGAAGAAATTCCATGAGAAACCGCAAGTCGGAGGAACCGAAAAAACAGGTGATCGTGGCAGGAAGCCTGAAATTAGACCGGGATGGCAGACGGGTTTTCGTTAATGAGAAGGAGATCAATCTGACTGCTAAGGAATTCGATCTGCTGGAGCTGCTGGTTTGCAATCCAAACAAAGTGTACAGCCGTGAGGCGCTTCTTGCCTATGTGTGGGGCAATAAAGCTATGGATTCCGGCGATGTACGGACGGTTGATGTGCATGTCCGGAGGCTGCGGGAGAAGATCGAACCAAGTCCAAGTGCACCGCAGTTTGTGCATACCAAGTGGGGGGTCGGCTATTATTTTGCTGCAAAATAGGCAGCACCTGGAATAAGAAAAAAGGTAACGATGTTTTCAGCAGGTCAGCGCAGGAAGTATGCAGACCTGTTGAAGCATTGCAAGAAAGGGTGTAACTATTCAGTAGGTCTGCGCACATGCTGCGCTGACCGTAAGAACACATAGGCTAGAAAGCAAAAATCCCATCAGCGAAGCTGATCTGGAATGGATTTTTGCTCGTAACTATGAAGGTACTGAATAGTTACGAAAGGGTACAAAAGATGAATTCTATGCAGGCAATCACCATCCGTCAGGTACGTCCTGAGGATTTAGACGCAGTGACGGAAGTAGAGGCGGTCTGCTTCCCAAAGGCGGAAGCAGCAGACCGGGCATCCTTTGAAGCGCGGATCAAGGCTTTTCCGGACAGCTTTTTTGTGGCAGAAGAGGAAGGAAGGATCGTTGGTTTTATTAATGGGGCGGTGGTGAATGAGACTACCATCCGGGATGAGATGTTTGAGGATGTTTCGTTTCATAATGGAACTGGAAATTATCAGAGTATCTTTGGACTGGATGTGATTCCGGAGTATCAGCATCATGGTCTGGCCTCCAGATTGATGCGCCATATGATCGAAGAAACGAAAAAACGTGGGAAACAAGGACTGATCCTTACCTGTAAGGACCGGCTGATCGGATTCTATGAGACCTTTGGATATCGGAATCTTGGCGTATCGGAATCCGTTCACGGCGGAGCTGTGTGGTATGACATGATCCTGGAGCTGGAAGCATGAAGATTACGTTAGTTACAGTGGGAAAGATCAAGGAAAAATTTTTTGAAGATGCCATCAAGGAGTATTCCAAGCGGCTTAGCCGGTATTGTAAATTAGAGATTCTTCAGGTGGCCGATGAGAAGACACCGGAAGGCGCCAGCGAAGCGGTGGAGTTACAGATCAAGGAAAAGGAAGGACAGAGAATCCTTTCGCTGATCCGGGATGATGCATATGTGATCGCCTTGGCGATTGAGGGAAAGATGCTGGATTCTGAAGAACTGGCAGAAAGAATTGAAAAATTAGGAGTCAGCGGCATCAGCCAGATCGTATTTGTCATCGGAGGTTCTTTGGGACTGTCTGCCCAGGTGATGAAGCGGGCAGATTACGCTCTTAGCTTTTCCAGGATGACATTTCCCCATCAGCTGATGCGGGTGGTGTTGTTAGAGCAGATCTACCGGAGTTACCGGATCATGAACCATCAGCCTTATCACAAGTAAAGGCAGCTGAACAGAGAAGCAGGCGGTTGAAAGTTGATCAATCGCCTGCTGTGCTTTAACTCGTTTTTACCAGCTCATCGCCTGGTTCCAAAATAGTATCGCCTCTTGGAATGATAGTCTGTCCACTGCGGCGGATCAGGATGATCAGGTTGCCGGGTGACAGCTTCAGATCCTTAATCTGGCGGCTGCACCAGGGGTGGGAGGCATCCAGAGTCAGTTTACTCAAGTGAATATCTTCTTGTCCGGTATAGGCGGTTGCGCCCAGGACCAGGACATCGCCAGAGCGCAGTACGGTTTCTCCATGAGGAACCGTATTTTTTTCGCCCGGATGACTCAAAAATACTAAAAGGGTGCCAGGTGGGAGCTGCAGATCCCGGACCTTCATGCCGTTCCATAGGTGGTGTTCTGTGACCTGGATATCGATAAAACGAACATCAGTTTCTTCGCTATAATCGGAAAATGTGGTCAGAATGTTACCGCTGGTGTCCAGCATTTCTGTCCGTCTTGCAAACCAGGGAAGCAGTGTTCCCTGGATGGCAATGGAAAATAATACAACACAGAACACAATATGGAACAGGTCATGTTCCAGTGTAATGCCACTCTGAATGGCCATAATGGCGAATACAATGGATGCCGCGCCCCTCAGCCCCGCCCAGGAAACCAGGATCTGCTGGCGCAGGGAAGATCTCAATGGGGCCAGCAAAATCGCGGTCACGAGCGGTCTTGCGATCAGGGTCAGGAATGCGGCGATGGCAGCAGCCGGAAGCCACACGGCGGCGATCCTGGAAGGGAAGGAGAGCAGTCCCAGGATAAAGAAAATCAGCATTTGCATCAGGCTGGTAAGGCCGTCAAAGAAATTGACCAGGGTTTTCTTATTAGGCAGTGGACTGTTGCCTAACAGGATCCCCATGAGATAGGCGCTCAAGTATCCATTTCCCCCAATGACCGAAGGCAGGGCATAGGCAAGTACCGCAGATGCCAGCACAAATGCCGTGTCAAAACCGCTGGTCTCAAAATCCACATGGAGGAGAACCCAGCGGACAACGAAAGCCAGCACTGCACCAATGGCAAGACCAAAGAGGATCTGGGTGGCCGCAGTGGTCAGGATCTGAAGAGGGAGACGACTGGAAAGACCCTGTTTCATAGCAGTTAACAGGATAATGGTCAGCATATAGGCCGCCGGGTCATTGGAACCGCTCTCCACCTCTAAGAGAGAGTCTGTGCTGTCCTTTAAGGAAAGATTTTTCGAGCGGAGGACGGAAAAAACACTGGCAGCGTCCGTGGAACCTAGTACCGCTCCGGTCAGTAAGCCCTCTAGCAGGTCAAAATGCAGGACATAGTGACAGAACAGACCGGTAAACAGCGCCGTGAAAATAGTGCCGAAGGCAGACATCACCAGAGCCTTTAAAGCAGCAGGCTTTGCCGTTTTCCAGCGGGTGCCGAAGCCACCGTAAAACATGATGAAGATCAGGGCGATGGAGCAGATCGTTTCTGCAAATCCAAAATCCGCGAAATCGATCCGCACAAGTCCTTCGGAGCCAAAAACCATGCCGAGAAGGATAAAGGCCAGAAGCATAGGGATACCAATCCTGCTGGAGAGCCGGTTACATAAGATACAGGCCAGGATCACACAGGAACCGAGAAGCAAAAGCTGGATCACAGGCAGCCCCCCTTTCTGATCCTGAAGCCGGTCAGCTCCCGGACAATTGGATGATTGATAGTGCGTGCAGTGGGTGAACTGCAGTGCTTTATTGTGTCAAGTTTGTACATATGCGGTCTCCTTTGCTGTTTGAGGTTGATCGTATTTTGATTCTGGTATTTATAGTATACAGACTAACAGAAGATTTGTCAGTTGAAAAAGGCACAAAATAAAGAAATGGTGTATCGTAACGGGATTTTCAGCTCATAGGATGAATTTTTCCATCATATATTGAGATTAAAGAAAGCCTGGGACACGGTATCAGATCTGGTCCGGAACCGGGAGAAGGTAAAAAAGAGGGCTGCGGAGGGACAAGATATGGGAGCAGAAGTGGTGATCCGGAGTTTCCCGGCAAAGCTGAGAAAACTGCTGGAGCCCCTGAAAATCAGTCATTTAGAGGAGGTACGCCTGCGGGCAGATCAGCCTCTTATGGTGGTATGGAATGGAAAGGATTACTTTGTGACGGACCAGGGACAATTGTCCATGGATCAGAGCCAGTCCTGGAAGGTACCGGAGAGTCTTCTGAGAGAAGCGGTAGAAGCTTTCAGCAGTCATTCCCTCTATGCTTATGAGGAGGAGCTGCGCCAGGGGTTTTTTACCATTCAGGGCGGCCACCGGATCGGTGTGGCGGGGAAGGTGGTCCTGGAGCATGGGGCAGTCAAAACCATGAAATATCTATCCTTTTTAAATGTCCGGATTGCTCATGAGATACGGGGGTGTGCGGATGGAATTCTTCCATATATATATGAAGCAGATAGGTGTGAAATTAATCGTGAAATTTTTCACACACTATTAATCTCACCACCCAGATGTGGAAAAACCACTCTGCTGCGTGATCTGATCCGCCAGATCTCCAATGGAAACGCATTCCATCCGGGAATGACAGTGGGCGTGGTGGATGAGCGGTCAGAGATTGGCGCCTGCTATCATGGAATCCCGCAAAATGATCTTGGGATACGGAGTGATGTACTGGACGATTGCCCCAAGCATCTGGGAATGATGATGCTGATCCGGACAATGTCGCCTAAGGTGGTGGCGGTGGACGAGATCGGAAGCCGTGAGGACTTAGAGGCGATGGAGTATGTGATGAATTGTGGCTGTAAACTTCTTGCTACGGTCCATGGAAATTCACTGGAGGAGATCCGCAGAAAGCCGGTTTTGGGCAGGATGGTGGAGGAAGCGTGGTTTGGCCGTTATGTGATCCTGGAGCGGAACGGGACGCCGGGTCATGTGGCGGTGGTCCTGGATGGACAAGGGAGGCGTCTATGATATGGTTAAAGATCATGGGAGGAATTCTGGTGGTGCTTTCCGGAGGCGGTCTTGGTTTTGTCAGGGCAGACAAGTGGAGGAGTCACCGGAAAAATCTGGAGGAGCTGCGGAAAATGACCTTACTTTTGCGCAGCCAGATCCTATATGCCAGAGGTACATTAGAGGAGGCATTGGAACAGGTGGGAAAAAAATCAGACGGACCGGTAGCGCAGATTTTTGAAGAAACAGCAGAGCAGTTAAGATGCCAGGATGGGCGTTCGTTCTATGAAATCTGGCAGATGTCTGTGGAACGGCACTGGAAAGAGCTTCTTCTGACCACGGAAGAATGCCGGGAGTGGAAGGAATTTGGCCGTCACCTTGGGTTTATGGATCTGGAGATGCAGGAAAAAAATATGGAGCTTTACTTAGAACAGCTGGAGCTGTCTGTCCGGTTTTACCGGGAACAGGAGCGAGAGCAGCAGAAATTATCCATCAGTCTTGGGATCATGGGAGGTCTGTTTTTAACGGTGCTGTTATTTTAAAGGGGGAATGACCATGGGAGTAAATGTGATTTTCCGGATCGCGGCGGTGGGAATCTTAGTCTCCGTGCTCTGTCAGGTGTTAAAACACAGCGGGCGGGAGGAACAGGCATTTTTAACCAGTCTGGCGGGACTGATCCTGGTGTTGTTGTGGATGATCCCGTATATATATGAATTGTTTGACACAATTAAGAATCTTTTCACCTTATAGCGGAGGAGAATGTCATGTCGGTTCTGACTATTGGGATTCTGGGGATTGCCGGCGCCCTTCTGGCAGTGGAACTAAAGGGTTTAAAGGGAGAATACGGGATCTATCTGGTGGCGGCAGTGGGTCTGGTGATCTTTTTTTATGGCATCACGAAATTAAAGACCGTGATCGAGACCATCCGCCAGGTTCAGAGCTATATCCGGCTGAACCGGATGTATCTGGAGGTCCTGTTAAAAATGATCGGAATTACCTATATTGCGGAATTTTCATCTGGAATCTGTAAGGATGCAGGTTATGGTTCCTTAGGAAGCCAGATTGAGATTTTTGGGAAATTGTCGGTGCTGGCAGTCAGTATGCCGATTCTTTTAGCGTTATTGGATACGGTGCAGCAATTTCTGGCGTGAAAGAGATTCAAGGCATACGGCAAAAAAGTAAGCAGCAGAGATCGGGTGAAGCAGGAGGAAGAAGCATGCTGGAAAATGGGCTTTCCATTGATCTGACAGAGATTGAACAGTTTATCCGCGGCCAGGGGCTTGGGGAGTCTGTTTCCTTCCAGAACCTGGTGGAGCGGCTGATGGCAGGAGATCTGACGGGGCTGTGTAGTCAGCTGCTTTCAGGTCTCCAGTCTGCTCTTTTTCAGGAAATCGGTTCTGGTGGAAGAATCCTGGGCCAGATCCTGGCTCTGGGAATCTTTGCGGCGGTATTTACCAGCTTTTCCGGGTTGTTTCAGGAAAGTCAGGTGTCAGAGACGGACTTTTTTGCCGCATATCTGCTTCTATTTACACTTTTGATGACCGGGCTGACCCAGAGCATCCAGGTAGCAGCGGAAGCAGCGGGAGCCATCATGCAGTTTATGAAAGCCATGATGCCGGCTTATTTTCTTGCGGTAGCACTGGCAGGTGGAAGCATCTCTGCGGCAGCCATGTATGAATTTACCATGGGACTGGCAGGGGTGAGCCAATGGCTTCTGATCACGGTGATGATCCCCCTGATCCGTCTGGAGCTTCTGATGAAAATGACTGGAAACATGGTAAAGGAAGAGACCTTGTCGCGTCTGAACGACCTGTTAGACCAGGTGATCCGCTGGGGCATGAAAGTCCTGTTAGGTGTGGTGGTCGGCTTTCATGTGGTGCAGGGACTTCTTCTTCCCTATGCGGATTCCCTGAAAAATGGAGCTGCCCAGAAGCTGGTCGGCATGATCCCCGGAATTGGCCAGGGAGCCGCTGCAGCAGCACAGATGATCTTAGGGTCCGGTGTCCTGTTAAAAAATGCTGTTGGCATGGCGGGAGCTGTGGTAGTGTTCCTGATCCTGGCGGTTCCCATGTTAAAGCTTCTGGTGCTGATGCTGTTTTACCAGTGCGCTGCCGCAATCCTGGAGCCGATCTGCGATAAACGGATCATTTCCTGCATCAGCGCTGCAGCCAGGGGGCATCAGCTGCTATTACAGATCGTGCTGACGGCGGCGTTATTATTTCTGATCACGGTTTCTCTGGTGTGCGCGGGAACCAATGTCTCTTATTATGTATAGACGATCGGTAACTATTCAGTAGGTCTGCGCACATGCTGCGCTGACCGTAAGAACACATAGGCTAGAAAGCAAAAATCCCATCAGCGAAGCTGATCTGGAATGGATTTTTGCTCGTAACTATGAAGGTACTGAATAGTTACGACGATCGAATGAATGGAAAGGAGGAACATATGGGAGCAGTGTCGGAGTGGGCGGGCAGTATTTTAAGCTTCCTGATCCTGATCACGGTGATCCGCGGGATACTGCCATCGAAAAAGTATGAGCCTTATCTAAGGTTATTTTCCGGTCTGATGCTGATCCTTCTGGTCTTACAGCCTGTCACAGGTGGGCTTGGCCTGGAGAAGCAGATCGACCGGGCGTTTGAGGCATTTGCCTTTCAGATGGATCATGAGGAGTTAAACACCAGGGTCCTGGGAATTGAAAAGGAACGGCAGGAGCAGATCTTGAAGATTTATGAAAATGATGTGGCTGGTCATGTGACAGCCATGGCGGGAGAACAGGGACTTCAGGCGGAAAGCGCACAGGTGAAGATCAACGGAGATCCGGAGAGCACCGATTATGGGAAGGTGGTATCGGTGAAAGTAAAGCTGCAGAGCGGGGAAGCGACTGGAAAACAGGAAGGGCTTTGGAAAAATGATGAGGTGAAGGAGGTTCAGCCAGTCCAGAACATAGAGGTGCAGTCTGTGCAGATCGGACAGGAACCGGAAACAGGTGCCCAAAATCATTCAGAGAAAACATCTGGAGAAAATAATAACAGGATTCTGGAATTTCAAAGAAAGGTGGAGCAGTATTATGGACTGGAAAGCGGCGCTGTTGAAATTCAATCTTAAACCGGACATCCGTACAAGGAACGGCCGGTGGCTGGTGATGCTGGCAGTGGGTCTGATCTGTCTGATCCTGGCGTGGCCGTCCGGCAGAAAAACATCGGAAAATGGGCAGGATGAATCCAGTCCTGGACAGAACAGCCAGAGTGAAAGTACGGATATGGGTGATTCCTATGAGACTCAGTTGGAAACCCGCTTAAAACAGCTTCTCAGTCAGGTAGATGGCGTGGGACAGGCAGAAGTGATGATCGTTTTAAAGGAATCCGAAGAAAAGATCTGGAGGACGGATATCACTACTTCTATTTCCAGTACCCAGGAGACGGATCAGGGAGGTGGAACACGGAAGATCGAGAGCAGTGAACAGTCGGAGGATACCATTTTATCCGGTTCTTCCGGCCAGGGAGTGCCGATTTTAGAAAAAGAGATCCGTCCCAGGATCGCCGGTGTAGTGGTCAGTGCCCAGGGTGGAGGAAATCCAAAAGTGCAGGCAGAGATCACGGAAGCGGTAGAGGCATTATTTGATGTGCCTTCTCATAAAATCAAAGTGTTAAAGATGGTGAATGGTTCATAGACTAAAACAGGTAAATAGAAAGGAGCAGTGTGGATGAAGCGAAAAGTGGATCTGCAGAATGTGAATATGAAAAAACTGTTCAGGAGAAACCAGATCATTGTCACAACGCTGGCGGTGATGATCGCAGTGGCGGGATACTTAAATTATATGGGGAGCCAGTCAGATGGGGATCAGGGCGCATACACGGCGGGAAATACTTCCTATGAAGCAGGAGCGTTGGAGATTTCTGACGAGGACATTTTGAAGGAAAATCAGACAGTCCTGAATGGAGCCGAAGGTTATCAGGAGATCGCCAGCTTAGACGGGGATCAGGGCGATGGGTTGACAGAGTCGGTTTCCGCCGCAGAACTGACTGCGGTGACTGATTCCGCAGGGCAGGATGGAAACCAGAACCGTGGACAGAATACCAGTCAGAACGCCCAGACAGAACAGACAGGACTGGAAAATCCGGGTGAAGCGATTCTGACCAGCGGCATGAGTGTGTCCGACTACATAGCCAGCGTCCAGCTAAGCAGAGAACAGATCCGGGCAAAAAACAAGGAAACGTTGTTAAATATCATCAATAACCAGAATATTGAGGAGACTGCCAAGCAGCAGGCGATCCAGGACATGATCGCTTTAACGGAGGTGGCAGAAAAAGAAAACGCGGCGGAAACCCTTCTTATGGCCAAAGGATTTGCTGATCCGGTCGTCAGCATTTCTTCCGGCAAAGTGGACGTGGTGGTCAATGCGCCATCCATCACCGATGCCCAGCGGGCGCAGATCGAGGATATCGTAAAAAGAAAAGCAGAGGTGGGTGCAGAAAGCATAATTATTACTCTGTTAAATCTTTCTGATTAAAGCCCTTTCCAAACCCATGGATTTTTGCTATAATAATTCTACTATAGAAACATGAGGAGGTAGCGAAAGTGGCAGAGACGGAAGGCAGAAATACTCATAAAGTATATGAAAAAGATAAAATTGGCGAAGTACAGATTGCAGACGAGGTGGTAGCGATCATCGCAGGTCTGGCTGCAACCGAGGTTGAGGGCGTAGATTCTATGGCAGGCAACATTACCAATGAGTTAGTTGGCAAGCTCGGCATGAAGAATCTCTCCAAGGGAGTAAAGGTTGATGTGACAGAAGAGCATGTGTCTGTTGACCTATCCCTCAATATGAAGTATGGTTATAACATTCCAGATGTTTCCGAGAAGGTTCAGGATCGAGTGAAAACCGCTATCGAGAACATGACTGGTCTCCATGTGCTGGATGTGAATATCAAGATCGCCAGCGTGAACATGGAAGCAGAAGAACAGTAAAACTGACTTCAGACGCAGCCGCTTTATGCGGCTGTGTTTTTGGCGTTTTCCTGCATCAGCAGGAGCTGTTAGCGGCAGCTTCTGCTGGTAAATAAGACGCTGATAAAAGAAAAATAAAAACGAAATAAAAGCGAAGGCAACTGTGAAGGCATAGAACAGTTACGAGAGAAGCAAACAGAAGAATCGATTTAGGAGGATACGAAGATATGACCAGAAGAGAGCTGCGCGAGCATAGTTTTAAGGTGTTATTCCGCGCTGATTTTTATCCGGTGGAGGAGATGGACGAGCAGATTGAGCGCTATTTTGGAGCGCCAGTGGAAGATGATGTAACACCGGAAGGAACAACGATCCTCCACGATTCCAATCTCTCCGAGGCAGAACAGGCAGTGGTAACAGAAAAAGTAAAGAAGATTTTAGAAAAACTGCCGGAGATCGATGAGAAGATCAACCAGGTAGCCGAAGGCTGGAAGACCAGACGTATGGGTAAAGTGGAGCTGACGATTCTGCGTCTTGCTGTTTATGAGATGCAGTATGACGAGGAGATCCCGGAGAAGGTCGCGATCAATGAGGCAGTGGAACTGGCGAAAAAGTTCGGCAGAGACGAGTCACCGGCATTTATCAACGGCGTACTGGCGAAACTGGTAGCATAAAAAACCATTCAGCAGATCCATGCATCTGGTGCGGTGATCTGCTTGGAGTATGATTATGGCTGGAAGTATTTATTCCGTTGCACAGGTGAATTCTTATATTAAGAACCTGTTTGTTCAGGATTTCCTCCTGAACCGTATCAGTGTCAGGGGAGAGGTATCAAACTGCAAGTACCACACTTCCGGACACATATATTTTACACTAAAAGACAAATCAGGGACCTTATCCGCGGTGATGTTTGCCGGTCAAAGGAAAGGTCTCACTTTTCAATTACAGGAAGGGCAGCAGGTGGTGGTGACTGGTTCCATCGATATCTACGAGAGGGACGGCAGATACCAGCTGTATGCCAGGGAAATCAGGCGGGACGGTGTAGGAGACTTATTTGAACGTTTCCAGAAGCTGCGGGACGAGCTGGAAGAGATGGGCATGTTTGCCGCAGAGTATAAAAAACCGATCCCCAAATATGCAAAAACCATAGGAATCGTCACGGCCAGTACCGGAGCGGCGATCCATGATATCATAAACATTACGGCAAGACGGAATCCTTATGTCCAGTTGATCCTTTATCCGGCCCTGGTACAGGGACAGGATGCCAGGTTCAGCATTGTCAATGGAATCCGTACCCTGGATTCTATGGGACTGGATGTACTGATCGTGGGAAGAGGCGGCGGATCCATGGAAGATCTGTGGGCCTTTAATGAGGAGGTCGTTGCCAGGGCGATCTTTGAGTGTGAAACTCCGGTGATCTCTGCAGTAGGCCATGAGACAGATGTTACCATTGCCGATTATGTGGCGGATCTGAGAGCACCGACCCCTTCGGCGGCTGCGGAACTGGCGGTATTTGATTACAGACAGTTTGAAAACCGGCTGGAAGTGCTCAGAGAAGCATTGAACCGGAGTGTGGAGCGAAATCTGGAGCGGAAGAAAGCCCAGGTGGAGCAGTATCAGATGAAATTAAAGCTGCATCATCCGGAACGGATCTTGAATGACCATCGCCAGCGGCTGGTTCAGATCCAGGATCAGATGGAGCGAAGGATAGAAGAGAGATTAACTGACCGGAAACACCGGCTGGCGCTGCTGGCAGGACGGCTTCATAGTCTGTCTCCATTGGAGCAGTTAAGCCGAGGTTTCGGGTTTGTCACAGATAAAGACGGAAGGCCGGTGGCTTCCGTAAAGAAACTCCAGAAAGAAGAATCCCTACAGATCCGTCTGGCAGATGGCCGGGTGGAAACCAGGATTTTGAAGATCGAAGGTCTGGAACCGGGCAGCGGGGAACTGGAGGAGGAAACGTATGGCGGAAACTAAAACAAATCAGGAAATGTCTATCGAGGAAACCTTAGAGGCCCTTGAGATGATCATAGAGAAAATGGAAGACCGGGACAGTTCGTTGGAGGAAACATTTGCCAACTATGAGTTAGGCATGAAGATGGTAAAAAGCTGCAGCGACCAGATTGACCGGGTAGAAAAAAAGATACAGGTATTGGCGGAGGAAAGCCGGGATGGAGAATTTTAACGAGGTTTTAAAACAATACACAGAAGAAGTCTGGAAGACAGTGGAGCGGTATCTGCCGGAGGAAGAAGGACATCAGAGGACAGTTCTGGAAGCGATGAATTACAGCATGCGGGCAGGCGGTAAGCGTCTGCGTCCATTATTTTTACGGGAAGTATACCGGATGTTTGGCGGTCAGGGAAGAGAAGAGGAGCCTTTTATGGCGGCGATCGAGATGATCCATACCTTTTCCCTGGTCCACGATGATCTGCCCTGTATGGACAATGACCGTCTGCGCCGGGGACTTCCGACCACCTGGGCAGAGTATGGAGAGGACATGGCAGTACTGGCAGGCGATGCCCTGTATGGTTATGCCTTTGAGACGGCATCGAAGGCCTTTGATCTGACAGAGGATGCAAAGACTGTAGGACGGTGTATCCGCCTGTTAGCCTCTAAATCCGGTATTTTTGGCATGATCGGAGGTCAGTCTGCAGATGTGGAACTGACTGGCGGTTCTCTGAGCGCAGATCAGCTGGAGTTTATCTACCGCCTAAAGACCGGAGCTTTATTAGAAGCTCCTATGATGATCGGAGCTTTGCTTGGCGGTGCGGATGAGACGCAGTTACAGACAGTGGAGCATATGGCAGCCTGTGTTGGCAAGGCATTCCAGATCCAGGACGATATTCTGGATCTGGTAGGAGACCAGGCACTGCTTGGGAAGCCGGTGCTCAGTGATGAAAAAAATCATAAAACAACTTATGTGTCTCTTTACGGTATGGAGAAAGCCAGAGAGGACGTAGAGCGCCTGTCAGACGAGGCTGTGAAAGATCTGGAGCGGCTTCCGGGTGATCATGAATTTCTGCATCAGCTGATCTTAAAGCTGGTGACCAGACAAAAATAGGAGAGAACTGTTCAGTAAGTGCACAGACCTGCTAAACAGATACAATAAGAGGTCAATATGTTAGAAAAGATAAACGGGCCAAAGGATATCAAGGCCCTCAGCTGGGAAGAACTGGATGTGCTTGGTCAGGAGATCCGGCAGTTTCTGATCGAAAAGATCAGCGCTACCGGAGGTCATCTGGCGTCTAATCTGGGAGTGGTAGAACTGACTATGGCTATTTACCGGACGTTTGATCTGCCGGAAGACAAGGTCATCTGGGATGTGGGACATCAGGCATATACTCACAAGATTCTCAGCGGAAGAAAAGATTTTGATGATTTAAGACAATTTGGAGGCATCAGTGGTTTCCCGAAAAGGGCAGAAAGTCCCTGTGACAGCTTTAATACCGGACATAGCTCCACCTCCATTTCTGCAGGGCTTGGCATGGCCCTTGGACGGGATCTGCGGGGTGAGGATTACCATGTGATTTCCATTATTGGCGATGGAGCCCTGACTGGCGGTATGGCTTATGAGGCGTTGAATAATGCAGCCAGGATCAATAAGAACTTCATTATCATATTAAACGATAACAACATGTCCATTTCTGAAAATGTAGGCGGCATGTCCAAGTATTTAAGCGGGATACGCACTGGAGCCGGGTATAATGATCTGAAACGTCAGATCACGGATCTTCTGGAGAAAATTCCGGTGGCCGGACCGCGGATGATCCGCCGGATCAGTATGATAAAGCAGGGCTTAAAGCAGCTGCTGATCCCGGGTATGCTGTTTGAAGACATGGGGATCACTTACTTAGGCCCGGTGGATGGACACGATGTAAAACAGCTTTCCCGCGTGTTAAATGAGGCAAAAAGACTGGATCATGCAGTCTTAGTCCATGTGTTGACCAAGAAGGGAAAGGGCTATGCACCTGCAGAGAAGAATCCTTCGGCATTCCATGGGGTGAATCCGTTTGACATCTCCACAGGAAAGCCAAAAAAGGCGAAAACAGCGCCAAGCTACACGGATATTTTTTCTAAGAAATTAGTAGAGCTGGCGGGCAGAGATAAGAGGATCGTAGCAATCACAGCAGCTATGCCGGATGGGACGGGGCTGACCCGGTTTAAGAATGAATTCCCGGACCGGTTCTTTGATGTGGGAATTGCGGAGCAGCATGCAGTTACCAGTGCAGCGGGTATGGCGGCGGCTGGGATGAGACCGGTAGTTGCGGTTTATTCTTCTTTCTTACAAAGAGGCTTTGATCAGATCCTTCATGATGTGTGTATCCAGAACCTTCCGGTGGTATTTGCGGTGGACAGGGCCGGATTAGTTGGAAGTGATGGAGAGACCCATCAGGGTATTTTTGATCTGTCATATCTGACTTGTATTCCGAACATGGCAGTGCTGGCGCCGAAAAACCGATGGGAATTAGAAAAAGAACTGGAGTTTGCATTCCAGTATCCGGGACCGATTGCCATCCGTTATCCGCGAGGCGAAGGTTACCAGGGACTGGAAGAGTATCAGGCTCCGGTGGAATTTTGCAGGGGAGAACTGATTTCAGAGGGGGAAGGCATCGCCCTGCTGGCGGTTGGAAGTATGGTCAGCACAGCGGAACATATCCGGGATAAATTAAAAGAAGAAGGCTATGACCTGACACTTGCCAATGGACGGTTTATCAAGCCGATTGATGTAAAATTAGTGGATCGCTTAGCGGCAACCCATGATTGTATCGTGACGTTGGAGGAGAATGTCCTTCAGGGCGGCTTTGGTCTTCAGGTCACATCTTATGTACACAAACATTACCCGGATGTCCGGGTATTAAATATCGCACTGCCGGATGCTTATGTGGAGCATGGCAATGTCTCGCTTTTGCGGGAAGCGCTTGGAATCGACAGTGATTCGATTATCCGCAGAATGCGGAAGGAAGGGTTCTTAAAAGAATGAAAGAAAGACTGGATGTACTTTTAGTAAACCGGAATCTGGCAGAGTCCAGAGAGAAGGCGAAGGCCATTATCATGTCCGGTATCGTATATGTGGACGGTCAGAAGGAAGACAAAGCCGGAACCATGTTTGAGGATACGGTATCCGTGGAGGTCCGTGGCCATACACTGGCGTATGTAAGCCGTGGCGGCTTAAAGCTGGAGAAGGCCATGACTCATTTTGGAGTGACATTAAATGGCAAGATCTGTATGGATGTGGGCGCTTCTACTGGCGGATTTACCGACTGTATGCTGCAGAATGGTGCAGTAAAGGTGTATTCCGTCGATGTTGGACATGGTCAGTTAGCGTGGAAGCTGCGCAATGATGAACGGGTGGTCTGTATGGAAAAGACCAATATCCGCTATGTGACGCCGGAGGATATCCCGGACCGGATCCAGTTTGCTTCTATTGATGTTTCCTTTATTTCCCTGACAAAAGTGTTAGGTCCAGTAAAGGAACTTCTGACAGAGGATGGGCAGATCGTATGCCTGATCAAGCCACAGTTTGAGGCAGGAAGGGAAAAGGTTGGCAAAAAGGGTGTTGTCCGTGAGAAGAGTACACATTTAGAGGTGATCGAGTCTGTGATCGCCTTTGCCAAGAGTATTGGATTTGGTATCCTGAATCTGGAGTTTTCCCCGATCAAGGGACCGGAGGGTAATATTGAGTATCTGTTATATTTGCAGAATCATCCAGAACTGGCAGACGAAAAAGGCGTTGAGATCGATCCAAAGACGATCGTGGAAGAAGCTCATAACACCTTATAGGAGCTTTTATGAAACATTTTTATATTATTCTGAATCCATATAAAAGCGGAGCTGTAGAGATGGCAGAGAAGATCAGCCGGTATCTGGAAAGCAGGGGCTGTATCTGCCATATGCCGGAGCGGATGGAAAAGGCTGACGGAGATCACACCGGTTACCGTTATACGGATTCTGGCATGGTTCCGGAGAATGTGGAATGTGTGATCACCTTAGGCGGTGATGGAACGCTGATACAGGCAGCCAGGGATCTGGCGGGAAGACAGATCCCGATGCTGGGCATTAACATGGGAACCTTAGGTTATCTGACCCAGATCAGCGGCCAGGAGGCAATTACTCCCAGATTAGCGGAACTGGTCAGCGACCAGTTCCAGCTGGAACACCGGATGATGTTAAAAGGCACCGTTGTCAGACATGGCAAGGTGATCGCCAAAGAACTGGCATTAAATGAGATTGTTGTGGCAAGACGGGAGATGCTGCGTCTTCTTCGGCTGAATATCCGGGTCAATGGGGAATTCCTGATCCAGTACCATGCAGATGGTGTGATCGTGGGAACTCCTACGGGATCTACCGGATATAATTTGTCGGCGGGAGGCCCGATTGTGGAGCCCACAGCCCGTATGACGATTTTAACGCCGATTTCCGCCCATTCGCTTAATGGAAGAAGTGTGGTCCTGTCCTCAGAGGATCAGATCGAGATCGAGGTGATGGGGCATGTGCAGGATGGCCAGTCGGCAGTATTTGACGGGGATTCCTATGTGACGTTGGAGGTTGGCGACCGGATCTTAGTGGAGCGGTCGGAGATAGAAACCATATTGGTGAAGCTGAATGCAGGTTCATTTCTTGATAACCTTCGCAGTAAGCTGGCATGAATTTAAAGGGGGTAAAACGTGAAGGTAGACAGACATGCCAAGATCGTAGAATTGATTGGAAAATATGAGATCGAGACACAGGAAGAGCTGGCAGAGTATCTGACCAGGGCCGGATACCAGGTCACCCAGGCTACTGTGTCCAGGGATATCCGGGAGCTGAAGCTGTCCAAGGTCCAGGCAGAAAGCGGAAAGCAGCGGTACGTGGTATTCCAGAGCCAGGAAGGCTTAAGTGACAAGTATATCCGTATTTTGAGAGACGGTTTTCTTTCCATGGATATGGCCCAGAATATTCTGGTGATCAAGACGGTGTCCGGTATGGCCATGGCAGTTGCCGCAGCGTTGGATGCCATTCATTTCCATGAGATCGTGGGCTGTATCGCGGGAGACGATACCATCATGTGCGCGGTACGAAGCGTGGATGATACGATCCTGGTGATGGATAAGCTGCGGAAATTGATCGTAGGTTGATGATACAAACCAGACATCGAATATGGAGGAGCAAGTATGCTGCTTAATTTGCAGGTAAAGAATCTGGCCCTCATTGAAAAGGCAGAGGTGTCCTTTTCTGAGGGCTTAAATATTTTAACCGGTGAGACCGGTGCAGGAAAATCCATCATTATCGGATCTGTCAATATGGCACTGGGTGGGAAAACATCCAGGGATATGATTCGTCAGGGAGCGGATTATGCCTATGTGGAATTAGTATTTTCTGTCGATGATCCGGTGAAAAGAAAGCGTCTGGAAGAACTGGACCTGGATCTGCCGGAGGACGGAACAATCATCATTTCTAAGAAAATCATGCCCACCAGAAGTCTCAGCAAGATCAATGATGAGACGGTGACAACTGGGCGTCTGAAAGAAATCACCAGCTTATTGATCGATATCCATGGACAGCATGAACATCAATCATTGTTGTATAAATCTAAGCATCTTCAGATACTGGATGCCTACGCCAGATCCCAGACCCAGCCGTTAAAAGAGAAGATCTCTGTGAAGTACCATCAGTATCAGGCGGTCTTAAAGGCGTTGGAGGAGATGAACCAGGATCAGGAGAGCCGGTTAAGAGAGGCAGATTTCCTGCGCTATGAAATCGAAGAGCTGGAGAATGCAGGTCTGAAGGAAGGTGAGGAAGAAGAATTGACATCATCCTATCGCAGGCTTTCCCACGCCCAGAAGATCATGGAATATTTATCCAGTGCTTACCAGGCCATCGACGGGGAACAGATCGGACGGGCATTGCATGATGTGACCCAGGCGGCGGAATATGACGAGGCGGTTGCAGGAATCCGGGATCAGCTGTTTGATGCGGAATCCATCTTAAGTGATGTGGTGCGGGATATCAGTGGTTATATGGACCAGTTCTCCTTTGATGAGGAGGCATTTGTCCAGATGGAGAAACGTCTGGATCTGATTCATAATCTTCAGGCAAAATACGGAAGTACTGTTCGTGAGATCATGGAGAAGCTGGAAGAGAAGCGGAAACGCCTGGATGATCTGGAGCATTTTGATCTGATCAAGGCTCAGAAGGAGAAAGAACGGGAGAAGACGGAAGAAAAATTGGAGCAGCTTTGCACAGAACTTTCCAGGGTCCGTCAAAGTGCGGCGAAGATTCTGACAGAAAAGATCCGTCAGGGACTGGAAGATCTGAATTTTATCGATGTGGCCTTCGAGATGGAGTTTCGACGGCTGGAACAGTACACAGCCTCTGGTTTTGACGAGGCGGAATTTATGATTTCCACCAATCCTGGTATGCCGGTGCGCCCACTTGGTATGGTAGCTTCTGGCGGTGAGCTTTCCAGGATCATGCTGGCGATCAAAGCGGTGTTAGCAGATACGGATGATATTCCGACTTTGATTTTTGATGAGATCGACACCGGTATCAGTGGCAGAACTGCCCAGAAAGTATCAGAAAAACTTTCTTATATTGCCAGAAACCATCAGGTGATCTGCATTACTCATTTACCACAGATCGCAGCTATGGCAGATACGCATTTTGAGATTGCCAAGTCCGCAGCAGCTGGCAGTACCACAACCACCATTCATCCGTTGTGTGGGGATGAGATGGTGAAAGAACTGGCCCGACTCCTTGGCGGCGCAAAAATAACGGACGCTGTCTATGACAACGCCCGTGAGATGAAAGTTCTGGCCGACCAGAGCAAGCTATATAAAACGGTAAACAATTAACGCCAGAACCACGCCGATCAGGCTGGCTAAAGTGATTTTGATGGACAGTCCGAAGGTGATGATCAGAACGCCCAGATCCAGGACCAGCGGATCATTTAACCCGAAGGACTGTCCAAAATTCAGCCAGGACAGGAACGGGACGGGAGAGGCCAGACTACCGATAAAGCCGCCCAGCACAATGCCGGAAAGCAGTAAAAGAAGCAGAATCCAGAAATTTTTGTTTCCAAAGTTTTTCATATGCACATCCCCATTTAAAAAGTCAAAATGATTGGTAACTATTCAGCAGGTCAGCGCAGCATGTGTGCAGACCTACTGAATAGACCATGATTGTTCTATCGCTCTAAGTTTATCACAATAAAAATCCATTAACAACTATTGACATCTAAAAAATAACAGTCTGTTTTCAGAAACCATGACACATACTACCTATGTAAAGATGATAGAAAATGTTTCGCAGACTAACGTTGAGCTTATGCTGGATGCGGACGATTCATCCGGTTTGCGTATGGATCAGCGTTGACCGTAGAAACATGCAGGTAACAGTTGACGAACACACAGGAGGCGTGGCATGGGAAAAAGACAGATTGCGGGAGTGGGTGGAATTGATAGAAATTGTGGAATGGATCAGGAACATAGAGAACGCAGGAGAGGGAAGTTTTATAGGAAGATTCGTCTGCTTTTTACCGGAACCGTGCTTCTGGGTGCAGGGATTGCGGGATTTTATGGTTATACCATGCGGCAGATCCCGGATAAGGTCAGTATCGTGGAAAACCGGGAAGAGACCATGTGTCTGGATCTTCCATTTCAGGTGACGCTGCAGAGTGAGAGCGAAGAGGTGGTCCTGGGCGGCAATCCGGCCATTCCAGAGGATCAGATCACCATTATCCGCAACGAGCCCTTTCAGCTAAAGGGAAAAAGTCAGGGCAATTACCAGCTTGGCGTGGATCTGTTCGGTATGATCCGCCTGAAAGAAATCCAGGTAGATGTGGTAGAGACCCAGTATGCAATTCCCTGTGGTACTCCGGTGGGAATCTATCTGAAGGCAGATGGCATTATGGTGATAGGAACGGGAAAAGTGACCGGGGAAAATGGGGAGACCCTGGAACCGGCGGCGGGAATCTTGAAAAGCGGCGATTACATTGAAGCAATCAATGGGAAAAAGCTGGAGACCAAGGAGCAGCTTGCCACGGCAGTATCGGAACTGGATGGAAGTGAGGCAAGACTAACCGTCCGCCGGGGAGAAGAACATGTGGAGGTGGCCATGGATCCGGTGATAACAGAGGATGGAACAGGAAAGCTGGGTATCTGGGTCCGGAGTGATACCCAGGGGATCGGTACCATGACTTATCTGGACCTTAATGGCCGTTTTGGTGCTTTGGGTCATGGCATCAGTGATTCTGATACGGGAGAACTGGTGGAAATCTCCGATGGAAACCTCTATGATACAAGGATCGTAGGGATCGAAAAAGGCAGTACCGGCAATCCTGGTGTCATGTCCGGTGTGATCTACTATGGTCCGGGTACTATGATGGGTGAGATTACCGCCAATACTGACCAGGGGATTTTTGGACAGGTCAATCAGCGTTTAAAAAGTCAGATTACTTCCGAGCCCATCGAGATTGGCTTTCACCAGGAAGTCAAGAAAGGAAAAGCCTATATCCGAAGCGGTGTTTCCGGTGAGATCAAAGACTATGAGATCGAGATCATGAAAGTAGACGAATCCAATATTCAGGACAACAAAAGCCTGGTGTTACAAGTCACTGATCCGGAATTATTATCTTTAACCGGTGGGATTGTCCAGGGCATGAGCGGCAGCCCCATCATCCAGAACGGAAAGCTAATTGGCGCGGTTACCCATGTTTTCGTTCAGGATTCGGCGAAAGGGTATGGGATTTTTATTGAGAAAATGCTGGGGCATTAAACGTATGTATGAGCGTTTACGGCTATACAAACATTGTAAATTGTGTTAGAATTGCCTTATTCTTAGAAGAAAAGGAACGAAACTGTTACAAAAGATCAATGGTAACTATTCAGCAGGTCTGCGCACATGCTGCGCTGACCTTAAGAACACATAGGCTAGAAGGCAATACATGGTAGGAAGAACATATGAATAACATGAGAAATGAACAAACTATCATTAAGATAAAAAATAGCATAAATATAGGGATCTGGGCGGCATTTTTTTGCTTTTTAATATTACAGTACCGCAAGGTTTTTCTGTATTATGATGATTATGGATATATGTCCATGTCCTATGGCTGGGCGCCGGCAGATTGGGTATTTGGGAACAGGCTGCTTTTTATTTTCCGCTATATGTATCATTCCTATTTTCAGGTCAATGGTAGATTGTATACGAATTTTCTGCTGATTTTGTCAGCAAATTTAGGTGGTCTGAGCTTTATGCGGCTGGTCATGCCGGTAGGAATCCTGTTGACCTATTATCTGGGTTACAGGCTGATCACTGCGGGAGATTTTAAAGGGGAGAAATGGCTGGTCAGCTTATTTTTACTGATTTCCTACGGCGCGATTCCAGTATCTGTTGCGAACAATGGCCTGTACTGGTTTGCGGCGGCTTATGGGTATGTGATCCCGATATTCAATTTTTTACTGCTGGTGTCGATCTATCGCAGTAAAAAATATACCGTGTTGAAATACATTCTGGTTTTTGTACTCTGTATTTCCAGCGAACAGGCCGTGGTCATGACTGGATCCTGGATTGTATGCAATCTGATCTATGATTATTGGAAAGAGCATAAGTTCAATCAGGCAGATGGTCTGTTATTGGCAGATGCAGTATTCAGTACCCTGATCCTGGTTGGTTCCCCAGCTTCCAGATCACGGATGACCGGGTCGAATGACTATACCAGGGGATTTGTGGAGCGGACCATTGACTACATCAAACGAACCATTTTCCAGATGTTTTCCCTTGATGTAACCATACAGCTTCTGATTCTGTTTACGCTGGTGCTCCTGTGTGTACTTTTATTTCAGAAGACGAAGAAAAAGTGTGCTTTGGCCGGTATTGGATATGTGGTTCTTGCCTGTGCAGGCTATTGGATGAGAACCCAGGGAAGGATTTCGGATACCCCGTTTGGCATTTTGTGGGGTGGCGTGTATCTGCTGTTTTTTGTATACGGATTCTGGTATTTTATGATCCGCGATCACCGGATGGCATTTGTTCTTGTATCCATGTATAGTGCTGTCGGGATCATGTTCCTGATGCCGGAAGCACCTATGAGAATTTATATTCCGTTTTTGTTTCTGTTAACCATGGTCTGTGGGGATCTGTACGTCCAGGTCGCAGGGAAAATGGAATGTCTTCTGGTTTTTAGCGCCCTGGTGCTGTTCAGTCTGAATGCGGTAGAAAATGCGAAGATGATCTATCAGGGCTATTGTGAAAATGCTAAAATTTTAACAATCAATCACAGCAAACTGCTGGAAGCAGCTGACCAGATAGCGGCGGGAGTTGAAGTAAAAGCGGTGGATCTGTATCGGGTCAAGGATAGCCAGTATAGCGGACAGCAGCCATATTCTAATGGATTGTCCTATATGCTTTTCTGGTATGACAATTATTACAACCTGCCATACAAAACCCAGTATAATTATGGCGAATATCCAACAGGAGAGGGAAAGATTGAAATTAAAATTGTAGAATAAAAGGAACGGGTTTATTCCGTTGATAAGCCAGAGAGGAGAGATTTATGTTGTTCAGCTTAAAAAAAGCGCTGCTTCAGGGCAGTCTGCTGGCAACAGCAGTGGTCATGCTGTGCTTTGGAGCCATGCGGGGAGAAGCAGCCACCGTGTTAAGTAAGGCAATCAGATTGTGCTTGGAGTGTGTTGGGATTGGATAAAAAGAAAACGATAATATCACAGGGCATCAGCCGTTTCCGCAGCTGGATCCAGGCCGGAGCTGCTCTGTTGACCAATGTACATCTGCCGAATTTCTTAAGTGGCAGAATCTATCAGGGAGATGGGAAGGCGGTCTGCGTGCCGGGACTGAACTGTTATTCCTGTCCGGCGGCCTCAGGTGCCTGTCCGATCGGCTCTTTTCAGGCAGTGGTGGGTTCGTCGAAATTCAGCTTTTCCTACTATATAACCGGTTTTTTGATCCTGTTTGGCGTGCTGCTTGGTCGTTTTATATGTGGATTTCTATGCCCATTTGGCTGGTTCCAGGATCTGCTGCATAGAATTCCCGGGAAAAAGCTGTCTACAAAAAAGCTGAAGCCGCTGACGTATTTAAAATATGTGGTGCTTCTTCTGACCGTATGTCTCTTGCCTGTATTTGCGGTTAATGATGTGGGAATGGGTGATCCGTTCTTTTGTAAATACATCTGCCCGCAGGGAGTTCTGGAGGGAGCGATCCCGCTGTCTGTTGTGAATAAGGGAATACGATCAGCACTTGGAACGCTGTTTACCTGGAAACTGGTGATCCTGATCACCGTGATCATTCTGAGCGTGCTGTTTTATCGCCCGTTTTGCAAATGGATCTGCCCGCTTGGGGCGTTTTATGCATGGATGAACCGGGTATCCCTGCTTGGAATCCGGGTGGATGGACAACAGTGCATTTCCTGTGGAAAATGTGCAGGAGTATGCAAGATGGATGTGGAGATCACCAAAACGCCGGATCATGGAGAATGTATCCGGTGCGGCAAGTGCATCAACGTCTGCCCGGTCGATGCGGTCAGCTTTCAATATGGCTTTGGCCGATCGGAAAAACAATAAAAACATAGAAAATGGAGAAATGGATATGAAACGATTTCGATTTGCAGCAATTTGGCTGGCAGCGATGCTTGTGTTCAGTCTTATAGCCTGTTCGCATACGGAAAACCTGATGACGGAAGAACCGAGTAGTGAGAAAGAGGCTGCAGAGCTGTACCAGAAGCTTATGCAGAAGGAGGAAGAGATCCAATCGGAAGCTGCAGAACTTTGGGAGAAGCTGTTTTTAACCGTAGAGAAGGATAATCTTTCAATCACAGACAATAATAATTACGGTGATTTTTTACTGAAGATCATTGAAGATGCCAGGGATCAGTTTTCAGAAAAGGAACTGCAGACTCTGAATGACGGAGCGGGGCAGATCAAGAAGATTGAAGAAAAGCTGGCATCCCTGGAGGAAAAATATCCGGATTGCGTGAACATGCAGGGCGCAGGTGACAGCGTGGATGCCGCACAAGCAGGGATGGAAAGCAGCGGGAACGGACAGAATCCATTTCCTGGTTTTCAGGGCAGGGATCTGGATGGCGCGGAAGTGAACAGCAGCGAGCTCTTTGCAGGCAATACGGTAACCGTGGTGAATTTCTGGTTTACCACCTGTAAGCCATGTGTAAGCGAGCTTCCGGAGCTTGAGGCACTTCATCAGGAGCTTGCACAAAAAGGCGGCGCAGTCATAGGAATCAATGCGTTTACGCTTGATGGAGAGGAAGGGGCGATCTCTGATGCGAAGGATCTTTTATCAAAAAAAGGGGTATCCTATCAGAATATCTGGTTTGCGTCAGACAGTGAAGCGGGGAAATTTACCAGCGGGTTATATGCATTTCCAACCACCTATGTCGTAGATAACAATGGAAATATCGTAGGAGAGCCGATCGTAGGTGCTGTCACAGCACCGGATCAGATAAAAGCACTTCAGGCATTGATCGACCAGGCAATTTCTGGTTAAGGGCTTGACAGAGTGAATGCTTTTGATATATGATTATATCCTAAATAAAAGGGAGTAACCTACACTTGGTGATCTGTGTTTGTGGTATCGTCAGTACGATGGAAACATCCGGTGCCACAAGAAAATGGTGAGACTTTTATTGCATGTTTCATGCAATAAAGGTTTCTTTTTTTCATTATCGAAGGAATTCTTCATTGCATAAGAGATACAATTGGTAAGTATTTAGAAAAGGGAGGAAGAAGATAATGAAAAAAATATACCAACAGACGGTAGAAGAAGTTTTGGATCGTGTAAAAAGCAGAGAATCAGGTCTTACAGATGAAGAAGTAAAAAGGTCCAGGGAAGCCTGTGGCTGGAATGAGCTGACTGAAGGAAAAAAGAAAAGCATCCTGCAGATTTTTGGTGAACAATATAAGGATTTCCTGGTACTGATCCTGATCGCATCGGCAGTTATATCCGGCATACTCGGAGATGTGGAGAGTGCAGCAGTGATCATGATCGTGATCACCATGAATGCAGTTTTGGGAACTGTGCAGACGGTAAAGGCGGAACAGTCCCTGCAGAGCTTAAAAAAGCTTTCTGGTCCCCAGGCAAAGGTATTGCGCGATGGTGCTGTTGTCCTGCTTCCTGCAAGAGAACTGGTTGTTGGCGATGTGATCCTCTTAGAGGCAGGCGATATGATCCCGGCAGATGGAAGGCTGATTGAAAATGCAAGCCTGAAGGTGGATGAGAGTGCTCTTACCGGGGAAAGCCTTGCTGTTGAGAAAAACATAGATCCAATTTTAGAGGAAGCAGCGCTGGGAGATCGTTCTAATATGATGTTCTCCGGCAGTTTTGTGACATATGGACACGGCAGAGTGGTTGTAACAGACATCGGAATGCAGACTGAGGTTGGAAAGATCGCGGGACTTTTAAAAACGACTTCGGAAAAACAGACGCCACTTCAGGTGAGTCTGGAAGAATTTGGAAAGAAACTGTCGATTTTGATCCTGGTCTTCTGTGGCATTTTGTTTGCGGTCAATGTGTTTCGTGGTGAGAAGATCAGCAGTGCATTTATGTTTGCGGTAGCCCTTGCGGTTGCAGCGATCCCAGAAGCATTAAGCTCGATCGTTACCATTGTTCTTTCCTTTGGGACACAGAAGATGGCAAAAGAGCATGCGATCATCCGGAAACTTCAGGCTGTGGAAGGTCTTGGAAGTGTTTCGGTTATTTGCTCGGATAAAACAGGAACATTGACACAGAATAAAATGACAGTAGAAGATTATTATATTGATGGGAAACGGATTGCGGCAGCTGCAGTTGATGTCTCAGATCCGGCCCAAAGCTGCCTCTTATATGATAGTATTTTGTGCAATGATTCTACCAATGAAAATGGGATGGAGATCGGAGATCCAACGGAAACGGCACTGATCAATCTGGGAAAGCGATATGGGGTCGAGGCTGCAGAGGTAAGAAGGCTTTCCCCTAGAAAAGGAGAAATCCCATTTGACAGCGACCGGAAAATGATGTCAACACTTCACCGGATCGATGGCGAGAATCGAATGATCGTAAAAGGTGCGATCGACTGTCTGATGGCACGGACAGAATGGATCTGGACCAGTGCCGGAGTTCGGGAGCTAACGGAGAAGGACAAGGAGATCATCTGGAAGCAGAATCAGGATTTTTCAATGGAAGGACTCCGGGTACTGGCGTTTGCCTACCGGGATATTCCGGATAAGCATATATTAACGGCAGAGGATGAGAACCATCTCGTATTCCTTGGACTGATCGCGATGATGGATCCGCCGAGAGAAGAATCAAAGGCGGCAGTTGCAGAATGTATAAAGGCAGGAATCCGGCCAGTTATGATTACAGGAGATCATAAAATCACGGCAGCTGCGATAGCGAAGCGAATCGGTATTCTCCATGATCTGTCGGAAGCCTGTGAGGGTGCTGATATTGAAAAGATGAGTGATGATCAGCTGAAGGAATTTGTTCCCCACATTTCCGTATATGCGAGAGTCTCACCGGAGCATAAGATCCGTATTGTCCGCGCATGGCAGCAGAGAGGGAAAATTGTGGCAATGACCGGGGATGGAGTGAATGATGCTCCAGCATTAAAGCAGGCAGACATAGGTGTTGCAATGGGAGTGACTGGAACCGAGGTTGCCAAGGATGCCGCAGCTATGGTGCTCACAGATGATAACTTTGCAACGATTGTAAAAGCAGTGGAAAATGGACGAAATCTATATCAGAACATTAAGAATGCGATCCAGTTTCTTTTATCTGGAAATTTTGGAGCAATTCTTACGGTTCTTTGTGCATCGGTTTTTGGGCTTCCGGTCCCATTTGCACCGGTACATCTGCTGTTTATTAATCTTTTGACGGACAGTCTTCCGGCCATTGCGCTGGGAATGGAACCACATCATGGGGAAGTGATGAAAGAAAAACCAAGATCTGCTGACGAGTCAATACTGACCAGAAATTTTCTTAGCAAGATCGGTTTGGAAGGTCTGGTAATTGGCACAATGACGATGATCGGATTTATGACGGGATATCACCAGGACGGTGCGCTGCTTGGAAGCACATATGCGTTTGGAACGCTTTGCCTGGCACGCCTGTTCCATGGATTCAACTGCAAATCAGATCATCCGGTGATCTTGACAAAGCAGTTTTTGAACAATCCATGGCTTCTGAGCGCATTTGCACTTGGGGCAGCATTCATTACGGCAGTACTGACGCTTCCGGGACTTCATCATGTGTTTAAAGTGGAGACTCTGGATCTTGTACAGCTTGGTTTTGTATATCTGTATGCATTTGCCAGCATGCTGGTCATCCAATTACTGAAATGGATCCGTATAAAGTTGAGAAAAGGTGGGAAAAATAGTGGATTTTAGCAACATGTCTATGAAAAAACTTCGGGAACTGATCGTGTTTACAGCACTTCTTGTGGTGGCTCTGTGGAAGCTTGATGTTGTGCTCGATGTGATCAGAACGATATGGAACATCGTATTTCCGTTTGCACTTGGCGGAGCGATTGCATTTGTGATCAATGTGCCTATGAGCTTTCTGGAGAAGAAGCTGTTTGATAAGAGCAAAAAAGGCAATAAGACAGGCAGAAAACTGGCAAGACCGGTCAGTCTCATTCTTACTGTGGTGTTACTGTTTGGTGTGATTGCCTTAGTGATGCTTGGCGTGGTCCCACAGCTGACACGGACCATGGGAAGCCTGATGCTGAGTATTGCTGATTTTATTCCGGAGCTGCAGAACTGGGTCCGGGAATTTTCTCATAATAATCAGGAGATGATGCAGCTGGTAAACCAGCTGCAGTTTGATCCTGACCAGGCGATCAAGTGGGGGATCGGTATTCTGGGAAATGGCGCAGGAAATATGATGAACACGACCGTATCTGCAGTGGGATCGATTGTGAATGGATTAACAACCTTTTTTATCGCCTTTTCGTTTGCCTGCTATATCCTTTTTGAGAAAGAAAAATTGCAGCAGCAGATGAAAAAAGTAGTTTTTGCATTTGTGCCAGGACAAAAAGCAGATGCTTTTCTGAAGATCTGTTCCCTGACCTACCGGACATTTGCAAGCTTTCTTACCGGGCAGTGCCTGGAAGCAGTGATACTTGGAAGCATGTTTGTCATCACATTAAGTCTCTTACGCATGCCATACGCGCTTTTGATCGGAGTGCTGATTGCATTTACTGCTTTAGTTCCGATCTTCGGAGCTTTCATTGGATGTGGGATGGGCTGTTTTTTGATCTTTATGGTAAGCCCAAGGCAGGCAATTTTATTTATCCTTGTATTTTTACTTTTGCAGCAGATCGAGGGTAATCTGATCTATCCACATGTGGTTGGAGGCTCCGTAGGTCTTCCGTCCATCTGGGTGCTTGCAGCGGTAACCATTGGTGGAAATCTGATGGGGATCGTAGGAATGCTTGTATTTATCCCTATGGTATCTGTATTTTATACGATATTCCGGGAAGTCGTATATCTGCGTTTGAAAAAGCGGCACTTGTGATTTTTTCTGGAAGATGATAAAATAGTGTTACTGTTCACGCGTTGCGCAAACAGCAACGGATTTTGCCGATGCTTCGCATTCTAAATCGGCAAAATCTGTTACCACCACCGTATCATACGGCATTTTCAGTTCAGAAAATGCCTACCCGTGTACAGTAACAAAATGATACTATGGTTCATGGGTTAGAAGAAAATCGGACAGTAAAAATCGGAAGGGCGGAATTGATATGACAAAAGAGCAGCGGACGCTGGAAATCATCGATCGGTTAAAAAAAGAATATCCAGATGCCCAGTGTACTCTGGATTATAAGGAAGCATGGAAATTACTAGTCAGCGTCCGTTTAGCAGCGCAGTGTACAGATGCAAGAGTGAATGTGGTTGTTGTGGGACTGTTTGAAAAATATCCATCCGTGGAAGCTTTGGCAGCTGCAGATGTGGAAGAGATTGAGCGGATCGTCAAGCCATGCGGGTTAGGACACAGCAAAGCAAGAGATATCAGTGCCTGCATGAAAATGCTGAGGGATGAGTATGGAGGGCAGGTACCGGATGATTTTAATGCCCTGTTAAAGCTCCCGGGGGTAGGACGCAAAAGTGCCAATCTGATCATGGGTGACGTCTTTGGAAAGCCGGCGATCGTAACGGATACCCATTGTATCCGCCTGGTGAACCGGATGGGGCTGGTAGATGGGATCAAAGAGCCTAAGAAGGTAGAAATGGCTTTGTGGAAGCTGGTTCCACCAGAGGAAGGAAGCGATTTCTGTCATCGCCTGGTGATGCATGGAAGAGAGATCTGTACAGCCAGAACCCATCCATATTGCGAACGGTGCTGCCTTTCCGATATTTGCATGAAAGCAGGCGTAGAAACGTAAGAGCATAGTCCGGATTATGAGCCAGGCTGTCTGTAAGCCTGTCAGAAACAGATGGGAGAATACCGAATGAAATTGATTCATTTATCAGATCTGCATCTTGGAAAACGGGTCAATGAGTTTTCCATGCTGGAAGATCAGGCATTTATTTTGAAACAGATTTTAGAGATTGCCGACCGGGAAAAGCCGGATGGTGTGCTGCTGGCTGGAGATCTCTATGATAAACCGGTTCCGCCTGCAGAGGCGGTTGGTCTTCTGGACTGGTTTTTAACAGAATTATCTGTGCGGAAGATTGCTGTATTTGCGATCAGCGGTAATCACGACAGCGCAGAACGTATCGCCTTTGGTTCCCGGCTGATGGGAGACAGAGGCGTTTTCCTTTCCCCGGTCTACGATGGGACAGTGGAGAAGGTGGAAATGCAGGATGAATATGGAACTGTATGTGTATATCTGCTGCCATTTTTAAAACCGGCAGTGGTGCGGGGAGTATGGAAACACAAGTCAGATGGGGAGTCAGGGGCGGAATATGGAGAAGATACGGAACATGGAGAAGATACAGAACATGGAGAAGATACAGCTGTGGATCAGATCCGTACATACGATGATGCACTTCGAAGAGCTGTATCCAGTATCCAGCTAGATCTTTCTAAGCGCAATCTTCTGGTTTCCCACCAGTTTGTGACCGGTGCCAGCCGATGTGAGTCAGAGGAGATCTTTGTAGGTGGTCTGGATCAAATCGATGCATCGATCTTTGACGATTTTGATTATGTGGCGCTGGGGCATATCCACAGTCCTCAGCATGTTGGCAGGGAAACGGTCCGTTATTGTGGAACGCCTCTGAAATATTCTTTTTCCGAGGCCGGACAGGAGAAATCGGTTACGGTAGTGGAACTGAAAGAAAAAGGAGATGTTTCTATTTCCACAATCCCATTACGTCCATTGCGGGATCTGCGTAAGATCAAAGGAACTTATCTGGAAGTGACTTCCAGGGACTTCTATGCCCAAACCAACACCAGCGATTATCTTCAGATCACTTTGACAGATGAAGAGGATATTCTGGATGGGCTTCAAAAACTGCGGATCATTTATCCAAATCTGATGCAGCTGGAGTACGATAACCAAAGAACCAGGGAAAATCAGGAGATTTTGCAGGTTCAGGCCATGGAAGAAAAAAGTGAACTGGAATTATTTGAAGAATTTTACCAGCTGCAGAATAATCAGCCTATGAGTGAAGAACAAAAAGAATTTACCGGCAGGCTGATTCAGAAATTAAAGGAGGAAGGCCAATGAAACCTTTAAAACTGGTGATGAGTGCGTTTGGTCCCTATGCAGGCAGAGTGGAGATTCCCTTTGAGGCATTTGGCGGCGTGGGGCTTTATCTGATCACAGGAGATACAGGAGCTGGTAAAACCACGATTTTTGATGCGATTACTTTTGCGCTTTTTGGGGAAGCCAGTGGCCAGGTGCGGGAATCCGGGATGTTTCGGAGCCAGTATGCACAGCCCAAAACACCGACTTTTGTGGAACTGACCTTCCTGTATCATGGAAAGCCATATAAAATCACCAGAAATCCAGAATATATAAGACCAAAGGAACGGGGAGAGGGCATGACCGTTCAGAAGGCAGATGCAGTACTGGAGTTTCCGGACGAGAGACCTCCGGTAACAAAAGCCAGTGAAGTGACTCGTGCAGTGGAACAGCTGATCGGCCTGGATTATCGTCAGTTTACGCAGATTGCCATGATCGCACAGGGAGATTTCCAGAAACTCCTTCTGGCGGGAACGGTTCAGCGGGCGGAGATTTTCCGACAGATTTTTCATACAGGCATTTATCAGCAGATCCAGTACCGGTTAAAGGATGAGGTAAGAGGATGCTGGAAGGAATATGAGGAGAGCCTTCGAAGCATCGACCAGCATCTTGGCGGAGTCATTCTGGTGAATGCTTCGGCTCAGGAAACGGAATGGCAGGAACTGAGAAAAGAAGGATTTTGCGGAAAGATCGAGCAGAGTCTGGAATTATTGGGCCAGATGCTGAAGTCACAGCAGACAGACAGTCAGTGTCTTCAGAAGCAACAGGAACAGGTGGAAACACAACTGGAAGAAACCAATCAGCTGTTAGGAAAAATTAGTCAGCACCAGGCGATTGCCGAGAAGCTGAGAGAACAGTCAGTCCAGTTAAAGACCTTAAAGGATACGCTTCCGGTGCTGGAGCAGGAAGAGAAACGGGCAGCCGAAGCAGGCTTACAGAGAACTGCATTAGAAGAACAGGTTCAAAAACAAAAGAAGCTGCTGGAGTTAATTCATAAATTGCAGGAAATCATCAAACAATTAAAACAGACAGAACAAGACAAACAACAACAGGATCAGATCTGTCTGGAGGGTGAGTCAAAACGGCAGGAGGCAAGGGAATGGCTGAAACGCGCCAGGGCAGAGCAGGAGACGGTCAAGGATGCGGGACAGCAGCTGGAAATATGCAGAAATCATCTGGAGCAGCTGCAGAAGCAATCAGAAGAACAGAAACATCACCAGGAAGCGATTGAAGCATGGAAAAAGCAGCTGGAAACAATTCAGGGAAAATATCAGGAAGCAGCAAAGAAGCGGGATTGGCTTCGAGAAGAATATCAGCAGCTGGAGCAGGTATTTCTGGATGCCCAGGCGGGACTTCTGGCAAAGAAACTGGAAGAAGGAAAGGCATGTCCGGTCTGTGGTTCCATCCATCATCCTCACCTGGCTTCGTATGAGGGGCGGATTCCTGAAAAACGGGAATTAGACCAGAAGAGGGATGAGATGACCAGAAGGGCAGAAGAAGCTCAGAAATTTAGTGGAGATGCCGGTCATATCAGAGAACTGATTGCCGGAGAAGAAAAATTGCTTCTGACCGCAGAGGATGTACAGAAGCTGCTGGAAGAGCAGGATAAACTCCGGCAGCAGGTATTGCAGGCATCCCACAGTCTGGAGCGGAAAAAGAAGCTGGATCAGCAGATTCCATATATTGAACAGAGGACAGAGCAGCTGGAACAGAATATGGCACAGGCCAGAGAGGATGCGGTACGACTGCAGACCAGGATTGAGGAACTGTCGAAAAGAGTAGAGGAACAGACGGAGGAAGCACGGGAAATCGCAAAATCCTATGGAATTGCCAAGATTGCCAGTATGGAAGAAACGCTTCTTACCGGACAGATAAAAGAACATGAGAGGCAGATCGGAAATCTGGAGAAGCAGATTGCTGATGCCGGAAAGAAGAGGGATTCTTATAACCGGCGGGAGGCAGCACTTTTGGCAGCAGTAGAGACATTGACGATCCAGCTTCAGAATATAGAAAAAGAACAGCAGCTGCCAGATGAAACCGGATCAGATCCAGAAGAGGTGATCCGTGGAAAAAAAGCAGTGCTGATGCAGGAAAAACAAAGGATTTCTGACCAGTATCAGGAGGTTTACGCTGCTGTGTCAAGGAATCGATCGATCATCCAGGCGGTAGAGAAGCGCAAAGAGGATATGATCCGCGCGGAAAAGAAATATGTCTGGGTGAAAGCATTGTCAGATACAGCAGGAGGAACTTTGAACCAGAAGCAGAAGGTGGAACTGGAGACTTACATCCAGATGACTTATTTTGACCGGATCTTAAGAAGGGCCAATCTCCGTCTTCTGACGATGTCTGGTGGCCAGTATGAGCTAAAGCGGCAGGAGACCTCCGGAAATAAAAGAGAAAAAGCCGGTCTGGATCTCAATGTGATCGATCATTACAATGGAACCGAGAGAAGTGTCAAGACACTTTCAGGTGGTGAAAGCTTTCAGGCATCCCTGTCCCTGGCGCTGGGACTTTCAGATGAAATCCAGTCCATGGCAGGAGGAATCCGGCTGGATGCCATGTTTGTAGATGAAGGTTTTGGATCTCTGGATGAAGACGCCTTGAATCAGGCGGTCAACGCATTACATGGACTGACAGAGGGCAGACGCCTGGTAGGGATCATTTCCCATGTTTCTGAACTGAAAGACCGGATCGAGAAAAAGATTGTAGTTACCAAGGAACGAAACGGGGAAGAAATTGGCAGCAGGGTTGAAGTGATCACGTAAAAGAAAAGAACAGGAAGGGAAGAACGGCTGTTATCTTCAGAATTGTTAGGAAAACTTAAATAGTATTGAAGAAAATCCTGTGGTAAAATGAGGAAAAGGTGATTGTGAAAGTATGGAACAGTTACTGGGAAAGGATACAGGAGGGATTTTGCGGATGAAGAAAAAGAAAAACCCGGTCCGATGGCTTTTTTGCCGGTTCCTGCTCTGTCTTGTATTACTGACAGGATTTTTTTGTGGCAGTCGATTGGCAGAAAGATGGAATGGATCCGAAAGTCTGGCGGCAGAAGGTGTGGATGCCATTGTCCGTTCCGGCCCGGGATATTTCGGGGAAGATGGAGAACTTCACGGTGTATGGATTTCTTATCTGACCTGGAACAGTCTTCCAAAAGAAGAACAGGCATTTCACGCTGCTGTAGATCAGATGTTTGATCATTGTAAAAGCTGGGGAATGAACGCGGTATTTGTCCATGTCCGCTCCCACGGTGATGCCATGTATCCGTCTGATTATGCGCCATGGTCCAAATTTGCATCGGGAATCCAGGGGAAAAGTCCAGGCTATGACCCTCTTTCTTATATGATCCAGTCGGCCAGGGCCAGAGGGCTGAAGTTTCATGCATGGTTTAATCCGTACCGGATCACCGGCTACCAGATGACCTGGGATGAAGTATCCGTAGACAGTCCGGCGAAAAAATGGCTGACAGATGGTGACACTTCCAATGACCGGAACGTGCTGCAGCAGGATGGTTCCTGGTATTACAATCCATCATCGGAAGCAGTGAAACAGATGGTGGTTGGCTGTGTGACAGAGGTTTTAAAAAAATATGATGTGGATGGCATCCATTTCGATGACTATTTTTATCCAGGTGTAGATGACAGTCTGGAAAGCCGGTGGTTTGATTATCCGGAATACCAGAAATCTGGAAGCACAAAAACAGCTGCCCAGTGGCGGAGAGATCAGGTCAGTGATCTGGTGGCGCGTGTATACCGGGTGGTAAAGGCAGAGAAGCCATCGGTGGCCTTTGGAATCAGTCCACAGGGATATTTTGGAAATCTACGGAGCGATACCCAGCTGTTTACGGATATTGACCGCTGGCTGACTCAGGATGGTTATGTGGATTATATCATGCCGCAGTTATATTGGGGCTTTGAGGCAAAAACCAGCGATGGGAAAAAGGCAGCTTTTGCATTTCAGGAGAACTTAAATGCGTGGACCAGTCTTGTGAAAAAGGGTCATGCAAGATTGTATCTGGGTCTTGCCATGTATCGGGCGGGAACGGATGTGAAGGACTATAACGAGGTTTCCGAGTGGCTGACCCATGAGGATATCATCAGTCGTCAGGTTCTTGCTGGAAGATCGGGAGGTGTGGTATCCGGATATTGTTTCTATAGTTATGAATCATTTTTGGAACCGGCCGCCCAGAAAGAGAAAACCCATCTTCTGCCATTATTGAAAAATAATGATAGATGAGGGGAATTTGTACATAAAATTAGTGAACAGTTATGGTGGAAAAATAAAATAGAATGAGTTATAATCATTCCCATGATGAAAATGGTGTCGTTATCTGAAGACGACGGAATGGAGATTAAGATGAGAAAACATCTGACAATATTAACGGCAGCAGCGATGACAGCGGTGATGCTGACAGCCTGTGGCAGCGGAGATGGAATTGTGATCAATGGAACCACGGTGGCAGAGTCCGGAATTGTGGCGGGAGAAACCAGCGGAGAACAGGCAGAGGGGAACACTCCTGAAGCAACCTCCAAAACAGGAGGTACCAAGATTGAGATTGTCACAGGAGAGACAACTGCAGCAGTGGAGTCTTTAGAGGGACAGACAGAGCCTGAGACTACACAAGAAGCCGGGAAGATGATCATTTCTGCAGAGACTGCGACAACAGGAACCACTGCAGCAGCGACAAAGGCAGCGAATCCGACGACTGCAGCAGCGACGAAAGCAGCGAATCCAACGACTGCGGCAGCGACAAAGGCAGCGAATCCGACGACTGCAGCAGCGACGAAAGCGGCAGCTCCGACGACCGCAGCAGCGACGTATACGGTAAAAGATGTGAGCAAGACCATGTATGCGTCATCCTCTGTAAGAGTGCGTTCCGGCTACTCGACAAGTACGGATGTACTGGGTGCCCTGTCAGCAGGAGAAAAGGTGACTGTAACCGGAGAAGTGGAAAATGGCTGGGTCCGGGTGACTTATAAGGGCCATACAGCGTATGTGGCAAAGAATTATCTGACGGAGACAGCACCGGCCACCACCAATACTTCCAGTAGTGCCACTTCTGGTACATCAGGAACCAACAGCAGTTCTGCTGGCAATAAGAACCAGACTACCACCAGTCCGACAACAACCATCAACAATGGGACAACACCGGGTGGCAGTACTTCTGGAAACACAACTGCTCCAGATGGTTCTCAGGCTCCTGGTAATACAACAGCTCCAGGTGGAACCACCAACAGCTCTTCCGGTAAAACAGTAACTGGTAACGTTACAGCCCTGGACCCGTCCGGACTTACCATTCAGACCAGTGATGGCCAGTCCTATCAGTTTACCTGGGGAAGTGATGTTCCGGCTTTAGCACCGGGAGAAAAAGTCCAGGTGCAGTATTCTACAGACAGTTCCGGTCAGAAACAGGTAACCGGAATTTCCAGATAAAAAAAAAAAAAAAAAGAGAGGTGCAGGATTATGAAGATTATCTATGCGATTGTAAGTTCTGATGATGGAACCAGAGTAACGGATGTTCTGACAGAGAATCATTTCAGCGTGACCAGGCTTGCCACCACTGGTGGGTTCTTAAAAAAGGGAAATGCAACTCTGATGATCGGTACAGAGGCAGAAAAGGTAGACCAGGCGATTCAGCTGATCAAGGATACCTGCGGCAAACGCCAGAGGATCACCTGTAATGTGCCGACGCCCAACATTGCATCGATCTCTGCAGGTTATATGATGACGCCAGTGACGGTGGAGCTTGGCGGCGCAACGATCTTTGTGACGGATGTGGAACGGTTTGAGAAGATCTGATGGAGCGTAGTGGCTGAATAAGATGAAAAAAGCGGATATGCTGTTCACTGCTGTGAACGGCATATCCGCTTTTGTAGAATTACCAGTACAGTTTCCAATCAGGATTTAAGAACCGGGTTAATGCCTCCATATAGAAGTAATCGCCCCAGGTATTGCATTCATCCACACCACGGTTTTTGCATGTGTTGGTTGGTGTGTCTCTTGCGTAGGTGCCATGGAGTAAAATACCGTTGGATTTTGTGAAATCGGTATTAGCGCATTTTTCAATCAATGCACGCATCAATCTTTCTGCAGCCGCCCGGTAAGCAGCTGCCTTCTCCTCCGGCAGATATTTGCACATTTCCAGGATACCGCAGATGGCTACAGCAGAAGCAGAAGAGTCACGAGGTTCTGTGGAACCGGTATCAAAGTCGAAATCCCAGTATGGTACCAGATCCTCTGGCAGATGCTCTAAGAAGTAGTCGGTAACGCGGCAGAACAGATCGATATATTCCGGATTCTTTAAGTAGCGGTAGCTGAGTGCGATACCGTACACACCCCAGGACTGTCCTCTGGCCCATGCAGAGCCGTTGCGGTTGCCCTGATGGGTAACGCCGTAGGTAGGCTCACCGGTTTTGATGTCTAAGAAATGGGTGTGATAGGTGGAATTATCTGGACGTACCACACATTTCATAGCAGTCTGGATGTGTGCTTCTGCCTTGGCAGCATAATCCGGATTTCCGCTGACTTCTGTTGCCCAGTATAACAGAGGCAGGTTTAACAGACAGTCGATGATCAGACGATATTCCTTCGGATCACCGGTAGATCCCCATGCCTGTAAGAAATTACCGACAGTACGGAAACGGGAGATTAAGTTATCAGCAGCTAACAGAGCTGCTTTTTTTGCGTTCTCATTGCCTGTCAGTTTATAAGCGGCAACGCAGGAAAGACTGTATAAAAAGCCCATATCATGATGGTTTACATCGATCCGTTTCTCAATCCGGTTTAAGAAGCTGTCTACCTGCTTGGTAGCTGCCTCGCGGAATGCCGGATCCTTGGTGTATTCGTAGGAAAGCCAGATACATCCGGTCCAGAAACCGGTGGTCCACTCTACATTTTCTGTAGGCGGATAGAAGCCGTCTTTGGAGTTGGAATCCGGGAACTTGTCAGTGAAGACAGGAAGATCCTGGCGGACGATGGAAACAGCTTCGTCCATGGCACCCTTGATCTGCTCCATGGTGGCAGCTGGGTAAGTTTTGATAGATTCGATGGTCTGTGACATAAGAAAATCTCTCCTTTCGGGGTTTATGAATGTTGAATCCGGTCTACATAAGCACCAGGCGTGATGCCCTCGTACTTGCTGAAAACGCGGATAAAGCTATTAGAGGAATTAAAGCCGACCATAGCGCTCAGATCCACAATTTTGATTGATGGATCATCTCGCAGGATTTCTTTGGCTTTCTCGATCCGGTAGCGGTTTAAAAAGTCTTTAAAATTATTATCACTCAGCTGTTTAAAAAGGATTCCACAGTATTTTGGGGAAATGTTTAAGTGCTCAGCTAAGTCATTTAACATAATGTCATCCCAATAATTCTCATAAATGTAATTTAACATCTGATTTAACAGATCCTGGTCACGGCTGTCTTCCCGCTGTCTGACCTTGTTGATCACAGTTTCCAGGATATTTTTCAGCTTTTTGAAAATGATGGCATCATTCCAGTGGCTGTACAGATACTTATAATCAATGGGATCATCCAAAAATGCGTCAGGAGTGGTTTTTAACTCCTGGAAGATCCTGGAGATCGTTCCGATAAATGCATAGATCAGGTTCTGCAGGTTTTCTCTGGACAGATCCTTATTCGCAATATTCTCCCGAATAACATCATCAAAGATGTCCAGTGCCTCCTCCTTGCCATCCAGCACACACTGGATCAGGCGTTTTTCCGTCTGAAGTGGATAGGAGTAGTAGGTCGCTGCATCAATGGAGGAAATATCCCGGTAAGTGATCAGCCGTGTTTTGGCGTGAAGATAACGGAATTCCAGAATCCGCAGAGCCTCGTGATAGCATAAATAGAGCTGGTCAAGCCCCTTATGGATATCAGAAAGCACAACCCGGTGGTCAGAGACAGACAGATCCTCCTGATCCTCTAACTGGTTTAAGAGCTGGGTCAGTAACTGCTTGGCCTCCTCAATGGAATCCGTGCGGATGATCAGGGCATAACGGTTATAATCCAGGTCAATGTAGATCACCTGTTCCTGTTGGATAGAAAGCTCATAAGCGGCCGCCTTCTGGATTGCAATGGCATGAAATGCATGCTCATCTTCTGGATTCATGGTTTCACCAAGAGATACACAATAGGAGGCATCCGGATACTGAAAGTATCTGGAGGAAAGGTTGGGTTTTCTGGTAAATAACAGATCCTTATATGCCTTTGTGTGGGCCAGCTTGGAATTTTCCTCAATGTTATTCCGGATGATCGCAAATTCATCGATGGCTTCGCCAGTCTGGCCTGCCGGGATAGAAGAGGATTCCATAAGCTCTTCCATAGGGCGGTATAAGCGCTCAACCAGGTGATAACTGGTGTACAGAAACAGGCCGATCGTAAGGAATACTACGATGAAGAAGATCAGCAGTGTCTCTGTAGGAAGCTTATAGGAAGGATAAATGGATGCCATCAGCCACTGAAAAGGTGTGATTCCGGTGACCAGTAAGTATCCGCCAGAAGTATTCTGGGCTTTGCCATAATAAAAAGCACTTTTTGAAACTGAAAGCTTTTCGTAGATCCGCTGGCAGTGCTTCTGAAACTCCTCCGTGTTATGGGAATAGGCGAAGATCCCTGAGCTGTTGTACAGAAAGAAGTCTTCGTCCTCAGAAGCTGCAACAAAAGTTTCTCTTGGTATCGTCACAAAGATCAGGAAAGCGTTTTTCGTATTTTTTGTATGATTAGCCTTCATGATGTAGATCATGTTTTCCAGATCCTGACTTTCCTGATCGTAGCGTGCAAGAAAGTATGGTTCATCACTATCATAAAAATGGTCGATCAGCCGCAGATATTCCTGCTGGTCGATATGAAGTGTGGATAAAAGCTCCGAAACAGCTATGGTACGGTTATGTGTCAGCACCATATCCACGATCTTGCCATTGAAGGCTTTGACACTCAATGGCATCAGCGCGCACTGATACTCGATAGGAAGTGTGTTATTTATCGATTCCTGCAGACCTTTGGTGGCTCCGATGGCATTGAAATAATACTCAGGCAGGCTGGAGGAGTTGACCCAGCGGATGATACTCTGGTTGGATGCACATTTTAAAACCGTGTTTAAGATCACGTTGGATGCGATGGTGGCGCTGGACTCCTGGCTTTTGGCTGTCTGCTCTAAATGATACTCATATTCTGCATGCGTCTGCCGCTCCAGGAAAGCACCGCTTAAAACACTGATCAGCAATGCCATGATGATAGCGACTGCAGACAGGATGCGGGCAAGCGTTTTTTGATAAGTTCCGCGAAAATGCATGCAATCAACCCTTCTTTATTGACTGGGCATACACCTCAACAGCACTTAGTCCCTCGTGATTGCAGTATCCCAATTTGTGATGGCGGTAAGCAGAATGATCGGAAACCGCTAACTGGTGGAAATCATCGTGAGTCAGTGCCAGGTGTGCTTCCAGTTTTTCGCGATATTGATCCAGCACGGATGCATAAGAAGGATCCTTTGCAACGTTGATCTTTTCCAAACGATCTTTCTTCAGATCAAACAGCTCTTCACTGTCAGGCTCTCCGTAGCAGATGTATTTGTAGTTTTCATCACAGATCATGCGTCCAGGAACGGTATAACCACGGAATTCATCCTGCCATTCTGCTGCCACATAAGGCGATGCAGAAACGGAAGTGTTACCGGTGATCGCGTCATACTGGCTGGTTCCGGCCAATCCCTCGTAAGAGATTCCGGAGTAATCAAGCATGGTTGGAAGAATGTCTAATAAGGAAGAAACTCCTCCGATTCGTCCCTTTTTGATGCCAGGGCCAGAGAACATAAATGGCACATGGTTACTTTCTTCATAGAAAACGCCGTACTTGGTGACCATGTGATGACCTGCCATTCCTTCTCCGTGATCAGCAAAGAACAGGATCACGGTGTTCTCACGCTTGCCGCTTTTATCCAGAGCATCCAGGATCTGACCAATCTGCTTATCTGCCATGGCAAGATAGTAGTAGTAAGCGTAGAGATAATACTGGTAATCCAGTGGTGTCCAGTGGGCGGCGTGGCGCAGCCTGCGGTGTGCGCAGCACAAATACTGGATAAATTCCGGACGGTTTTCCAGATCATCAAAATCGAAGTTCTCCGGAAGCGGAGGAAGTTCACGGTCAAGTTCAAAATTCTCAGGATGACAGCCATCACGCATCTCACCGATATAACCACAGATGTTGTGTGGATTCTGGATATCAGCGACTGCTAAAAATGGCTGATCCAGAGCAGGAGCCTGGTCAGTCAGCCAGGAGACTGTCTTGGCGGTCGTGTCCACATCCAGATAGGTTTCATAGTCGAAGTTGATGGACGGGTTTGTTCGCGGAATATTGATCTGCACATCCGGTACCACATCAAAGCCCTTCAGGGCGCCGTAAGAATGATCCTTACCAAAGTGGATGCATTTGTATCCGGCATCGGAAAAATACTCGCCCATGCCTTTGATCTCATCGGAGATGCGGGCAAATGTCCCTGGCTTTATTGATTCATTCTGCTTATAAATAGGAAATTCTTGAACCGGAAGATTGGTCCGCACATTGGTCTCATGCGGATATCTGGAGGTCCAGAATGACGCTCTTGCAGGCTGACATAAAGGACATGGCGTATAGGTATAGTCAAATACTGCAGACTGAGCGGCCAGCCTGTCCAGATTCGGTGTCTGGGAATAGGTGTTGCCGTAGGCACTCAGTGCAGTAGCAGACAACTGATCACAGAGGATCAGAAGATAGTTAGTATTTTGCATGGAATCCCCCTTCTGTATAAAAGTTATAAAAATCCATCTAACTTCTGTTAATATAATATAAATAATGGCAAAAAGCAATACCGATTTGTCCTTTGTAGATGAAGTTGAAAAATGATGATGGACAAAAAGCAACTTTTTTGCCGGCATATTGAAAAATGAAAATCGTCTGGAAAATGAGAGATTTACTTTTGAAAACAGGCCGGGTATACTTAAGCCATCGCAAGGGAGAACACCTACCACGTCAGGGATGACGAAAATAAGAAAGGGGGATTCTGATGCAGAACAAAGAAAATGCAAAGGCTGGAATTGGAGAACGGTTCATAGCCGGAGCAAAAAGCATTGGAAAGAATTATCAGCTGTACTTATTATTACTTCCGGGTCTGTTATGGTACCTGGCATTCGCTTATCGGCCGATGACCGGATTGCGGATCGCCTTTTACGACTACAATATCTTTAAAGGTATTGCCGGAAGCAAGTTTGTTGGATTCAAGAATTTCATTGATTTCCTAACAGGACGGGATTTCATCCGAGTATTTAAAAACACCATTATGATCTCCTTCTGGCAGATCGTTGTGTGTTTCCCGGTTCCGATCCTGCTGGCAGTTGCCGTTACTGAGATGAAGAACAAAATCGTAAGCAAATTCACTCAGATGGCAACGCTGCTTCCATACTTTGTGTCAGTCGTAGTTGTCTGCGGTATGGTAGTTAACTTCTTATCACCAAGTACCGGTATCATCAATATGTTCCTTATGAAACTGGGAATCGAGCCGATCTACTTCATGGTAAAGCCTCAATATTTCAGAGGAATCTACACAACCATGACCTTATGGCAGACAGCAGGTTTCAACTCTCTGGTTTACATTGCGGCGATCATGGGTATTGATCCTTGTCTTTATGAGGCAGCAACCGTAGATGGAGCAGGCAGATGGCAGAAGATCAAAAACATTACGATCCCAGCTATTTTACCTACCGTTGTAACGATGTTCGTACTGAATGTAGGTAAGATCGTGAAGGTTGGTTACGAGGCAATCCTTCTTCTGTACCAGCCATCAACCTACTCTGTATCTGATATCATCGCTACCTATTCCTATCGTCTTGGTTTTGAGAATGGTAACTATGGTCTGTCTACAGCCGTTGGTCTGTTTGAGGCATTCATCGCACTGGTATTAGTAGTTGTTTCTAATAAAGTAAGCCGTAAGATTACGGATACAGCACTGTGGTAAGGAGGACGATATGAAAAAACATAAAAATCATGGCCGTGTCATAGGTACCGGCGAACGGATTTTTGATGTGGGAATGACAATTCTTGGAATTTTGATCTCCATCGTTGTACTTTACCCAATCTATTATGCACTGATCGCTTCCTTAAGTAAGCCTTTATATGTGGAAAATGGTACCGTTATGTTTTCCATCAAACATTTTACTTTAGAAAGCTATAAGCAGGCCTGCGCAAAGCCAGGTATCTGGATTGCTTATGCCAACACCATTTTCTATACCGCATTTGGTGTTCTGATCAATATGGCTTTCTCTACCAGTATGGCATATGCGTTATCTAAGAAGAAACTGATGTTCCGCAAATTCTTCACCTTATTTACGGTATTTACCATGTGGTTTAACGCCGGAATCATTCCGACCTACTTAAACTTCAAGAATTTCGGACTTCTGGATACCAGAACCGCAATTATCTTCGGTTTTGCCATCAACACCTACAACATGATCATCATGAAGAGCTTCTTTGAGCAGGTTCCGATGGAACTGGAGGAGGCAGCCTTCATCGATGGAGCAAACCATTTCACGATCTTCTATAAGATCTTCCTGCCATTATCAAAACCGGCATTAGCAACGGTTGCCATGTTCTACGGTGTAAACCGTTGGAACAGTTACTTCTGGGCTATGCAGTTGTTGCAGGATGACAAAAAGGCTCCGCTTCAGGTTATGTTAAAGAAGATGCTGGTTGACCGTGTGGCTAACGCAGCAGATGCAGCTTTAGTGACTGCAGAGTCCATGAGCTCACCGACTACAATTATTTACGCTGTGATCATCATTGCGATCATTCCAATGCTGATCGTGTTCCCGTTTGTTCAGAAGTACTTTAAGACCGGCCTTACCGTGGGCGGTGTAAAGGGATAAAAAAAAGGAGGAAATTAAAAATGAAAAAAGATTCCAGAAAAGTAATGGCGCTCATGCTGTTAGCAGCTATGACTGCATCCATGACCGCAGGCTGCTCAGGAAAGAGCGGTGAAACTACCAGCACAACAGCAGCTGCACAGGCAGCAGGTACAGAGGCAGCAGCCACAGAGGCTGCGACCGAGTCCGGCTTAGAGGGCAGCTTAATTAGTGCTGAGCCAAAAGAGTTTACTATTTTTGATAACTTCAACAACATGCCATTCGATAGCAACTGGCAGGTATGGCAGGAGGTACAGAAACGTACCAACATCGGTTTAAAGGGTACGATCGCTCTGACCAACTCCAACGAGGATGAGGCTTTCAACTTAATGTTAAGCTCCGGTCAGTTAGCTGATATCATCAGCTACAAGGATAGCTCTGAATTAGAGAAGTTAGGTCGTGATGGTGGACTGATCCCGTTAAACGACCTGATCGATCAGTACGCTCCACACATCAAAGCAGTTATGGAAGAGGATGACCGTTTCCGTCAGGCATGCTACTCCTTAGACGGAAACATCTACTACATTCCAAAGAACCAGGAGCTGCTTTCTGCAGAGTACTGGTGGATCCGTAAAGACTGGTTAGATAAGCTGGGTCTGGAGGTTCCGACAACGGTAGACGAGCTGCATGATGTATTATATGCATTCCGCAACGAGGATCCAAACGGCAACGGCCAGAAGGATGAGGTTCCGTTATTTGACCGTGCAGGCTGGAAGATGCCAGAAGAGTACCTGTATCTGTGGGATACCAGCACAACCTTCTATCCAAGAGATGGCAAGATGACCTTCGAGCCGCTGGAAGAGAACTTCAAGACTGGTGTTAAGGGTATGATCCAGTGGTATGAGGAAGGCATCCTTGACCCAGAGTTCTTCACAAGAGGATCTTCCGCACGTGATACCCTGTTAAGTGGTAACTTAGGTGGATGTACCCATGACTGGGTAAGTGCTGGTAACTACAACACTTCCTTAGCAGATGCGATCCCAGGCTTTGAGATGGTTCCATTTGCTCCGCCAGCAGATCAGAATGGCAACGTAAAAGAGCGTGTCAGCCGTTATCCAGGCGCAGGCTGGGGTATTTCTTCTATGTGCTCCGATCCTGAGACTGTGATCAAATTCATGGACTACTTCTTCACAGAAGAGGGCGATGCATTAATGAACTGGGGTATCGAGGGTGATACTTATACAGTGAATGCAGACGGTACCAGACAGTTTACTGATAAAGTGTTAAAATCTGAGTTAACTCCTATTGGTTATCTGCGTTCCATCGGCTCTCAGTATCGTATCGGTATGTGCCAGGATGGTAACTACGAGAAAGCAGTTATGACTGAGATCGGTAAAGAAGCAAGTGATATGTATGATTCCCATCCAGAATGGTTTGGTACTGACATGCCTCCATATGCAGATGGTGAGATCGAGTTAAAATACACTGCTGAGGATGACACAGAGTACAAGAACATCATGGCAAGCATTCAGCCATATGTAGAAGAGAAATTCCAGTCCTGGGTACTTGGCGTTAATGATTTCGAAGCAGATTACGATGATTTCATTGCTGAGTTAAAGGCTAGAGGTATCGACCGTGCACTGGAGATCAACCAGCAGGCATATGATACTTACTTAGGCAAAAACTAATTGGTGATAAAATGCCGGGATTGGGGAAACTCGATCCCGGTTTTTGGTTTGAACGCAGATAAGCATTCCCCCGCTTCAAGTGCGCGGAGCACTAAGCGGCGGGTGAGGGGGGATGCTTATGTCAGTGGGAGTTGAAAGCTCCCACTGACAGATCGCGAAGCGACTGCGTTCATGAGCAAGTAGCGAAGCGGATTGCGAATGTCCGCTTTACCCAGCAGTTGTGCATCCATGCAGCAGCGTAAGGGTTTTGAGAAACTGCTGAGAAGAAAATAATAAAGGAGCAGGAAAATGGGAAAACAGAAGAATTTACTCTATATTTTTGCGGATCAGTGGAGAGCCCATGCTGTGGGAGCAGCTGGCGAAGATCCGGTAGCGACACCGAACATGGATCGGTTTGCACAGGAAAGTATGTCCTGTACCAATGCCATCAGCACCTATCCACTTTGTTCCCCGCATCGTGCGGCTCTGATGACCGGTAAGTATCCGACCAGCTGCGGAATGTGGACCAACTGCAAGATCGGTCTGGATGAGGTCGTGATGTTAAAACCACAGGAGATCACCATTTCTGATGTGCTTCATGACTGTGGCTATGCAACAGCCTATATTGGCAAATGGCATCTGGACGGAAGCGAGAAGAATTTCTACAAGGATCCGAAATCCGGAGCTGTGAACTGGGATGCGTTTACACCACAGGGAGAGCGGAGACATCACTTTGATTACTGGGTTTCTTATGGCGCTATGGATGAGCATATGAATCCTCATTACTGGCATGATACTGACGAAAAGATCAAACCGGGAAAATGGTCTGTGGAATACGAAACAGATCTGGCACTGGATTATCTGAAAAACAGAAACGAGGAGAAACCGTTCTGTATGTTCCTGTCCTGGAACCCGCCTCATCCGCCATATGACCAGGTGCCGGAGAAGTACTGGAATGCTTATAAAGGTAAGGAGATCCCATTCCGTGAAAATGTACCGGAGGAATGGAGAACAAACCAGGATTATCTGACCAAACGGGAAGAATATTTTGCAGCTATTGCAGGATTGGATGAGAACTTTGGACGGATCATGGAGTATTTAAAAGAATCAGGACTGGATCAGGATACCCTGGTGGTTCTGTCAGCGGATCACGGTGATTGTATGGGGTCCCATGGACTTTATGGCAAAAATGTCTGGTATGAGGAGTCCATCCGGATTCCGTTATATTTCCGGGGCCCGGGAATCAAACCTGGAAGCACAGATGTACTGTTTACCAGCCCGGATCATATGCCGACCCTTCTGGAACTGTTAGGCGCTCCGGTGCCGGAAACCGTTGAGGGCTCCTGTAGAGGAAGCTATATCACAGGTGCAGCTTCTGGACAGAAGGAGCCGGATCACGCCTTTTTATGTATGTTCCCAGGAATGCCGGAACTGGTCAATCCGTACCGGAAACTTGGAATGAACCCAAAATCCTTTGGCTGGAGAGGCATCCGGACCAAAACAGAGACTTATGTGATTGACCGTGGAACCACACCGGGCGCAGAAGCTGTGCGGTATCTGTATCATAATGATCAGGATCCGTATCAGATGCATCCGGAGATCCTGGCACCGGATAGCGAGACTGCAAAGAAGTATGATAAGCTTCTGATGGAGTATTTTGAGATGTTAAATGATCCGTTTATCATGACAGACAGTTGTGCAGAGTAGGTAAGAGTGTAATCCTCTCGGGTCTGCCAACCTGACTGCTCGTAACTATGAAGGTACTGAATAGTTACTATAGAAGAAATGTAACGGTGAAAAAACTGCACAATTACGAAGAAAATGGGAAATACAGGGGAATCTGTGTTTCCCATTTTTTTGTGTCATAGGAAACTTCGCCCTATGACACAAAAAACGCTCCGCGGGATCGCACTGCGGCAGAGTGGAAGAGTGTCGCTAAAGCGACCCGCCGCAGGCGGAGAATCCTGCGAACAGGATTCATTTTTATAAAAAGCCGAACAAATGTTTGCAAAAGAATAAAAGGTGTGGTATCATGGAACCATAAGTTTATTGGAAATTTTACGGAAACAGGAGTTAAGAAGATGCCGAAGCAATATATCAAAATACGAGGTGCCAATGAGCACAACTTAAAGAATATCAATCTGGATATACCGAGAAATGAACTGGTGGTTTTAACCGGTTTAAGTGGTTCTGGTAAATCTTCCCTGGCTTTTGATACCATTTACGCAGAAGGCCAGAGGCGTTATATGGAGTCGCTTTCTTCCTATGCAAGGCAGTTTCTTGGGCAGATGGAGAAACCAGATGTGGAGAGTATTGAGGGGCTGTCCCCGGCTATCTCCATAGACCAGAAGTCTACCAACCGAAATCCCCGTTCTACGGTGGGTACGGTGACGGAGATTTATGACTATATGCGTCTTTTATATGCCCGGATCGGTATACCGCACTGTCCTAAGTGCGGCAAGGAGATCAAGAAGCAGACGATAGACCAGATGGTAGACCAGATCATGGAGCTTCCGGAGAGGTCGAAGATCCAGCTTCTGGCTCCCGTGGTCCGTGGACGGAAGGGCGAGCATGTGAAGGTGTTAGACCAGGCCAAGAAGAGTGGATTTGTGCGGGTCCGGATCGATGGAAACCAGTATGAGCTTTCGGAAGAGATCCATCTGGATAAGAATATCAAGCACAACATTGAGATCGTGGTAGATCGTCTGATCGTCCGTTCTGGCATTGAAAAGCGTCTGACAGATTCGATTGAAACAGCCATGAGCCTGGGCAATGGCCTGATGATGGTGGATGTGACAGATGGGGAGATGCTGAATTTCAGCCAGAACTTTGCTTGTCCGGATTGCGGTATCAGCATTGATGAGGTGGAGCCGAGAAGTTTTTCCTTTAATAATCCGTTTGGCGCCTGTCCGGATTGTTTTGGACTGGGTTATAAGATGGAATTTGACGAGGATCTGATGATCCCGGATAAATCTTTGAGTATTAACGAGGGCGCCATTACCGTACTGGGATGGCAGTCCTGTACCGATAAAGGAAGTTTTTCCAGGGCGATTCTGGATGCTCTGGCGAAAGAATATCACTTTAGCCTGGATACACCTTTTGAACAGTATCCGCAGGAGATCCAGGATGTTCTGATCCGGGGAACCGGTGGAAAAGAGGTGAAGGTCTACTACAAAGGACAGCGTGGAGAGGGTATCTATGATGTGGCCTTCGAGGGTCTGATCAGGAATGTAGAGCGGAGATATCGGGAGACATTCTCGGAGGCCAGCAAGGCAGAGTATGAGACCTTTATGAGGATCACTCCATGTTCCCTGTGTAAAGGCAAGCGTTTGAAACAGTCCTCTCTGGCTGTAACGGTAGGAGGTCTGAACATTTTTGATGCGACGAATATGTCAATTGTGGACTTCCGGGCATTTCTGGATGGTCTGTCTTTAAGTGAGATGCAGCAGGCCATCGGAGCCCAGATTTTAAAAGAGATCCGGGCGAGAGTTTCGTTCCTGATTAATGTAGGACTGGATTATCTGTCTCTGTCCCGGGCAACTGGAACATTATCCGGCGGCGAAGCCCAGCGTATCCGTCTGGCGACCCAGATCGGTTCCGGTCTGGTCGGTGTGGCCTATATTCTGGATGAGCCAAGTATCGGACTGCATCAGAGGGATAATGATAAACTACTGCAGACCCTGTTCCATCTGCGGGATCTGGGTAACAGCGTGATTGTGGTGGAGCATGACGAGGATACCATGAGAGCAGCGGACTTTATTGTGGATATTGGTCCGGGAGCTGGAGAGCATGGTGGAAATGTGGTGGCAGCAGGAACTGCAGAAGAGATCATGCAGTGTCCGGAATCCATTACAGGTGCTTATTTAAGTGGACGGATACAGATTCCGGTGCCGAAAGAACGCAGAAAGCCAACTGGCTGGCTGACAGTAAAAGGTGCGGCGGAGAATAACCTAAAGAACATCGATGTGAAGATTCCATTAGGTATTATGACCTGTGTGACCGGAGTTTCCGGTTCTGGTAAGAGTTCTCTGGTCAACGAGATTTTGTATAAAGCATTGGCGAAAAAGTTAAACAGAGCCAGAACCATTCCGGGCAGACATAAGTGTATCGAGGGTGTAGAGCAGCTTGATAAGGTGATTAACATTGACCAGTCCCCGATTGGACGGACGCCCCGTTCAAACCCGGCCACCTATACCGGTGTGTTTGATATGATCCGTGATCTGTTCGCTTCTACCGTGGATGCTAAGGAGAGAGGATATAAGAAAGGAAGATTCAGCTTCAACGTTAAGGGTGGCCGTTGTGAGGCATGTTCTGGTGACGGTATTATCAAGATCGAGATGCATTTTCTTCCAGACGTCTATGTGCCATGTGAGGTTTGTGGTGGAAAGCGTTACAATCGCGAAACACTGGAGGTAAAATATAAAGGAAAAAGTATCTACGATGTGTTAAATATGACTGTGGAAGAGGCTATGAAGTTCTTTGAGAACGTACCGTCGATCTACCGGAAGATCGCAACGCTGAATGATGTGGGACTTTCTTATATCCGTTTAGGTCAGCCGTCTACAGAATTATCCGGTGGTGAAGCCCAGCGTATAAAGCTTGCCACAGAGTTAAGCCGCCGTGGTACCGGTAAGACCATCTATATTCTGGATGAGCCGACTACCGGACTTCATTTTGCAGATGTCCATAAGCTGGTAGAGATCTTGCGGAAGCTGTCTGAGGGCGGCAATACGGTTGTGGTGATCGAGCATAATCTGGATGTGATCAAAACTGCAGATTATATCCTCGATATCGGACCGGAAGGCGGAGATAAGGGTGGTACGGTGATAGCCAAAGGCACTCCGGAGGAGATTGCCCGTTGTCCACAGTCTTATACAGGACAGTATGTGAAGAAATATTGTAACTAACTACGGTTCCGTGCAAGTACTACAGTTTCATAAGGTTCCAGAGAGTTACTAAAGCTTCCGGTCAGACATTCATAATCATGCCAGGAGGGAGAGACCGCGGTGGTTTCACGGGTAAAATTCTGTAAAAACAGATATTCCCTGGAGTCATTCTGTCTGGTAGTGACTTCTACGCCGTAAGGAATCTCCATCACCGGACGCTCCGGGAAAAGCTCGATCACCAGGGTTTTTAAGAAATCCTGATAAAATGCGGTTTCTGCGGCAGCGCAGAGGTAGTAGGCTTTCCCTTTTTCATACGAATTGCAGGTCAATGCCGGATAACCTTTATAGAAGTCAGAGCCGTAAGCCATAAGAGTTTTTGCAGTGGTCGGGTAGACCAGTTCACAGAGGCTGTGGCAGGTGTAACTTTTTTGTGGGTGGAAGGTATCTGGCATCTCAGAAGCTGCTTTGCTGATCACTGCCTGCTGGGTGGACAGTACACCGTCAGTGGAAGACGACGGTACGCCATCAGCGGAAGCCGGTGCGCGACCGATGGGAATTAATGTATTGCTTTCCCAGTCATATAACCCGTCGATCTCCATAAAACGCAGTCCCAGCACATCTGTCAGAACGCCTGGGGTTCCTCCAAGGAAGCACAGATCATGTTCATCAGCCAGTCCGGACCAGAAGGTCATGACCAGAGTACCGCCATCAGCAGTGAACGATCTTAATTTTTCCTGAATTCCATGTTTGAACATATAAAGCATTGGGGCGATTACCAGGCGATAACCATCCAGAGTTTGGGTTTCATCCAGAATATCTACGTTGAGTCCCATTTGACGGAGCCCGCTGTAAAAGCCTTGTATCGTTTTTTTGTCAGGAAGTCCCTGGTTTCTTGGCCCCATGGCATCTTCCATGGCCCAGCGGCTTTCGGTATCGCATAGAATGGCAGCCTGTTTTGGAGTATTGGAACCAGCAGCCTCTTTAAGCTGTTTTAAGGTCCGACCCAGGTCACAGACTTCCTGGAACACCCGGCTGTCCTCGCCGCCGTAATGGTCGATGACTGCCCCGTGGAATTTTTCTGATGCGCCACGGCTCTGACGGATCTGGAAGTAAAGAACGCTGTCGCTGCCATGTGCCACTGCCTGCAAAGAAGCCAGCTTTAACATTCCGGGTTTCCTCAGTTTGCTTACTGGCTGCCAGTTGGTGGCAGAAGGAGAAGATTCCATCAATAAAAAGGGCTGTCCTTTATAAGAACGCATTTGGTCATGCTGCAGACCACAGTTCCAGGCAGTCTCAATCTCAGCCTCCTTATGCCAGGTTGGATAATTGTCCCAGCTGATCACATCCAGATCATCAGCAAATTTGCTGTAATCAAGTCCCTGATAGTCATACATAAAATTGGTGGTCACTGGTTTTGCAGTTCCACCATCACGCAATGCCTGGATCTCCCAGCGCATAAAATCCCGGGTCTGATGGGTGACAAACCGTTTCCAGTCCAGCTTCAGTCCGTGCATTTCCCACTCTCCAATCGGGGAAGGACTTTCTATCTGGTCAAAATTTTGGTAAATGTGACTCCAGAAGGCAGTATTCCAGCACTTGTTCAGATGATCGATGGTGTGGTAACGGTCCTTTAACCATGCCCGGAACTGCTCCTGGCATAAAGGACAGTGGCATTCGCCTCCATATTCATTAGAGATATGCCACAGGATCACGCCGGGATGATCACCGAAGGTTTCTGCCAGCTTCCGGTTGATCTGGTAAACTTTCTGGCGATAAGCAGGAGAGGTATAACAGTGATTGTGACGCTCGCCAAAGAGGGAGCGTCTGCGGTTTTCATCCACCCGCAGGACTTCCGGGTAAGCGTCTGCCAGCCAGTGAGGACGTGCTCCGGACGGAGTGGCCAGGTCTATGGATACGCCATGGCTGTAAAGCCGGTCGATGATCTCTTTCATCCAGTCAAACTGGTAGTGGCCTTCCTCCGGTTCCAGCATTGCCCAGGAAAAAATCCCAAGAGAAACGCAGTTGATTCCTGCTTTTTCAAAATACTCCAGATCTTTTTCCAGGATATCTGGACGATCCAGCCATTGATCAGGATTATAGTCGCCGCCATGGAGAAAATGGTCCGTGGAAAATGGGTGTGAAGTCTGCTTCATAAGCCTATCCTTTCTTTATAAAATATAAATTAGTAACAGTTTCGCAGGTCTGTGACGTGATGTACTGACTGTAAGATATTATACCGGAAAATGAATTGCTTAGCAACTAGTATACCAGTGTTGACATTTTAAGAAAATTTCGTTATTCTGATAGTAGAAAAGTGGTAACTGTTGTACAGGGCAGTTAGAAATGAAGAACGGAATCGGAGGAGATCATCATGCGTGTGCTGGAACGTCTTGCTAGGGAAACGGGAAGAGAGTATGCACTGAGAGTGCTGAAGGAGAATATTGTGGGACTGGATCTTCTGCCCGGTTCTATGCTCAGTGAGAATGAGATTGCCTCCTGTCTGAATCTTTCCAGAACTCCGGTGCGTGAAGCATTTATTGAGCTGAGTAAGGTGAAAATCGTGGAGATCTATCCTCAGAAAGGCAGTGTGGTGTCCCTGATCGATTATAATATGGTAGAAGAAGCACGGTTTATGCGATATGTGCTGGAAAGCGCTGTTGTAGAACTGGTATGTCAGAAGATCACGCCGGATTGGATCCGCAAGCTGGAGGAAAATGTGACTTTACAGCAGTTTCATCTGGATAACCATCGTCCAGAGCGGCTTCTGGAGCTGGATAACGAATTTCATCAGATGCTTTTTGAGATCGCAGAGAAGACCCAGGTGTTTGTGCTGATGGAGAGCATTTCCATCCATTATGACCGTGTCCGAAGTCTGGCGTTGAAGGCAATCAAGGATATAAAAACGGTAGATGACCACAGGATGATCCTGAAGGCTGTGTCTGAAGGAAACGCAGAGGAAGCGAAGCGTCTGATGGAAAAACATTTAAATCGCTATAAGGTGGATCGTGAGACTATGGAGTCTGCGTATCCTCAGTATTTTAAGGCATAAAAATTTCACAAGACCGCAAATTTTTGCTATAAAATCTAAAAATATTCGGTATACAAATATCAGAAACTGTGATACTATAGTACTAGTATACAAGATGGATGAACAAGTCCATCTTTCATAAAGATTTCATTTAAGAGAGGAGCTAAAACCATGAAACTTTGTAAAGCAGGTTTAAGTGATGCTGCATGGAAGCAGGCTGGAGTAAAGCTTCCAGAATTCGACATTGACAAGATGAGAGCTGCCACAGAAGAAAGCCCGGTGTGGGTACACTTCGGAGCAGGCAATATCTTCCGCGGATTTATCGCAGTTCTGCAGCAGAGACTGTTAGAGCAGGGACAGGCACAGCAGGGAATCATCGCGGCAGATACGTTTGACTATGACATTATTGACAAGATCTATACACCATTTGACAACATGACCATGATGGTCAGCTTAAAACCAGATGGTTCCATGGATCGTGAGATCATTGCCAGCGTGGCAAAAGGTGTAAAAGCCAACATGGAAGATGAGAAAGAGTATAGCTACTTAAAGAAAGTATTTGCGAATCCATCTCTTCAGATGTTAAGCTTTACCATCACTGAGAAGGGCTATGCGTTAGCAAACTTAAAGGGTGAGTATTTACCGGTAGTAACTGCTGATATTGAGAATGGTCCGACAAAGGCCCATCATGCTATGAGCATCGTAGCAGCCCTGTTATTAGAGCGTTACAATACCTGCAAAGCGCCAATCGCTGTTGTCAGCATGGATAACTGCAGTCACAACGGTGAGAAACTGAAACATAGTGTGGTTACGATCGTAGAGGAGTGGTTAAAGAAAGGCCACGTATCCGCGGATTTCGCTGCATGGGTGAAAAATGAGAATCAGGTTTCCTTCCCGTGGAGCATGATCGATAAGATCACCCCAAGACCGGCAGAGGTTGTAGAAAAAGCTCTGGAGGCAGATGGCATCGAGGATATGGCTCCGATCATCACCAGCCGCAACACCTATATCGCTCCATTCGTTAACGCAGAGGTTCCACAGTATCTGGTAGTTGAGGATCGTTTCCCGAACGGACGTCCTGCACTGGAGAGGGCTGGAGTTTACATGACAGACCGTGATACGGTTAACATGACAGAGCGTATGAAAGTAACGACCTGTCTGAACCCACTGCATACAGCACTGGCTGTTTATGGTTGTGTTCTTGGATATGACAGCATCGCTGCAGAGATGAAAGACGCAGACTTAAAGAAACTGGTAGAAACTATCGGTTACAAAGAGGGTATGCCGGTTGTAACCGATCCTGGTATCTTAAGCCCAATGGACTTCATCCATGAGGTCATTGACCAGCGTTTGCCTAACCCATTTATTCCTGATACACCACAGAGAATCGCTACCGATACCAGCCAGAAGATCACGGTTCGTTTCGGTGAGACCATTAAGTCCTATGTAGCAAGTGATTCCTTAGATGTTCACAGTCTGACTGCGATCCCGTTAGCAATCGCTGGATGGCTGCGTTATCTGCTGGCAGTAGATGATGAGGGCAAAGAGATGAACGTCAGCAGCGACCCGATGTTAGAGGTGCTGCAGAAACAGTTAGCTGATGTGAAGCTGGGTGATCCAGAGAGCGCAGATGGCAAACTGACTGAAATCTTAAGCAACAAAGTTCTGTTTGGTTCTGACTTAAATGAGATCGGATTGGCAGAGAAGATAGAAGGTATGTTTAAAGAGCTGATCGCCGGACCTGGTGCAGTTCGTGCAACCCTTCACAAATATATGGCATAATCAGGTCATAAGTAAGAGTTGGAATACATTATTTTCAAAATGGTGTATTCCAGCTTTTTTTCGTAGGAAATATAAGATCGTGTAGAAGGAGAAGTCTGGTATGAGAGATGGGAAAATTGTAGCGGCAGTGACAGGGATGGATCATGGACATATCAATGGCATGACAGAAGGAATCAGGGAAGCCGGGGCGGTGATCAAATGGGCCTACGACCCGGATACGGAGAAAATAAAGACATTTCTGAATCATTTTCAGAAATTCCAGGTGAAAGAGGCAAAAAATCTGGAACAGATCCTGGAAGATCCAGAGGTTGACCTGGTGCTTTCTGCGTGTATTCCGTCACAGAGGGCAGATCTGGGAATCAGGGTCATGGAAGCAGGCAAGGACTACTTCGTGGATAAAGCCCCATTTACAACGCTGGAACAATTAGAGCGGATACGGAAGGCTATTGATAAAACCAGACGGAAATACATGGTTTATTATAGTGAACGCCTTCATTCTGAGGCAGGGGTGTATGCCGGAAAGCTGGTGAAAGACGGAGTGATCGGCGATGTGGTTCAGGTCATGGGAATGGGGCCTCACCGCCTGAATCCAGAAACCAGACCGGACTGGTTCTTTCATAAAGAGACTTATGGCGGGATTCTATGCGACATTGGCAGTCATCAGATCGAGCAGTTTCTATATTACAGTGGTTGTGAAAATGCAAGGGTCGTAAACAGCCAGGTCGGTAATTACTGCCATAGCCAGTATCCAGAGATGGAAGATTTTGGCGAAGTCTCTCTGGTAGGAGAAAATGGCGCTTCTAATTATTTCCGGGTGGACTGGCTGACACCGGACGGCTTATCTACCTGGGGAGATGGCAGAACCTTCATCCTTGGGACAAAAGGCTACATTGAGCTTCGGAAATATGTGGATGTGGCACGGGACCAGACCAAAGATCACGTGTACTGGGTGGACGAAAAGGGGGAACACAGGGAAGATGTATCGGGAAAAGTCGGTTATCCGTTCTTTCAGGAACTGCTCCATGATTGCATCGATCGCACAGAGACGGCCATGACTCAGGAGCATGCGCTGAAAGCAGGGGAATTGTGCGTGATCGCCCAGATATCAGCCCAAAAGATAAAATAACTATTCGTATATACGAATAAAAATCGAATATGTGAATATGCACAAAAAATGTAACCGCTTACATGGCAAAAACTATGGAAAATGTACAAAAAACACTTTACTTGAAGAAAAAATGTGTTATACTAATAGCAGACTGTCAGAGGGGAAACAAATGGACTGACGGTGACAATGCTGTAGAAGATTCTACAAGTTGAGGAGGAAATATCATTATGGCAAAAAAGTGGGTTTACCTGTTTAGTGAAGGTAACGCAACAATGAGAAATCTGTTAGGAGGCAAAGGTGCGAACCTGGCAGAGATGACAAACATCGGCCTTCCAGTACCACAGGGATTTACGATTACTACAGAGGCTTGTACTCAGTACTACGAGGACGGCCGTGAGATCAACGATGAGATCCAGGGTCAGATCAACGAGTATATTGTGAAGATGGAAGAGATCACCGGCAAGAAGTTTGGTGATATTGAGAACCCACTGCTTGTATCTGTTCGTTCTGGCGCGCGTGCATCCATGCCTGGTATGATGGATACCATCTTAAACCTGGGCTTAAATGAGCAGGTAGTCAACGTACTGGCTGAGAAGTCCGGTAATCCACGTTGGGCTTGGGACTGCTACAGAAGATTTATCCAGATGTATTCTGATGTAGTTATGGAAGTTGGTAAGAAGTACTTTGAGGCTCTTATCGACGAGATGAAAGAGAAAAAGGGCGTTACACTGGACGTTGAGCTGGATGCGAATGATTTAAAAGAGCTGGCTAACCAGTTTAAGGCTGAATATAAGAATAAGATCGGTGTTGATTTCCCAGATGATCCTAAGGAGCAGTTAATGGGAGCAATCAAAGCAGTATTCCGTTCCTGGGACAACCCACGTGCGAACATCTACCGTCGTGATAACGATATCCCATATTCCTGGGGTACTGCTGTAAACGTACAGTCCATGGCATTTGGTAACATGGGTGATGACTGTGGTACCGGTGTTGCATTTACCCGTGACCCAGCAACTGGTGCAAAGGGTCTGTTTGGTGAGTTCTTAACCAACGCACAGGGCGAGGACGTTGTTGCTGGTGTTCGTACACCAATGCACATCGATGAGATGGCAGAGAAATTCCCAGAGGCATTTGATGAGTTCAAGAATGTATGCAAAACTCTGGAAGATCATTATAGAGATATGCAGGATATGGAGTTTACCGTTGAGCATGGCAAACTGTACATGCTGCAGACACGTAATGGTAAGAGAACCGCTCAGGCTGCTTTAAAGATCGCTTGTGATCTGGTAGATGAGGGCATGAGAACTCCAGAAGAGGCAGTTGCTATGATCGATCCTCGTAACCTGGATTCCTTACTGCATCCAACCTTCGACCAGAAGGCACTGAAGGCTGCAACTCCAATCGCAAAAGCATTAGGCGCTGCTCCAGGTGCTGCTTGTGGTAAGATCGTATTTACCGCTGATGATGCTGAAGCGTGGGCTGCAAGAGGCGAGAAAGTTGTTCTGGTTCGTCTGGAGACTTCCCCAGAGGATATTTCCGGTATGAAGGCTTCCCAGGGTATCTTAACTGTTCGTGGCGGTATGACTTCTCATGCAGCAGTAGTTGCACGTGGTATGGGTGCTTGCTGTGTATCCGGATGCGGCGACATTATCATGGATGAGGAAAACAAGAAATTTACATTAGGCGGAAAAGAGTATCATGAGGGAGATGTGATTTCCTTCGATGGTTCTACCGGTTGTGTATACGATGGTGCGATCCCAACTGTAGAAGCTAAGATCGCAGGTGAGTTCGGACGTATCATGGCATGGGCAGATGAATATAGAACCATGTCTGTTCGTACCAATGCGGATACACCGGCAGATGCAAAGAAAGCTCGCGAGTTAGGCGCTGAGGGACTTGGACTTTGTCGTACAGAGCATATGTTCTTCGAGGGTGACCGTATCGAGGCATTCCGTGAGATGATCTGTTCCGATACTGTAGAAGAGAGGGAAGAAGCTCTGGAGAAGATTCTTCCATTACAGCAGGGTGACTTCGAGCAGTTATACGAGGCTATGGAAGGCAACCCAGTTACCATCCGTTTCCTGGACCCGCCGTTACATGAGTTTGTTCCAACCGAGAAGGCTGATATTGAGAAGCTGGCAAAAGCAAAAGGCAAGACGGTAGAGCAGATCAAGGCTATCTGCAACTCCTTACATGAGTTCAACCCAATGATGGGTCATCGTGGCTGCCGTCTGGCTGTTACTTATCCAGAGATCGCAGTTATGCAGACCAAAGCTGTTATCCGTGCAGCAATTAAAGTGAAAAAGGCTCATCCAGACTGGAAGTTAGAGCCAGAGATCATGATCCCATTGATCGGTGAAGTAAAAGAGTTAAAATATTGCAAGAAGACCGTTGTTGAGACTGCAGATGCAGAGATCGCAGCAGCAGGTTCTGACCTGAAATATCACGTAGGTACCATGATTGAGATCCCAAGAGCAGCTTTAACTGCTGACGAGATCGCAAAAGAGGCTGATTTCTTCTGCTTCGGTACAAACGATTTAACTCAGATGACATTTGGTTTCTCCCGTGATGATGCAGGTAAGTTCTTAGGTTCTTACTATGATGCTAAGATTTATGAGAATGATCCATTCGCAAAACTGGATCAGGTTGGTGTTGGCAAACTGATGGAGATGGCTATTAAACTTGGTAAATCCACCAATCCAGATCTGCACATTGGTATCTGTGGCGAGCATGGCGGAGATCCATCTTCCGTAGAGTTCTGCAACAAGATCGGTCTGGACTACGTTTCCTGTTCTCCATTCCGTGTTCCGATCGCAAGACTGGCAGCAGCACAGGCAGCAATTGCACAGAAGAACAACAAATAATAAAAATAGAAATGGGTGTCGCATTTTTTTGCGACACCCATTTTTCATCAGCAATCCCACTGATATTTCTTTAAATCTACATGATTCCTGTCTTTTAATTCTACTCCTTCCTGCATCAGAAGAAATCCCTGTTCTACCCATCCAGGTGCCAGCCGTCCGGCGTGATTAACGACCCGATGACAGGGAAATTCACCGAATTGCTCGGCGTGGGAGAGGGCGCGGGCCACCAGGCGGGAATTTTTCTCCTTGCCGATGAGCCGGGCAATCTGGCCGTAGGTGGCCACTTTTCCTTCTGGGATTTCTTCCACCACGGAGAGAACTTCATAAGCAAAAGTATCATCAAAACTGGTATGGGACCACGTGTGTTGTTTCATAAATAAAATCCTTTCGTTTGCCATAGGCGGAAACCCACTACCTTCAGGTGGTGGGAGGAGCCTTGTAAATCTTTCGTCATTACCCCTGACTCTCAATATATTTTTGTATGGTAGCTGACGATACTTCTCCGATTCTACAAGCAAAATATCCGTCTGACCAAAATATCTTTTTCTTCCAATACTGTTTAGACAGAAGCGAACCATCTTTGTGCCATAAATAATACGTTGTTTCTTGCTTTACAATTTTGACAATATCGTAAACCCTATCTACTATCCATAATTCACCTCAAAACATTGATTTTCATTAATTGTTATTATATACTATATTTAGTGAAATATCTATGAAAGGAGTACATCCATGGAACAGATGACGATTACAGCTAAAATTCAAATAGTCGTAGATGAAACAGATAAGGTTTTGCTTGATGAAACGATGTCTGTTTATCGTAATGCCTGTAATTATGTTTCAGACTATGTATTCCGTACTCATGACTTAAAGCAGTTTTCACTTAATAAGATTTTGTATTCTACTTTACGAGAAAAGTTTCACCTTAAATCGCAAATGGCTCAGTCTGTTTTAAAGACTGTTATCGCCAGATGTAAGACCATTCTTGAGAATCAAGATGAATGGATGAAACCCTCGTTCAAAAAGCCTCAGTATGATTTGGTTTGGAACAGAGATTATTCCTTAACACAAAACTGCTTTTCGATCAATACGCTAAACGGTCGTGTGAAGTTATCTTATTTTGCAGATGGAATGTCTAAGTATTTCGACCATACGATTTATAAGTTTGGTACAGCTAAACTTGTAAATAAGCATGGCAAGTATTATCTTCACATACCAGTAACCTACGATGTCGAAGAAAGTAATATTTCTGACATCTGTAATGTTGTGGGCATAGACAGAGGTATTAACTTTGTTGTTGCCACTTATGACAGCAAAAACAAGTCTGGATTTGTTAGTGGTAAGGCTATAAAGCAAAAACGTGCTAATTATTCCAAACTTCGTAAAGAACTCCAAATGCGACAGACCTCATCTTCAAGACGAAGAATGAAAGCGATTGGTGGGCGAGAAAACCGTTGGATGCAGGATATGAACCATCAGGTATCAAAGGCACTCGTTGAAAATAACCCAAAGCACACTCTCTTTGTATTGGAAGATTTGTCAGGTATTCGCAATGCTACAGAACGTGTTAAAACAAAAGACCGTTATGTTTCTGTATCATGGTCTTTCTATGACCTTGAGCAAAAACTAATCTACAAAGCAAAACAGAATCAGTCTTCTGTTATTAAGGTAGACCCTCGCTATACAAGTCAGTGCTGCCCTTGTTGCGGACACGTTGAAAAATCTAACCGCAATAAAAAGATACATCTGTTTGCTTGCAAAAACTGTGGTTACAAATCGAATGATGACCGCATTGGAGCTATGAATCTGTATCGTATGGGAATAGACTATCTTGTAGATAGCCAAGTACCTAATACAGTTGTAACAGAGTAAACTCTGCTACAAAGGGTGCTGCCAACCACCCTATGATGTAACGCCACTTTAGATAGCAATATCTATCGGGGATGAAAGGTCGGAGGTGCAAGCCGTTCGTACGACTGGGCAGTTACAAGCCCATTACCTTTAGGTGATGGGTAGTTGACAGAATCTCCTGTCTGAAACTGTTATAAAAACGTAATCTTTTGTTTCTTGTTCTTTCCTATTTTACCACTTAGAATAAAAATAGGAAAGAAAATAACGGTTCAGTAGGTCTGCGCACTTTGTTGCGATGACCGTAAGAAAACATAGAATAGAAAGCAAAAATATAGTGGGCAGTAACAAAATGAGTGAGTATAGGAGGTGCAGTATATGAGGTTATTATTCCGTCAGAGATTTTTTTCCTGGTTTGACAGCTATGATATTTATGATGAAAGAGAGAATCCTGTATACACGGTAAAAGGACAGCTATCCTGGGGGCATTGTTTGAAAATTTTCAATCGGGATGACCGGGAAGTGGGAACAGTAAAGGAGAAGATCTTTACCTTCCTTCCGAAATTTGAATTGTATGAGAACGAGCAGTATCTGGGGTGCATCAGCAAGGAATTTACATTTTTTGTGCCTCATTACAACATTGATTTTAATGGATGGCAAGTGGAAGGAAACTTTTTGGAATGGGATTATCAGATCAATGATGCGTCCGGCAGACTGGTGGCTTCGGTTTCCAAGGAACTATTTCACATGACGGATACGTATGTGCTGGATATCGAGCGGGAAGAAGACGCGCTTCATGTACTGATGTTTGTGCTGGCGATGGATGCGGAGAAATGTTCCAGAAACTAGCAATCCAGTTGATTTGCATAGTGACTATATGGAAGATAAGAAACAGGATTTGTTCTGGGCATATTGCTGAAAAATAATAGCAAAATATCACAAAAACAATCTGAAATAGTTGCTATTTTCCTATTTTCCTCGTAATATAAAGCTATGCTCTGGAGAAAAACAAAGGGGTTATTATTTTTGAGGAGGAGAGTATCATGATACCATATTCATTGCTGTATCCAATTACGAATACCAGGCGGTCGGCAGTTCGTTTAGATGGTCTTTGGAGATTCCAGTTTGATCCGGAATCCAGAGGAATGGGGGAGAAGTGGCAGGAGCATGGTTTGCCGGACAGTATTTCCATGGCAGTTCCTGGTAGTTTCAGCGAGGTATTTACAGAAACAGAAAAGAGAGATTACTGCGGTGATTTCTGGTATGAGACGGAATTTTATCTGCCGTCAGACCATGCAGGGAAAAAGCAGTATATCCGGTTTGGCAGTGTGACCAACCGTTGCCGGGTTTACTGCAATGGTGTTCTGGTGGCAGAGCATGAGGGCGGATTTTTGCCAGTGGTGGCAGATGTGACCGATGTGGCAGCAGCCGATGGTCCGAACCGTCTGGTGGTCTGGGTAAATAATGAGTTAAATGAGACCAGTATGCCATGTGGAGCGGTTAAAACCACAAGAACCGGACGAAAGATCAATGCACCATATTTTGATTTCTTTAATTTCGGTGGAATTCACAGAAGTGTATGGCTGGTGCAGACAAACCCGGAAGCGATCCAGGATTATACCGTGGATTACGAGCTGGATGGTGAGGATGCACTGGTTCATTATCAGGTTGTGACCAATGGGGAAAGCCCTGTTGCTGTTGCGCTGCGTGACACCAAGGGCCAGATCGTGGCACAGGCAGAGGGAAAAGAAGGAACACTGAAAGTGGAGAAAGCTCATTTGTGGAAAGTCCGCAATGCGTATCTGTATACTTTTACCGCCACAGTGGGGACTGTGGATGAGTACAGTGCTAAGATCGGTATCCGTACCGTGGAGATCAAGGACAATCAGTTCTGGATCAGTGGTGAAAAAGTATATCTGAAGGGCTTTGGAAAGCATGAAGACTGCGATATGCTGGGCAAAGGCTTCAACTATGCGGTTGCCAAGAGAGATTATGAGTGTCTGAAATGGATTCACGCCAACTGTTTCCGTACCAGCCATTATCCGTATGCGGAGGAGTGGTATCAGATGGCAGATGAGGAAGGCTTTCTGATCATTGATGAAGTTCCTGCGGTTGGTCTGATGCGCAGTTTTACGAATTATCTGGCAGCTGGAACAGGAAGCAGTTACACTGGATTTTTCCGTGGCGATCATGTGGAAAAGCTGCAGAAACATCATCTGCAGGCAGTGGAGGAGATGATCATTCGTGATAAGAATCATCCGAGTGTTTTTGCATGGAGTATTTTCAATGAGGCAGAGACCACCAGTCCATTTGCCCATGATTATTTTGCACCGGTATTTGCAAGAGCAAGAGAACTGGATATCCAGCACCGTCCGCTGACTGGCGCATTGGAGAAGAGCAGCGGTCCGGATTGCTGCCAGGTATATCCATTGATGGATTTTGTGTGCCTGAACCGTTATTATGGCTGGTATATCCATGGTGGGGTGATGGAGGACGCAGAAGCAGAATTCTTAGAAGAGATGGATCAATGGGCGATCCATTATCCAGGTCATCCATTTATCTTTACGGAGTATGGAACCGACACACTTCCGGAGATGCACCGCCTTCCAGCCAGCATGTGGAGCCAGGAGTATCAGGATGAATATATGGAGATGTACGCAAAAGTATTTGACCGCTATCCGTGGGTAGTGGGAGAACTGGCATGGAACTTTGCGGATTTCCAGACAGGACAGGGAATCATGCGTGTAGGAGGCAACCGGAAAGGCGTCTTCACCAGAGAGCGTCAGCCGAAGCAGACAGCTCATCTGTTGAGAAGACGCTGGGAGACAAAATAATGCTTAAAATATTATTTTTTAGAAGACTTCTTGAATAACAGCTCCTGGAAGGACATACGGCCAATTCGTGCAACAGAGTCCAGACTGGTTAAAGCCAGGGCGGAGACGCACATGGCCAGGACAGCCAGTAAGCTCTCTAATAACATGGCTCCGAATCCAACCTTTGGCATATCTTTTTCGTTGGAAATGGTCTTGGAAGACGTACCAGAGGAAACCAGGCTGTGGAAACCGGATACAGCGCCACAGGCAACGGTGACAAACAGGATTGGAAACAGGTCGCCTGATTTCTCATTGTGGAAACCGGTGTAAGCAGGAAGGTTCATGGTCGAGTGAGCCACAACCAGACCCACAACAGCGTCGGCGATGGAAGAGAACTGATGGGCAAATACTACCCAGCCATCGGTTGGAACATAGTCCTGGCCATCGTTTTTGGTGACGGCAGGTGTCTTTGCTTTCGGGTCAATGCCCCATTTGTTGGCCAGCCACCGTCCGTAGAAGACGTAACCAGCAACCAGACAACATGCTGTGATCAATACACATAACTAATGTGTTCATACTTTTTTTACCTCCGTAAAATGTGTGGGGGCCGGAAGTCTGCCGGATCTGATACGTTTGATTCGTGATATGCAAAAAAATCCCCGTCTTCTCCTGGGAAAGAAGACGGGGATTCAAATTCCTGCGGTACCACTTCTTATTATCAGTCCGAAACTGATCTCTCAGCCATATCGTTGTGTAAACAGTTAATATGCTCCTCGTTAACGGTAGGAATCCGTTCCTGATTACTTGGGTCTATGGGTGAATGACCGGTTCATCCAGATAGCTTACAGGGGATGTTCTTTTTCCTGCATGACCGCCTCGCATCATCCGGCGGCTCTCTGAACATACAGTCCTGAATAAGAATGTGTCTTGCTCATTTCCTTTTCTTTAAACCGAATTAGAATTCTTTTGAAAAATTTCACAATCAGAAAAATAAATAAAATTTCGATAAAAAACCCCAAAAATCTTGTAGTAATGATAGAAAATGACATAAAAATCGTAGAATAAAAGATTTGTCATAAATGTAAAATTTGTGATAAACTAAGAAACATGATGTTGGGGTCAAAAGCTTTTGACCCCTCTGATACCGGATTGCTCTGCACTACGTGCTCCCGCAATCCTCAAAAACATTCGCAATTCGCTCATTTTTCTTTGAAAAATGGCTACTTACTCATGTTTTTAGCGGGTCCCAAGGTCAAAAATTCTCCTGCAAGCAAGCTTGCGTCGAACTTCTGACCTTTTGACCCTGGTATCAGAAACATATTGGGGAAAAATAGAAAAGGAAGGAAAAGAAATTGAAAGAGAAACAAGAGAAAAAACAGGATCAATACTATGAGATGGCCAATGCGCCCATCAGCAAAATTATTCCCAAGCTGGCGGTTCCGACCATCATCAGCATGCTGGTAACCTCAATTTACAACATGGCAGATACCTTTTTTGTAAGCCAGCTGGGAACCAGTGCATCCGGTGCGGTGGGAATTATTTTTTCAGCCATGGCCATTATCCAGGCACTGGCATTTATGATCGGTATGGGAACCGGCAACTTTATTGCCCGCATGATTGGAGCGGGAAACAGGAAGCTGGCGGAAGAACTGGCTTCTATTGCTTTCTTTACAGGCTTTGGCGTGGGACTGGTGATCGCGGTGATCGGCAATGCCAATATCGGACAGCTTGTAAGAATGCTGGGATCTACGGAAACCATTGCTCCTTATGCGGAGGCGTATGCTTCTTATATTTTTGTGGCTGCGCCATTTATGATATGTTCCTTTATTATGAATAACCTGCTCCGTTTCCAGGGAAAAGCATTGTTTGCCATGGTGGGAATCACCACTGGCGGTGTGTTAAACATGGTTTTGGATCCGATCTTTATCTTTGGGCTGGACATGGGAACGGCTGGCGCGGCTCTTGCTACAGGGCTTTCCCAGTTTATCAGCTTCTGTATCCTGCTGTTTATGTGTAACTCCAGAGAAGAATGTATTTCCATCCATCCGAAGAAATTCAAACCGACATTGGCAATCTATGGAGAAATCATCCATGGCGGCCTGCCATCTCTGGGACGTCAGGGGATCGCCAGTATCGCTACCATTATCATGAATACCATGGCCCAGCCTTACGGTGACGCAGCCATTGCGGCTATGTCTATTGTCAACCGTTTTATGATGTTCGTGGGTTCTGCCATGATCGGATTTGGACAGGGCTATCAGCCGGTATGCAGCTATTGCTTTGGTGCCAGATTGTATGATCGTGTGAAAAAAGCCTGTGTATACTGTGTAAAAGTCAGCACGATTTTTCTGCTGGCAGTATCTGTGATCGGTCTGATCTTTTCAGGAAATATCATCCAGATGTTCCGGAAAGATGACCTGGAGGTAATCCGGATTGGTACGTTAGCATTGCGGCTTCAGCTTTTAACGATGCCCCTTCAGGGCCTGGTGGTCATGGGCGGCAATATGACACCGCAATCCATCGGATATGGCATCCGTGCTACCATCGTATCTACAGCCCGACAGGGATGGCTTCTGATCCCGATCCTGTTATGCACCGTTCCAGTTTTTGGAGTACTTGGAATCCAGATGGCTCAGCCAATTGCGGATGTAGGTACCTTTATTCTGGCTGCCGTGGTGACAAAAGGAATTTTTAAGGATCTGGATCGGAAAAAGGCAGAAACAAACCTATAGGTTTTTCCTATATGTGTCATATTGTATATAGTATTGGACTAATGATAAAAAATAGTGCATAATAAAGCCATCAATAGGAAATGAAACAAAGTTATCAAGAAAGGCTAGTATTGATAACTGGTAACTGGAAAGGTACTAAATAGTTACCAATATTCACAGGAGGAATCAATTATGGTTAAGCTGTATGAGGGCGGCGCTTATCTGGTTCATGGTACTGAAATCGTTCCGGAGAACGAAAGCGTAAAGGTTACTGCATTGACAGGCAAGACAGTCAGCAAAGAGGAAGCAAAGAAAGGCACGATGGCGTATTCTATTCTGGAAGCACACAACACTTCCGGCGATATGGACAAATTAAAAATCCGTTTCGATGCCATGACTTCCCATGACATCACATTCGTAGGAATCATCCAGACAGCAAAAGCTTCTGGTATGGAAAAATTCCCGATTCCTTACGTGTTGACCAACTGTCACAACTCTCTGTGTGCAGTAGGCGGAACCATCAATGAGGATGACCATGTATTCGGTCTTTCTGCTTGTAAGAAATACGGCGGAATCTTCGTACCACCGCACGTAGCAGTTATCCACCAGTACATGAGAGAGACCATGGCCGGATGCGGTAAGATGATCTTGGGTTCCGACAGCCACACCCGTTACGGTGCGTTAGGAACCATGGCGATCGGTGAAGGCGGCGGCGAGCTGGTAAAACAGCTGCTGCGTGATACATACGATGTCAATTATCCGGGCGTTATCGCAATCTACTTGGACGGCAAGCCACAGCCGGGTGTTGGTCCCCAGGATATTGCACTGGCGATCATCGGTAAAGTATTCAAATGTGGTTATGTAAAGAATAAAGTCATGGAGTTTGTTGGACCTGGTATCTCTACTATGACTACCGATTTCAGAAATGGTGTTGATGTTATGACAACAGAGACCACCTGTCTGACTTCCATCTGGAGAACCGATGAAGATACCAAAGCATTTTTAACCATGCATGGAAGAGCAGATGCTTACAAGGAGTTAAATCCGGCAGATGTCGCTTACTATGATGGAGTTGTATATGTGGATTTAAGCACAGTAAAACCAATGATCGCTCTGCCATTCCATCCAAGCAACACTTACGAGATTGAGGAATTCAACGCAAATCCAGGCGATATCTTAAGAAGTGTTGAGAAAGAAGCTGCAAGAATTGCCGGAAACCCGGACATTCACTTCAGCCTGACGGATAAGCTGGTAGATGGCAAACTGAAAGTAACTCAGGGTATCATCGCAGGATGTGCAGGTGGTAACTATACCAACGTCATGGAAGCAGCTCACATTTTAAAGAACAGAAGCTGTGGATGCGACGAGTTCTCCTTATCGGTATACCCGTCTTCTCAGCCAGTATATATCGATTTAGTAAGAAAGGGCGCAATCGCAGACTTGATGGAGGCAGGCGCTATCTTAAAGACTGCATTCTGTGGACCTTGCTTTGGTGCAGGCGACACACCTGCTAACAATGGATTCTCCATCCGCCATACCACCAGAAACTTCCCGAACCGTGAAGGCTCTAAGCCAGGTGTAGGTCAGATGTCCGCAGTTGCTTTAATGGATGCCCGTTCCATCGCAGCAACCGCAGCAAACGGCGGTATCTTAACACCAGCTACGGATGTGGTTGATGATTATCAGGTGCCGGAGTACCATTTTGATGATACTGTATACAAAGCAAGAATTTACCAGGGCTTCAACAAGGGTGATGAGAAGAAAGAATTGATTTATGGTCCAAACATCAAAGACTGGCCAAAGATGAGCGCCCTGACGGATAACATCCTGTTAAAGGTATGTTCCAAGATCATGGACCCTGTTACTACTACCGATGAGCTGATCCCATCTGGCGAGACTTCTTCTTATCGTTCCAACCCGCTGGGTCTGGCTGAGTTTACTCTGTCCAGAAGAGATCCGAAGTATGTTGGCAGAAGTAAAGAGGTAGATAAGGTAGAGAAAGCCCGTGTAGCTGGTGAGTGCCCAATGAAGGCAGATCCAGAGCTGGAAGCAATCTTTGCTAAGATCAAGACGATCCCGGGCAATGAGAATATCAAAGCATCTGAGACAGAGATCGGAAGCATGGTTTACGCAGTAAAACCTGGAGATGGTTCTGCCCGTGAGCAGGCTGCAAGCTGCCAGAGAGTGATCGGCGGTCTGGCAAATATCTGTAAAGAGTACGCAACCAAACGTTATCGTTCCAACGTGATGAACTGGGGTATGCTGCCATTCCAGATGGAAGCAGATCCAGAGTTCGAGGTAGGCGACTACATCTACGTTCCAAACGTAAGAGAGGCACTGGACGGTGACTTACAGAACATCAAGGCATATGTGATCGGCGATACGATCAAAGAACTGAACCTGTTCATCTCCGGTATGACTCCAGAAGAGAGAAAGATCGTCAAAGCTGGATGCCTGATCAACTATAATAGAAGCAGATAATCTTCCCAAGGCCTGAAAAGACCGGTTATCTGATCCTATACACTCCAATATAAGAACAGAGCAGCAACCAGCTGCTCTGTTCTTATATTATAAAAAACTGTATTATTGGAATCATCAGCCGTGCGCCAGATAGAAAAATGGTTACACCAGGTTTTCCTTCAGGACCTTCAGGAAAAATTCGTCTGCCCGGGAAAGCTCGCTGTCTTTTCGTGAAGTAATACACATGTCCCAGCTCGCGTCGTATTTTTTATGAATAGAGAAAAAATCCGGCGGATTATCGCCAAGAATGATCCTTGTATAGTCTTCCGGGAGAAAAGTAACGCCAAGTCCCTGGCTGACCAGAGCCTGGGCTGTTTCATAATTCTTCAGGGTCAATGCGATCTTTGGCTCGATCCGGGCTTTTTTCAGGATTGAATCTGTAATATGACGGATGCGCTGTCCTTTATGAAGCATGATAAATGGTTCATTTCGCAAAAGCCGCGGATCAAGAACCGGATGGATGTAACCGTCCAGTTCTTCAGCCTGGGATGCCAGCGGGTGATTCGGAGCCATGGCAATGACAAATGGGTCATTGGTCAGAAACTCGTAATTGAGAAGTGGATGGGAGTCCTCTTTCGGAGCGTGCATCAGGGCAAAGTCTAACTGACCGGAAAGCAGACGGTTTTCCAGTTTATCGGTGGTCTCCTCCTGGATCTCCAGCTCAATAAATGGACATTGTCTGCGAAATGGGGGCAGTATTTTGGGGAGAACAACGGTTCCTAAGTGGTTGGTGATGCCCATACGGATACGGCCGGTCCGCAATCCGTTGATGTCACTGATCTCTCCTTCCAAATTTTCATAAATCTTTAAAATCCGGCAGGCGGTCTGGTAATACCGCTCTCCAGCATAGGTTAGGTTCAAACCGCCTGTGGTGCGGGTAAAAAGCGGAGTTCCGAGGTTGTCTTCAATCCTGGATAGCGCCTGGCTCAAAGAGGGTTGGGCGATAAAAAGAAGCTTGGCTGCCTGGGAAATGCTTTTTTCCTCTGCAATTGTTTTTACATAGAGAAGTTCTTTGCTGGTCATAGGAAAACTCCTTTTATGATTTTTACTTACAAAAGTATCTTATAAATCTGTTGTAAAATTCATTATAACATATCACTGATGGTTCAGACAAATGTTGACATAAAAATTCAGAAGCGTTAATATAAGAAACAGGCAAAATCTGACCGAACCGTTACAACAGAAAAAATTGAAACGAAAGAACAGGCAGAGCTTTTGAAAAGCTGCTGGGTAAACAGAGTGTCCATGGTGAGGAATCAAGCCATTGGAAGATAGAAGCAGGAGTAGAAGCTATATGAAAATGAGAGAAATTGCAGAAGGAATTTATGAGATCATCTTACATGACAAAGAAAAAGAAGTGAGAGAGATGCGGGTCCACATTGTAAAGGGAAAACCGGGGAAGAGAAGTCTTATGGTGGATACCGGATTTGGAAGCCGGGAGAGTTTAGAGGATATGGAAGAGGCTTTGGCGGCTCTTGATATTTCGTACAAGGATCTTGATATTTTCCTTACCCATAAGCATCATGATCACTGTGGCCTGGCGAGCACGTTTGCGAAAAAAGGCGCCAAGATCTTCATGAACCCGGAAGAGGAACGCCATTCTTATGACTGCCTGTATATGCAAATGGGAGAGGAATCCCAGAAAGAGCAGAAAGAAGTGTTAAAGAGCGTTGGGATCAGCGAGGAGTGGACTCCGAAGCTGTGGAAACGTTTTATGGAATTAAATGAGTGGATGGCAAAGCAGAGAGAACCATGGGTGTATGAGATCCAGAAATATCCGTATGTTGCCTTGACAGAGGGAGAAACCTTTTCTTATGGAGATTATGATTTCTGGGTGATTTCTCTGCGTGGACATACTTACGGCCAGCGTGGCCTGTATGACGCAAAGCACCGGATCGCTTTTACAGCGGACCAGGTGATGGAGGGTATAACACCGATCGTTGGAACGACCCATGCCAATGAACATCTGCTGGGACTGTATTTCCAGTCTCTTTCCTGGATGAAGCGGGAATTGGGAGATTGCCTGATCGTACCGGGACACGGAGAGCCGATTGAGCATGTGGCGCCGGTGATCGATCAGATCGTATACTCTTATCTGAAGAAAATGGACCAGGTGAAAGACGCAGTGGTGAAGGATGAAACACCGAAGACAGTATGGCAGACGACAAAACTGGTTTACGGGATCAAGGAGATTCCAGAAGACGGAGAGGATTTTATCGTGATGAAATCGATGATCTCTAAGACGTTTTCCTGTTTGGAGTATTTGTATGAACAGGAACTGGTACAGAGGGATTATCGGGATGGAAGATTGTATTACGGGAAAATGTAAGGCAGCTGGAGCCTTTTGTTTCCTGCATATTTTCCTGCCGCCGCAGTGCATCTGCGGCGGAGAGGAAGTATGTCCACTTAGGATGCAAGACAAGTTCGTTTCCCTGAGATACAATTTTTTATAAAAAAAGATCCGACTACCAGACGGTAGTGGATCTTTTTATGATAGTGACCTCGCCGGGAATCGAACCCGGGTTTACGCCGTGAGAGGGCGTCGTCTTAACCGCTTGACCACGAGGCCGTTTGTGTCATTTATGTGTTGCTCACTTGCAGCTTAAATAGGATACCATAGGGAATAGTGATTTGTCAACAGAAAATTTCAAAAAATTGAAAAAATTAAAAAATTAGGGAGAAGTGTAAAATTCATAAATGACTCATGAAGAAAAAGGGAAACGTTAGGGAAGTGTAAGAGAATTATAAGCAAAATATGGTATGCAATTTTGCAAATAGATGGTATACTATTTAAAATAGGCTGAATAGCCGTTGCAATATCAGGAGGAAATCATGGAAGAGACAAAGAAAAAGATTATTTTAACTGGCGATAGACCAACCGGACGTTTACATGTAGGACATTATGTAGGTTCTTTAAAGAGAAGAGTTGAGCTTCAGAATTCTGGAGAGTTTGATGATATTTTTATTATGATCGCGGATGCACAGGCACTGACTGATAATGCAGATAATCCGGAAAAAGTAAGACAGAATATCATTGAGGTAGCACTGGACTACTTATCCTGTGGTCTGGACCCGGCGAAATCCACATTATTTATCCAGTCCCAGGTACCAGAGCTGACAGAGCTTTCTTTCTACTATATGAACCTGGTAACTGTATCCAGACTTCAGAGAAATCCAACTGTGAAGAATGAGATTAAGATGCGTAACTTTGAGGCTAATATCCCGGTTGGTTTCTTTACCTATCCAATCAGCCAGGCAGCGGATATTACTGCATTTAAGGCGACAACGGTTCCGGTTGGTGAAGACCAGCTTCCGATGATTGAACAGACCAGAGAGATCGTCCGCAGCTTCAACCGTATTTATGGGGAAGCACTGGTAGAGCCGGATGTACTTCTGCCAGATAACAAAGCATGTTTACGTCTGCCAGGCATTGATGGTAAGGCAAAAATGAGTAAATCCTTAAATAACTGCATTTACTTATCCGATAGCGAGGATGAAGTAAAGAAGAAGATCATGAGCATGTTCACTGACCCGAACCATCTGCGTGTAGAGGACCCGGGCTGTGTGGAGGGCAATCCGGTATTTATCTATCTGGATGCATTCTGCCGTGATGAGCATTTTGAAAAATTCTGGCCAGAGTATAAGAATCTGGATGAAGTAAAGGCTCATTACATGAGAGGCGGTCTTGGCGATGTGAAGGTGAAACGTTTCTTGAATAATGTGGTTCAGAGTGAGCTGGAGCCGATTCGTGCCCGCAGAAAAGAATATGAGAAGAACATTCCGGAGGTTTACCGCATTTTACAGGAGGGCAGTATCCGTGCAGAGAAGGTAGCAGCGCAGACACTGGCGGATGTAAAAGCAGCCATGAAGATCAACTATTTCGACGATCAGGAGCTGATCCAGAGTCAGGCAGAGCGTTTCGGCGAGAACAAGTAATTGTGGCAGAAACAGCAGGGCAAAAGAGGATAAGACATTGAGACAGAAGAAAAGAAGATTTGTCAGTGCATTGATGGCCTTTGCGATAGCTTTTCAGATGACAGCCTATGCGACAGTATCCATGTCAGGACCTGGCACACAGGAAACAGCGGCAGCGAACAATACGACGGTATCTACGAACAGTACGACAACCGGCACAGGGACATCGAAGATTGCGGAACCAACCATTCAGTCAGAAGGCGCAGTGGTGATCGATGCGGCCACAGGAACTGTTTTATATGGCAAGAACCAGAATACCAGATATTACCCGGCCAGTATCACAAAGCTGATGACAGCGCTTTTAGTGTTGGAGAACTGCCAGCTGGGTGACACAGTGACATTTTCCAGGACTGCCACGGAGAATCTGGAGTCAGGGGCGGTTTCCTTAAAGCTAACAGAAGGCGATAAGTTGACCGTGGAACAGTGTCTGTATGGTCTGTTATTAAAGTCAGCGAATGAAGTGGCGAATGGCCTGGCAGAAAAGGTATCTGGCAGTGTCAGCGGTTTTGCCGGTCTGATGAATCAGAAAGCGGCGGCTCTTGGGTGTACAGGGACGCATTTTGTGAATCCAAATGGATTAAATGATTCTAACCATTACACCACACCGTATGATATGGCATTGATTGCAAGGGCAGCATTTCAGAATGATACTTTAAGGAAGATTGACACCACGTTGAGCTATAAGTTCCCGGCAACAAAGAATGCAGGGGAGCGGACCATTACCATGGGACACAAGATGATGTATTCCACAGATTCCAGATATTATCCGGGCATTATCGGTGGAAAGACCGGCTATACTTCCAAGGCAGGCAACACCCTGGTAACCGGGGCGGAGAAAAATGGTGTCCGTCTGATTGCGGTCGTCATGAAGAGCAAATCTACCCATTATGCGGATACAAAGGCTTTACTGGACTATGGTTTTGCCAAGATGGCGGCAGGTGGAAATTCTGGGAGCCAGAACAACAGCCAGTCCACGAATACACAGGAACCAGGAAACAGCTCTGATATCGCCCAGCCCGCAGCTCCGGCACAGAAAAAAGGCTGGAACCAGGATAACACCGGCTGGTATTACATCAAGGACGATAACACCAAAGCTTCTGGCGAGTGGCTGCAGTTTAGCGATGCCACTTACTGGATTGACAGCAACGGCTATATGGCGACTGGCTGGCGTAAGTATAATAATGGCGCCTGGTATTATTTCAAATCCAGCGGTGTGATGGCGAAGAATACCTGGATAGAGGATAATAGCAAATGGTTCTATCTGGGCGGTGACGGTTATATGCTGAAGGATACGATCATAGACGGAAGATACAGGCTGAATGCAGAGGGTGTCTGGATTCAGTAGACTTAAGAAGAATTGCGGCAGCCAGAGTGGGATGTCTGCAATTCTTCTTTTTGGAAAGGAAAAATATGAAAGAAAAACTGTATACGATTGAGCTTCATGATGCCTTACAGGCGGGGGATGAGTGCCCGTTCTGCTGGTTGGAACGAAAACTGGAGCAGTCTGCCATTGAGTTTGTGCTGGGGTCTTCTTATATGGAGAGTGACACCAGAGATGCCACAGACCGTCAGGGCTTTTGCAGGAAACATACGAAGATGATGTTTGACTATGGCAATACTCTTGGTAATGCATGGATCTTAAAGACCCGCTTAACATATGTGCGAGAGAAGCTGAAAAAGGAAATGCAGGAGTATACGCCTGGGGCAGCGCCAAAACGGGGATTATTTAAGAAAAAACCTGAGAACGGCAATTCTGTAGCTGAGTGGATCCGAGGGGAAGAAAGCCACTGTTACATCTGTAAGCGGATGGACGATACCTACCGCCGCATGGTGGATACCTTTGTGTATCAGGTAAAGCATGAGCCGGAATTTGTGGATATGGTAAAGGCGTCCAAGGGCTTCTGTGTACACCATTTTGCAGATCTTGTAGAAGCTTGTGGTGAGGGACTGTCCCAGAAGGAGCAGGAGCAGCTTTTTCCAGTGCTTTTTGACCAGATGAACCGGGAACTGGATCGGATGCAGGGAGATATTGATTGGATGATCGAGAAGTTTGATTATGTCAATAAAGATAAAGACTGGAAGAATTCCAAGGATGCGGTACAGCGGACCATGCAGAAGATCGTAGGCGGTTATCCGGCTGATCCGGTATTTCGGGACAAGAAATAAGCGCTGAATAAAGCAAAACAGGAGTGACCATATGTGGAGTTTGATTGGAACCGCAGGAACGGTGGCTTTGATCGGAGCCGGGCTTTTAGCCAGGTCTTCTTATGAACGGTCCTGTCTGGTGACAGATGAGTTCGAGATCCGTTCTCCAAAATTAGAAAAAGAATATACGTTTGCGTTTCTGTCGGATCTTCATGACAACTGTTTTGGGGATGACCAGAACGTGCTGCTGGATGCGATTGAGCAGGCCAGGCCGGATGCGGTGCTGATCGGCGGCGATATGATGGTGTCGAAAGGACGGGGAGATCTGGACATTTCTTTAAATCTCCTGCGGCAGCTAACTGCCCGTTATCCAGTCTATTATGGAAATGGAAATCATGAAAACCGGATGAACCGGGAACGGGATGTTTACGGAGACAGGTATGACATCTATGTAGAAGAACTGAAAAAAATGGGAGTGGCGTATCTGCCGGACACTTCAGTGGATGTTTATCCGGACATCCGGATCAGTGGAGTGGATCTGGAGGAGCGGTTTTATAAGAAGTTTTCCAGAGCGCAGATGGAGGAAGGATATCTGGAAAAACGACTGGGAAAAGCCCATACAGAGAAATTTCAGATTCTGTTGGCCCATTCGCCCCTTTTTTTGGATGCCTATGCGGCATGGGGGGCAGATCTTGTCTTAAGTGGTCATTTCCATGGAGGGACCATACGGATTCCTGGACTTGGCGGATTGATGACACCGCAGTTTCAGTTTTTTAAGGATTGCTGCGGGGGCCTTTTGAAAGAACATCACACCAGCATGATCGTCAGCCGGGGCTTAGGTACCCATTCCATTAATATCCGGCTGAATAACAAGCCGGAGCTGGTTGTGATCCATTTGAACGCAGATAAGCATTCCCCCGCTTCAAGTGCGCGGAGCACTAAGCGGCGGGTGAGGGGGGGATGCTTCTGTCAGTGGGAGTTGAAAGCTCCCACTGACATATCGCGAAGCGACTGCGTTCATGAGCAAGTAGCGAAGCGGATTGCGAATGTCCGCTTTACGAGGGGAGAGTGACCGGATGGCAATTTCATATAAACTGGAACATTTTGAGGGACCTCTGGATCTTCTTCTCCATTTGATCGAAAAGAATAAGGTCAGCATTTATGATATTCCCATTGTGTTGATCACGGAACAGTATCTGGAATATGTCAGCAGCATGGAAACAGAAGATCTGAATGTGGTCAGTGAATTTTTGGTGATGGCGGCAACCCTGATTGATATCAAGTGCCGGATGCTTCTCCCTGTGGAGGTCAACGAGGACGGGGAAGAGGAGGATCCAAGAGCGGAACTGATGGCGAGACTTCTGGAATATAAGATGTATAAATACATGGCCCAGGAGCTTCAGGAACTGGAGGATCATGCAGGAAAGCACCTGTATAAAGTGCCGACGATCCCTAAAGAAGTGGTAAAATACGAGGAACCGGTGGACTTGGATCAGCTTCTGGACGGATTGACGCTGGCGAAGCTGCAGTCAATTTTTGAGTCCATCATGAAACGCCAGGAGAATAAGATCGATCCGATCCGAAGCAAATTTGGAACCATCCGCAGGGAACCGGTCAGCCTGGAACAGAAGGTAGGCTCCGTCATGGCCTATGCCAGAAAGAACCGGAGGTTCAGCTTCCGGCAGCTGCTGGAGCGCCAGGCGGACAAGCTGGAAGTGGTGGTAACGTTTCTGGCAGTGCTGGAATTGATGAAGATGGGAAAGATCCATCTGACACAGGAGCATTTGTTTGATGATATGAACATTGAGACGTTGGAGCCGGAGGGTGAGCAGGGGGAACTGGATCTGAAAGAGCTGGAAGCGGATATGCAGCAGTAAGGGGGATGAAACCAGAGGCTGCAAGTTCCCGGGATTTTAAATAGGATGGAAGAATGGAAGAAAAGAAGCAGACGAGAAAAGAAAAGCAATTAGAAAAGCATCTGGAGGCCGTGGTCGAGGCAGTACTGTTTACCATGGGAAAATCAGTGGAGCTGCGTCAGCTTGCCATTGCCACGGGGCAGAGTGAAGAGGAAACCAGACAGGCGGTTGAACGGCTGAAAGCCCGCTATGATAAAGAAGAGCGGGGCATGGAGATCATCGAGCTGGAGGACAGTTACCAGATGTGTACCAGGACCGGATTTTATGAGAATCTGATCCGGGTGGCGGCTTCTCCTAAGAAGCAGGTGCTCAGCGAGGTGGTGTTGGAGACGCTTTCCATCATCGCGTATAAGCAGCCGGTGACAAAGATGGAGATCGAGAAGATCCGCGGAGTCAAGTCGGATCATGCAGTCAACCGTCTGGTGGAATATAACCTGGTGCAGGAAGTGGGCAGACTGGACGCACCGGGACACCCAGCGTTATTTGCTACCACAGAGGAATTTTTGCGCCGTTTTGGCATCGGTTCTACAGAAAATCTGCCAGATATGGATCCGGTTCGTGAGGAGGAGATCCGTGTTGAGGTGGAAGAGGAAATGAAAGTCCGGTTTGATGAAGCTGGACAGGAAGATACATAGGAGGATTTGGAGTAACATGAATAAGAATCAGGAACTTTTTGAGAAAGCACCGGTATCCAAAGCAGTAGCGGTGATGGCGATCCCGACCATGATCTCGATGCTGGTTGTGGTCATCTACAACATGGCAGATACCTTTTTTATTGGTCAGACCAACGACCCTATGAAAGTGGCAGCCGTTTCTTTAGCGACACCAATTTTTATGGTATTTATGGCATTAGGTAATCTGTTTGGAATCGGCGGCAGCTCCGCTATTTCCAGGGCGTTGGGAGAACACAAACCAGAGAAAGCGAAGCATATTTCCGCATTCTGCTGTTACGGCTCCCTGGGCGTTGGTATTTTTATGGCAGTGGTTTCCATTTTAGGAATGGAATTGATCTTAAAACTGATCGGTACCAGTGAAAATACCATTGATTATGCCAGAGACTATCTGTTTTTTATTGCTTTAGGAGCGCCCTTTATCATGTTTGGCACCGCTTTTGGTAATATTTTAAGAGGCGAAGGTGCGGCAAGAGAGTCCATGATCGGTAATCTGATTGGAACTATCGTCAATATCGTTCTGGATCCGATCATGATCCTGGTATTAGGCTGGGGCGTTGTGGGTGCTGCTGTGGCGACGGTGATCGGAAACATGGCAGCAAGCTTGTTTTATCTGGGATATTTCTTAAGAAAAAGATCCAGCTTGTCCATTAACATCCGTGATTTCAAGCTGGGAGAGAATATCCCGTTCAGTGTGGCGTCGATCGGTATTCCAGCTTCCTTGAATAATATTCTGATGAGCTGTGCCAACATGGTATTAAATCAGATGCTGGCAGGCTACGGAGATACGCCAGTAGCAGCTATGGGAGTGGCTACGAAGGTTAATATGCTGGTAGTTTTACTGCAGATCGGTCTCTGTGCGGGAATTCAGCCATTGATCGGTTATAATTATGGTGCAAGAAATAAAAAACGTCTGATGCAGGTGTTCCGTTTTACCGGTCTTTGTGCAGTAGTCATGGGTACTGTGCTGACATTACTTATGGTTGCTGCAAGACAGAGCATCATCCGGATGTTTATCAATGATGCTGATGTAGTAAATTATGGCATCCGAATGATCATTGCCCTGCAGTTGTCTGGTCCGGTAATGGGAATCTTGTTCCTGTGCATTAATACGATCCAGGGTATGGGAAAGGCTCTTCCGTCCCTGATCCTGACCATCTGTCGCCAGGGATTGGTATTTATCCCTCTGATTCTTGTTTTAAATAGCATGTTTGGCCTGGACGGTGTCATTTATGCCCAGCCGGCAGCGGATTATATTTCGATTGTTTTATCAGTGGTGATCTGCATGCTGATCTTCAAAAACATGGAACATGTTGAAAAAGAAGATCTGATCGACCAGAAAGAATAAGCAGGATTGCTCCAATGCGTTCAGTATTTCCGGTTCTGTCCGGGTGGGTAATCATGACGAAGAAGGCTTTCGCGGTATTGTGGTCAATGGTATTTTTATCATAAAATCGGCAGAATACCCCCATTCCTCTTAGGTAGCGGGATGAATGCCGCTATAACGATATATAGACAGATGGAAAATGGTAAGCAATTACGATTCTTTCGCTTCCCTTTTGTGGAACCATGTGCTATAATTAACACAGAACATATGTTCTATTCCGATTGGGAAAGGAGGAACCGTTTTGTATTTGACCGTATGCCAGCAGCTAAAGCATCTGTCCAAAGATGAATTTCTCATTCTACGGGAATTATGCCGTACAGCAAAAAACCTGACCAACCAGGCCATCTACCAGGTACGGCAGTATTACTTTGAACATAGCCAGTATCTCCCATATGAAAAAAACTACGCCATCTTAAAGACTTCCGAAAATTATCGGCTGCTGAATTCCAATATGGCACAGCAGATCCTTAAGGAAGTGGATGGAGCTTTTAAGTCTTTCTTCGGTCTGTTGAAATTAGCAAAGCAGGGGAAGTATCCATTTTCATCCTGCAGGCTGCCCAAATACCTTCCAAAAGACGGCTACGCAACCCTGATCGTCGGGTTTGTAAGACTGAATGGGAACCGGTTTGTCCTTCCGTACTCAGCAGCGTATAAGAAGCATCATAAACCAGTCACCATTACCATCCCACCGGTCCTGGCAGATAAAACCATTAAGGAGATCCGTATCATCCCAAAAGCGGACGCCAGGTTCTTTGAGATCCAGTACACCTATCAGGTGGAAGCGGCTCAGAGAAATCTGAATCCAACCCATGCACTGGCGATCGACTTCGGGATCGACAATCTCATGACGGCCGTCTCAAACAGAGGGGAAAGCTTCCTCATCGATGGAAAACGTTTAAAATCCATCAACCAGTGGTTCAACAAGCAGAACGCCTGCCTGCAGAGCATCAAAGACAAGCAGCATTACGGAAAGAAAACGACCGGACGTCAGGCCACTTTGCAGAGAAAGAGAAACAACCAGGTTCGTGACTACATGGGGAAAGCAGCAAAACAGGTGGTCACCTACTGCATCCGGAATGATATCGGAACCCTGATCGTGGGCTACAACACCACCTTCCAGCGCTCCTCTGACCTTGGCAGGCAGATGAACCAGGTCTTTGTGGGAATCCCGTTCGGGATACTCCGCAGAAAACTGAAATATCTGTGTGAAATGAATGGGATCCGCTACGTGGAACAGGAGGAAAGCTACACTTCCATGGCATCCTTCTGGGATCTGGATGAGATGCCCGTATATGGAGAAGCAGGATTTGTGCCACCGGTCTTTTCCGGCCGCCGGATCTGCCGTGGCCTGTATCAGGACCGCTCTGGAAGGCGGATCAACGCTGATGTCAATGGTGCTTTAAATATCATGCGTAAATGTAACATTGTGAGCCTAAGGGCTCTATATGCTAGAGGCGATGTGGATACGCCTGTAAGAATAAGGATCGCCTGAGAGCAGGTGGAAACTCAAAGATCAAACTTCTTAAACGGGAGTCCAAGGACTCCCCAGAAGCCCCCACTTCAAATTTCTTCAGAATTAAGTGGTGGGTAATTCACGAGAACATTGACCGTTGCCTTCGGCCCGGCATTGATCGGTGTGTATGCCTATTATATTCAGGATGGCATGGCCTGGCTGGCATCTCTTCCGGTGGTGTCTGTTCCGTGTTACCGGTATTTGAAAAAGAAATTGAACGCAGATAAGCATTCCCCCACTTCAAGTGCGCGGAGCACTAAGCGGCGGGTGAGGAATATAAGGCGAAAGAATATACGATTCTGGAAAAAACATTCATAACAAAAAATTATTGATAAAATAACTGCAAACCTATTGACAACTCGTATGTATATGATAATATAGCCATATACACACGAGTTTATGCTTTTAAAATTAAGCACTTCAACGAAACATAAGGAGGCGTGATTGTGAAGAAAAAGTTACATCTGGGGTTTGTAACGACTTATTCCGGACGATGGCCGAAGGAACTTCCAGAACAGCGAGACCGGGAGTATGGAGAGTGGCTTGAGAAGAATCTTCCAGAAGTGGACGTGGTGAAGGCCAGCCAGATCGGATGCACCAGTCAGGCACTGGAAGAGATCGTGGAACAGTTCAAAGAGAATTCTGTAGATCTGGTGGTGATGGTGTACGGCGCGTTTACAGGGGATGATGCGGCGGCTTACCTGACAGAGATGCTGGATGTGCCGATCATTCTGTGGGCGCCATACGAAGTTCCATTTGAAAAGAACACCAGGTTATATGCCAACGCATTATGTGCCATGACCATGAATGCAGCATCATTGCGGAGACTTGGTAAGACTTATCATACGGTATATGGAAGTCTGGATGATGAGCGGGCGGCAGGAAAAGTAAAAGCACTGGTGATGGCTTATCATACGGTAAAGGCGATGAAGTACACGAATCTTGGACTGCTGGGATATCGTCCAACTGCATTTTACAACTGTGCATTTGACGAAGGGCTGATCCGTCGGACATTCGGGATCAAGATCGAAGAGACAGATCTGAAGGTAGTATTTGACAAGATGGCACAGATTCCAGACGAAGCGTGTCAGGCAGACATGAAGAAGATGGAAGAAATCTACAACATGGATACCCTTCCAGAAGGACATCTGGAGAATCATTCCAGACTTTATCTGGCCTTAAAGGAAGTGATGGCAGCGCAGAATTATGATTTTGCAACCATCAAGTGCTGGCCGGAGATGGGAAATCTTCATACAACTCCATGTGCAGTCCTTGGAAGACTGGCAGATGATCATGTGAACATCGGATGCGAGGGAGATGTGGATGCAGAGATCGCACAGATCGCGGAACACTATCTGACCGGACTTCCAACCTTCATTACCGATATGATCAATATTGATGAAGAGAAGAATATCATGACCTTCTGGCACTGTGGCAATGCAGCTCCATCCCTGGCAAATCCGAAATATGAGTTACTGCTGAGAAACCATCCGTTAGCCGGACAGGGCACTGCATTCTGGGGTGCATTAAAGCCTGGCAAAGTGACGATCGCAAGATTCTGCAACATTGATGGCCAGTATAAGCTGTTCCTTTTAAAGGGAGAAGCAGTGGACATGGATCGCTACACCAGAGGTGTGATGGCGAATGTGAAGATAGAAAAACCGGTTCGTCAGGTGGTCGAGCAGATCATTGCAGAAGGCGTTCCACATCACTACAGTCTGGTCTGGGATGATGTGGCGGCAGAATTAAAAGAAATCTGCGGACTGTTAGAGATTCCGGTCATCGAGGCATAGAAAAGGTCCATTACCGTTCGTGCAATGCATGGACGGTAATAGGGATTCGATGTTATATAGATAAAAATGTTATAGATACAAATACCAAATAGGATTGACAAAACATAAGCTGCATTGTATTATTTATATAGTACACACGAGTGTACACAATAAATAATAAAAGAGGAATCTACCATGGGCAATAAGAAAGAACGAGTAACCAGGGCAGATGTAGCGGCACTGGCGGGGGTCAGTGAAACGATTGTTTCTTATGTGATCAATAATAACCGATATGTGGCGAAGGATAAGAGAGAGCGGGTTGAAGAAGCGGTGCGGGTATTGAATTACCGGCCGAACAATGTGGCGAGAGCGCTGAAGGGAAAACCCAGCAATCAGATCTTGTTCATCGCAGACCACATTACGAATGAATATTTTGCTAATATTGTAAATGAGATGGATCAATATGCCTACGATGCCGGTTATCTGATCTCCCTTTGCGGGAACAGAAATACCAAGGAGTTCGCATCACAGGTCATCAGCCGTCAGTATGATGGGATCATCATCAGCTCCGGAAGCTTTTCACCGGAATATGTGGAGGAATTTACCAGAGCCGGGATTCCGGTTGTAGTATTTCGAAGATGGAAGATACAGGAGTATTCTGGAAGAGTTGCTCTTTTAGGAACAGGACTATATCAGGGAGCCAGAAAGGCGATACGGCATCTGCTGGATTGTGGCTGCCGGAATATCGTTTTTGCAGACAGGATCAGTAAAAATGGTCATCCAAGTAAACCGGATGATTTAAGACTCCAGGGTGTTATTGATGAGCTGGAGGCCAACGGAATCCCATTGACAGAGGATTACATGATCTGTGGCTGCCACAGCGAAGAAGAACTGGCAGAGGTGATGAAGCAGAAGCTTCAGAGCGGCATGAAGATCGATGGAATCTTTGGAAAAGATGATTATATCGCACACACTGCGATGCAGGCGGCGATCCAGAGTGGATACCGGGTTCCGGAGGACATCAAGGTTGTTGGATTTGATGATTCCAGCATCAGCCGGTTCTGTTCGCCGAAGATGACGACGATCCAGATGGATCAGAAACACATTGCGAAAACTGCGATCGATATGATCGTGGCGATGGTTGCTGGGGAACAACCGGAGAGCGTAGTGTATGACAGCATATTGATCAAGAGAGAGAGTACCAGAACTGAGTGATCAGATGGGAGACAGGGGTGTAATGAGCACAGGATAACCTGTGTTAAATAAAGAAAGGAAGGTACAAGTTATGAAAAAACGTATGTTAGCGTTGACAATGGCAGCAGCCATGGTTGCTACAACTGCATGCTCTGGAGGGGGAAAAACAACAGAGACAACGGCAGCACCTGCAGCGGCAGAGACAACTGCAGCAGAAAGTAAGGCAGAGGCAACAGAGGGATCCACGGAGCCTGTTACTTTAAAAATTGCAAACTACGCAGTTTTAGAGAAGGGCTATGAGGAATTCTGGACCAAGGTAAAGAATGATTATGAAGCAAAATATCCAAACGTTACGATCGAATGGGTTACCGCTCCTTATGGTGAGATCTTAAACCAGGTAATCAATATGGCAGGCGGCGGCGACCGTGTAGATCTGATCTTCAGTGAGATGATCTGGATCCCTGCATTAGAGGACGCAGGTCTGGCTGCTCCTATGGACGAGATCCTGGATGCAGATTTTCTTGCAGATTATTATCCAAACGTATTAGAGGCACATTCCATTGATGGAAAGGTATATGGTGCTCCATTATATGTATCTCCATCCCTGTTATTCTATAACAAAGATTTATTTGAGAAGGCAGGACTGGATCCAAACACACCACCTACCACCTATGATGAGATGTTAGAGATGGCTGAGAAGTTATCCCAGTTAACAACCGATGATGGCAATAAGGTATATGCTTTTGGCCAGCCAACTGCTTCTGTTATCGTGATCGGTTCTTCTTTACAGGCATTTGCAGCAAACTTCGGCGGCACTTTCTTTGATGAGAATGGCACCTTAAATACCGATAATAAGGGCTTACATGACGCATTAGATATGTTAAAGCTCTTAGATGAGAAACAGTACAACCCACAGAACGCAAAACCAAAGGATTTAAGAAACCTGTTTGCATTAGGGCAGCTGGCTATGTACTATGACAACTCCTGGGGTTACAACGGCGCAAGATCCATCAACCCGGATGTAGCTGATTTCGCAGCAGCAGCAGCTCCATTAAAGGGCGGCGACGGCGATGGCGCTTCTACCTTACAGTCTCACTGCTTCGTAGCTGTTGACAATGGTCCGGCACACAATGAGGCAGTTAAGAACTTTATCCAGTATGTAATTACACCAGAGGTTTTGAATGATTATATCGCAACCATCACACCTGCATTCCCAGCAAAGAAATCCATGGAGAACATGGCTGCATTAAAAGACAGCCCGATCTTAAACAATGCTGGTAATTCTGTAGAGATGGCTGAGCCGGTTTATATGTTCCCAACCTTATCTGAGTTCAACTTAGAGGTATGTGCATTAGGACAGGCGATCACAGTAGGCGGCGAAGATGTAGATTCTGCACTTCAGAGCTTTGAGACAGCAGTGGAACCAATCATTCCATAAATGAAAGGAAAATCATGGGGGAGAAGAAGACAAATGTAGTGATGATCTTATCAGATGACCAGGGCAGCTGGGCAATGGGCTGCTATGGAAATCCTGAGATCAAAACACCTAATTTGGACAGACTGGCTGAGAGAGGAACACGGTTTGAGAACTTTTATTGTGTATCACCGGTGTGCTCTCCAGCCAGGGCCTCCCTGCTGACCGGTAAGATTCCTTCACAGCATGGAATCCATGACTATTTAAGTGGTGGAAACGGTGGGGCAGAGCAGGAGTCCATCGAGTTTTTGAAAGAACATCGCGGTTATACTGATGTCCTGGCTGAGAACGGATATACATGTGGACTGAGCGGTAAGTGGCATCTTGGTGCCGGTATGTTTCCACAAAAAGGTTTTTCTTTCTGGTATACACACCAGAAGGGAGGCGGTCCATACTATAATGCGCCTATGATCCGCAACGGGAAGCTGGTTCAGGAACCAGGCTACATCACGGATGTGATCACAGACGAAGCAATCCATTTTCTTGATGAACAAAAAGGAAGCGAGAAGCCATTTTACTTAAGCGTTCATTATACAGCTCCGCATTCTCCATGGATGAACTGTCATCCAGAAGAGTACACACGAGTGTACAAAGATTGTAAATTCGAAAGCTGTCCACAGGAAGAGATTCATCCATGGGCAAAAGTGAACGATGTAGATGGATACCGTTATCCAAGAGAATGCCTGATCGGTTATTTTGCGGCAGTGACAGCAATGGATGCCAATATCGGCAGGATCATGGATAAACTGGAAGCAGATAACCTGCTGGATGATACTCTGATCATATTTACCAGTGACAATGGCTTTAACTGTGGACATCACGGCGTCTGGGGCAAAGGAAATGGAACATTTCCGGTAAATATGTATGATTCATCGGTGAAGGTACCGTTTATTGCAAGCCAGCCGGGAAAAATTCCGGAAGGCGCAGTATGTAAGGCAATGTGCAGTGGATATGATTTTATGCCAACGCTGCTTGAATATTTAGGTCTTGAGTGCCCGGATGATCCGACTCTTCCAGGTAAGAGCTTTTGCCGTCAGATGATGGGCAACAGCACGGAGGAAGATGCTCAGGTTGTTGTATTCGATGAATATGGACCGTGCAGAATGATCTGTGACGGAAAGTACAAGTTAGTATGGAGATATCCATTTGGTCCGAACGAGTGCTATGATCTGGTCAATGATCCGAAGGAGACGAAGAACCTGATCGATGATCCGGACAGCCAGGAGATCATTCAGAAGATGAAACAGAACCTGGAAGCCTGGTTCTATAAATATGTGGATCCAAGAGTGGATGGAACTCATGAGGCAGTAGCCGGAAGAGGTCAGAAACATTTAGCAGGTGTCAATGGACCTGGAATTCATGTATATGGATAGGAGAGACGGGGATGAAGAAAGGTTTACAATCCGGAGATAAGCAGTTTTCACTGATGCTTTTGTCTCCGGCCGTTATCATTACAGTTATTTTTATTTTAGTTCCGGTTGTGGATTCTATTTATCGAAGCTTTTTTGATTACAAAGTGAAAAATATCATATCTGGAAAACCTGGAACCTGGAATAATTTCGCAAACTATGTTAAACTATTTACAAATGGAAAACTTCCTACCGCAATGACCAATACTCTGTTATTCGTATTTGGTGTTGTAATTGCACAGTTCATTCTGGGTATGGCTTTAGCACTGGTATTAAATACCAACATCCGTTTCTCAAGATTCATCAGAAGTATCATGATGATTCCATGGGTGGTTCCGACATTGATCTCCGGTTTAGTCTGGTTATGGATGTTCCAGCCACAGTATGGTTTAGTAAAATACTTCGTTGGTATTTTGAGTGGAGGAAAGATCACAGACTTTGCGATCCTGAACAGTCCGACGACAGCGATGCTCGGTGTATCCGTTGCAGCTCTGTGGAAACAGATCCCGCTGGCAACTCTGCTTCTTCTTGCAGGACTTGCCAATGTGCCGGAGGATATGCTGGAGGCGGCTAAGATCGATGGAGCCAATGAAGCACAGCGTTTCTTCAAGATCACTCTTCCATATATGAAGAGCGTCATTAAGGTTACTGTGTCCATGTCGATCATTGAGAACTTCAAACAGTTCCCATTGTTCTGGACAATGACCGGTGGTGGTCCAAACAACTCCACAACAACCATGGCGATCTTGAGCTACAGAGAGGCGTTCGTATCCAACAACTTCGGATCAGGTGCTGCTGTAACAACTGTGTGGATGCTGATGATGATTGCAGTGGTATTTGTTTATAACCGTATTTTCCGTAAGGAAGATATGTAGAAGGGGGAAGGCAGAACATGAAAAAGAAAAGAATTATAAATACAATTATTAAATACGTTGTGCTGCTTATCATTCTTCTGTTTTTGCTGTTTCCATTGTACTGGGTGCTGTTAACTTCCTTTAAGACCAATATGGAAGCATATAAGTTCCCGCCGACATTTACAGTAAAGAATCCGACAGTACAAAGCTATATCAATTTGTTTACCGTTGACAACGATTTCTTTACTTACTATAAGAATAACTTTGTTGTAGCCGGATCGGCAGCTCTGATTACGACTCTGATGGCGATCATGGCGGGCTATGCGTTATCAAGATTTAACTTTAAGTGGAATGCCTGGATCGTGGCAGCATTTACCTCTGCCCAGATGTTCCCAGTAGTCAGCCGATTGATTTCCTTATATAAGATCCTTGGTGATGTTCACTTAATCAATACACATCCTGGTTTGATCCTGGCAGTTACTGCAGGTATGCTCCCATTTACGATCATGCTGATGTCCAGCTTCTATGATGGAATTCCGAAAGAGCTGGAGGAGGCTGCGAGAGTGGATGGTGCAAGCAGACTGCAGATCCTGTTCAAGGTTGTAGTTCCTTTAGTAAAACCAGGTATGCTGGCAGTTGGTATTTATTCATTCTTAATTGCCTGGGATGATTATTTACATGCATCCACCTTAATCCAGACGGATGCTTTGAGAACACTTTCAGCAGGTGTTGCTCTTAGATATTTAGGTGAGTTGTCCTACGACTGGTCTCTGATCAACACGATCTCCATCGTAGGAACGATCCCGATGGTCATCATTTTCTTCTTCTTCCAGAAGTATATGGTAAAAGGTCTGGTAGCAGGTGCAGTAAAAGGATAAATGTATGCCCGGAGGTGTTTCGGGCGTACATATAATAAAAGGAGGAGTAAGTCTATGTTAACAACAAGCAAAGAGATGCTCTTAGAGGCATCCAAGAACGGTTACGCAGTACCGGCAATCAACACCCAGGGTGGCAATTATGACATTATCTGGGCGATTTGTAAAGCTGCTGAGGATCTGAGATCTCCAATCATTTTAGCACATTACGTTTCCACTGGTGCTTACGCTGGACATGACTGGTTTGTAAATGTCTGCAAATGGTGTGCGTCCAAGGTTTCTGTACCGGTAGCGATCCATCTGGATCATGGCGCTGATTTTGATATCTGCATGGAGGCCCTGAAATTAGGCTTCACTTCCTTAATGATCGATGGTTCCACAAAACCGATCGAAGAGAATGCAGCAATGACTAACGAAGTAATCAAGGTAGCCAAGTGCTTTGGCGTTCCTGTAGAGGCAGAGATCGGAGAGCTTCTTCGTCTTGATGATGCAGGTACCGTTATGGAGAATAAGAATATCGTAGATCCAGAAGAGGTTCGCAGATATTTATCTCTCTGCCAGCCAGATTCTTTAGCAATCGGTATTGGTAATGCTCATGGTTATTATAAAGGCGAGCCGGATATCCATCTGGAGGTATTAGAGAAGGTTCGCGAGTTTACAGATATGCCATTAGTTCTTCATGGATGTACCGGTATGAAGGATGAGATCGTAAAAGACGCCATCAAATTAGGTGTTGCGAAGATCAACTTTGGTACTGAGATCCGTTACAAATATGTACAGCACTACGAGGAAGCATTAAAAGAACTGAATCATCAGGGTCATTCCTGGAAACTGTCCCAGTTTGCAAATGAGCGTTTACAGGAAGATGTGAAGAGAATCATCCGTCTTGCTGGTTCTGATGGAAAAGTAAAATAAAAGGAGAGCATAATCATGAAAAACAGTGAACTGACATATAAAGAGATTTATGGACAGCCGGTTTCTTTCCAGGCAGTCAATGATACATTGGATACTATTTTCAAAACTCTGGACGAGGTATTTGCTGAGAAATATGACGAAGTCATCTTTACAGGCTGCGGTACTTCCCTGTATTTAGCACAGGCTTCCGCACATGCATTCTCCACCTGCACAGGTATTTCTGCAAAAGGAATGTGCTGCTCCGAGCTGTACTATTTCCCAGAGACTTATGTAGGCAATGGCAAGAAAGTTCTGGTTGTTCCTATGACGAGAAAGAGCTATACAACAGAGGTTCGTATGGCAATCGATAAAGTAAGAAGCTATCCGGGCGTTAAGAGCCTTGCGATCACCTGTGATCCAGACAGCTCCAAATACAACGATTACATGCTGTTATCTCCAGAGACTCCAGAGGACAGCGTAATCATGACCCGTTCCTTCACCAGCATGATCTATCTGGCAGTTGTTATGTCCTATTATGTAGGCGGCAAGAAAGAGAAGATCGAGCAGTTAAAGGATTATGCAGCAAATGCAGAAAGCTTCTTAAAGGCTACCGATGAGATGGCTAAGAAGATTGTTGCTGAGCATCCAGAGTGCAATCTGTTCATCACATTAGGACAGGGTATCAACTATGGTATCGCTAATGAGTGTATGAACAAGATGAAAGAGATGAGTTTAAGCAATTCTGAAGCTTATTACACACTGGAGTATCGTCATGGACCAATGAGCTTAGTTGATGACAAGACTCTGATCATCCTGTTAGGCAACGAGGATACAGTTGACGGAGATGCAAAACTGCTGACCCAGATGAAAGAGTACGGTGCAAAGGTTCTGGCGATCGGAAACAATGCATCCAAGGATTTCACCGATGTTGACTACACTCTGGATATGCCTTACGGATATGACAGCCTGCAGAACGCTCCAATCATTGGTTTTATCGGCCAGCTGATCGGATACTATGTAGCTGAACTGAAGAATTTAAATGCGGACAGCCCACGTCATCTGACACAGGCAATCGTAATTAAATAATGAAAATGAATGTCATTGGGGGCAAAATCACTTGCTCCCATTTGGCGTATCTACAAGGAGGGGCTTACAATGAAAACTAGGTACAAAAATGGTAACTTTTATCTGAACCATCATTTCTTAAAAGGCGACATGATCGTAGAGGATGGAAAAATCCTGGAGATCGGCACGCTTGCCCAGGATGAGGAGATGGATGAAGTGGATCTTGAGGGACAGACGGTCGTTCCTGGATTTATCGATATCCATACGCACGGTGCGGTCGGTGTCGATGTCAATGGAGCAGACGCCCAGGGATTTGAAAAGATCTGTCAGTTCTTCGCTTCCCAGGGTACTACAAGCTGGTTAGGTTCCGTTTTGACAGATACCAGAGAGCAGACTCTGACAGCTATCGGTGAGTATAAGGCATGGAAAAAGAGTGAGCACAACGGTGCACAGATGCTGGGTATCCACCTGGAAGGCCCTTTCCTTGCTGCTGAGTACAAGGGTGCCATGCCAGAGCATCTGCTGATGAAGAAACCAAACCCGGAGCTGTTAAAGGAATACCAGGATGCAGCTGAGGGAGATATCCGCTACATTACCGTATCACCAGAGATCGAGGGCATCCCGGATATGATCCCGTATATCAAGAGCCTTGGCATCCAGGTAGCCATCGGTCACTCCGGAGCTGATTATGACACTGCGATGAAAGCTATCCGCAACGGTGCGATGGGAGCAACTCATACTGGTAATGCCATGAAGCTGCTGCATCAGCATTTCCCGGCAATCTGGGGCGCTGTTCTGGAAGACGATGAGGTATACTGCGAGATGATCTGCGACGGCAGACACCTTCATCCAGGTACGGTCCGTTTCATCATGAAGATGAAGGGCTTAGATCGTGTGGTTGCTATCACCGATTCCATCATGGCTGCAGGCCTGCCGGACGGCTATTACAAGCTGGGCGTCAATGATGTCGTAGTGGTTGACGGAGATGCAAAACTGGTAGTAGGCAACAGTCGTGCAGGAAGTACATTGACTACCGGACAGGCACTTAAGAATGTCTTAGCTTACACCGGCAGATCCCTTCAGGAGATCATCCCGATGTTTACCGAGAACCCGGCGAAGCTGATCGGGGTTTACGATAAGATTGGATCTTTAAATCCTGGTAAGGACGCGGATTTCCTGATCCTGGATGCAGAGAATTCCGTGAAGAGTACTTATGTGAAGGGCAGGAAAGTATTTTAAAATCGAAAAGATGTGAAGAAAGAAGAACGGCCTCTGGGGGATTCCAGAGGCCGCTTTTCTTGAAAAGAAATATTAACGGTGAAGTGTTGTCGATAAGCACTTTGCCATGTTTTATGTTAAGAGAAAGAACTATTAAATACGGCAAAATAAAAGCAAGATATTTCGCAACAAAATGGATTTATTGCCGATATTATGGTATACTTATAAAGACAGATTTGTGACTGGAAAAGTGATCGCATGAAGAATATGAGGTAAACTATGCTTGAAAATAAATTAGGTATTACAGATTCTACAGAATTAGCAAGAATGGAAGAAAAAATCAGTAAGCAAAAAGCACTTGAAATGTTTGAAAGTGGATTTTTTGAGACATTAGAACCGGGGACTTATAAAAGTCTTGCGATGATCCATCAATATCTTTTTGATGAGATTTATGATTTTGCCGGTAAATTACGAAAGGTTAATATTTCAAAAGGAAATTTTAGATTTGCTCCGCTAATGTATTTGGAAACAGCGTTACAGAGTATAGACAAAATGCCACAGTCAACTTTTGATGAAATTGTCGAAAAATATGTTGAAATGAACGTGGCTCATCCGTTCCGAGAGGGAAATGGGAGAAGTACGAGAATATGGCTTGACTTGATGTTGAAAAAAGAAATCGGCTATGTGGTTGATTGGAGCAAGGTGGATAAAGAGGATTATCTGCTTGCCATGGAGCGAAGTCCTATCAAAGATATTGAAATAAAGTTTCTTCTGAAAAATGCACTTACAGATAATGTAAATGATCGAGAAATTTATATGAAGGGTATCGATCACAGTTATTACTATGAAGGTTATTATGTGTTTAAGATGGAAAATTTGACGGACACAAAGGATTAACTTGATTTAGTGTTAGAAAAGTGGAGGAATATGGGTGCAATATCGTTCAGTTAATGAAATAGCGAAAAAATGGAATGTGTCGGAACGAAGCGTTCGAAATTACTGCGCTCAGGGACGAGTAGACGGTGCGTTTCTTATCGGCAAGACCTGGAATATTCCCGAAAATGCAGAGAAGCCGGAACGTTCCAATAAAAAGGAAGAGAAGCCGATTACCTTACTGGATATTCTGCAGGAGCAGAAAGCAGGTGAGTATTCCGGAGGCATTTACCATAAGACACAGATTGATTTAACGTACAGCTCCAATCATATCGAAGGTAGCCGTCTGACCCACGATCAGACCCGATATATTTTTGAAACCAATACCATCGGTGTAGAAAAAGAAGTGCTGAATGTGGACGATGTGATTGAAACAGCAAATCACTTTTGCTGTATTGATATGATTATTGACAATGCCAAGGCGGCTTTGACAGAGAAATTTATCAAAGAACTTCATCTGATTCTGAAGAGCGGCACCAGTGATTCCAGAAAAGACTGGTTTGCTGTAGGCGATTATAAAAAGATGCCGAATGAAGTTGACGGCATGGAAACCGTACTTCCGGAAGAAGTTGCCGATAAAATGAAAGCCCTGCTGACAGAGTACAACGGAAAAGAAGAAAAGACTTTTGAAGATATTCTGGATTTTCATGTGAAGTTTGAGCGAATCCACCCGTTCCAGGACGACAACGGTCGTGTGGGACGTCTGATTATGTTTAAAGAATGTTTGAAATACAATATTGTGCCGTTTATTATCGAAGATAATCTGAAAATGTTCTATTATCGTGGACTAAAAGAATGGAACAATGAAAAAGGTTATCTGACAGATACCTGTCTGACCGCACAGGATAAATATAAAGCATATCTGGACTACTTCAGAATTAACTATTAAAATTCAGGGAGAAAAGAAATGTTCTATAAAATGATAGAAAATAAGTGTACACAATGGTATGAATCAGAACGGTGTACGGTTAAAAACTTAATTGAGTATATAGAGAAAACAGGGCAGATGCGTGATGCTCAGATTGAGGCTATTAAGGTATATCTGTTTCTAAAAATTGCCTGTGAATGTAAGCCGTTGACACAGCTGTTTAGACAGGGATTCTTTAATTCTATTGATTTGAATGAGATAGAATTGTCAAAATCCACTCGTGAATATTTGTTTCAGAATCCAGCGGCTGCGGCATTATTTGAATATGCATGTTTGACAAATGATAAAGGTGAACAGGTATCTGAAAAATTGGAAAAACAGATAAAGAAAGATCCAACGGGAATTGATTATAATGAATTCTTTCGTAATGCGTTTTATGGTGTTTCCTATACGGATTATCTGTTTAGCCTTCCTATGGGTGCAGGTAAAACGTATTTGATGGCGGCATTTATTTACTTGGATTTATATTTTGCTTATAACGAGCCAACAAATCCGGCATTTGCACATAACTTTATCATATTTGCACCATCAGGTTTGAAATCATCAGTGGTTCCAAGTCTTAAAACAATACAAAACTTTAATCCATCATGGATTCTTCCGGAGCCGGCAGCAACAGACATCAAGAGGATGATTTCTTTTGAAGTATTGGATCAAAGCAAAACTGCAAAAAAATCAAATAAGACAAAAAATCCAAATGTTCAGAAAATCGCTAATCATCAGCCGCTTTCTGAGTTGTTTGGTCTTGTTGCTGTTACTAATGCGGAAAAAGTAATTCTTGAGCGTATTCAGGAAAAACAGGGACAGATAAATATGTTTGAAGAAAGCGAGGACGATAAAGACCGACAGGCAAATGAACTTCGTAATTTAATTGGTAAGTTACCATCATTGTCTATCTTTATTGATGAAGTTCATCATGCAGTAAGTGATGAAATTAAGCTTCGTGCTGTAGTTACAAGATGGGCGCAGAATCATACAGTCAATTCTGTAATTGGTTTTTCTGGTACTCCATATTTAGACAAAGTTGAAAAAATAAAAGTTGTAGATTCATTGTCCATTGGTACAGCTGAAATCACAAATATTGTGTATTACTATCCACTTATAGACGGTGTAGGAAATTTCTTAAAACTTCCAGTTGTAAAAATTGCAGATATTGCAGATAGCAGCCTTATTATTGAAAAGGGTGTCAGAGAATTTCTTGATACTTATAAAGACACTGTTTATGCAGATGGCTTAACAGCTAAATTGGGTATTTATTGCGGTACTATCGAAAAATTAGAAGAAACAGTATATCCACAGGTATCCCGTATTGTAGCTGAATATGGCCTTGGTACTGATGTTATACTTAAATTCCACAAAGGAAATAAACAGTATAAGATGTCGGCTGATAGTCAGATGCAGTTTGATATCTTGGATAAATCTATTTCTAAAATTCGTATTGTTTTGCTTGTGCAGATTGGTAAAGAAGGTTGGGACTGTCGAAGTCTTACAGGTATTATTCTTTCTCAAGAAGGAGACTGCCCAACCAAGATGGTATTACAGACATCTTGTCGATGCTTGCGTCAGGTGATTAAAAACGGTCAGGAAACGGCGCTGATATATTTGAATGAAAGCAATGCCGAAAAATTAAATATGCAGCTTGAGCGGCAGCACCATATTTCGCTTAAAGAATTTTCTTCTGCAGACAACAGTAAGACTACTTTGAAACGTTATAATCGTACGGCTTATTTAAAGTTGCCTAAAGTAGAGTTTTATCAGCTGAAAATCAGCTATGATACACTTACTGTTGAAAAGGCAAATCCTGAAGTTTCTATTGAAAAATCTGTTGATTCAGCGCAAATTGCAGGTAATATTATCAAAACAACAGATCTTTCTATGAATGTAAATAATATCAGTATCCAGGTGGATGATGCTGAATATGGTACAGAATATGCAACCTTTAATTCTTGGATTTATGGCATTATGAGAAGTGGATTTGGAACACCTTCCATGGCAGAATTAAATGCATATACAGAGCAGTTAAAAGTAGTATATGAAAAAATCACATACGAAAAAGGTGGCTCACGATATTTCAGTTCGAAGTACAATAAAAAGTTGGTAGAAGCCAATATTCGCAAAGCTTTTTGTGACAAAACGGATTTCAATACAACAGAAGAACTGATACCAGAAGAAGCTAATTTGTTGAACATTGCGAATTTTACTTCTGAGATATATGCAGATAATCTGGATGACTACTATCCAAGACAGAATGTTGTTGAAAACATAATAGCTGACGATAAGGGAAAATTGAAAGTCGATAAAAAGACACAGCGGTTAATTGATCTCGCGATAGAAACTGGAAACGATAGAGTCGTTTTGGAATTGCAACAGCGTGTATCAGCTCACCAAAATAAGAATCGTTCGTTCCACTACTTGCCATATCGTACAGACAGTGGTTTTGAACAAACATTTTTAAGAGAAGTATTGTCCTTCGATATTATCGAAGAATTAGGTCTGGAAGTGTATTACAATGGCGACCGTGCTATGACGGAGTTTAAGATCAAGTGCTATAAGAAAACCAGTGGAAAATGGAATTACATTGGTATTTACACACCGGACTTCCTTATCATTAAACGAAAAGATGGCGTTATCTATAAGGTTATTGTAGTGGAAACCAAGGGGCAGATTTATGCCAAAGATCCAGTCTTTAAAGATAAGAAGAATTTTATGGAAACAGAGTTTTCAAAACAGAATAATGCTGCGTATGGTTATGAACGTTTTGATTACCTGTATTTGGAAGATACGATGCCAGAGAAAGATAGATTGACACAGACACATAAAAAAATCTGTGAGTTTTTTAAGGAGAAAGTGTAATGAATGGACTTAGACCTACTGTAGGCATAGAGTTTGATGATAAATATACTAATGCAAAAAATAAATTGCTTGATTTTATTAAGGCATTAGACGAGTTGAATGACATACAAAAAGCAAAATTGGCACATGAATTTATAACATCATATAGTATGGCAATTTCTTTTGAACAATTTGTAAGTTATATGAAAAACGGAGGAATCAAATAATGCCAATTAAATATGTACCATTTATACCGGAGCCGGTGGAAGGACAAGCTGTGCTTGGAAATTTTAATAGAATATTGAGATACAAAGGCGCTGACGATATTTCTATGACATTACAGCGTGGTATGCCTTTGTACGAAATGGAAAAACAGGAAACCGTGGGCGAAAACGCTGACGGCAATATGGTTATTCGTGGAGAATGTGTTTCTGCTTGCGCTTATCTGAAGGAGCAGGGGATTCAGGTTGACCTTGTTTACATTGACCCGCCTTTTGCCAGTGGTGCTGATTATGCAAAGAAAGTATATGTTCGCTGTAATCCAAAAGTGGCAGAGGCTATTGTGCAAGCAGAACAAGAACTTGATATTGATGAATTGAAAGTTTTTGAAGAAAAGATGTACGGTGATGTATGGGATAAAGAAAAATATCTGAACTGGATGTACGAAAATCTTATGGCGATTAAGTCTATAATGAGCGAAACGGCATCTATTTATGTTCATCTTGATTGGCATATAGGTCATTATGTAAAAATCTTATTGGATGAAGTATTTGGAGAATCACATTTTCTGAATGAAATTGTTTGGCATTACTACAACAAAATGCAGGGGAATGTAAACAGATTTGCATCTAATCATGATGTAATTTTTCTGTATACAAAAAGCGATGTATACAGTTTCTCGCCCATTAAGGAAAAGAGAGATGAAACTATTAAACAAATTAAAAGGGTTTGGGATTCTGAAACTCAAAAGCTTGTGAATGCAAAAGATGAAAAAGGTAGAGTAATTTACCAGGAATCATCAGAAAAGACTATTGATGATGTCTGGAGAATGTCTATGCTTCAACCTGCAGATAAAGAAGAACCGGTTGGAAAAAAAAAGAAAAAACCAGAGGCATTGATTGAAAGGGCAATTCAAGCTTCTTCGGATATAAATTTAATAGTTGCAGACTTTTTTGGAGGCAGCGGAACAACTGCAGTTTGCGCAAATAAACTTGGCAGAAAATTTATTCATTGTGATATTGGATTGAATTCTATTCAGACAACCCGTGATCGTCTTGTCGCAGATGGGGCTGAATTCGATGTGCTGGAAATTAAAGATGGCGTTCAACTTTATCGTAATCCGGTTCAGACAATGGATAAAATTAAATCTTTGATTCCTGGCTTGAAAAATGAAGATTCCCTTGATTCTTTCTGGGAAGGTGCTATTTCTGACAGCAAGCTTGGTACAATTCCTGTTTACGTGCCAAACTTAATGGATAGTGCATCAAAACTTCTTGATAAAGTGACCATGAACCGTATTATTCATCAGGCGATTCCAGAATTGGATAATGACATTAAAAAGGTTATTGTTTACTATATCGACATTACTGATAAAGTGGAGATTATGAATTTCATCAAAGAAGATGACAGTACGACTGTAGAAATTGAATTGCGTGATCTTAAATCAATTCTTGATGATGTTGTCATTGGTGATTATGCAGAATTCCATGCAGAAGAAATTGCAGGCGGATATGCTGTTGCTATTGATAAATTTATGAGTGATCGTGTGTTGTCTAAAATTGCAGAATTCAATCAGAAAGCATTTCTTAATTCTTCTGCGAAGAAACCGTATAAACCGATTGAAATCAGTGAAGAAGGCTTGGAACTTATTGAATTCCTTAGCCTGGATTGCACTGCGACCGGTGGTGAGTGGCATTCTGATAGTGAAATCAAGATTGATAAAAATGGCTATGTTATCGTAGACGGCAATAAAACCAAGGAGTTCTGGGATGGTTACATCCGCAGCACAAAGAGACCTCTCCGCCTTAAAATTCGTAACATTTGTGGGGATGAAACTGTTTGGGGGTGTAATCAATGGCTCAAAATGTGACATTGTATAACCTTTTGATTTCTTGTCCAGGTGATATTAAGGAAGAAGTTACATTGATTGAAGCTGCAGTAGATGAGTTTAATGAATTATATGCTGAAACTTTAGGAATCACAATAAAAACTCGCCATTGGAGTAAGAGTTCTTATGCTCAGTCTGGAGGAAAACCACAGGCATTACTTAACGAGCAGTTTGTAAATAAATGTGATGCAGCAGTTGCGATTTTTTGGACAAGATTTGGCTCACCTACTGATGAGTATGGTTCTGGAACAGAAGAAGAAATTGAAATTATGCTTCAATCTGGAAAACAAGTGTTTATGTATTTTTCGGATAAGCCTATCCCACCATCCAAAATAAATGGTGACGGCTATGAGAAAATACAAGCATTCCGTGACAAATATAAAGACAAAGGAATATATTTCACTTATTCATCCGACGAAGAATTTAAAAAGATGTTTTTTGCCCATCTTTCCATGCATTTTTTGACAGAAAAGAGGGTAAGTGAAACAGGCAAAGAATATCGTTCTGAGTTAAAGCTATTAGGTATTGACGAAACTGGAAGATTGACTGAAGAAGCGGTGGTATGCCCATTCGTGTTAAATGCAGAGATTACCATGAAAGAATATATTACTTCGATTAAGAATATGTATCAGGAGATTTCTGATATGAATGTAGGTGGTAGATCTGTTATAGCTAATACTTTTTTTGTTGGATTTACAAGCCCTGTTGACATAGACGAAGATGAGAAAGAGTTTATTACTGCTGTGGCTGAACAACTGGAGTGTGAGTTGCCCGATTCCTTTTTTGAACTTGGAAATTTAAACAAAGATACTTTAACATCAAATCTACTCAGTGGTCCTAAGTTGAATGGAACGTCCGAAGAAAAGCAGAAATATTGGAAAATCAAAAGATTGCATGAAACTATTTCTAAAGCTTTGGAATGGGCGCCGGTTGAGAAAGCGTTTTCTGGAATCAATTGTATTAAATTAGCAATTCAGAATTGTGGTAAGGCCATCGACGAAGATGCTGAAATTACGTTTGAGGTTCCCAAAGAATCCTTGCTTACATTAGATGAATTCCCTAAGTTTAATAACGCAGAGATGGGATATTTGCTTACAGATTGTGATATGAGTATTTTGTTCGGAATTGAAGGCACATCTGAATATATTGAATATTCAGAATCAGAGCAAAATGGAAAAACTCCGTATGGAGCACGTCCATATGGTTTGCCAGGATATGTTCCGGATTATAGTGATGATTTCACTGATGAGATAAAAGATGTGTGTTGTTATGGATTCTATTCAAGTGAAGATAAGTATATTGTAAAGCTTAAAGTAGATTACATAAAACATAATACAACTGTTGCTTTTCCGACAATCCTTTTTGTGAAAAATGAGATTGATGAGATACCATATAAAATCACATCTAAGAATAATCCGGATGTTGTTGAAGGCTGTATAAAGGTTAAAAGTTAGGAAGGAATACTACATGGAAAAGCCACAATACATCGATTGGATAGTTGAAGAAAATGGTATTGTAATTAAAGATGACATACCGCTAAAATGCTATAAAATTGATTATAAAGATGATGAAAGTATTCTTGATGACTGGGCATTGCACATTCGAAGAAATTACATAGAAGATACTGAACTTAAAGAAGACGCAGATGACAATGCAATGACTATTGAACAGTATTTGCATGATTATGTAATTCCACAAAAAGGAGAAGAATTGGGAGCTACGGTACGTTCTGCAGATATAACAGAAATTTTAATTTCCGATTTATTAGAGTTTGTCCATCAGTATTCTGTTCCAAGATATAAATTGAAGAACAGATCCGGAAAAAACAATTCACAACAAGGAACTGATGTCATTGCATATAAGTACAAAAATGAAGATAAAACTCCAAATGATAAAGATGAATTGGTAGCAGCAGAAGTTAAAGCTACCCTCTCTAATACGGAGTACACACCAATCAAAAATGCAATTATCGATTCCAGAAAAGATGAACATCGATTAGCAAGATCAGTAAACTACTGCAGAAAGCGATTAAAAGAACTGGGCAAAATAGAAGAGGCAGAAGAGGTAAAGAGATTCTTATTTAAACCAGATAATAATTATCGTATTACATATGTAGCTGCAGGAGTTAGTAGTCGTGAAAACGTAGATGATGCCATAGAATTAAATTTTTCTGGTGAAGAACTTGAAATTAGAAAAAATGAACTGATTTTTTATGTACATGGTAAAAAGTTGATGGAATTGACTCATAACATTTACCAGAGGTGTTGTAAATGATTTTTGGGAAAAATGCAGGCTTAATGTTAAAATATCAGAAAGCAAAGGCCAAAATGGTAGAATACGATGTTTCAAAGCAGGAATATCCACATTTTCCGCTGAATTCTAATGAATTATCGTATCCAACAACTTATGTGCTGTCACGATACTCAGAATGCATTATAGAAAATAATCATGACGAATTAAAAGAGCTGGAGTTACTTTTGTTTACCACTGCAGAATATTATGATTCAGCTTTTAAGTCTAAAGATAGACCAGAATATGATTGGGATTTTTTGTTATCTGGAGCATCTGCCTACTTCCTAAGAAAGGATTTTGGTAGTGCTAAAGTGTTGGCAGAAAGAGTAGTTGATTTAATTGATGAGGAGCGATCTCCGCAGAAATTGTTGACGAATATCTATAATTATCTTCTGGGTGGAGTGTATTTGCCATATTTGAGAGTTATAGATACTTATGAGCGAATAAATAATTTTTTCTTGGATTACTTTGGAAAGGGTAAGTCTTTAGAAGCATTAAAGTCAAACTTATGGGTATATAGAAATGAAATATATGAGAATGGAGATCTGGATAGTATATTTTATGTAGATATATTAGTGGCAGTTATTATTGTGGCGTGCGAAAATTCGTCATGGAGTCTTTTGCCGAGTAGTTCAGGTATCCCGGATGAAGAATGGGAGCCATATCTACAAAGTGAGATGTCAATAAAGATGTTATGGCCAGCACAAAGATTAATAGCCGAAAAGGGATTGTTGCGTGGAGAAAGTTCTATTGTTCAACTTCCGACAGGGGTAGGCAAGACAAGAAGTATTGAACTAATTATTAGAGCAGCTTTTTTATCTGAACGAGCGAATATTGCTATTATAGTGGCACCATTAAGAGCATTGTGCAACGAAATAACAATGGATATGTACAAAGCTTTTAGAAATGATGTCACGATAAATCAGTTTTCTGATGTACTTCAAAATGATTTTTGGAATTTGTTTTCTGAAGATATTAAACGGCAGATACTAATATGTACGCCAGAGAAACTGAGTTATGTATTACATCATGATCCGTTTTTCTTAAGTACTATAGATTTATTTGTGTTTGATGAAGGTCATATGTTTGATGATGGAGGTAGAGGTGCAACATATGAGTTATTAGTAACACATATACGTCAGAACATAACGAGCGAACAGCAGTTGGTTTTGCTATCTGCGGTATTGCCAAATTCAGGGGGTATTGCACAGTGGTTGTTTGAGGATAGAGGTTGTTTGGCGACAGATGATAGTATTGTATCTACACCTAAATCAATAGGATTTTCATCGACACAAAGGGATATTCATTTCTTTTCTGATGATAAATCAAATGAAGATTATTATATTCCCCGAATCCTTCGAGTTGAACAATTGAAGAAGTTACCCCGAGAAAGAAGTAACAAATATTTTCCGGATTTATCATCATCTATAGATGTGGCCATTTATAATGCAATAAAGTTGTGTCATAACGGCGGTGTTGCTATCTATCTTGGGCAGCAACGTTCAATGAAAACGGTATTTGAAAGAATTATAAATTTGGATAAGCGAAACTATGATTTGAAAGCATTAAAAGATAATACAAATCAAGCAGAACTTTCCAAAATCAAGGGATTTATAGAAAGCTATTATGGTTCAGAGCACTATTATACGAAAGCAGCGGAATTGGGTGTTTTGCCTCATTCATCTAATCTTCAAAATGGAGTTAAGCTTGTTGTTGAACATGCATTGAAGAATAAATATGTTTCTTGCGTAGTGTGTACATCGACGCTTGCACAGGGTGTGAATATTCCGATAAAATATTTATTGGTTACCAGCATTCGAAATGGATTGCAATTAGTAAAAGCTCGAGATTTTCAAAACTTGATGGGTAGAACAGCACGAGCAGGTATATACACAGAAGGAAGTATTATTATTACGGATTGCAAAATATACGACAACCGTACCAACTGGAAAAATGGTGGAAGATATTTATGGAATGATTGTGTGAAGCTATTTGATACAAAATTAACAGAACCTTGTGGCAGTTCTATTCTTTCGTTAGTCCAGGATTTTAACGTAGATTATGATATGATCGTAAGTGGTGAGGAATTTATTGATAGAGTGATAGATCACCTTGACGAAAGAGGTTTCTTACTTGATTACGCAAAGAAGTTAGAAAAAGCATACTTAAAAGCCAATCCCAAAAGAACACAAAATCTGATTGTGCAGGAAATATTATTGCGTCAGGATATTATATCAAATATAGAAAATTATTTGTGTTTAGTACGTTCCGCAGAAACATTGGTCAATGATAGTAAGAAAAGTGCTGTGGATATTTGTACAAATACATTGGCGTATGCTATGGCAACAGAAAAAGAGAAAGAATTACTGATTAAAGTTTTTCAGAAGATAGAAGAGAATATTCAACAATATTCTGTTGAAAAATTGAGCAGATATTCTAATGCAATGTCAGGAATAGGTTTGTCTTCTCTAATAGAGGAATGGATTGTTCAGAATGAACTTACAGAGAAGATATATACAGAAACAGAACTGTTATCTGTTATTGCAGAATTGTATCTGCAAATCTGTGGAGACTTCAGATACCAAGAGCATATACAAAGCATTTGTAAAAAATGGATTGATGGCCAGACTCCAATGGAAATTAACAACAAAGAAACTATTGGAATTGCAGAAGTAGAATCATTATGTAATAAAAGAATCTCATATGAAATGAATTTTCTTATCGGCAATATCCGTGATCTGATAGAAGTTGACGAAGAAAATGAGGAGCAAGTTGATCAAAGGAACATCTTGACATTGTTACAAAAGAAAGTAAAATATGGCGTTCCAAATATGACAGCAATTTCTATTTGTGAGAGTATTTTTAATGATCGTCTATTAGCTATAGAATTAGCTCAAATTTTATCTGATGCGAATATTGGAACAGACAAGATACTTAATATGTTGAAAGCTCATAGTGAAGAAATCTTTAGTTGTCTTGATTTATATCCGGAATATTTCAAGGATAGATTATCTGTGTTGATGAAATAAAGGTATTATTCAAAGCATGTGCGGTTCGCCAATCATACAATGGATTTTCTACGGTGCACAAAGATGTCACATAGCGTTTTACAAGGAAACAACGGCTGGCTCCTAATTGCATGGTTCTGAGTTCATGCCTATTCAAGTAAGTAAAAATCCTTTCCCTAAATGATGATAACTCAAATTCCAGTCCTTAAAAATGTGCATTTGCACAAAAATAGGGAGTGAATAGTACATGGCGAATTGGCGACCTTGGAAGTGTTGTAGGGATAAGTGTGTCTATTTTACGATTGAAATTTGAACAATTGTAAAAATTTACGAACGAAATAATAAACGTTTCCACACATAAATTGGAAGTGGAATTTAAATTTTCGTTTTAGGATTTACCACAATTTCACAGAAAATATGACAGATTTACACAAATTGTGGTATACTATTTTCATAGTGGGTTTTTATACCATAAAGCTATTTTCGGTTATATTTTGTATAAAAACTGATATACATAGTAAGAGGCGCTTACAGAAGGAGGGAATGGATTGACAGTCAGAGAATCATTGGAACGTTTGGAAGAACAGTATTTAAGTCCCTATGCGTCTTTGAGCAGCAGGACCCAGGGGCGGGACAGGCCGGAGCCTTTGTGCGATATCCGGCCGGAATATCAGCGAGACCGGGACCGGATCCTGCACTGTAAGTCCTTCCGCAGGCTGAAGCATAAGACCCAGGTGTTTCTGGCACCAGAGGGAGATCATTACCGGACGCGGCTGACGCATACGCTGGAGGTTTCCCAGATTGCCAGAACTATTGCCAAGTCTTTGAGGTTAAATGAAAGTCTGGCAGAGGCCATTGCTTTGGGGCATGACCTTGGACATACGCCCTTTGGACATTCGGGAGAGGCAGTGCTGAACCGGATCTATGAGGGTGGTTTTACCCATTATGAGCAGAGCATCCGTGTGGTGGAGGTTCTGGAGAAGAATGGACGGGGACTGAACCTGACAAAGGAAGTAAGGGATGGCATCTTAAACCACCGGACAGCGGGACATCCATCGACCCTGGAGGGCTGTATCGTCCGGTTGTCAGATAAGATCGCTTATATCAATCACGATATTGATGATGCCATCCGGGCAAAATTATTTGTGGAAGAGGATCTCCCGAGAGAATATACAGATGTTTTAGGCAGATCAGTCCGGGATCGGCTCAATAACATGATCCGGGATATCATCGGCAACAGCCTGGACAAGCCCCGGATCATCATGTCACCGGACATGGAAAAGGCCATGCAGGGCTTACGAGGCTGGATGTTTGACAATGTGTATACAGGAGGTCTGGCGAAGGCGGAAGAGGGAAAAGCCCAGCAGCTGATCCAGGCGCTTTATGAATATTATATGGATCATACGGACCAGATGCCAGTGGAGTACCGACGGATGTTTGAGTCGGGAAAAGAGAAGAGGGGCCGTGTGGTATGCGACTACATAGCGGGGATGAGCGATGGTTACGCCATCGACCGTTTTGAAGAATTATTTGTGCCGAAGGCATGGAAGGCACATTAAAGGGAGGATTTCATGTTTTATCCAGAAGACATCGTGGAAGAAGTACGAACGAAAAATGACATCGTGGATATTGTTTCCGGATATGTGAAATTGCAGAAAAAGGGAAGCAACTATTTTGGTCTGTGCCCATTTCATAATGAAAAATCTCCGTCCTTTTCTGTGTCTCCATCGAAACAGATGTATTACTGTTTTGGATGTGGCGCAGGAGGAAATGCCATCACATTTCTGATGGAGTATGAGAATTATTCATTTCCGGAGGCGCTTCAGGTGCTGGCGGACCGGGCGGGTGTAGAGCTTCCGAAAGAAGAGATGACGAAGGAGGCCAGGGCCCAGGCAGATCTGCGGGCAACACTGCTGGAGATCAATAAACTGGCAGCCAACTATTTTTATTATCAGCTAAAACAGCCTCAGGGGAAATTGGGCTACGATTATCTGACCGGACGTAAGCTAAGCGATGCCACGATCCTGCATTTTGGACTGGGCTTTGCCAATAAGACCAGTGATGATCTATACCGGTATTTAAAATCCAAGGGCTATAAGGATGAGATATTAAAAGAGACCGGGCTGGTATCCATTGAGGAGCGGGGTACCCATGACAAGTTCTGGAACCGTGTCATGTTCCCGATCATGGATGTGAATAACCGGGTGATCGGCTTTGGCGGCCGTGTTATGGGTGATGGAACACCGAAATACTTAAACTCACCGGAGACGAGATTATTTGACAAGAGCCGGAACCTGTATGGTCTCAATTATGCCAGATCTTCCAGAAAGAAATATATGTTGATCTGCGAGGGCTATATGGATGTGATCGCCATGCACCAGGCTGGCTTTACGAATGCGGTGGCGTCCCTGGGAACGGCATTTACCAGTCAGCATGCTATGCTGATCAAGCGGTATACAGATCAGGTGATCCTGACCTACGACAGTGATGGGGCTGGTGTAAAAGCGGCCCTGCGGGCGATCCCGATCCTGAAAGAGGTGGGGATCTCCTGTAAGGTATTAAATATGAAGCCGTACAAGGATCCGGATGAATTTATCAAAAATATGGGCGCAGAAGCGTTCCAGGAGCGGATCGATCAGGCCCAGAACAGCTTTTTATTTGAAATCGAGGTTTTAAAACGGGATTATAACTTAGAAGACCCGGAGCAGAAGACGAACTTTTACAACGCAGTGGCGAGGAAGCTGCTGGAATTTTCGGAGGCGCTGGAACGGGATAATTACACCCAGGCGGTAGCCAGAGAGCAGTTTATCCCCTATCAGGAACTGAAGCAGCTGGTAAGCCGGTTAAGCAGCCGGATCGTTCCGGGAGCGGAGCAGACGCAGCCACGGGAAGAGTTTTCTCCAAGAGAACGGAAGAAGGAGAAAGAGGACGGAACCAGGCAGTCCCAGAGGCTGCTGCTTACCTGGCTGATCGAGGATCCGAAGCTGTTTGATAAGATCGAGGGGATCATTACGCCGGACGATTTCCGGGAAGATCTGTATCATCAGGTAGCGCAGATGGTATTTGACGGGCATGACAGGGGCGATGTGAATCCGGCGGGGATTTTGAACCATTTCATCAATGACGAAGAACAGTATAAAGAAGTAGCAGCGCTGTTTAATGCCAGCTTAAAAGAATCGTTGAATAATGAAGAACAGAAGAAAGCATTTTCAGAGACTGTGATCAAGGTACGGAAACATAGTCTGGATGAGGCCAGCCGCAATGCGTCGGATATTGAAACGCTGCAGAAGATCATCCAGGCTCAGAGCGCATTGAAGACCCTGCATATTTCCCTTGATTAGGGCAACACTATAGGCAGGCTATGGAGGTTTGGACCATATGGACGAGAAAGTATTGGGATTTGAAGAAAAATTACAGAAACTGCTGGAAGAGGCAAAGAAAAAGAAGAATGTCCTGGAAGAACAGGAGATTCAGAGCTTTTTTGCGGATGATCATCTGGATGAAGACAAATGGGATGCGGTGTATGATTTCCTGGATGCCAATAAAATCGATGTCCTGCGGGTAGGCAATGACCCGGATATGGATCCAGATATGTTTGAGGAGGACATGGATTTAGACAGCGAGGAGGAGATCGACTTAGAAAAGGTGGATCTCTCCGTGCCGGAAGGCGTCGGTGTGGAAGATCCGGTCCGGATGTATTTAAAAGAAATTGGTAAGATTCCACTGCTTTCCACAGAGGAAGAGATCGAACTGGCTAAAAAGATCCAGATGGGGGATGAGGACGCCAAACAGAGGCTGGCGGAGGCAAATCTGCGCCTGGTGGTCAGTATCGCAAAAAGGTATGTGGGCCGTGGAATGCAGTTTCTGGATCTGATCCAGGAGGGCAATTTAGGACTGATCAAGGCGGTGGAGAAATTTGATTACACCAAAGGCTATAAATTCAGTACTTACGCGACCTGGTGGATCCGTCAGGCCATTACCAGAGCCATTGCAGACCAGGCCAGAACCATCCGGATCCCGGTTCATATGGTGGAGACCATCAACCGTCTGATCCGTACTTCCAGACAGCTGCTGCAGGAACTTGGCCGGGAGCCGCAGCCGGAGGAGATCGCCAAAAGGATGGATCTGCCAGTCGAGCGTGTGCGTGAGATCATGAAGATTTCCCAGGATCCGGTGTCTTTAGAGACGCCCATTGGCGAGGAAGAGGACAGCCATTTAGGAGACTTTATCCAGGACAACCATGTGACCGTTCCGGCAGATGCGGCAACCTCAGTGCTGCTTCATGAGCAGCTGTTAGAGGTTCTTGATACCTTGACAGAACGGGAACAAAAGGTGTTAAAATTACGTTTTGGTCTGGAGGACGGCAGACCGCGGACGCTGGAAGAAGTAGGTAAGCAGTTTCATGTGACAAGGGAGCGTATCCGCCAGATCGAGGCCAAAGCATTAAGAAAGCTGCGTCATCCAAGCAGAAGCAGAAAATTAAAGGATTACCTGGATGACTGACAGGCAGTGGATTTCGCTTGAAACAACGAAAGGATTTATTATTAAATTATGAAATTATCGGAAAGACTGAATACAGTAGTATCATTTGTAAAACCGGGGAGCCTGGTGGTGGATGTGGGGACGGATCACGGATATGTCCCCATTGAGCTGGCACAGCGTGGGATCATCAGCCATGGACTAGCCATGGATGTGCGGAAGGGACCGCTGGAACGGGCAAAAGAGCATATCCGCCAGTATGGACTGGAGGATGTGATTGAAACCCGGTTAAGTGACGGCATCTGTCAGCTGCAGGATCATGAGGCAGATACTGTGATTGTAGCCGGTATGGGTGGCGAGCTGGTGATACATATTTTAGAAGAGGGACGGCGGTTCTGGGATCAGATCGGTCACTGGATTCTGTCTCCCCAGTCAGAGCTTGACAAGGTACGGGATTATCTGGTGGAACAGGGATTTGCCATTGAACGGGAGACGATGTTAAAAGAAGAAGGCAAATATTATGTGGTCATGGATGTGGTCCGTGGACAGATGGAGTCTTTAAAACCGTGGGAAAGCCTGTACGGGCCATTGTTGTTAAAGGAAAAGAATCCGGTTTTAGCAGAACTTTTGCAGAAAGAGAAGACCTTGTGTGAGAGTATTTTAAAGGGCCTTGCCGGACAGGAGAGCGAGTCTGCCGGGAAACGGGCAGAAGAGTTGAGAAAACAGATCCGGTGGATCGAGGAGGCACAACATGAAATGCAGTGATTGGATGGAGAAGCTGGAGAAATTAGCACCGAAGTCTCTGGCCTGTGAGTGGGATAATCCGGGCTTGCTGGCAGGACGGGCGGAAAAGGAAGTGGAGAAGGTACTGATTGCCCTGGATGCCACCGATGATGTAGTGGATCTGGCGGTGAAGGAACAGGTGGATCTTCTGATCACGCATCATCCGTTGATCTTTCATTCCATGAAAAAGGTCAATGACCAGGATTTTATCGGACGGAGACTGATCAAATTGATCCAGGCGGATATCAGTATGTATGCCATGCACACGAATTTTGATATTGCGCCGGGATGTATGGCAGATCTGGCAGCGGAGAAGCTGGGACTGGTGGAGTGTGGGCCATTGGAGACCATGAAGGTGACGGATGAGGGAGCGGTCGGAATCGGAAAGACCGGAAAATTAAAGAAGCCGATGACCTTAAAAGCTCTGGCAGAGCTGGTGAAAGAGCAGTTCGGTCTGCCTTATGTGACTGTATATGGACAGGAGGCGGCACCGGGACTGGTGGAACGGATCTCTGTCTGCCCGGGTTCTGGACGCGGCATGGAGATCGAAGCAGAAAAAGCTGGTGCTCAGGTGCTGATCACCGGGGATATGGGACATCATGAGGGAATTGATGCAGCAGCCAATGGGTTGGTGGTCATTGACGCGGGACATTACGGTCTGGAACATATTTTTATTGCGTTTATGGCAGAGCATTGTAAAAATCAGATCGATGGTGATGCACAGATTATCCAGATGCCATTGAGATTCCCGGTGCAGGTGTGGTAAAAGTCAGTGACTGATCATAGATAAGGAGGTACGGATGTTTCAGGTTACGATCAATGGAAAAATAGAAAACTACGAGGCGGGTACGCCTTACCTCACCATCGCCAAGAAACATCAGGCGGAATATCCACAGGATATTATCCTGGTATTCGTCAATGGAAAACTGACAGAATTGTATAAAAGCCTGAAAAAGGACTGCGAACTGAAGTTCGTAACCACAGCGGATGCGCCTGGAATGCAGACGTACCAGAGGAGCGCCACTCTGATGATGCTGAAGGCATTTTATGAGGTGGTGGGTACCGAGCATATCGAGAGAGTATTTGTGGATTTTTCGGTTGGAAAGGGCCTTTTTGTGGATGCAAGAGGTGATTTTACTTTAAACCAGGAACTGTTAGACCGGGTGAAGGCGAAGATGCACGAGTATGCGGATCAGAAGATCCCGATCATGAAGAGTGCGTTGAAAAAAGACGAGGCCATCGAATTGTTCCACCGTTACCGGATGCACGAGAAGGCAGAACTATTCCGTTATCGCCGGATCTCAGCGGTCAATGTGTACCGGATCGGTGGTTTTACAGATTATTATTATGGCTATATGGCGCCAGACACCAGCTATATTCGTTGGTTCGACCTGGTTCCTTATGAATATGGCTTTGTGCTGCTGCTTCCAACGAAAGAGCAGCCACAGCAGGTACCGGAGCTGAAAAGCAGCAAAAAGCTGTTTGATACTCTGAAGGAATCAGCAGTCTGGGGAGAGAAAATGGGCATCAGCACCATTGCGGACTTGAACAGCCAGATCTGCAAGGGCAGAGCCAGCGAACTGATCCTGATCCAGGAGGCTCTTCAGGAGAAGAAGATCGGTCAGATCGCAGAAATGATCGCGGCACAGCCGGAGAAGAAATTTGTTATGATCGCAGGACCAAGCTCCTCCGGAAAGACCACATTTTCCCACCGGTTATCCATTCAGTTACGGGCATTAGGATTAAAGCCACATGCCATTGGCGTGGACGATTATTTTGTCAACCGGGTGGACAGTCCGAGAGATGAGAAGGGCAACTATAATTATGAAGCGTTGGAATGCATTGATCTAAAACAGTTTAATCAGGATATGACGGATCTGCTGGCGGGAAAAACAGTAGAGCTTCCACGATATAATTTCGTCACAGGCTTAAGGGAATACAAGGGAGATTACCTGACTCTTGGAAAAGATGATATTCTGGTCATTGAAGGAATCCATTGTCTCAATGAGAAGCTTTCTTATGCATTATCACCGGAGCATAAATTTAAGATTTATATCAGTGCCCTGACCCAGTTAAATATTGACGAACACAACCGGATACCGACTACCGATGGACGTCTGATCCGCCGGATGGTGAGGGATGCCAGAACCAGGGGAACCTCGGCAAAAGATACCATCAAGATGTGGCCATCGGTGCGGAGAGGGGAAGAACAGAACATTTTCCCATTCCAGGAGGATGCGGACGTGATGTTTAATTCCGCTTCTGTCTATGAACTGGCAGTGCTAAAGCAGTATGCGGAGCCGCTTCTGTTCCAGATTCCGGAAGACTGTGAGGAATATTTAGAGGCCAAAAGGCTTTTAAAATTTTTTGATTATGTACTGGGAGTCAGCAGCGAGGAGATTCCACATAATTCGATTGTGAGGGAGTTTATCGGGGGAAGCTGCTTCCGGGTATAGGAATAGAAAAACGGTTCAGCAGGTTCATGCGCTGACTGCGGGAAACACAGGTTAGAGGGCATTAGAGAAATACAAATATGGTTACACAGGAGTATGAAAAGTGAGTTACAGAAAAAGCAGACACCACCGTCCGGATCAGATCCCGGCCTGGGCGGTGTGGATCGTTTTAGGGATATTTTTGCTGGCGTATCATCTGAAGGTCAGCGTCAATCTTGAGGATGACGCGTCGTTTGTCCATGCGTTGGATAACCAGAATCTGATTTCATGGAGCATCAATCAGTACTATACCTGGAGTTCCAGGACGCTCATTGAGGCGGTCATGGTGACCATGCGGATCTATGGGCCGAACCTGTGGAGAATTTTAAACACAGGAATGTATGTGCTGATCGGTGTTCTGATCTCCTGGCTGTTTACAGAAGGGACGCTGGGCGGCAACTGTGTCATCGCGGCGGGAATCCTGATGCTGTTTGGATGGGATCTCAATGATGCAGGACAGATCGCTTCTTCCATGAACTACATCTGGCCTATGGGTTGTGCCCTTCTTGCCATGATCCCCATGAAGCGGGTCTATGGGGAAGCAGAGAATGGATTTGGAAAATCTCATCGCGGATGGGAGTATCTGTGTCTGCTTCCAGCTCTTTATGCCAGCAATGAAGAAATGACGGCGGTTTTCGTGACGGGAAGCGCAGCAGTCGCAATTTTATACAGCTTTTGGCAGGGACAAAAGATCCGGCCATATCTGTGGGCGCTTCTGGCAGTTGGTGTTTTAGGATTGATCTATATTCTCAGCTGTCCGGGCAACTCCATCAGATTTGCCAAGGAGGCAGCCACCTGGTATCCGGAATTCCCGGATCTGCCATTTGGTATCAAATTAAGAGATGGATTTTTGACAGCCAGCTATCTGATGGTGAGAAAAGGCAATTATCTGTTCCTGTTCTTAGGGCTTTTGATGACTCTGGGATTTGTGTTTACGGGAAGAGGATACAAAACACATCATAACAGGACGGCAGGAATGGTATCTGCAGTCTTTACGGTGCTTTTGATGATCAGCGGTGTTTTACGTCCTATGATGGCGAAGATCATACCGGTGTTCAGCGGTGATGATTATATTGACAAATTATTTGTCAGCGAAGCGGTCAGTCCATGGGCGGAAGCAGGAATTTTTCTGCTGGTTTGGATATTGCTTTTTGGATTGTTGATTTTTGCCTGCGAAACTATGGAAAAAGCGGTTCCGGCGGTTTACATGCTGTTGTTTGGTCTTGGTGCCAAGACAGTGATGGGATTTTCCCCGACGGTGTTTGCATCTGGAAACCGGACCGGACTGTTTTTACTGATCGGCGTGATCACGGCAACGGTGCTGGTCTACGAAGCGGCAGAAGAAAAGCTTCCAGACTGGGTCCGTGTCTGTGGGCTTGGAATCTACAGTTTATTCGGCATGTACGTGATGACCATGCAGATCGTAGCGTTGTGTCTGGCATAAAAATGGGGGAGATAAGGCAAAAGAAGCAGATGGATGAAAGAAATATGAATAAGAAGAAACAGACCTGGTTTCCAGAGCATCGGATGCTTCCCTGATTTTTCATGAAATGGAAGACTGGGGAAGAATCGAACTGATCCTTGGAAACCGATCGGCACCCTTTTGGCGGCAGGAAGCCGTTACAGCTATTCCGTTTTGCTGGTCCACTGGTTTGTCCTGATCCGGATCGTATATAATGGATGGTTCAACTCTGATATGAGTCAGTATCTGCAGATCCTGCTTCCGGTGCTGCTGTGCGGCGTGGCATCCATGCTGCTGGCATGGATCATTGACAGAATGGTGGTAGATGTGATAATGGGATATAGACATTTCAAGAAAAGTATGATAGAATAAGTAGCGTTTGCGAGTAAGACAGATGGTCGCTGCCACGGGACCGAAAGGCCGTGGGAGAGGAAAGTCCGGGCTTCACAGGGCAGGATGCCAGATAACGTCTGGCGGAGGCGACTCCAGAGACAGTGCAACAGAAATAAACCGCCGGTTCGTCCGGTAAGGGTGGAAAGGCAGTGTAAGAGACTACCGCCTGGCTGGTAACAGACAGGGCACATGTAAACCTCATTCGAAGCAAGACCGAACAGAAAGCATAAGGCGGCCCGTCTGCTTTCGGGTAGGTCGCTTGAGCCTGGTGGTGACATCAGGACTAGATAGATGACCATCCAACGACATAACCCGGCTTATCGTCTTACTCGTAAATATAACAGTTAGGGTAGCAGTACAACAAAGGAGACTGATTATGTCAAAAGTAGATGTAGTGATTGGATGTTTTTATGGTGATGAAGGAAAAGGCAAAGTAATCGATTATCTTGCAGGCGATGCGGATATTGCAGTTCGCGCAACTGGTGGTGATAACGCTGGCCATACCATTGAAGTAAACGGAGTAAAATACGCGATGCGTCTGATTCCGTCAGGAATTCTGTCTGGTCATACCATTGGCGTAATCGGCAACGGCGTTGTGATGAATCCGGCAGTTCTTTTAAAAGAGATCGAGAACTTAAAAGAGCACGGATATGATATTGATAATCATTTAAAGATCAGCGATAAGACCCATGTGATCCTGCCATATCACCGCTTATTGGATCGTGCCTTAGAGAAGGCAAGAAAGGCATCTAAGATCGGTACCACCGGAAGGGGAATCGGACCAGCTTACTGTGATAAGTATGAGCGCGCAGGTCTGAGAGTGGAAGATCTGTATGCAGATCATTTTAAAAGCCGTTTAGAGGAACTGGTAGAGTCCAGAAAAGCACTGGTAAAATTCTATGATCCAGAGGACACTACGGTTGATGAAGAACTGGATTTTGAAAAAATCTATCAGACTTACAGCGAATACGCAGAGCAGTTAAAGCCATTCGTATGTGATACGGTAACTTATCTGCACAAGGCACTGGAAGCGGATAAGAAAGTTATCGTAGAGGGCGCTCAGGCGACTCTGTTGGATATTGACTTTGGTTCTTATCCATTCGTAACTTCTTCCAACCCAACCATCGGCGGTATCATCACAGGAACCGGTCTCAGCGCATCTGATATCGGTAATGTATATGGTATCATCAAGGCTTACTCCAGCCGTGTAGGCGAGGGTCCATTCGTAACAGAGCTGTTAGACGCAACCGGCGACCGGATCCGTGAGCTGGGTCATGAGTATGGCACTGTAAGCGGAAGACCGAGACGCTGTGGATGGCTGGATCTGGTAACCTTAAAATACGCAAAACGTCTGAATGGTTTAACTGGAATTTCCGTGAACCACTTAGATACCATCGGTAAATTTGATAAAATCAAAGTTTGCGTGGCTTATGACTGCAACGGTGTACAGACAGAAGATTTCTCTACGAACTTAAAGTTCTTAGAGAACAGCAAACCAGTATATAAAGAGTTTGATGGCAACTTTGGCGATCTGTCCGGATGCAAGACCTTTGAAGATCTTCCAGAGAATGCAAAGGCATATATTAACTTCATTGAGGAATATATCAAGACACCAGTGAAGTTCATCGGAACCGGCGCAGGACGTGAGGCAATGATCGTTCGTTAAGTGATTTCCGTGGCCACGAAGTGGCGGGATAGATCGAAAATATGAATTGATAATTAAATTGAAAATAGTGCATATTGATTGAATTATTTGATCAATATGCACTATTTTATTGCCTAATATTTGGCAGTAACTGCCAGCGGCAGATTTTGAAGATTTGAGATTTTGACATTTTGACATGAAAAAGGGATTGCGTCTGGTACGCAATCCCTTTAAGTGTCTTACACGTTCTTATTATATTTCTCTTCGCAGTACATGCACCGGTAAGTTTCGGTCTTCTCATCTGCCAGATAGAAAACATCTGGAAGCTCCTGCTCGATGGAAGTGATGCAGCGTGGGTTTTTACAGCGGATCACATTGGTGATCTTCTGCGGCAGTTTTAATGCTTTTTTCTCAACGATATGATCGCCACGGATAATATTAACGGTGATGTTGTGATCGATGTAACCTAAAATATCCAGGTCGATGTTCTCCATCGGTCCTTCGATCTTAATGATGTCTTTGCGGCCCATCTTATTACTGCGGGCATTTTTGATGATTGCCACCTGACAGTCCAGTTTGTCAAGACCTAAGTGATAGTAGATATCCAGGCTTTTGCCGGCCTGAATATGGTCCAGAACGATACCTTCATTTAATCCGCTGATATTTAACATGGTTTTTCTACCTCCAGTAATGTCATGATCAGTGCCATTCTTACATAAACGCCGTACTGTACCTGGCGGAAATAAGCAGCTCTTGGATCATCATCGACTTCGACGGAAATCTCGTTGACACGTGGCAGTGGATGAAGAACAAACATTTTCTCCTTTGCCAGTTTCATTTTCTCCTTGTTCAGGATATAGCAGTCTTTTAAACGGATGTAATCGTCTTCGTTGAAAAAACGTTCCTTCTGCACACGGGTCATGTAGAGGATATCCAGTTCTGGCATCGCCTCGTCTAAGTTTCCGACTTCCTTGAATTCAATATTGTTCGCTCTTAAAACATCTTCACGGATATATTCAGGAATCCGTAGCTCTGGTGGGGAAATCAGGACGAATTTGATGTCCGGATAGCGTACCAGGGCGCTGATCAGGGAATGAACAGTACGTCCGAATTTTAAATCGCCGCATAAACCAACGGTCATACCGCTTAAACGGCCAAGTAAGGAATGAATGGTCATTAAATCAGTGAGGGTCTGGCTTGGATGCTGATGACCGCCGTCACCTGCGTTGATGACCGGAATGCTGGAATGCATGGAAGCGACTAACGGAGCGCCTTCTTTTGGATGACGCATTGCACAGATATCAGCATAGCAGGAAACCATGCGGATGGTATCAGCTACACTTTCGCCCTTTGCAGCAGAGCTTGAAGAGGCAGAAGAAAAGCCAAGAACACTACCACCTAAATTTAACATAGCGGCTTCAAAACTCAAACGAGTACGTGTGCTTGGCTCATAAAATAAAGTTGCGATTTTCTTTCCGTCACATACATGAGCGTATTTCTTTGGATTATGCTCAATATCGGTGGCTAAGTTCAGTAATTGGTCAATTTCTTCCACAGAGAAATCCAGTGGGTTTAACAGATGTCTCATAGCAAACTCCCTTCTTTTCATTTCCCCTTATTATATAGGAAATCGACCAAAAATACCAGAGCTTTTTTTATGAAATATGCTAATAAAATTCTTTAAATTTTGTTAATTTTGTGAAACAATAGGTTCAATTCCGGCGACCAGGTGCGGAAGCGTTTGGAGTCCGGGGTAGGGAAAGGGAATTCTGAATAGTTACTTCGGAAGATCCCTGGCAGCTTTGACTGCGATCTGGATGGCTTCTGCCATGACTTCAGCGGCTAAAGTTCCGGTCATATTGAGATCCGCCGGGACATTTCCGATGGAGGCGGCATAAATGGAATCTCCGTCTGCCATGGTTCCCACCGGATTGATACAGCGGGCATAGGCACAGCGGGTCATGGATGCCAGTTTGTTTAATTCTGCTTTGGAGAAGCGGCCATTGGTGATGATGGCGCTGATGGTGGTGTTGCCGCCTTTTCCGGTAAAAAGGTCCGTTTGCCGGATCAGCTTATAAAACTCTTCCCGGCTATCATAAAATCCGCTTTCATCCGGTTTCCTTGGTCCGGCGATCTGCATGCCGGTAGAAGGATCATAGATATCACCTAAGGCATTCAGTACCACGACAGCGGCGACCATCAGATCTCCGGCAGATACGGCATAGATGCCAAGTCCGGTTTTTGTGGCATTTTCCCGTCCGCAGATTTTACCTACGCTGGCGCCGCAGCCTCCGCCGATGATACCGGAAATGGGGTGGTTTTTCTCGGCGTCCACACAGGCTGCGTATCCCATGGCTGCGTCAGGACGGATGTCTGCCCGTCCGATCCCCAGATCATAGATGCAGGACTGAAGCACCAGCGGAACCTTGGCGAATCCGGTTTCATAGCCAATTCCATGTTCCTCCAGATACCGCATCACACCGTCACTGGCTGCCAGGCCGTAAGCGGAGCCGCCGGATAAGACGATGGCATTGATAGGATTATCGGCAGTCAATGGGCTTGCCAGCGGCGTCTCACGGGAGGCAGGGCCGCCGCCGCTGATGTCCACGCCCACTTTGGCTCCCTGATCAAAGAGCAGGACGGTAACGCCGGTCATGGCCTCGTAGTTCTGGGCATTACCAATGCGGAGACCGGGAAGGGCAGTGATAGGGATTTCTTTTAAGCTTTGGAATAATTTCATCGATCAATCCTCCTGAAAGTAAGCTGGCGGAATATCCGGCCACTGCCAGACACTCCGCCAAAAATTGTAAATGAACAGATATTTTTGTGAACCTGAGCCATTACTGCTTCAAAGCAGCGGCCAGTCCTCTGGAAACGGCACTTGCTAAGAAGGTACATACCACAGCCTCGATCAGACCCTGCAGTCCCACAAACAGAACCACGAAAATAAATGGGTTTGCCGCGCCTAATTTGGAAGCCAGGCTCTGGATATAATCGGTGCGGTAGAAGAACAGCACCAGGGAACTCATAAATAACACGGTATTTAATACTGGGCATGCCAGACTGGCAGCGATGTACGCACCATTTTTGGAAAACTTCTTTACTGCCTGGAATACCAGACCGCATAACCAGCCTTCTAAGATACGTGGAACCAGTAAGGTAAATAACAGGCCAAATGGGTTGATCTGCAGCAGAGCCGCACTGAATGAGGAACCACCGGTCATGGCCATAGCGATGCTGGTACAGCCAAATGCTGCGCCGCAGACTGCTCCGGCTGCCGGTCCTAAGATGATGGCGCCCACTGCCACAGGAACAGTCAGGAATGTAATGGTAAGTCCCGGAGTTCTTAAGTATCCAAGGGGCGAGAATGCCATGATCACGATGATGGCCACCATCAGAGCAAGCTTGGTCATGAATAAGGTCCGGGTGCGGGTCATAGTTACAGTTGAGTTTTTCATTGTTTTCTCCTTTTTGTCTGATAAAACGGCACCTATGGGTGTTCCCCTGTTTTTCAGCTCTTATATAATAATAGAAATAATGGGGATTACAATGAACGAAACGCTTACGAATGAATCTGACAGATCAAAACAGAATCCTGCATTTTGTATACAAACAAGACAATCGTATACAAGCAGAAATATAAAAATCACAGGAAATTTTTCCACCAGTTGCAGCCGCAGACGGTCCGCACAGGTCCCTTTGATCCTGTAAAATAAAAGATTTGCTGCCGCGAGGATGCGTCAGACTTGTCGTTGATACATTTTCCTAAGAATAACGTTCAGCTTTACTATAGCATAAATTTTTATTTCGACAAGTAGCTGAAATGTATTTTTTCTAAAAATACAAAAGTTTTTGAAGATTTCGGAGGGAACAAAATGACCTATAGGAAACCGTAAGAAACTGTAAGAATTAATGACGGGACAGAAAGCAGTTTATCGTGTATTATAGAAGCAGAAAAAAAGACACAAAATAGACACAATTTGAAGGAGGGATTCGCATTGGCGGTTCCGATCATTGAAGTAAAAAATCTATATAAGATCTATAAGGTAGGCGATACCAGGGTTCATGCGCTGGATGGGGTGGATTTTACCATCAACAAAGGAGAGTTCTGTGCCATCGTTGGTCCGTCCGGTTCAGGTAAATCTACGTTATTAAATATGTTAGCCGGACTGGAGAAGCCGACCAAAGGTGAGATTATCATTGATAAGATCCATATTGAGCATATGACAGAGAATCAGCTGGTAGAGTTCAGGCGGAAGCGCGTGGGATTTATTTTTCAGTCCTACAACCTGTTAAAGACGCTGAATGCCGTGGAAAATGTGGCTCTGCCTCTGTCATTCCGTGGCATGGCGAAGAAGGAGCGGAATGCCATTGCGGAGAAATACTTAAAGCTGGTGGGACTGGAAAAACAGATGTACCACATGGCCAATGCCATGTCTGGTGGACAGCAGCAGCGAGTAGGCATTGCGAGGGCTCTGGCGGTGAATCCCAGGATTATTTTTGCGGATGAGCCTACAGGAAATCTGGATTCCAAGACGACCATGGAGATCCTGAAGCTGATGCGGCGGATCGTGCGGGAACAGCAGCAGACGTTAATCATGGTAACCCATGACAATCACCTGGCATCCTATGCCGACCGGCTATTCCATATTGTAGATGGAAAGATATTTAAGATAGAAGAGTTACATCATGAAGATGATCTGGAGGAGAAAAAAGAAGATGAAAAAGTTATGGAAACAGGGGCTGACCATGGCAATGGCGGCAATGATGGCGACAGCGGTTCCGGTGAGCGGGCTGACGGGGGCAATGGGGCCGATGACGGCGATGGCATCACCCATGAACAATAACAGCGATGAGATTGTGACAAAATCCATTTCCAAAGGAAAAATTGGAAGAAGTATGAATATCAATTTCGTTGTGAGAAATGAGAGCGGTGGGGACTGGGAAAACGTAGTGGTTGGAATCGAAGAGCAGGATTTTACCATGTCAAAACCGAATGCTATTGATGGTGATTATGTATTTCCATTTGAAATTACAGAAAATACCTTTAAAACAACAACGCTGGGAACTGTGCAAGCCGGAAAAGAGAAAAATGCTTCTTTGACAGCCAGAGTGAGGGCTGATCTTTCGGAAGGTTACTATTCTGTTCCCATCGCTATCTACAGCAAGTCTGGAGATTCCAGACAGGCCATTGCCTACGGTGAGGTCCTGATCTGGGTCACGAAACCAGGTGCCAACGATAAGGATAATGATCCGGACCGCCAGATTTCCTTTACCCTTGGTGAAGGCCAGGCAACTCCATACGGTGATTACCCCAACGTGATGGATTTTGCCATCAATATGCGCAACTCCGGTATTTCCGAGGCCAGAGATGTGACTGCTTCCATGGTACTCAGCAAGGACAGCAACGAATTTCCGTTTGCCATTAACGAAGGCAACTATGACCGGAAATACGAAAAGATCACTGCCGGTGAAACAGTATCGATGCCATACAGCTTTGCGATCCGTTCCGATGCCTACACCGGATACTATCCGTTAAAATTTGAGATTACATATCGGGAGACAGCTACAGGAGATCTCCAGAAAATAGAAGAAGAGTTCTGGGTTCATGTGAAAAATAAGGAAAAAGAGGACGATTCTAAGGATTTCAATGAGAATGACCGTACCAAGGCCCGTCTTGTAGTAGACAGCTTTGAAACGATACCGAAGGATATTGTTGCCGGAGAGAATTTCCAGCTGATCCTGCGGATGAAGAATGCATCTTCCAGCATTGGTGCCAGCAACATTTTATTCTCCCTGGAATCGGAGAAGGTCAGTGACAGTGCAGTATTTACGACTGCTTCCGGCTCCAGCTCTGTGGTAGTGAATTCCCTGGGGGCAGGTGAGGTGACAGAGTTAAAGATCGATATGCAGTCCAAGGCGGGGATCGACCAGCGTTCTTATGCGCTGAATATCAAGGAAACCTACGACAGCCCGGAATTTAAGAATGCTTCAGAGACGGTCAGCATTGATATCCCGTTAAAACAGATTGCCCGGCTGAATACAGGAACCATCGAAGCCATGCCGTCCAGCATGGAAGTGGGGAATGAGAGCAACATTATGTTCCCGATCAATAATACGGGCCGTGTGATCCTTTATAATGTGACTGTGGCATTCCAAGCAGATTCCATCGTGCCGACTGATACGTATGTAGGCAACATTAAGCCAGGTGAGACAGGCAATGTGGATGTGATGGTGACTGGCGCAGCAGCAACCACCGATGACGGGAAGGTGAAGATTCTGATCACCTATGAGGATGAAAATGGTATTCAGCAGGAGCCGATCGAGAAGGAACTGAACCTGTATGTGACAGAGCCCACGGACTACAGTGATATGGACATGGAGGCAGGAAACTTCGATGATACCGTTGACCAGGAGCCAGCAGGAATCCAGAAATATCTGAAATTCATCATTCCTGCAGCGGCAGTTCTGGCAGTAGCGGCCATAACCGTGGTGGTAGTAAAGAAAAAGAAGAAAAAAGCTTCACAGGAAGAGGATGTAGACGATGAGATTTCTTGATCTTCTGACCATGAGCATCAATAACCTCCGCAGAAGAAAGGTCCGTACAGCCCTGACGGTGCTTGGCGTTGTCATCGGAACGGCTTCTGTGGTGGTCATGGTGTCTTTGGGAATTGGCTTAAATGCGCTGATGATGGAGATGTATTCTTCCTATGGGAGCATGACGGCCATTGAAATTTATAATTATGGAAATAATGGAAATAATGGGACCAACGACAATCCACTGTATCTTACCGATGATACAGTGAAGGAATTCCTGCGGATTCCCCATGTGACTAGCGCCTCCCCGGTGCTGGAGACCAATGTGATTTTAAAACAGGGTGTCTATGAGACCAATACCAGTATCAATGGTGTGACCAGGGAGTTTATGGAGCAGATACCACTGGGGCAGGGAAAGCTGCCGGATCCGAAGAGTACGGAGATGGAATTTATCTATGGGAACGCGGTTGTCCAGTGGTTCCAGAACAGTAAGACGGGAAAGGGCTATTGGGATACCCAGGAACTGCCAGATATTGACTATATGAATAAGCCGATGTTTGTGATCTTCGATACCGATGCTTATTATCAGTCGCGGAGTGGCGGAAGCGGCGATGGAACGCCGGTGAAGGCGCCGAAAAAATATCTGATCAGGACGGCAGGTGTAGTAGAGGGCGGCATTGATGACTATAATTCCTATGCCTATGGCGTTTACACGGATATCGACCAGCTGAAGACCCAGTTAAAGAAGATTTATAAGAAGAATCCGATCCCGGGTCAGCCAACCAACAAAAAAGGAAAACCATATTCCTATTTTATTTATAATCAGGCATATGTGTATGTGGATGATATGGAAAATGTTACCGCAGTCCAGAAAGCCATTACGGATATGGGATTCCAGGCCAACAGCCAGATGGAATGGATCGAGCAGTCCCAGCAGACATACAATATGATCCAGCTGGTGCTGGGCGGCATCGGAGCCATCTCCCTGTTTGTAGCAGCCATTGGTATCGCCAATACGATGATGATGTCCATCTATGAACGTACCAAAGAGATCGGCGTCATCAAGGTACTGGGATGCGATCTGCGAACCATCCGCAATATGTTCCTGCTGGAATCCGGATTTATCGGATTTATGGGCGGAGTGATCGGTGTGGCTATCAGTTATGGAATCGGGTTCATCATGAACCATTTCCTGGGCATTGGTCAGATCATGACAGGACAGGCAGGCAATATTTCCAGAATCCCTTTGTGGCTTGCAGCGGCGGCTGTCGTGTTTGCTATTTTCGTGGGTATGGCAGCAGGATTCTTCCCGTCCTTACGGGCGATGCATTTAAGTCCGTTGGCGGCTATCCGCAACGAATAGAAAGAGAACGGATGTAACTGTTTGCGCGTTGCTGTTTGTGTAATGCGTGAACAGTAATGCGCGGGTGACCTGCGGGCGCAGTTGTGTCAGTCCGCTGATAAGTAAAATTAATAAGTAAAACTGAAAAGTAGTACTTGAAAAATTAAAATAAATAATATATCATAAGGCTAAGAGCGTGCGACTGGCGGATTCGTGGGTAACCACAGGGGAGCACGTAGTAAAAAAGCCGACCGCCTGGGCACCGTTATTTTGTGATGCCCAGGCGGTTTTTTGTGTCATAGGAAATGACACAAAAAACGCTCCGCGGGATGCGCACTCGCGCGAAGAAGAAATATGTCGCAAGCGACCGCGCTCGGCGCGAGAATGTGCCAAGGCACATTCTTTTTTGAGGCAGGAAAAGGAGAACAGTTATGAAAATTTTAAATCTGGCAGAAGAGTTACGCGGCAACGCATATCCGGGAAGAGGAATCGTCATTGGCAGGACGCCAGACGGCAAAAAGGCAGTGACTGCTTACTTTATCATGGGCAGAAGTGAGAACAGCCGCAACCGTGTGTTTGTTGAGGACGGGGCAGGCATCCGGACCCAGGCATTTGATCCATCCAAATTAACCGATCCAAGTCTGATCATTTATGCTCCGGTGCGGGTCCTTGGTAACAAGACCATCGTTACGAATGGTGATCAGACGGATACCATTTATGAAGGCATGGACAAGCAGCTTACCTTTGAGCAGTCCTTAAGAAGCCGGGAATTTGAGCCGGACGGTCCGAATTACACCCCACGGATCTCTGGTATCATGCATATCGAGAATGGCAGATACAATTTTGCCATGTCCATCTTAAAGAGCGATGACGGCGATCCGCAGTCCTGCAACCGCTATACTTACGCTTACGAGAATCCAAAGGCTGGACAGGGCCGTTTTATCCATACTTATATGCACGATGGCAATCCGCTGCCAAGTTTTGAGGGAGAGCCGAAGGTGGTTGCTATCTCTGGCGAGATCGATGAGTTTGCCAAGGCAGTATGGGAGAACCTGAATCCAGACAATAAAGTTTCTTTATTTGTCCGTTACATTGACATCGAAACCGGTATTTATGAGAGCCGGATCATCAATAAGAACTGTTAAGAAAGGTGATTACAAATGAATGAACTGGAATTAAAATATGGCTGTAACCCAAATCAGAAACCTGCGCGGATCTTTATGAATGATGGAAAAGACCTGCCGATCAAGGTCTTGAGCGGCCGCCCGGGATATATCAATTTTCTGGATGCTTTCAATGGCTGGCAGTTGGTCAGGGAGTTGAAAAAAGCCACCGGACTTCCGGCAGCCGCTTCTTTTAAGCATGTTTCCCCGGCTGGCGCAGCGGTTGGCCTGCCTTTAACTGAGACCTTAGCGAAGATCTACTGGGTAGATGATATGGGTGATTTATCACCGTTGGCAAGCGCTTACGCAAGAGCAAGAGGTGCAGACCGGATGTCCTCTTTTGGAGATTTCATTTCCTTGTCCGATGTGTGTGATGTGGATACAGCGAAGCTGATCAAGAGAGAGGTTTCTGACGGCGTCATTGCTCCTGGCTATGAGCCGGAGGCATTAGAGATCCTGAAAGCGAAGAAAAATGGCAACTACTGTGTGATCCAGATGGATGAGACTTATGTTCCGGAGCCGATTGAGCACAAACAGGTATTCGGTGTGGTATTTGAGCAGGGAAGAAATGAGCTGGATATCAACAAAGAACTGTTAAATAACGTGGTAACGGAAAATAAGGAGATTCCGGAGAAAGCAAAGATCGATCTGCTGATTTCCCTGATCACCTTAAAATATACCCAGTCCAACTCTGTCTGCTACGTGAAGGGCGGACAGGCTATCGGCATCGGTGCAGGACAGCAGTCCAGAGTCCATTGTACCAGACTGGCAGGCAATAAGGCAGATAACTGGTTCTTACGCCAGGCTCCGCAGGTGCTTTCTTTACAGTTTGTAGATGGAATTAAGAGAGCGGACCGTGACAATGCCATTGATGTTTATATTGGTGAAGAATATATGGATGTGCTGGCAGACGGCGCATGGGAGAAAGTATTTAAGGTGAAGCCTCCGGTATTTACCAGAGAAGAGAAACGTGCCTGGTTAGATCAGATGACTGATGTGGCATTAGGCTCTGACGCGTTCTTCCCATTCGGCGATAACATCGACCGGGCATATAAGAGCGGTGTGAAATACATCGCCCAGCCAGGCGGTTCCGTCCGTGATGACAACGTGATCGAGACCTGTGATAAGTATGGTATGGCGATGGCGTTTACCGGAATCCGGCTGTTCCATCACTAAACAGGTCAGGCTTCATTCTCCTGACCTGTGACATGGGAGTAGGCGGTTTTGACGCTTACTCCTTTTAAGTTGCCTAATTTACCGGCCAGGGCGGAGATGGTGTCCTGAGGTGCGTCCAGGGCGACCGATAAAATGTTGATCTTCTTCTGACGGTAAGGAATCCCCATCCGCCCGATGATATATTCTCCGTAATCGTGGAGCAGACCATTTAACCGCTCCACGGAATCCTGATTTTCCACAATAATACTCATAACGGCAACCCGTGTTTCCATGACATTTCCTCCTGGTGATAAGCATACGCTCTCAGAGACATACCTGCAGTTGTTTTTGCGGCTGATCTTCCGTCAGTACATCTGCATTATAACATGTTTTTGGAGCTGCAGCCAGGGAAATCCATACTGGAAAGGCACTGGAAAATCAAAAGAAGCATAAACTACATTAAGTTTAGCTTTTAGGTGGCTTTCTTTGAAAACCTTTCCGAATCCACTGACACCTGCAAAAGAGCGGGAATGCCTGGAACGCTTAAAAGAGGGCGACCAGGAAGCCCGCAGGCTTTTAATAGAACATAATATGCGTCTGGTGGCCCATGTGGTCAAAAAATACCAATATACCGATTATGATACGGAAGATCTGCTTTCGGTGGGGACCATTGGGCTGATCAAGGCGGTCAATACCTTTAAACCGGACCGTGGTTCCAGGCTGGCGACCTATGCTGCCAAATGTGTGGAAAATGAGATCCTGATGCTTTTGCGGTCGCACAAAAAGTATTCCAGGGAGGTATCCCTTTATGAACCGATCGGCGTGGACAAAGATGGAGAATCCATTCACCTGGTGGATGTGATCCAGATGGAAAATGAAGATGTTCTGGAACAGATGATTCTGGACCAGGATGTGAGAGAGCTGTATCAGGCCTATAAGACCTGTTTAAATGACAATGAGAAGCAGGTGGTGCGGATGCGTTATGGACTGTTTGGCGGAAAAGAGTATACTCAGCGGGAGATTGCGCAGGCCATGGGCCTGTCCAGATCTTATATCAGCCGGATCGAAAAACGGGGATTAGAGAAAATAGGGAAGGAAATGAGAAAAGTATAAAATTTTTATAAAAAATATACAAAAGAAAAATAAAGAAAAGGTTGACATTTGTCAAAAGCTATGATAAATTTTAACTGTACGAAAGAGAAATGAATAGTTCGGATTGTTACTGGTAAGCAGGCAAAACCAATTTTGAGTCGATATTTAGGTAGGGATATTGATTTGAGATTGGTTTTTTTCATGATAGGCGTTGAATCGGAAAGATATGGGGGCATTGGGAATGAGGATTGATCGGGTAATTAACAATAATGTAGTCAGTGCCGTCGAAGAAAATGGGACAGAAGTTGTGGTTATGGGGAAGGGCGTAGGGTTTCAGATGCGTCATGGGATGACGATTCCAGAGGAACAGATTGAGAAGGTATTCCGGCTGGACAACCCAAGCTCTATGGATCAGTTCAAAAATCTGGTAGCCAGCCTTCCACCGGAGCGCCTTCAGATTTCCACAGAAGTGATCCAGTACGCAAAAGGGGTATTGAATAAAAAACTGAGTCCTAACATTTACCTGACTCTGACGGATCATATCAATTTCGCCATTGAACGGTTTCAGGATCACATGCTGTTTGGTAACCCGCTTTTGCGGGAAGTCCGGGCTTTCTATAAAGAAGAGTACATGATTGGAACCTTTGCATTGGATTTGATTGAACGGCGTCTTGGAATTGCGTTTCCTGTGGATGAGGCGGCATCAATCGCGCTTCATATTGTGAACGCAGAGTACAACACGAAGATGCGGGATACGATTGATATTACCAGGATCATTCAGGATGTCCTGGATCTGGTCCGGGAATATTTTCAGATGGAACTGGATGAGACTTCTCTCAGCTATGAGAGACTGATCACGCATCTGCGTTTTCTGGCACAGAGGATCTATACCAGTGAAACGATTGATGATGACACCGGGTTGTCAGAATTCCCTGGAATGATCGAGCAGATCTATCCAGAGGAATACCAGTGCAGCAGAAAGGTAAAAGAATATATTGAAAAGACCTATGGACATCAGGTATCGGAAGAGGAAGTGGCATATTTGGCAGTTCATTTAAAGCGGGTCAGAACACAGAAAGGAGAATAAACAGATGTTTAGCGCATTGAAGAAGTTTTTAGGAGGGGCTGAAAAAAAAGAGATCTTAGCTCCGGTTTCTGGAAAAGTGATTCCTATGAGCCAGGTGGCAGATCCTACATTCAGCCAGGAGATTTTGGGAAAAGGTGTAGCAGTGATCCCGTCAGAGGGACGGATCGTAGCTCCGGCATCCGGAGAGGTTGTGGTGATGTTTGAGACCAAACATGCAGTCAGCATCAAGGCGGATAATGGGGCGGAGCTGATCGTCCATATTGGTCTGGATACGGTGAATCTGAAAGGAGAGTATTTCGAGGCCCATGTAAAGCAGGGAGACCGGGTAAAAGCGGGAGATCTTCTCGTGACGGTGGATTTAGAGAAAGTAAAAGCCGCAGGATATGATGTGACTACACCAGTGATCATCTGCAATACACCGGATTTTCCGGATATGGTATGTCATACGGGCATGGAAGTGAAAGCGCAGGATCCTGTAATCGAGTTGTAGGACAGATGGGATGACATATAGAAAAATACAGTTAAAGGATCCAGAGGGACTCCATGCAAGGAATTCTGTGCAGATCTGCATGGCTGTGAGACAGCGGGATGTGAAAGTCTGTCTCCGGTTGGGAGAACGGGAAGCAGCTGCGGACCAGATCCTGGAAGTGATGGCGCTGAATGCGGACTGTGGGGACTGGATCGAGATCATTTCAGAAGGCAGGGAAGAAACAGAGGCGTTGGATGCGGTTCTGGAGATCCTGCAGTAAGATGCGGTTTGAATCCGTTAGGGGAACGGTTCAAATAAATAAATGGGGCGCAAGTCCAAAGAAAGGGGTTTTGTTTTATGATGAAGTTTTTTCAAAAACTAGGTAAGTCCTTGATGCTTCCGGTAGCGTGTCTGCCTGTATGTGGTATCCTGATGGGTATCGGATACATCCTGGCACCAGCAGCGATGGCTGGTGAGGTTCAGGGATTTACTGCCGGAGGATTATCTTATTCTATCGGTCTGTTCCTGATCAAAGCAGGCGGCGCTTTGATCGATAACATGTCCTGGTTATTCGCTGTAGGTGTTGCAGTTGGTATGGCTCAGGATAACGATGGTACTGCAGGTCTTGCAGGTCTGGTATCCATGTACATGATCACGACTCTGTTGAGCAGCGGCGCTGTTGCCGGAATTACCGGTAAGGAAGCAGCTCCTGCATTTGCTAAGATCGTGAACCAGTTCGTTGGTATTTTATCCGGTCTGATCGGTTCCTACTGCTACAACAAGTACAGAACGGTTAAACTTCCGGATGCTCTGGCATTCTTCAGTGGCAAGCGTGCAGTTGCGATCTTTACCGCACTGTATTCCATCCTGGCAGCACTGATCCTGTTCTTCATCTGGCCGTTAGTATATGGCGGTCTGGTAAGCATGGGCGAGGCATTTATTGGCATGGGCGCGATTGGAGCAGGTATCTACGCATTCTTCAACCGTCTGCTGATCCCATTTGGTCTGCATCATGCATTAAACTCTGTATTCTGGTTTGACGTAGCCGGAATCAGTGACTTAAGTAATTTCTGGGGCAACACAGGTGTTTATGGACAGACTGGTATGTATATGACCGGATTCTTCCCATTCATGATGTTTGGTCTTCCAGCAGCTTGTCTTGCTATGTACAAAACCGCAAAACCTGGTAAAAAGAAAATGGTATACGGACTGTTAGCATCCGCAGCATTCTGTTCTTTCTTTACCGGTGTTACCGAGCCAATCGAGTTCTCCTTCATGTTCCTGGCTCCAGGTCTGTATGTAGTACATGCTTTATTAGCAGGTGTAACAGCAGCAATCACTGTAGCGCTTCCGATCCGTGCAGGCTTCTCCTTCTCCGGTGGTGCAGTTGATATGGTACTGAGCTCCTTCACTCCACTGGCAGAGAATCCATGGCTGCTGATCCCGGTGGGTTTGGCAGTTGGCGTTCTGTACTATGTAGTATTTACCGTATTGATCACAAAGTTCAACTTAAAGACTCCAGGACGTGAGGATGATGATGCAGATGAACTGAAGGTCACCTTAGCAAATGATGACTACACAGCAGTTGCTAAGATCGTATTAGAGGGTGTTGGCGGTGCTTCTAACGTAACCTCTATCGATAACTGTATCACAAGACTTCGCCTTGAGATCAAGGATTATACCAAGGTAGATGAAAAAGTGATCAAATCTGCGGGTGTTGCAGGCGTGATCCGCCCAAGCAAAACTTCTGTACAGGTTATCATCGGTACCCAGGTACAGTTTGTAGCAGATGAGTTCAAAAAATTGTGCAAATAAAGCTACGAAAAAGGCATTGTAAAACAGGACCTGCCCTTATATAATATAAGGGTAGGTTTTGTTACATTTCATGTATATGTTTTATGGTCAGAACAGAACGTGTGGAGACCTACTGAACGGTTATAACTTATATTAGATCAGGAGGATGAAGCTATGGCAATTTTAGTAACAGGCGGAGCCGGTTATATTGGCAGTCATACTTGTATTGAGCTTCTGAATGCAGGTTATGATGTGGTAGTCATCGATAATCTCTGCAATTCATGCAAGGAATCTCTGAAACGTGTAGAGGAGATCACAGGGAAAAAATTAACATTCTATGAGGTAGATCTGCTGGATCAGGCAGCTGTAAAGAATGTATTTGATAATGAGAAGATTGAAGCGGTAATCCATTTTGCAGGTTTAAAAGCAGTAGGAGAATCGGTGTACAAGCCTCTGGAATATTATCATAATAACATTACAGGAACCCTGATCCTGTGTGATGAGATGAGAAAACACGGAGTAAAGAGCATCGTATTTAGTTCTTCCGCAACTGTATATGGCAATCCTGCATTTGTTCCGATCACGGAGGAGTGTCCAAAGGGCGAGATCACGAACCCATATGGACGTACCAAAGGTATGCTGGAGCAGATTTTAACAGATTTACATACAGCAGATCCGGAGTGGCAGATCATGCTGCTTCGTTATTTCAATCCGATCGGTGCACACAAGTCCGGACGGATCGGTGAGAATCCAAAAGGCATTCCGAACAACCTGCTTCCATATATTACCCAGGTGGCAGTTGGCAAGCTGGTATGTTTAGGTGTCTTTGGTAATGACTATGATACACCAGATGGAACCTGTGTAAGAGACTATATCCATGTAGTAGACCTGGCAGATGGTCATGTAAAAGCGCTTGAAAAGTTAAAAGCGGAACAGGGTGGTGTCTGGATCTACAATTTAGGAACCGGAACCGGTTATAGTGTTCTGGATGTGATCAATGCCTTCGAAGAAGCGAATAATCTGAAGATCAACTATGTGTTCAAAGACAGAAGAGCTGGAGATGTACCGGCATGCTATGCAGATCCATCTAAAGCAGAGAAAGAGCTTGGTTGGAAGGCAAAACGCGGTATCCGTGAGATGTGCGAGGATGCATGGAGATGGCAGAAGAATAATCCGGAAGGATACGAAGAATAAGAATTCGTGACTGTGAAGGTGCTGAACAGGTACGAAAATTCAAACATAATACAGTAGAATGAGAACGGCTGGGAAACTGGCCGTTCTTTTTTTGTGTACGGGAAAATCTAACTTACGGGAAAATCTTTTTATAATACAAAAAATGCAAAGGAACAAATGTTCGAAAACGACTTGCAAAATGCATGGAACTGTGATATGCTGATAACAGAGAAAAAACAAACATATGTTCAAAATATTAATGGCGTGGAATGACGAAACTGGAGGAAAGTGGAGGAAGATGTTACTACAGGAAGGGATGTCATTACAAGAAAAATTAGGGATTCTGGCAGATGCAGCCAAGTATGATGTGTCCTGCTCATCCAGCGGTTCCCAGAGGCGGGGAAAAGCCGGGATGCTGGGGAACACAGTATCACCAGGAATTTGTCACAGCTTTGCGGCAGATGGCAGATGTATCTCTCTGTTAAAGATACTGTTTACCAACCAGTGCATCTATGACTGCCGTTATTGCATTAATCGTCGGTCGAATGATGTGGTGCGGACTTCTTTTACTCCAGATGAAGTATGTCATCTGACTATGGAATTTTATCGAAGAAATTATATTGAGGGACTGTTCTTGAGTTCCGGTGTGTTAAAAAGTCCGGATTATACCATGGATCTGCTGTATCAGACTTTGTGGAAATTGAGAAATGAGTATCGGTTTAACGGATATATCCATATGAAAGTGATCCCAGGGGCGGATCCGGTATTGGTGGAACAGATTGGTCTTCTGGCTGATCGTGTCAGCATTAATATGGAACTTCCCACAGCAGAGGGATTGAAGAAATTAGCGCCTGGAAAAACCAGGGAACGGATTTTGTCACCCATGAAGCAGATCAGTGGGAAGATCCGGCAGCGGGAGATCGTGCCATACCGGGGACAGAGAACATTCGTACCGGCAGGGCAGAGTACTCAGATGATCGTCGGTGCAACACCAGAGAGCGATTATCAGATGATCACCATTGCAGAGGCTTTATATCAGCGCTTTGATTTGAAAAGAGTGTATTATTCTGCATTTGTCCGGGTCAATGAGGACAGCCTGCTTCCTGTGATTCCTGGAGGCCCGCCACTTCTGCGAGAGCACAGGTTATATCAGGCAGACTGGCTGATGCGGTTTTATGGTTTTCAGGCTGGAGAACTTTTGAATGAGAAAAGACCGAATTTTAATGCCTTTTTGGACCCTAAGTGTGACTGGGCATTAAATCATTTAGAACAGTTTCCGGTGGAGGTGAACCGGGCTGATTATCAGACGCTTCTGCGGGTTCCAGGAATTGGGGTCAAGTCTGCCAAGAGGATCGTGGCGGCCCGGAGAGGTGCGGCGTTAGATTATGGGGATTTAAAGAAGATCGGGGTAGTGTTAAAACGGGCGGTGTATTTTATTACTTGCAAAGGAAAGATGATGTATCCCACCAGGATAGACCAGGATTTTATTACCAGCCAGCTGGTTAGTGAGGAACATAAAAGAGCCTGGGATATCAGTCACACAGATGCGTACCGTCAGTTATCACTTTTTGATGATGGATTTCTTGGACGTGCAGGAATGTCTGCAGGAGATTTTTGACGAAACATTGCAAGAATTCTCCTGCCTTGGAGAAAGGAGTTTGTGTATGACGATTTTTACCTGTAGTGATACCTTTGAGGGTATTTTATGCGGCGTGTATGATGCCTGGATGAGCAAATTAGGCCATGCCAATGTAAAACTGGAGATAGAAAACCGGGGAAACATCCAGATGTTTGCCCAGTACCGTACAGTAGAGGTGACGTCAGAAAAGACAGAAAAAGTCATTTCTGTGATCTGTAAGAAAGCGGGAGACCAGGTCTATGAGCAGGTTTACCGGGCTTTTTTGAGTGGAGAAGAGGAAAAAGCAGATGCTATTTATCGTTATCTGGTCTATGCGATCACCTATGGGAGAAAAATCGCAGATCAGATTCAGATTCCAGCGGTGTATGAGATTTTTCGCATCGATCGAATGGTATCAAATGAAGCCCATTATCTGATCGAGTTTCTGCGGTTTGGAAATACCAGGGATGGAATCCTGTTTGGCACAGTCGGTCCGAAGAATGATGTGATCGTTCTTCTGGCTCCTCACTTCGCAGGCCGGTTGCGTGGAGAAAACTGGGTGATTTACGATGAAAAACGGAAAAAGGCTGTAGTGCATCAGGCAGAGCAGCCGTGGTTTATGGTACAGCTGGATGATGATAGCTGGAAGGAACGTCTGGAAGACAGTAACGATCAGAATGCCTTTGAGTGCTTGTGGAAGACGTATCATGAACATATTGCGATCAGGGAGAGAATCAATCCAAGATGTCAGATGAACCATCTTCCGCTTCGTTTCAGGCCATATATGACAGAGTTTCAGGTCGTTGCAGAACATGAACGGTAACGGATTTAGGCACGAACGATAAAATCCTGCTTGCTATTTATAAAAATATCCAGTATGATGAAAGTATCATTTCAAAAAGAGAATCAAGCGAGTCGAATCAGGCGTATTTCAGATATATCTGTACGAATTCAAAAGATAAAATCCAGGGAAGATTAAATTTTAGAAGCATGAAGATGTGTGGGAGAGAGAAGCTTTTTGGTTACTATACATAGGCAGGCATTTTCTGAACTGAAAATGCCACATGATACAGTGCTGGAAGCAGGTTTTGCCGATTTTGGTGAATCGGCGGGTCATGCACAGAAAAAACGTTTTTGCTGCAGGAAGGAGGATGCGTGTTTAGCAAGGTGTTTGGCATTGGTTTGTCTGGAATCGATGCTTATGAAGTTTCTGTGGAAGTGGATGTCAGTGATGGACTTCCGGCGTTTGTGATGGTAGGAGTTCTGGCAGCAGAGGTCAAAGAGGCTCAGGATCGGGTAAGAACTGCTCTTCGTAACGGTGGTTTTACATTGCGTCCGCAGAAAGTGACGGTGAATTTATCACCGGCTGGAGTACGGAAAAGTGGTACTGCGTTTGATCTGGCTATTGCAGCCGGAGTATTAGGTGCGTATGGGGTGATAGACTGTACGGCATTTCAGGATGCAGTACTGTTGGGAGAATTAGGATTAGATGGACAAGTACGCCCGGTGAGAGGTGTTTTGTCCATGGTGATGGAGGCGAAGAGGTGCGGTAAGAAGATTTGTGTTGTTCCGCAGGACAACGTGCGTGAGGGACAGATAATTCCGGGAATCCAGATGATTGGTATCCAATGTGTGAAAGAATTGCCGGAGTTATTAAGAAAAAGAAGTCAGAAGGACAGAAGGGGATTGACAGAAATACTGCAGGAGAGCTGTGAGTCAGGGCAGGAGAGGTATCCGATAGATTTTAAAGAAGTGCAAGGACAGTTTTTGGTACGCCGCGCTACGGAAGTGGCGGTTTCTGGAAGGCATCATATCCTGTATATTGGTTCTGCCGGAAGCGGTAAGACCATGATTGCAGAAAGGATCCCGACGATTCTGCCATCGGCCAGTATTGAAGAGCAGTTGGAAATATCCAGGATCTACAGTGTATGCGGGATGCTTTCCAGAGAACATCCCCTTATGCGAAAACGACCATTTCGCAGTCCCCATCATTCCAGCAGCATCCAGGCATTGGCCGGAGGGGGAAAGTATCCAGTTCCAGGAGAATTATCACTGGCCAGTGGCGGCGTCCTGTTTTTAGATGAACTTCCAGAATTTCCCAGATATGCCATTGAGATTTTGAGGGAACCTTTGGAGAGCAGAAAGATCGTTATTTCCAGAGTCAATGGCAGGTATGAGTTTCCGGCGGATTTTATCCTTGCGGCAGCCATGAATCCTTGTCCTTGCGGATTTTACCCGGACCGAAATCGTTGCCATTGTACCGAAAACCAGATTCACAATTATCTTGGAAAGGTGTCGAAACCGATCCGTGACCGGATTGATATCTGTGTTGAGGCAGCAGCTGTTTCTTATGAGGAATTAAACAGTCGGAAGGAACAGGAGTCTTCAGAGACTATCCGAAAGCGTGTAGAACGTGTCAGGAAGATCCAGGAAGAACGTTTTCGGGGGACTGGAATTCATTTTAATGGAGAGATGAGTGGAGAGATGATCCGGAAATTCTGCGTTCTGGAGAAGGGAGAAGAAGCGTTTTTCCGTGAGTTGTATCAAAAAAAAGGATTCAGTGCCAGAGGCTATGGAAAAGTATTAAAGGTAGCGAGAACCATCGCAGATATGGAAGGAGCGGAGCTGATCGGTCATTCCCATTTATGTGAGGCTATTGGATATCGCAGTTTGGAGGAAAAATATTGGAACGGCAATTAAGAAGTGTGGAATCAGAACGACTGGCAATAGAACGCGAATATCTATACTGGCTTACGAAAACACCATCCCTGGGAGCGGTCAAGATCCGGAAAATGTGGGAACGGTTTCAGTCCTTTGAATGTATATATAATATAGAAGAAAAACAATTGAGACAGGAAGATAGTCTGAGGGAGGCGGATCTTGTCAGAATTCAGGAGCATAAGAAGGATTTGGTCAGGTGTCAGGAAGAATATCATCGGCTTTCTGAGAAGGGAATTCATTTTGTCACCTTTTTTGACAGTGATTATCCAGAGAGATTGAAAAAGATCTATGACTGGCCAGTTGGCCTTTATGTGAAGGGGAATCTGCCGGATGATGACATTCCTACAGCAGCAGTGATCGGTGCCAGAGACTGTACCAGCTACGGAATGCAGGTGGCTGGAATGTTAGGAAGAGAGCTTGGCAGTGCCGGAATCCAGATTGTCAGTGGATTGGCATTGGGAATTGATGGAGCTGGTCATCAGGGCGCATTAGATGGCGATGGGAAGACTTTTGCAATATTAGGTAGTGGCGTTGATGTATGTTATCCCAAAGGGCATTGGAGGCTGTATGAGCAGATGCAGAGGCAGGGCGGCGTGATCTCAGAATTCCCACTGGGAACTGCGCCTATGGCCAGTCATTTCCCTATGAGAAACCGTCTGATCAGTGGACTGGCTGATGTGATCATCGTGGTTGAGGCAAGGGAAAAAAGCGGTTCTCTGATCACCGTGGAACAGGGACTGGAACAGGGGAAGGAGATTTATGCAGTACCTGGACAGATCACGGATCATTTAAGCATGGGATGCAATCAGCTGATCCAACAGGGAGCTGGAATTTTGACATCGCCGGACGACATTTTTGACTATTTTCAGATTGGGAAAAAGTTAAGACTTCGTGAAAAAAATAAGAATGGGCTTGCCAAGAATGAAAAAATGGTGTATAGTTGCTTGGATTTCCACCCGAAATATATTGATCAGGTGGTGGAAGAAAGTGGTTTGCCATTAGGGGAAGTTATGATTTTACTGCTGGAGCTTGAAACCAAGGGGTATATCCAGCAGCCGGTTAATCACTATTATGTGAAAAAGTTATCATGAAGTAGTTGAAGAGGTGTCGGTATGGCAAAATATTTGGTGATCGTAGAGTCACCGGCAAAGGTAAAGACGATTAAAAAATTTTTGGGGACAAATTATGAAGTGGATGCATCTGGCGGACATGTGAGAGATCTTCCAAAGAGCCAGATGGGAATTGGCCCGGAGAATGATTTTGAACCGAAATATATTACGATCAGGGGAAAAGGTGATGTGCTTGCCAGACTTCGCAAGGAAGTAAAGAAGGCAGATGTGATCTATCTGGCAACTGACCCGGATCGTGAGGGAGAAGCAATTTCATGGCACCTGATGAAAGCATTAAAGCTGGATGAGTTAAAAGATAAAAAGGTTTACCGGATCAGCTTCAATGAGATTACGAAGAATGCGGTAAAGTCTTCTTTAAAGGCTCCGCGTCAGATCGATATGAATCTGGTAGATGCCCAGCAGACCAGAAGAATTCTGGACCGTATGGTAGGTTATAGCATCAGCCCGCTGTTGTGGGCGAAGGTGAAACGCGGTCTGAGCGCCGGAAGAGTACAGTCTGTAGCATTGCGTATGATCTGTGATCGTGAAGAAGAGATCAACGCATTTATTCCGGAAGAATACTGGAATCTGGATGCTGATTTAACAGATGGCCATGCAAAGAAACCTTTAATTGCGAAATTCCATGGAACAGCTGATGGAAAAGTGGCGATCCATAACAAAAAAGAACTGGATCAGATCTTAAAGAACCTGGAGAATGCCCATTATGTGGTAGATGAGGTAAAGCATGGTGAGCGGACCAAGAAGCCGCCAATCCCATTTACCACCAGTACCATGCAGCAGGAGGCATCCAAGGTCTTAAATTTCTCTACACAGAAGACCATGCGCCTGGCACAGCAGCTTTACGAGGGCGTGGAGGTAAAGGGACATGGAACCATTGCGTTGATCACGTATTTGAGAACGGATTCTACCCGTGTAGCAGAAGAGGCAGATCAGGCGGCAAGAGCCTATATCGGTCAGAATTACGGTGAGAAGTATGTTTCTGAAGGTGAGACTGCAAAGAAAGGCGGAGCTAAGATCCAGGATGCTCACGAGGCTATCCGTCCAACGGATATTACCTTAACACCCGCAAGTGTAAAGGATTCTCTCCCAAGAGACCAGTTCCGCCTGTATCAGCTGATCTGGAAGCGTTTTACTGCAAGCCGCATGGAGCCGGCGATTTATGATACGGTCAGCGTGAAGGTAAAGGCTTCGGATTATGAGTTCCATTTGTCCGCATCGAAGCTTTCCTTTGACGGTTTTATGTCGGTTTATGCAGAAGAGGACGAGAAAGAGCAGTCAAACGCCCTGATTGGCAAGCTGGAGCCTGGTATGGAGCTGACATTGGAAAAATTAGACAGCAGCCAGCATTTTACCCAGCCACCAGCCCATTATACAGAGGCATCCTTAGTAAAGGCTCTGGAAGAGCAGGGAATTGGCCGCCCAAGTACCTATGCGCCAACGATTACTACCATTATTGCCAGAAGATATGTGGCAAAAGAAAATAAAAACCTTTATGTGACGGAGCTTGGTGAAGTGGTAAACCGGATCATGAAAGAGAATTTCCCAAGCATTGTGGATCTGCAGTTTACTGCTAATATGGAGTATCTGTTAGACAGTGTGGGAGAAGGTACTGTAGACTGGAAAACGGTAGTCAGAAACTTTTACCCGGATCTGGACGAGGCTGTAAAGAAAGCAGAGAAGGAACTGGAATCTGTAACGATCGCAGATGAGGTCAGTGACGAAGTATGCGACCAGTGCGGACGCCATATGGTGATCAAGTATGGTCCTCATGGAAAATTTCTGGCATGTCCTGGATTTCCAGAGTGCAAGAATACCAAGCCGTATTTTGAGAAAACAGGAATTCCTTGTCCAAAATGCGGAAAGGAAGTTGTGATCAAGAAGACCAAGAAGGGCAGAAAGTATTATGGCTGTGAGAATAATCCAGATTGTGATTTTATGTCCTGGCAGAAGCCGTCTATAGAAAAATGTCCAGAATGTGGCAGCTATATGGTAGAAAAAGGTAACAAATTGCTGTGCAGCAATGAACAGTGTGGCTATTCCAAAAATTTGAAAACAAAATCAGAAGAATAGTTAAAGATTCAAAAATCTCTAATAACTGTTGTTATTTTCGGAAAGATATGTTACAATTCAGATATTACAGGTGGATGATCCTATGAGTGTGATTCCTTTTAAAACAAGAAGGGGGTTTTTCTGAAAATGAGCGTTCAGTTATTAGACAAAACACGTAAAATTGGTAAATTGCTGCATAATAACAACTCCAACAAAGTGGTATTTAACGATATCTGCAAAGTTCTGAGTGAAATCCTGGAATCCAATATTCTGGTCATCAGCAAGAAGGGAAAGGTTCTTGGCATTGGAACCTGGCCGGGAGTTGATGAGATCGAAGAACTGATCGACGAACAGTTAGGTGGATTTGTTGACAAGATGCTCAACGAGCGCCTGTTAAGTATTCTTTCTACCAAGGAGAATGTGAATCTTGCAACCTTGGGATTTGCAGAGGAATATGTTAAGAAATATCAGGCAATTATCACTCCGATCGATATTGCAGGAGAGCGTCTGGGAACCTTATTCATTTACAAAGAAAATTCCCAGTATGATATTGATGACATTATCTTAAGCGAATATGGTACCACAGTAGTTGGTCTGGAGATGATGCGTTCCGTGAATGAGGAGAATGCAGAGGAGAACCGTAAAGTCCAGATCGTAAAATCGGCGATCAGTACCTTGTCATTCTCTGAACTGGAAGCGATCACTCATATCTTTGAAGAACTGGATGGCAACGAGGGAATCCTGGTAGCCAGCAAGATCGCAGACCGGGTAGGCATTACAAGGTCAGTGATTGTCAATGCATTAAGAAAATTTGAGAGTGCCGGTGTCATTGAGTCCCGTTCCTCTGGTATGAAAGGTACTTATATAAAGGTTCTGAATGATGTGGTATTTGATGAACTGAAAAATATCAAAGCATCAAAATAATAGAAAAGAGAGAATAGAAAAGAGAGTTTTATGCCCTGCCGTATTTGTGGCAGGGTTTTTCTTACTTTTTGTTTTATCCGGTGGATTTGCGAGAGAATGCAATTTTTTAGAAAAAATGTCAAGCATTTTTAGAAAAAACTCTTGCATAATCCCTAGTCCTATGTTATATTCAAAAGGCTGAAAAAACACGTCTGTCGATTCTGAAGGTGGTGCCCATGGCGGTTCCTGAGGAAGCATAAGACACAGGCGGAAGTAAAAAAAACCAAATGGAGGCAAAAAAATGAGCGTTATTTCTATGAAACAGCTGCTGGAAGCAGGTGTACACTTTGGTCACCAGACAAGAAGATGGAACCCTAAGATGGCTCCATACATCTACACTGAGAGAAATGGTATCTACATCATCGACTTACAGAAATCTGTAGGTAAAGTTGACGAGGCTTACAATGCAATCTCTGATATCGCTGCAAACGGCGGTACAATCCTGTTCGTTGGTACTAAGAAACAGGCTCAGGATGCAATCAAGACTGAGGCAGAGCGTTGCAACATGTTCTATGTAAATGAGAGATGGTTAGGCGGTATGCTGACCAACTTCAAGACTATCCAGAGCAGAATCGCAAGACTGAAAGAGATCGAGACCATGTCTGTTGATGGTACATTCGATGTACTGCCAAAGAAAGAAGTTATCCAGATCAAGAAAGAGTGGGAAAAACTGGAGAAGAACTTAGGCGGAATCAAAGAAATGAAGAAGATTCCGGATGCTATCTTCATCGTAGATCCTAAGAAAGAGAGAATCTGCGTACAGGAAGCTCATACTCTTGGTATCCCGTTAATCGGTATCTGCGATACAAACTGTGATCCAGAAGAGTTAGATTATGTAATCCCAGGCAACGATGACGCAATCAGAGCCGTTAAGCTGATCGTAGCTAAGATGGCTGACGCTGTTATCGAGGCTAACCAGGGCGAAGCTGCTGAAGTTGAGGCTGCTGAGGCTGAGGAGAACGTAGAGGCTTAATTTTTTGTAATAACCAACAGGGGTCAAAAGCATTTTTGACCCCATATCTGATTAAATGGAGGGAATACAAATGGCTGTAACAGCAGGAATGGTAAAAGAGTTAAGAGAAATGACCGGCGCTGGTATGATGGATTGCAAGAAAGCACTTGCAGCTACCGACGGCGATATGGATAAGGCAGTAGAGTTCTTAAGAGAAAAGGGACTAGCAGGCGCAGCGAAAAAGGCTGGCCGTATTGCAGCAGAGGGCGTTGTTGTTACCGCTCTGACTGCTGACGAGAAGAAGGCAGTTGTTGTTGAGGTTAACGCTGAGACAGACTTCGTTGCTAAGAACGAGAAATTCCAGACCTACGCAGCAGATGTTGCAGCACAGGCTCTGAAGACTACTGCAGCAGATATGGATGCATTCATGGCTGAGAAGTGGGAGAAAGATCCTACTTTAACCGTGAAAGAGGCTCTGTCTTCCCAGATCTCTATCATCGGTGAGAACATGAATATCCGTCGTTTCGAGCAGGTTGAGGAGGCTGACGGTTTCGTAGCTTCTTACATCCATGGCGGCGGAAAGATCGGCGTTTTAGTAGACGTTGTTACTGACGTTGTAAACGATGCAGTAAAAGAGATGGCTAGAAACGTTGCTATGCAGATCGCAGCATTAAAGCCACAGTACACAAGCCGCAACGAGATCAGTGCTGATTTCATCGAGCATGAGAAAGGCATTCTGATGGCTCAGATCCAGAACGATCCTAAGGAGGCTTCCAAGCCGGCTAAGGTTATCGAGGGCATGATCAATGGCCGTATCAACAAAGAGATGAAAGAGATCTGTCTGTTAGACCAGGTTTATGTAAAAGCTGAGGATGGCAAACAGAGCGTAGCTCAGTACGTAGCACAGGTTGCGAAAGAGAACGGTGCTAATATTACTATTAAGAGATTCGTTCGTTTCGAGACCGGCGAAGGCATGGAGAAGAAGAACGAGGACTTCGCAGCAGAAGTTGCAAAACAGATGGGTAAATAATGCGGATTCGCAGAGTTTGCTGATAAAAATCGTATAGAATGTTATAAGATCATAAAAGGGCTGAAACCTAGCGTTTATGCAGGGTTTTAGCTCTTTTTGTGTTACTTGGAATGGAATGGCAGGGTGGTGTAAAACCATACAGATTTATGTGAATAAATGGGAAAAGTTGTGTAGTACACAGACGCATGATCGACAAATATGTCGAAGAAGAGAAAGCTATTTTTGATTATTGGGATGCATGTATGAAAGAGGGCATGAAGATGTTTACCAAATTCTTATGAACCCTGTGGATCTGTAGAGAATGTCGATTTGCACCACTTGGATGCCGTTTCGTTCCATAAGGATTGTGAGATAAAAGGAATCTTGATTGTTGGTGATTATGTTGTAAATATGTTTGCTTCATGGTATCATAACTGTATAGGTTTTACAGATAAAACTGCTAAGAGATGCAGAATACAGAAAGGATAACAGCGCAATGAAGTACGATTTTACAACTGTTTTAGACCGAAGGGGAAAGGATTCCATCGCCGTAGAGCCATTTGCGTCAGACTGGATGACATGGCCGGCGAAGACAAAAGAAGAGTTTGACCTGATCCCTATGTGGGTGGCGGATATGAATTTCCCGGCGGTGCCTACGATTCCAGAGGCGATCATTGAAAGAACGAACCATACCACCTATGGATATTTCAGCCCAAGAGAAGAGTATTTTGATGCGATCATCAAATGGCAGCGGGTGAGAAACGGTGTAGAGGGTCTGGAACCGAAGCACATTGGTTATGAAAATGGCGTTCTTGGCGGCGTAGTCAGTGCGTTGAACGTGATCTGTTCCAAGGGCGACAGTGTACTTCTTCATTCCCCAACTTATATTGGATTTACGAATAGTCTGACCAACAATGGTTATCATATGGTACTCAGTCCGTTGGTGAAGGATGAGAACCAGGTCTATCGTATGGATTTTGAAGATATGGAGAAGAAGATCGTGGAAAATCATATCCATGCGGCTATCTTCTGCAGTCCTCACAACCCGACAGGCCGTGTATGGGAACAGTGGGAAGTCGAGAAGGCCATGGAGATCTATCAGAAGCATGATGTGTATGTGATTTCCGATGAGATCTGGTCCGATATTCTGTTAAATGGTCATAAGCATGTTCCGACCCAGTCTGTATCAGAAGATGCAAGACAGAGAACGGTGGCATTGTATGCGCCGTCTAAGACGTTTAACCTGGCGGGATTGATCGGAAGTTATCATATTATCTATAATGACTGGCTGCGGGACCGTATTTTAAAAGAATCTTCCTTAAGCCACTACAATTCCATGAACCTGCTATCCATGTATGCGTTGATCGGTGCCTACAAGCCAGAAGGATATGAGTGGGTAGATGAATTGAAAGAGGTTTTGAGCGGCAATATCAATTACGCCTGCGACTACATCGAGAAACATTTCGAGGGCATCCATGTCTCCAAGCCAGAAGGAACTTATATGCTGTTTTTGGATTGCACTGAGTGGTGCCAGAAGCATGGAAAGAGTATCACAGAGCTGCAGGCAGCGGGTATTGAAGTTGGTGTTATCTGGCAAGACGGTGTCGCTTTCCATGGTCCATGCCATATCCGCATGAATCTGGCATTGCCGTTTTCCAGGGTGAAAGAGGCATTTGAACGGTTGGATAAGTATGTATTCAATTAACTGTTCCGTTATTGTGCTTACACAATGATCAGCATCCGGTGCAGATGGTCTGTCCTGATTGTTTCCGGTAAATAAGGGGCGCCATTCCGGTTGTTTTTTTAAAAATCCGGCTGAAGTAAAGCCCGTCAGAGTATCCAACAAGCGCAGCGATCTCCTGAATCTGCAGGTCTGTGACCGTCAGGAGCTCCTGCGCTTTTTCTATGCGCAGATGATTGAGATAGCGCATGGGAGAAGTACTGGTGGCGGACTTGAACAAGTGGGCCAGGTGGTCAGAGCTGATGCCACAAAACACAGCCATGGAAGCGACGGTCCAGGGTTCCATGTAGGTCTGGTTCAGATGGAGAATCAGACGGTTGATGGAAAGGTTGGTGTGTGTCGGATGGAGATAGTGATCCCTGGTACGTTCGATCAGAACCAGAAGCCTGAGAAAATCACTGTTGACCAGTTCGGAAAAATACAGATTTTTTAACTGCAGTTCAGAAATAATCTCGTCAAAGAGATTTTTCAGTGTACTGGATCGTCCGATCATGCCAGTGCAGATATGAAAATGTTTCAACAATGACGGGATCTGGGAACCGGTAAAGTGGATCCAGTAGATTTCGGGGGATTCTTCGGCATAGTAACAGTAGCCCTGGATCTCCCCGGGTTTATAAAGAATCAAAGAACCGGCGTTCATGGCCCGCCATCCATCGGAAAACAGGTAATGCCCGGTACCGTTGTAGACGTATAGAAGCTGATAATCCGCCCGTCCTTCTGGTCGCCTTCGCAGATAATCGCGGGAAAAACGGCACTTGGAGCCACAGCAGTTGACGGTGATGGGAGTCTTAAGATTCTCATAGCCGTTTTCTTTTCGTTCTGGATAGAGATAGCCTCGGTTGTCGATCATGGGATGTCCTCCGTAAAATGCAATAAAGTTACTGGCAAGAAAAGTCCTGTATGCATACAATAGCCCTGTTTGTATACAATAACAGAATTATCCATATAGGAAGCGTAAAAAGATATGGAGATAGCAGGGGATACTGATTTATAATAGGATTATACTCAGGAAAACTTCGGAAATCAATCATGTTCTATAAGAAATGATGATAACAGAAAAAGTCATGTACATGAGCAGGCATTTTCTGAACAGAAAATGTCGTATGATACAGTGGTGATAACAATGCTGCAAACCAAAACGAGGAGGTTAGGGTATGAGTGAACGAAAACAGGTGATTCTTTTTATGACGGACACCACAAGAAAAGATATGCTTGGCTGTTATGGTGATAGCCGGATGATCACGCCGAATCTGGACCGGTTGGCCCAGGAGGGAATTCGTTATGAGAATGCTTATTCCTGCCAGCCAGTCTGCGGTCCGGCCAGAGGCGCCATTTTTACCGGTATGTTCCCTCACAGTAACGGTGTTTCCACAAATAGTATGCCTCTTGGCGAGGGTGTCAAGACCATCGGCCAGCGTCTGACAGATCAGCAGATTCATTGCGGCTACATTGGCAAATGGCATCTGGATGGTGGCGATTATTTCGGCTATGGAAAATGTCCGGAAGGCTGGGATCAGGAGTACTGGTATGATATGCGGTGTTATCTGGAAGAGCTGACTGACGAGGAACGGATGAAATCCAGAAAACGGGCAACTGCCTTTGAACCGGATATGACAGAGGGCTTTACATACGCGCACCGCTGCTGTAACCGGGCTATCCGTTTCCTGGAGCAATATAGTGACCAGGATTTTTTCCTGACCGTTTCCCTGGACGAGCCTCATGGACCATCTCTGTGTCCACCTCCATTTAATCATATGTACGATGGTTTTTCTTTTGATGACAATGAGGGCTTCCATGACGATTTATCCGACAAGCCTCTGATGCAGAGACTTTGGGCCGGAAAAGATCTGAAGGCATCCTCCGAAGAACTGCGAAAACCGACGGAGAAGCTGTCTATGTTTTTGGGCTGCAATTCCTTTGCGGATTATGAGATCGGAAGAGTCTTAAAAGTCATCAATGAGAAAATGCCGGATGCGCTGGTGATCTACACCTCTGATCATGGTGCGATGCTGGGCTCCCACCATTTGAACCAGAAAAATGCCGCCATTTACCGGGAAGTAGCCAATATTCCACTGCTTATCCGTGGCGGCGAGAAGGGTAAAGTGGTTCAGTATCCAGCCTCTCATATCGATCTGGCTCCGACCATTATGGATTATTTTGGTAAGAAGCTTCCGAAAGCCTTTGCAGGGAAGAGCATGCTTCCGCAGATCTACGACACCACCAGAAAGATCAACGATGTGGTATTTACCGAATTTACCCGCTACGAGGTGGATCATGATGGCTTTGGGGGGCTTCAGATGATGCGTGCTGCATCCACTGAGCGCTACAAGCTGGCCCTTCATTTGATGGATACCGATGAATTTTATGACATCCAGGATGATCCATGCGAGGTACGCAACCGCATCACTGACGAAGCCTATGCCCAGATACGCAACGATCTCCACGATCAGATTCTGAAAGAAATGGACGAAACCCGTGACATGTACCGCGGCTACCAGTGGGCAGTCCGTCCATGGCGCAGCGATTATCAGCCAACCTGGGCTAACAGCGGCTGTACAAGACAGAAAGAAGAAGAGGAGATCTACGAGCCAAGACAGCTTGATTATGACACGGGTCTTCCAATGAAAGAAGCTGTCAGAAAAAAACAGCAATATTGATGAAATAATCACAGGAAGAAATTTGAAATCTTTCGGTATTCTCTAGGTGAATACCCTTTCATCTTGTGAAAAAGTCGGCTGAAATAAAGCTGGTTATCATATCCGACAATTTTAGAAATTTCATTGATGGAATAAGTCGTTGTTTCAAGTAACATCTGAGCATTGGTGATTCGGATTCCTACGATGAATTGCATTGGTGTGGAACCGGTGTATTTTTTAAAATTTCGGATAAACCAACTGACGCTCATGCCTCGTGAGGCAGCATAATCGTCAATATTGATATTTTGATTGTAGTTTTCACTGAAAAAGATAACAGCGTTATCCATCTCCTGATCGAGATATTCATTTTTCAATATGTGTTCGCTGGTCAGTTCCCGGTGGAAACTAATCAGAAGATGACGCAGCAAAAGGACAAGCATTTCCTCGTAGTTATCCGGACAACGCTGGAGCTCGATAATCATACGTTTGAAAATTTGTTCATATTCCTTAGATGAACCAACTTGAAAGATACGTTCTTTATCTGAAAATCCATATTGGCGTAAGATATTTTTCACATCGCTTCCTGTGAAGTGAATCCAGTATACTTCTGTCTTATCTTTTCCATAATATTCATATTTCTGAAGTTCCTTCGGTCTGTACAGTACAAAGTTACCGGCAGCAACAATCGTTTCGTTATCTACATGATCAAAATGAAAATGCCCACAACCAGCAGTGATATATATAATCTGATAATCCAGACGTCCTCTTGGACGGTAGGTGGGAAGCTTGGGAAGGCTGGAAAGACGATAAGTACCACAGCTTCCTACAATCAGTGGACGACTTTTGTCTTTAAAATCCATATGTGAATGGTTCAAATAACCGGTGTTCATATACATAGGACGGCACCTCTTTTCATACTTTTTATTATTGTATCATTTCGTGCATATTCTGTCCAATCTAATTCATAGACATATTTTGCGGATTAGGATAATCTATATTTAGAAAAACAAAGAAACATAAGCATAAAAGGAAAGGACAAGATTTTCTGTAGGAGAACAAAGAGCAAAAAAGTATATGTATTGGAGGAGAGCGATTTATGATTGTACCGCGTTATTATGAGAATTTAAGTATATTGCATGAAAACACAATGCCAGCCAGAGCCTATTATATTCCGGCATCCCAAAGAATGGATAACCTGGTGGAACACAGAGAAGAATCAGATCGTATGCAGTTATTGAATGGAACTTGGAAATTCCAGTATTTTAACAGCATTTATGACATTCAGGATTCTTTCTTTGAGAAGGATTATGATACGGAACACTTTGATGAGATTCAGGTTCCGAGTGTATGGCAGATGGCAGGATATGATGTGCATCAGTATACAAACATCCGGTATCCGTTTCCGTTTGATCCACCATACGTGCCGCAGGATATTCCGTGTGGAGTTTATGTACATACTTTTGATTACAGCAGAGATGAGAAAGCTCCAAGAGCCTTTTTGAACTTTGAAGGAGTAGACAGTTGCTTTTATGTGTGGATCAATGGTTCTTATGTAGGATACAGTCAGGTATCACATATGACCAGTGAGTTTGATATTACCGATGTACTTCAGGATGGAACGAATACCGTGGCAGTTTTGGTAATGAAGTGGTGTGATGGTTCTTATCTGGAAGACCAGGACAAATTCCGCATGAGTGGTATTTTCCGGGATGTGTACATTTTAAAACGTCCGGAACAGGCAATCAGCGATTATCATATAAAAACAAAAATTGAGGATATGATTGCAAAAGTAGAACTTGACATGAAGTTTTACTTCCCAGTAAATGTAAAGATTTCGATAGAAGACAGAAACGGAGCAGTTGTAGCAGTAGGAAGTATTGCCGAAGAAGGAGCTGCTGTTTTAGAAATTGCAAGTCCGGAACTTTGGAATACAGAAAATCCATATCTGTATCAATTGATTCTTGAGACAGAAAATGAAGTAATCGTAGATCATATTGCACTCAGAAAGATAGAGATTAAAGATCAGATTATTTACTTAAATGGACAGAAGATGAAATTCCGTGGAGTCAATCGTCATGATTCTGATCCGGTTACTGGGTTTACGATCAGCCGGGAACAGATTATAACGGATCTTACGTTAATGAAACAGCATAATTTTAATGCGATCCGTTCCAGCCACTATCCGAATGTACCATTTTTCTATGAAATGTGTGACAAGTATGGATTTATGGTGATAGATGAAGCAGATATTGAGGCTCATGGACCATTTATGCTCTACAGAAAAGAAGACACCGATTATAACCGGTTCAAGCGGTGGAATGAAAAGATTGCTGACAACCCGGTATGGGAAGAGGCAATCGTTGATCGTGTGAAACTCATGGTGGAACGTGATAAAAACCGTTTTTGTATTGTCATGTGGTCAATGGGAAATGAGAGCGCATATGGTTGTAACTTTGAAAAAGCATTGGAATGGACAAAAAAATTTGATCCAGACCGTATCACCCAATATGAGAGTGCAAGATATCGTAATTACGATAAAACATATGATTACAGCAATCTGGATGTGTACAGCCGTATGTATCCAGCTCTTTCTGAGATTCAGGAATATCTGGACAAGGATGGAAGCAAACCATTCCTTTTGGTAGAGTACTGTCACAGTATGGGAAATGGTCCTGGAGATTTTGAAGATTATTTCCAGATGATCCAGAATAACGATAAAATGTGCGGCGGCTTTGTTTGGGAATGGTGTGACCATGCGATTGCTCATGGGACTGCTGAGAATGGAAAGGCAATCTACGCTTACGGAGGTGATCATGGCGAAGAAATCCATGATGGTAATTTCTGCATGGATGGATTAGTATATCCGGACAGAACGGTGCACACAGGGCTTTTGGAATACAAGAATGTTTATCGTCCGGCAAGAGTTATTTCCTATAACAAAGAAAGCGGAGAACTGGTACTTCATAACTACATGGATTTTGATGACTTGAAAGATTATGTGAAGATCAGTTATGAACTGACACAGGACGGGCTTGTAATCAGCAAAGGTAAACTTTCTGAAGTTTCAGTGGCTCCGCACAGCAAAGGAAAAACATACTTAAGGATCAATGTACCAGAGAATGGGAAATGTTATTTAAAATTTATTTACCATCTGAAAAAAGAATTGCCACTGCTGGATGAAAACTATATTCTTGGATTTGATGAAATTGAGGTAAGCCAAGACAATGCAAAATGTAGACTAGCAGAGAAATGGCTACAAAAAACAACAAAGGGCTCTGAACTACAGGTAAATGAAAATGATACACAGATTCATATCAAGGGGCGAGAATTTGCTTATACCATAGACAAACGTACTGCACTCTTTACAGAGATGAAATTCGCAGGACGGGAATACCTGAACCAGCCGATGGAATTAAATATTTGGAGAGCTCCAACAGATAACGATATGTACATCAAGTCCGAATGGAAGAAGGCCCATTATGATAAGGCTTATACAAGGGCCTATACGACAGAGGTCATGCAGGGAAGACATGGGGTAAAGATTATAAGCCATGCTTCTGTTGTGGCAGAAACAGTACAGAAGATTCTTGACGTGATGATTGCATGGAAAATCGATGACACTGGACGGATTGATGCAGATATTGCAGTAACAAAAGATGATGAGTTCCCGGATCTTCCGAGATTTGGTGTGAGAATGTTTCTGGACAAGAAACTTACAGATGCCAGATACTTTGGAATGGGACCACAGGAAAGCTATCGAGATAAGCATCAGGCTACGAGTCATGGCCTGTACCGGGCAAATGTAGGTGATCTGCATGAGGATTATATCCGCCCACAGGAAAATGGCAGTCATTATGATTGTGAATATGTAGAACTTAACAACAGCCGATATGGCATTGTGGTATCTGCGGAAAACGCTTTCTCATTCAATGCTTCTTATTATACACAGGAGGAACTTGAGAAGAAAACGCATAATTATGAATTGACAGAATCAGATAGTGTAGTATTTTGTGTTGATTATGCATTAAATGGAATTGGCTCTAATAGTTGTGGCCCGGTTGTATTGGATCAGTACCGATTTGATGATGTATTGTTCCGGTTCCAGTTTAATCTGGTACCGTATGTAAAGGGGTAATAACATTTCAGGTGACCTGTAAACAAGGAAGGAGAGCATGGTTGTCTTATGGGAGAAAAAAAGTATTTAAAATGGTATAACAAAATTGGATATGGTTCGGGTGATATTGCAGGTAATGTAGTCTATGCGTTCCTGACATCCTTCATGATGCCATATTTGACAGACTCAGTAGGACTTGCTGCAGGTGTCGTAGGTACCCTGATTGCCGTATCAAAACTATTTGATGGTTTCACGGATATATTTTTTGGATCAATGATTGACAAAACACACAGTAAAATGGGAAAAGCAAAGCCTTGGATGTTGTATGGATATATTGGCTGCGCCATTACATTAGTCTGCTGTTTTGCGGTACCAGTTAGCTTGGGGACGACTGCTAAATATGCATGGTTCTTTATCTCTTATACACTGTTAAATGGTGTGTTTTATACAGCAAACAATATTGCGTACTCAGCACTTACGTCACTGATTACAAAGAACAGCAAAGAGCGTGTGCAGATGGGATCTTACCGTTTTATTTTTGCATTTTCAACAAGTCTTCTGATTCAGGCGATTACAGTTGGATTTGTAGATAAATGCGGTGGAGATGCTGCGGCATGGAGAACGGTTGCTATTATCTATGCAATCATTGGTCTTGTCGTAAATACGATTTCAGCACTTTCTGTTAAGGAACTTCCGGAGGAAGAGCTTAACGAGGGAGAAGTAAAAGATGATAATGAAAAGTACGGAATGGTACAGGCATTCAAGCTTCTTGTCAAAAACAGATATTACATGATGATTTGTGGAACATATATTTTACAGCAGTTATATGGTGCCATGATTGGAGCTGGCATTTATTACATGACATGGGTACTGAAAAATAAGAATTTGTTTGGACAATTTGCATGGGCAGTAAATATTCCACTGATTATTGCCCTGATTTTTACACCGACATTAGTTGGTAAGTGGAAAGGCATGTATAAACTGAACTTAAGAGGTTATGTCTTAGCAGTCATCGGTAGAGCACTTGTTGTTGTTGCCGGATATATGGGTAGTGTTCCGCTGATGATGGCGTTTACAGCTCTTGCAGCCTTAGGTCAGGGACCATGGCAGGGAGATATGAATGCTGTTATTGCATCCTGCTCTGAATACACTTATCTTACACAGGGAAAGAGAATTGATGGAACGATGTACTCTTGTACTTCTCTTGGTGTAAAAATCGGTGGAGGTATTGGAACCGCTGTTGTTGGATGGATGCTTGAGCTTAGTGGATATGTCGGAAAAAATGCAACTCAGCCACAGTCTGCACTTGATATGATGCAGTTCATGTATCTTTGGCTTCCGTTAATCTTTGATGTATTGATTATGTTTGCACTTTCAAGAATGAATGTTGAAGATGCAAATAAAAAACTGAAAGCAGAAAAAGGAATTGCTGCAGATGAAATAACAGATGCATCAGACATGAATTAGCATTTGACAGGGAAAAAGCGTTGTCTGATCAGCATTCGATGAGGCAATGCTTTTTCTCTTCAAATTTTCTCTTCAAATCGAAAGAAGATATAGACAAATATTGCAAAAGGGAGTATTATATGCATCTGAAATATGTTGACACAAAAGAGGAGATCATAGCGGTAAATAAAAAGTCAAAACATATTGAACCACATCTTCATAATGCGCTGGAGATTGTTTGTGTAACAAGTGGAGCATTAGAACTCGGTGTCGGACAGGAACTTTACCATATGGGAAAAGGGGATATCGGCTTTGTGTTTCCGGACATTATTCATCACTATCAGGTATTGACATCTGGTGTAAATAGAGCGACTTATTTGATGGTATCACCAGTTACGATTGGTAAATTTGCAGATATTATGCATACGATGGCTCCTGAATATCCAATCATCAAAGCAGAAAAAGTTGAACCAGAGGTATATAGAGTTATAAATGCAATTTTAGAGACAGAACAGCCGGATGTAACTGTTGCACAGGCATATCTTCAGATTGTGTTAGCACGCTGCATAGGAAAACTGAATTTGGTAGAAAAGAGTAATGTGGGGAGCAAGGATCCGATTTATCAGACGGTTTCCTATATATCAGCAAATTTCAAAAAGAAGTTTTCACTGGAAGAGATGGCAAAAGACATGGGGATAAGCAAATATGTCTTATCCAGGCTTTTTTCCCAAATATTCCATAGAAATTTCAATCAATATCTTAATGATGCAAGGCTGAACTACGTATGTTATCGTTTGGAAAATACGAGGGATCCTATTACAAATATTTGTCTCGATAGTGGATTTACAAGTCAGAGAACATTTAACCGGGTATTTAAGGAAAAATATAAAATATCGCCGAGTGATTATCGGAGTGCATGTGTGAAAGATATGCTGTCATAAAGGCTCTGTTAATAGAAAAATTTACATCGATTTTACATAGGCATGTATTTGATTTCATGTATGGCTGATACGATACCTCTGATATCGGATTGTTTTGCACTGCGTGCTCCAACAATCTTAAAAATAGCAGTAGGAATAGAGTTTTCAGAAATAAAAAAATAAATTGTATTCGAAAGAAACAAGAAAGGCAGGGGATGTATGAATATGGGAAATTCCATGATTGATTTTAATGAAAAAAAAGGTTTCATCTGCGATATGGATGGTGTGATTTATCATGGTAATCAGATATTGCCAGGTGTTCCGGAATTCATTCAGTGGCTGCACGATGAGAAGAAAGAATATCTGTTTTTGACAAATAATAGCGGATATACACCACGGGAATTAAACCAAAAACTGGCAAGGATGGGGCTTGATGTGCCAGAAGAACATTTTTACACCAGCGCATTGGCAACAGCTGCTTTTTTAAAGAAACAGGCGGCAGGTTGTTCGGCATTTGTGATAGGAGAAGCCGGCCTCTTAAATGCGCTGTATGATGCAGGCATCACAATGAACGATGTAAATCCGGATTATGTTGTTGTGGGAGAAGGACGATCCTATTCATTTGATACATTAACAAAGGCAACAAATTTGGTTCTGAAAGGAGCTAAGCTGATCGGAGCGAACTCGGATGTTTCCGGACCGATCGAGAATGGAATTGCTCCTGCTTGTCGTGCATTGGTTGCACCGATAGAAATGGCAACAGGTACACAGGCGTATTTCTGCGGAAAGCCGAATCCACTGATGATGAGAACAGGATTAAATATGCTTGGGTGTCATTCCGCAGAGGCTGTGATGGTTGGTGACCGCATGGATACAGATGTGATTTCAGGAATGGAAAGCGGTATGTCTACGGTATTGGTTCTCTCTGGATGTTCAACGAGGGATACACTCAAAACTTATGCGTATCTTCCAACAATGGTATTGAATGGCGTTGGAGATATTGCCAGTATCGCGAAGTCAAAAAAGGAATAGTATTTGATGGCTGCTGATCAGGCAGCCTATTTTTTCCCTTTTCGATACTCCGACGGCGATATCCCCTCCGTCTTCTTAAATGAACGGATAAAGAAACTGGCCGAGCTATATCCTACCGCCAGCGCTACTTCACTAATGGTCATCTGTTTTTCCAGCAATAACCGTTTTGCTTCTCGGATTCTCAGGCTTGTCAGATAATGCACGAAATTATGACCGGCCTTCTTTTTAAAAATCGTAGAAAAATACCCAGGTGACAGGCTGAAACGCTCTGCCACGGAAGACAGACTCAAATCTTCCTGATAATGCTGTTCTAGATATTTAAGAATTTCATCATAACGGAAATCCCTGGAGGTATTCCGCATCATGGTAGAAGCCAGCCGTGAAAACTGTCCGGAAAGCTCTGCACATTGATCAATGCCGTAAGCATGTTCCAAAAATGAAAGCAGATGAGCCGCATTCGCTGGAGATTCTGTGCCAAGCCGTGGCAGTTCCTTTACCAGAGCTTCTGCTGCCAGGGAAAATCCTGCATAATCTCCATTGCTGTAGGCATTCAGCCCATTCTGGCACTGGACACAGATTTCTTTGGAAAAGACAGAAAGTTCTGGTGCTGTGATCGTATTTTTATAAAACCGGCTGCTGCCAAAGAGAAAACGACAGGAGGCCAGAGACGTCATACGGGCATATTCGGATGACCATAAGCTGCTGTTGGAGAATGCTTTCCCCTCAATGATGGTGTGGGTGTTTCCATACCGTTTGATGAATCCGGGCAGAAATTCCGCATAACCATTGGGATATTCCGGTGTTTCAAATAAAAACAGGAACAACCGGTCAGTCCGGCGGTAGGGGATAACGATCATATGATCGTCTGCCTCTTCAGAAAAGAGGGTGCCAGAAAGCACAGTTTCCGGCTGATCAGAAGTGATCAGAAGCGGGTGACAGAGAATGGGAAATGTTATGCTGGACAGATCCGGGCCGCCATCGGAGAACAAAGAAGCGATACACAGCTTCAGCTCCCGTATCAGCCTTGCTTTTTTCTGCTCTACATGGGAGATCACTTCTTCTAAGATTTCTTCTAATTCTGTGCGGCGGATTGGCTTTAAAAGATAGTCTTTTACCTGGAGCCGCACCGCCTCTCTGGCATAAGAAAAATCATCAAATCCCGTCAAAATATAGAAGAGCGTGTCCGGGGAAATGTCCTGGGCTTCGCGGATCGCATCTAATCCGTTCCTATATGGCATCTGGATGTCCACCAGAGCCAGATCAAAATAATGGTTCTTTAACGCTTCTATCAGAGACATTCCGTTAGATACTTCTGTGATATCTTCCGGCTGGATACCGAGCTCCAGCCAGAACAGCCGGATAGACTGGCGTACTAAAGATTCATCATCTGCAATTAATATTTTCATGAATTTACAGCCTCCGTTACTTTTTTTAGTTTAATCGTGGTGCAGGTGCCATTTCCAATGGAACTTTGGATCTCCATGGTACTTTCTGGTGAGTAGGAGGAAAGCCGCTCTTTTACATTGCGGATACCGATGCCGCCTTCCTCCAGCTGACCGATATCAAAACCAGTGCCATTATCAGAAATGGTGATCAGTAAAGCTTCCTCATCCAGCTCACTGATCTTGATTTCAATGAGACAAGGATGGGTGCAGGGCTCGATACCGTGGCGGATGGAATTTTCCACAATTGGCTGCAGCAGCAGTTTGGGAATGTTCCAGTCGTTCTGATAAATGGCAATGTCAAAGGTACAATTCAAACGGTCATTAAAACGCAGCTTCTGCAGGGCACAATAATCCTTCACAAATTGGATTTCCTGGGCCAGTGGAATGATGGATGGCGCTTTTAAGATGTAGCGCAGCATTCCGGACAATCCATAGAGAGAGTCCTCCAGGGTCCGTTGATCACCGATCTGGTTTAGGGCGATCATGTTGTTTAAGGTATTAAAAAGAAAATGCGGCTGGATCTGGGACTGCAGGGCCTTAAATTCACTTTCTTTCTGCTTGATGGTTAAGATATATTCCTGCCGGATGGTCTGTTCCAGTTTCTCTACGGTATAATTCAACTGATCACCCAGATCATCTAACTCTGTGTTGGAGATATAGCTGTACCGTCTGCCAAAATCCTGTTTCTGGATCCCGTCAAATACATACCGCATGGCATCGATCGCATGTACCATTTTCCTGGAAGTAGTAGCGTGGGACAGGGTGGCTGCAGCGATTCCCAGGAGATAGAGGAAGAGGGTGGTCATGTAAATGGTCTGTATCCGCTGATCCAGCTCCCGTCCGGAAAGAGCGATACAGATATTCCATGGGTATCCATCCACCGGGTAGGAGTGGATCTGATAGGAAGCTCCATTCATGGAAATGGTTTCGCCATCGGAAGCTGTGGACAAAAGCATCTGCTGATCCGTGTCTAAAGGGGTGTTGGAATACACGATCAGTCCATTTTCATCCCGGATCAGGATGGTAGAATCCACATGGAGGGCAAAATCCAGAAAAATACGCTGGAACATGGAGGTATTCACATCGATCTTCATGACACATAGGGGAAATCTTGGATATAGAGACAGGATTGCTCTTGCCACAGAAACCACCTTGGCATTTGAGGGATGGATATAATCAGGACTGTGGGGACCAATGGTGACCGCCTTTCCGTCTGCCGCTATGGCTTTCTGGTACCAGCTTTCAGCAGAATAGTGAAACGGAGAAACGATGGATTTGTGGTCTGGCGCAGAGACGGTGTAATAAATACAGTCCTGGTCGGTTACGATGTAGATACCGTCCACATCCTGACGGTTTAAGCGCAGGTAAGTCATGTTTTCATCCAGCTGTCTCTGGGCGTCCAATTCGTCAAAGCCATTGGGATTCTGGTTTCCCATGGATCTTGCTTTTAAATAGTAGTATCCCTTTTGTGTATAGTAGGGCTGAAGGGTTAATTGATTTAATTCATTCATATAAGTACGGATGTTGCTGACCATGGAGTGGGCGGTAGAGTCCAAAAGGGTCTGGATGTCCCGGTGGTACATGAACGAATAGATGGCAGCGATAAAGGATGCCACCAGAATAAATGGAAAAAAGGTACTGATCAAGAAACTCTTTTGAAGCTGAAATGAAAATGAACGGTGTGTATGCATGAAAGTTTCTCCTTTGAATGAACGGACTTTGTTAAAAATGCCACATTTATTATACTGTTTTTACGAAAAATTTACAATATTACATAAAAAAGTGAATGATAGTTCAATGAAATCGTAAAAAATTAACACCAAGAAGGATAAAAATAGTCATATAATGAAACCATCAAATCAATGCTTCGTATAAAAAAAATAGGAGGAATCAGTTTATGAGAAAGTATATGAAAAGCTGGCTGGCACTCGGTACGGCGGCAATGGTAGCAGCAGGGCTTACAGGATGTTCCGGATCAAAGGAAGCACCTGCGACCGAGGCCCCAAAGACAGAAACAACAGCCGAGGCTGCAGCAGACAAGACGGAAGCAGCGGCAGGGACAACCGCAACCGAGGAGAAGAAGGAGCTGGAAGGCGAGCTTGAGATCGTGACGAATGCCAATGAGCAGACTTATAATGCGGTAAATGAGATTCTGGAGCAGTTTATGAAGGAGAATCCGGGTGTTAAGATCAGTTACACCACACAGGGCTCTGATTATGAGCAGCTGATGAAGGCACGTATGGCTTCCAATGATCTGCCGGATATCTTCGTAACCCATGGATGGAGCGTGGTCCGTTACAGTGAGTATCTTCGCCCGCTGAATGATCAGCCATGGTTCTCTCAGATCGAGCCATCCTTCATGGAGAACATTGAGGATGAAAATGGACAGGTTTATGTATTGCCGATCAACATGGATCAGGGAGGTCTGATTTACAATAAGAAACTGTTGACCGAGCTTGGCGTTGATATTCCAAAGACCTGGGATCAATTAAAAGATATCTGTGAAAAAGGAAAAGAGAAAGGCTACACCGGCGTATTTATCGCAGGTAAAGACAGCAGACAGCCGGCATCCTTGCTGGATATTGCAGCTCAGACTTATCTGGAAGCAAGAAATGATCAGGATTACTGCTCCCAGCTTCTGGATGGTTCCTTTGACTGGAATAACTGGGCACCACTTTCCCAGCTGTTGGTTGATTTAAAAGAATCCGGTTATCTGAATGAAGACTGTGTGACCTGTGATACCGTTGATATCGCACCACGTATGTCTGAGAATAATGTTCTGTTCCTGATCACTTCAAACATGGATCTGATTCGTCAGGCATCCGAGTTAAATCCAGATGCCCAGTATGGCATGGCTCCGATCCCGGCACTGGATGAGACTCAGGAAAATGTGTTTGCAGGCGGTGAGCGTGAGGCTTATGGTGTCTGGAAAGATACCAAGAATGAAGAGCTTTGCCTGGAGGTATTAAAATATCTTGCAAAGCCGGAGAACGTGAAGAAGGTCTGCGAGTTCAGCGGTAAGCGTTCTGCAATCCAGGGTGTTGATGCAGATCTGGGTTCTGTTGCAGAAGATTATAAGAAATATGCGGACGTAAAGATCAGCCCAACCTTTGACCGAGTATATCTGCCAAGTGGTATGTGGAGCACCATGCGGACCATCGGCTCTGCACTGATGGGCGGTGAGATGACCGTAGAAGAGAGCGTAAAGACGATGGAAACCGATTACAATACGCTTCGTGAGCAGAACTAACCAGGAAACAAAATGGGCAGGTCCCGCATCCGGGAAACCGGGACGGGACCTGCGCTTTGCTTTACGCGAGGCACAATTATGATCAAATCATGTAAAGGAGCGTGAATATTCATGAAGCAGAAACGCAAGGGATCCATTCCGATAGATATTCTTTATCTGCCGGCACTGGTATTGCTGACAGTGTTTGTCATATATCCCCTGATTTCCGGTGTCCAGATCTCATTTACAAACTGGAACGGATATTCTTCAAAATACAAATATGTTGGTCTGGCAAACTATGTCAAAATGTTCCATGATAAGATGTTTTATACTGCGTTAAAGAATACATTTATCTATGGTGTCGGAAGTACGACGATCCAGACGATCGTTGGAGTGGCATATGCGCTGCTGCTTCAGAAGAGATTCCATGGACAGACACTGACCCGCGTGATCGTGTATCTTCCAGCCATGATCGCTTCCCTGATCATGGGCTATATTTCTTACTTTCTGGTACAGTATAATCATGGTGCCATCAATGATATCATGATCCTGTTTGGAAAAGAAGCCGTGGACTGGATGGCAGATGGCAAGAGGGCTGTATGGATCATCGTAGTCATCAATGCACTGCAGTTCGTCGGAAAGACCATGATCATTATGATCGCCGGCTTGCAGGGAATCCCGGAGTCTTACGAGGAGGCAGCAGAGATCGACGGGGCAGGTTATCTGGAAAAGCTTCGTTATATTACGCTGCCATTGCTGCTTCCGGCAATTACCACCAGCGTGGTATTAAACCTGATCGGCGGATTGAAGCTGTTTGGAATCATCCTGTCTACGACTTCCGGTGGACCTGGATATTCCTCCCATTCACTCTCAACCCTGATCAATTACCTGTACTTCCAGAACCAGAACGCAGGTTATTCCGCAGCAGTTGGGCTTTGTCTGTTTGTGATTATCATGATCCTTGGTACGGTTGTCCGCCGTTTCCTGGAGAAGAAAGTGGAGGGGCTTAGCTTATGACGAAGAAGAAAAGAACATGGATATTTACTTTGCTGGCGCTTCTGATCGCAGCGCTCCATATTTCTCCATTTTACATCATGATCAACATGTCCTTAAAGACATTGTCGGATCGTTCCTCCCGATGGATGCCTGCACTGCATCCGCATTTTGAAAATTATGTGACAGCCATGGAGCATGGAAATCTGATGTCTGCCATGTGGAATACATTTCAGATTACAGCGCTTTCCGTGATCATTATCGTGGTAGCAGGAGCCATGGCAGCGTATCCGCTGGCAAGAAAAGCATCCAGAAAGAATCAGATCATTTTGACCTTTATTGTGGGTGTTATGATGGTGCCGCAGCTTAGTATTCTGGTACCTTTGTATAAGGAAATGGTTACTTTGAAAGGAATCAACAAGCTGTGGGGTATCGTGATCGTATCCGCAACCTTCCATCTGCCAATGGCGATCTATATGTACAGCAACTTCATCCGCAGCATTCCGAAGGAACTGGATGAGGCAGCCATGATCGATGGCTGCAGCCGTATGCAGGCATTCTTCCAGGTGATCCTGCCATGCCTGAAATCTACCACGGTCAGCGTTATCATCTTAAATGGCGTTGGTATCTGGAATGACTATCAGTTTCAGCTTTATTTCCTGCAGAAACCGGCTATGCGGACCATTACATTGGCCATCAGCACCTTCTTTACGGATTCCAAGCAGGATCTGGGAGCAGCAGCTGCAGCGGCATTTATCGTGGTACTGCCTCCGGTACTGATCTACATCTTCTTACAGAAATATTTCGTGAAGGGAGCAATGGACAGTGCGGTAAAATAAAATTTTTGAAATTTACCAAACTGTTTAAAAATAGGTGAAAATTATGACAATGAATACATATCAGGAAACCATGAGAAAATTATATGATCCGGAGAATCATGAGGTATTGATTGCTTCCCACCGTGGTAAATTCTCATCCAGTGTCATGGAGAATACGTCTCTTGCCTTTCTGACTGCCATCGGAGAAGGTGCGGATATGGTGGAAATGGATCTGGAAGAGACAAAGGACGGAAGGATTGTAGGTCATCATGATGACCATATGAAGAGATTGTTCCACAATGACGGCAGGATCAGCGATTATACGTTAGAAGAACTGAAAGCCATGCCGGTTTATAACTATGTGGGTGAGATTTGTGTGGAAGGGATCGAGACCTTCGAGGAGATTCTGGACAGCTTAAAAGATAAGACGATTCTGGTGCTGGATAAGTGTTGGGATTGCTGGGATAAGGTCTATGCACTTCTGAAAGAGAAGGACATGGTAGACCAGACGATCTTCAAGTTCTACTTAAAGGATGAGGAGCCGATGGTTTGGGCCAAAGCCCATAAAGACTGTATCTTTATTCCAATGTGCGGAGACCCGGAGATGTTTCCGAAGCTGTTAGAGCTGCGGGAACACGCAGGATTACCAGCAGTAGAAATCCTGCCTCATGCAGAGGACGAACCGATCTTTTCCGATGAGACATTCCGGTGGCTGGAAGAACATCACATCAAGGTATGGTGCAATTCCTTAAGCCTTGCAAGACGTCTGGTATACGGCGCAGGATACGATGATCTGAAGTCACTGCGTTATGGCGGAGACAAAGGCTGGGGCGTTCTGATTGACAAGGGCGTACAGATCCTGCAGACAGACTGGCCACATGAGGTGGCCTGCTATCTGAAAGAGAAAAAAATGAGATAGTTTTTGTCATAGTGTATTTAGAAATGTCTCCACATAATACAGTGCCGCGCCTGCTGCCTGTGTATACTGTCCATATGTTCCAACCAGGAGCTGTTCTTTTCTGAGTGGAAATGGAGTGGCAGCATTGATCTGTTTCAGCAGATATTGCGTATCCGCTTCCGTAAGGAAAGATGCCAGATAGCCGCTGAGGATCATCGGGGCGTCGATGATCAGATTCAGGTTTTTCATGGCAAATGCCAGGTGGTTTAAGTAGTCTTCCCAGATTTGTGAGATCTGGGAAGACTTTTTTGCGTCTGTATCTGTGTCAGCTGTATGTCTGCTGATTTCACGCAGAGAGTGGAAAAAGTCCGGGATTGGCATGCCGGAAGCCTGCTCTAAGGCATCGGCGGAGCAGTAGGTTTCCAGACAGCCACGGTTCCCACAGTAGCACAGAGGTCCGTCCGGGTTGACGCACATATGCTCCAGAGCGCCGCTGTGCATGGTACTGCCCTGGTGGATGTGCCGGTCTGTGATGATAGCGCCTCCCAGGTTGCGGTTTAACAGGATCACGATGGCGCTGTCCAGTTCCGGGTGATTCCACAGCTCTAAGTGGGCGGCGGATTTGGAATCGTGTTCCAGGTGGCAGGCAAATGGCAGACGGCTGGAGAAATGATCCACATTCATCCCAGTATTATGAAGAATTTTCCCATAAGTTACCGTGGTGTGATCGGAAGAAGTGATTCCCTGGGTGGCGATGGAAATGCCCAGGATTTTCTGCGGATCGTAATGATGGCTGGTGATAAACGCCTGTATCTTCTCAGTCATCTGTTTATAATAAGCGTCCGTGTCTGCGTAAGAAAGAGAAATCGTTTCCATGTCTAAAATATGACCGTACAGATCGATGGCGGTCATATGGAACATTTCTTTTAGAATTCCAATCCCAATGGAGATCCGGAAATCCGGGACGATCTGGATGGTCTGGGCTTTCCGGCCTCCGGTGGAGTCAAAATATCCATTTCTCTGGATATACCCCTCCTGCTCCAGCAAGGTCAAGTTCTGGCTGACAGTAGATAAGCCCATCTGCAATTCCTGGACGATCTGCAGTTTGGAGGTGGTATGCTGCTGGTAAATGTAGTGGTAGACTTTGGATTTATTGATTTTTTTTAATTGAATGGTGGTCAGTCCTGTTTCACTCATAAAGGTCTCCTTATGATTTATACATAAAGTTAAGTTCTAATAGTATTGTAGTACAAAAGAAGGGAAAAAACAATCAGACGAGGATGGATGAGGGAAAAAATGTATAAAAACAGGAGTAAAAACTGTGCGATTTTGTCAATGGATTTTTTTGAGAGAACGATATATACTAAACTTATGATTAAGATATAAGTGTAAGTTCAAATTATAAGAAACCATAAGGTCAATATCAGGAATCGTTGTGGATAAGAAACAAATTTGAAATTTATAACGGTTTCAGAAAAAACAGGAGGACAGACATATGAAATTGACAAGAGCAGGCATCAAAGACCGTGCAGCCTGGGAGAAAGCAGGGATCACGCTTCCAGGATATGATGTAGAGGCAGTGTCGGAGAAAGCAAAGAAAGAACCAGTATGGGTTCATTTTGGCATCGGAAACATTTTCCGTGTATTTATTGGCGGAATTGCGGACGGACTTCTGGAAGAGGGCGTCATGGACCGGGGAATCACCTGTGTGGAGACATTTGACTATGATGTGGTGGATAAAATCTATCAGCCGTATGACAATCTGGGATTAAATGTCATCCTTCACGGGAATGGAACCAGGGAGTACAAGGTGATCGGTTCCCTGGCAGAGGCGGTGAAGGCCCAGGCTTCTGATCCGGAACAGTGGAAACGTCTGAAAGAGATTTTTGCCAGTTCTTCTTTGCAGCTGGTGTCCTTTACCATTACAGAGAAAGGCTACGCCCTGCACCGGACAGATGGAACATGGCTTCCTTATGTGGCAGCTGATATCCAGAACGGACCAGAGAAAGCCACTGGAGCCATGGCGGTGCTGGTTGCCATGCTTTATGTCCGTTACCAGGTGGGAAAATATCCGTTAGCCCTGGTTTCCATGGATAACTGTTCCCAGAATGGTGCGAAACTTCGGGAATCTGTACTTACTATGGCGGAAGAGTGGAAAAAAGCCGGATATGTGGATGAAGGCTTCGTTTCTTATGTCAGTGATGAGGATACTGTGGCATTTCCATGGACCATGATTGACAAGATCACCCCCCGGCCAAGTGAGAGGATCGCCGATGACCTGGAAAAAGCAGGTGTGGAATACATGCAGCCGGTGATCACTGGCAAACAGACCTACATTGCGCCATTTGTCAATGCGGAGAAGCCACAGTATCTGGTGATCGAGGATCATTTCCCAAATGGGCGTCCGGCATTGGAGAAAGGCTTTGGCGTATACATGACAGACCGGAATACGGTCAATCTGTCAGAACGGATGAAAGTGACGGTATGCTTGAATCCGGTACATTCCGCTACAGGTCCGCTGGGTGTGGTGCTGGGCTATGATTTATTTGCCCATATGTTAAATACCAACGAGGACATGATGAAAATGGCCCGCATGGTGGCATACGACGAGGGGCTTCCTGTGGTGCCAAATCCAGGGATTCTTTCCCCACAGGCGTTTGTGGACGAGTTATTTAACGACCGTTTCCCGAATGAATACCTGGGAGATACCAACCTGCGCCTGGCTGTGGATGTGTCCCAGATGGTTGGCATCCGGTTTGGCGAGACCGTGAAAGCTTATGTGGAGAAATACGGTGACGCTTCACGGCTGACAGCCATTCCACTGGGAATTGCCGGATGGCTCCGGTATCTGTTAGCGGTAGATGACGCAGGAAATCACTATGAACTGGCTCCAGATCCGATGAAGGAAGAATTGACGGAACAGTTAAAGGATATTGTTGTTGGTCACCCGGAGACCTTCAAAGACCAGCTGAAGTCGATTCTGTCCAATGAGCGTCTGTTCTTTACCGATCTTTATAAAGACGGTGTAGGCGAGAAGATCGAGACCATGTTCCGGGAAATGATCGCCGGGCCGGGTGCGGTGAAAGCAACCATTCATAAATATGTGAGATAAGTAGACGCTTTTCATGGAATGGTGTATACTGAGTGAAAATAGAAATTCGGAACAGGAGGACATACCTATGGCATTTCATTTAAGAGAATATCATGCGCCAGATTTTACCGAAGCAAAATTTCAGTCAGCCCCGGATGCGGTACTGGTTCCGGCACCACAGGATAAGACAGCTCCGGATCATTTCCATGCCTTAAGCATTTTCCCGGAATATTTTAAAATTCATGGAAGCTGGCTGCTGGCAGAGGACAGCCGGATGGACTGTGTTCCGGTGTATCAGGATGGCAGGGTTTTGGTTGTGGAACCGCGGAATCTGAAAAAAGGTGATCTGGTGGTGACCGGGCGGACGGAAAACTGTGAAGATGGAATCTATGTCCATCCAGATGGATTTGGAAGCATAAACCAGGAAAAGGATGTGTTCGCATTCCGTCAGAACCGTTCCAGAGAGACTTCTTTTTCCAGGGATTATGATGAACTTTATGATCTGTTACGGTATGAGAAAGCACATGGCGGTTATGTGGTGTGGGTCATGGGACCGGCATTCAGCTTTGATTCCGATGCAAGAAATGCGTTTTCCAGACTGGTGGAAAACGGATATGTAAATGCCCTTCTGGCAGGTAATGCTTTAGCGACCCATGACTTAGAGGGCGCTTATCTGGGCACAGCTCTTGGGCAGGACATTTACACCCAGGAAAGCGTAAAAAATGGTCATTACAACCATCTGGCTACCATCAACCGGGTGCGCCAGTGTGGTTCCATCCCGAAGTTTATCGAAGAAGAGCACATCAACAATGGCATCATTTATAATTGCGTGAAACATCAGGTTCCGTTTGTATTAGCAGGTTCTATCCGCGATGACGGCCCGCTTCCGGAAGTCTACGGCAATGTCTATGAGGCCCAGGATGCCATGAGAAACCATGTGCGGAAAGCCACTACGGTGATCTGCCTGGCAACCATGCTTCACACCATTGCCACGGGCAACATGACTCCATCCTTCCGTGTTCTGCCGGATGGTACGATCCGTGAGGTATATTTTTACTGTGTGGATATTTCGGAATTTACGGTCAATAAATTAACAGACCGTGGCAGCCTATCTGCCAGAGGTATTGTAACCAATGCCCAGGATTTCGTGACCAATGTATGTAAAGGACTGGGATTGTCTCTGTAATAAAATGATCCACCTGGCTGGTTAAGAAAATCGGTTGGAAAAAATGAAACTTTCCGGTATAATTATGATAGAAATTGATCGTGAATTACCCACCACTTAATTTTGAAGAAATTTGAAGTGGGGGGCTTCTGGGGAGCCCTTGGACTCCCGTTTAAGAAGTTTGATCTTTGAGTTTCCACCTGCTCTCAGGCGATCCTTATTCTTACAGGCGTATCCACATCGCCTCTAGCATATAGAGCCCTTAGGCTCACAATGTTACATTTACGCATGATATTTAAAGCACCGTTAACATCAGCGTTGATCCGCCTTCCAGAGCGGTCCTGATATAGGCCGCGGCAGATCCTGCGGCCGGAAAAGAGCGGTGGCACAAGTCCTGCTTCTCCATATACGCGCATCTCATCCAGATCCCAGAAGGATGCCATGGAAGTGTAGCTTTCCTCCTGTTCCACGTAGCGGATCCCATTCATTTCACACAGATATTTCAGTTTCCTGCGGAGTATTCCGAACGGGATTCCCACAAAGACCTGGTTCATCCGTCTGCCAAGGTCAGAGGAGCGCTGGAAGGTGGTGTTGTAACCCACGATCAGGGTTCCGATATCGTTCCGGATGCAGTAGGTGACTACCTGTTTCGCTGCTTTACCCATGTAGTCACGGACCTGGTTGTTTCTCTTCCTCTGCAAAGCGGTCTGACGTCTGGTTGTTTTCTTTCCGTAGTGCTGCTTATCTTTGACGCTCTGCAGGTAGGCGTTCCGCTTGTTGAACCACTGGTTGATGGATTTTAAGCGTCTCCCATCGATGAGGAAACTTTCCCCTCTGTTGGAGACGGCCGTCATGAGATTGTCGATTCCGAAGTCGATCGTCAGTGCATGGGTTGGATTCAGATTTCTCTGAGCCGCTTCCACCTGATAGGTGTACTGGATCTCAAAGAACCTGGCGTCTGCTTTTGGAATGATACGGATCTCCTTAATGGTTTTATCTGCCAGGATCGGCGGGATGGTAACGGTGACCGGTTTATGATGCTTCTTATACGCTGCTGAGTACGGAAGGACAAACCGGTTCCCATTCAGTCTTACAAACCCGACGATCAGGGATGCATAGCCGTCTTTTGGAAGGTATTTGGGCAGCCTGCAGGATGAAAACGGATACTTCCCTTGCTTTGCTAATTTCAACAGATCGAAGAAAGACTTAAAAGCTCCATCTACTTCCTTAAGGATCTGCTGTGCCATATTGGAATTCAGCAGCCGATAGTTTTCGGAAGTCTTTAAGATGGCGTAGTTTTTCTCATATGGGAGATACTGGCTATGTTCAAAGTAATACTGTCGTATCTGGTAGATAGCCTGGTTGGTTAGGTTTTTTGCTGTGCGGCATAATTCCCGTAGAATGAGGAATTCATCTTTGGACAGATGCTTTAGCTGCTGGCATACGGTCAAATACAAAACGGTTCCTCCTTTCCTAATTGGTATAGAACATATGTTCTATTTTGATTATAGCACATGGTTCCACAAAAGGGAAGAGAAAGAATCGTAATTGCTTACTATTTTACATCTGTCTATATATCGTTATAGCGGCATTCATCCCGCCACCTAAGAGGAATGGGGGTATTCTGCCGATTTTATGATAAAGGAAAGGTATGTATTAAAAATGAATCAAAGTTTAACCCGGCAGTTTTTCAGATTTACGATCCCAACGATCCTGTCTATGGTGGCATTTTCCCTGTACACCCTGGTAGATGGAATCTTCGTGGCGAAGGGTGTCGGCGAGACAGCATTGGCGGCGGTAAATTTATCGTCGCCTTATAATTCTGTTATGTTTGCGGCCGGACTTCTTCTGGCTGTGGGCATGTCTACTACTATTGCCATCCGCCTGGGAAATGGAAAGCATCACGAGGCGAGCAGTCTTTTTACCCGGAATCTGATTGTAGCAGTCGTTGTTTCTATTGTAATCTCAGTTCTGACACTGTTAAATCTCCGCTCCGTAGCGCAGTTTTTAGGTGCAGAAGGGGATACGCTGGGCTATGTGATGGAATACGTAGGCGGGGTATCTCCGTTTGCGGTATTTTTTATCTGCTCTTATAATATGGAGATTCTGGTAAAAACTGACGGAACCCCGCTTTTGTCAACCATTGGCGTCAGTCTGGCAGGTGTGACGAATCTGGTACTGGACTGGCTGTTTGTCATGATCTTTCACTGGGGGGTCAGAGGCGCGGCTGTTGCTACGGGACTGGCCCAGGTGGTGTCTACGGTGCTTTATCTCTATTATTTTGCCAGGCGTTCCAAACAGCTTCATTTTGTAAAAGTGTCCTTAAAACCATCAGAATTCGGGATCTACCGCCGGACACTTCCGCTGGGAGTGGCGGACAGTATCACAGAGATGTCCAATGGAGTGGTATTATTTGCATTTAATCAGACGATCCTCCGGCTGATCGGGGAGAGTGGTGTGGTCAGTTATACAGTGATCGGCTATGTCAATACCCTGGTGCTGATGGTCATGTCAGGAATTGCCCAGGGAATCCAGCCTATCAGCAGCTTTTATTATGGAAAACAGGAGCGCAAGAGCTATGAGGCCATTTTGAAAATGGCTCTTGCCATGGCCATAATCCTGAGTGTGGGTAGTTTTCTGGGCTGCCAGATGTTCGGAGGCAGTATTGTTGGATTGTTTATCAAACGGGACAGTCTGCTGTTTGACAGCAGTGTAGCTGCCCTGCGCAAATATTCCCTGGCGTTTGTACTGATGGGATTTAATGTGGTACTGGCGGCATTTTTTACTTCGATAGAAAAGGCGTCCAGATCATTCCCGATTTCTGTGGGAAGAGGACTGATCTTCCCGGTACTGGCATTAGTGCTGGTTCCAAAGGTACTGGGAGCGGAAAATCTGTGGTATGCCGGAGCGGTCAGTGAGGTGGCAGCATCGGTGATCGCAGGGATGTTTATGGCAATGTATTTAAAAAAACAAAGATAAAAATTCTTCTAAATCTTTTAATTTGTGGAAAAGCACTTGCAATCTGTCATTTTCCAGGTATAATTTAATTGAGAAAATGTAGCTATTTAGCAGGTCTGCACACATGCTGCGCTGACCGTAAGAACACATAGGTTCAAATATACTCAAAATCCAGAGTATTCGTTTGTGCTAACGTCAAAGCAGTCGGAAACGTCGAGAAGTAACCAGTGCAGGTTGAAACAGCCTTGCTAATTATAGGATAGAACCTTGATGGTGACGTTTGGACAATGGTAGAAGCCTACGAAAACCAAGTGGCAAAAAGAAAAAATATTAAGAAAGGAAAAGCTATTTAGATGAAAACCTATATCTAATCAATGAAAAAGAATTTATAGGTGTGTACCGATGGCTAAGTCGGGAATTTACGACTGTGGAGTGTACAAGAACTTGTGAGTAGTGTGTTACTTTTAACCACCAAAGCATACACGTTGAAACAGTAACTATAAATCGTGAGATTATAGCAAATCATCTAGTATATGCACATTTGTGTATGTTTTTAGTAGCAGGAATCATTCATGAGAGGTGTAGAGACCAGAATTCAGGAAATCCGTCACAGAATTTTCCGAGAGGTTGCAAGAATGGCTTATCATACGGAGTGGCCGATTGATAAGCGAATTGAAGAATTACCATACAAGATTATCCCAGGAGAGGTTGGAAATTTCCGGAATGATGTATTTCTGGAGAGAGCCATTGTAGGAGAGCGTCTGCGTCTGGCAATGGGTCTTCCAAATAGAAGCGCCGCAGAGCATGCGCCTCTGTCTGATAACATCGAGGCAGCAGATAAACCAGAGACTTATTATACTCCGCCACTGATCAACGTGATCAAGTTTGCCTGCAACGGTTGTCCGGAAAAACGGGTTTATGTAACAGAGGGATGTCAGGGCTGTCTGGCTCATCCATGTGAGGAGGTTTGCCCGAAGGATGCAGTGAAACTGGATCATACAACAGGACGTTCCCACATTGATCAGGATAAATGTATTAAGTGCGGACGCTGTGCGGATGTCTGCTCTTATAATGCGATCATCATCCAGGAGCGTCCGTGTGCGGTTTCCTGTGGTATGGATGCAATTCATTCCGATGAGAATGGAAAAGCAGATATCGATTATGAGAAGTGCGTATCCTGTGGCCAGTGTCTGGTAAACTGCCCATTTGGTGCTATTGCAGATAAATCCCAGATTTTCCAGGTAATTCGTGCAATTCAGTCTGGCGAGAAGGTTTATGCGGCGGTAGCGCCTGCATTCGTTGGCCAGTTTGGTCCGAAGGTAACACCAGGAAAATTAAGAGCGGCTATGAAGGCTCTTGGATTTACAGATATTTTTGAGGTTGCTATCGGTGCAGATCTGTGTGCAACACAGGAAGCAGAGGATTTCGTGAAAGAGGTTCCGGAGAAGCTGCCATTTATGGGTACTTCCTGCTGCCCGGCGTGGTCTGTGATGGCGAAAAAGCTGTTCCCAGAGTATGCAAACTGTATTTCCATGGCATTGACACCTATGGTACTGACAGCTCGTCTGATCAAGCTGCATCATGAGAATGCGAAGGTTGTATTTATCGGGCCGTGTGCAGCGAAGAAGCTGGAGGCAATGCGCCGGACTGTTCGAAGCGAGGTGGATTTCGTACTGACCTTTGAGGAGATGGCAGGTATCTTTGATGCGAAGCATGTAAACTTAGAGACCATCGAGGAAGATCCGGCAGGTGTTAACGATGCTTCTACAGACGGACGTAATTTTGCAGTTGCTGGCGGTGTTGCAAAAGCAGTGACCAACGTTCTGAAAGAGAAATATCCGGATCTGGAGGTAAAGGTTGCCAATGCAGAGGGACTGAAGGAATGTAAGAAAATGATGCAGCTGGCAAAAGCCGGTAAATATAATGGATATCTGCTGGAAGGTATGGCATGTCCGGGCGGCTGCGTAGCTGGAGCAGGAACCATGCAGGCTATCAAGAAATCCCAGGCAGCGGTCAATATGTATGCGAATAAAGCAGGACACAAGACTTCTGATGGAACAGAACATGTGAAAGAGCTGGACAAGTTAGTTGATTAAAACCTGAGAGTGATATATAATGGAGACCAGGAATGGAACGGAAGCGGAATGCTTCTGATGCTGTTCCTGGTTTTTTGTTTCATAGAATTGCGTCTTGTGAATTGGATATTTGATATCAGGGAGTATCGTTATGGTAAAAAAATCAGGATATAATGGGCCGAGAAACAGCAGAATAAAGAGACAAAGGGCCAGAAGAAGAAAGAAAATGATGATCAGGGCCGGTGCAGCGGCTCTGTGTCTGGCAGCGGTGATCGGAGCAGTGTCTGGCATCCGGGCGCTGGTTGGAGGACATAAGACCAAGAACCAGGAGCATATCACCAGTATGGAGGAGACACTTCCACAGAAATTAAAAGAGATCAACGGCATTTCTGTAAAGGGACTTGGGTATGAGGAGACCGTTGCAGCTTTAACGAAAGGGTACGACTGGAATTTATCAGTTTCTTATGATGGAAAAACGGAGAAACTGAACAATCTGATCGAAGCCAGGACCAGACAGTATCTGGATGAGATCTGCACTCAAAATATGGAAGGTTCTTACACCTTTGACCTTCTGGATGTGTCTGAACTGGCGAAAGAGGAGGCCGGCCGGCTTGCCGGAATCTGGGATCAGAAACCGGAGAACAGTACCCTGGATCACTATGACGCGGCCAGTGGGAAGTTTGTATTTTGCGGTGGAAAGGACGGCGTGGTCATTGACCAGGAAAAACTGGCAGCGGATATCAGTCAGGCGGTGAAGGATCAGAAGCTGGATCAGAGTTTAAGTGCCGAAGGCAATTTCCAGGCGGCTGATTCTGATGAGGCGGTTCAGGCAAAATATAAGACATTGGAGACATTTACTACCAATACCACCAGTAATCCCAAGAGAAACACCAACGTCCGTCTGGCTGCAGAGGCGTTGAATGGAACCATTGTGCAGCCTGGAGAAGAATTTTCCTTTAACCAGGTCATTGGTCCGAGAACAGAGGAAAAGGGTTATCAGGCAGCTGCGGCTTACAATAGCGGCGAGGTGGTACAGGAGGTGGGCGGCGGTGTCTGCCAGATTTCCAGTACCTTATATCGGGTGGTCTTCGAAACAGGAATGGAAGTGACGTACCGCCGTTCCCATACCTTCGAGCCGAACTATGTGACACCAGGACAGGATGCCACGATCAGCTGGGATATGCCGGATTTCCGGTTCGTGAATACTTCTGAGGGAGCTATTGGCATCCGGGCCAGCTATGCGGACCAGAAAGCTACGGTTTCGATTTATGGAATTCCGGTTCTGGATGACGGTGTGACCTGGAAGCTTTATTCTGAAAAGACAGAGGAAGGGGAAAAACCGGAGCCTCAATATGTGGAGGACCCGACCCTGGCGCCAGGCACAGAAAAGGTAAAGAGCAACGGAACGACGGGAAGCACCTGGGTGACTTACAAGGTCATTTATAAAGATGGTGTGGAGATCGACCGTGTGAAGGATCACGAGAAGATTTACAAGGGGCATGCACCGGTGATCTTAAGGAACACAGGGACTACCCAGGTGACTGCAGAGGCTGGAGATGGAACAGCGAATGGCCAGACCACGGAGGAGGCTGTTACCGCTGCGATTCCGGTAGACGGCATGGACGATGAGACCCATAGCGGAGCTTCCAGGACAGATGGCGAGGTGTCCCAGAGCAGCACAGCGGTCAGTGAAACAACCGGGACAGAGACGGTACAGACCACAGAGGCAGAGACGGTGATCGAACCGGAACCGGTTGTGGCACCGGCAGAAAACCTCAGTGAGACGGTTCAACAGATTCCCCCGATCTAAACCAATCTTCATTTTCCCGTAATGAAACTGAAAGAGAAATATCGGTTTCTCCGTTTGGATTTTTGGTATAATGAGTGTACTGAAAAAGAACGATCAAGATATTGCTTTTAACGGTTATGGGAGGAGAGAGAAGTATGAGAAAACGTCTGGTAAGTACTGCCTTGATCTGCGGAATATTATCGGTTTCTATGTTAAATGGCTGCGGAAAGAAAACAGCAGATGCAACCGCAGGCACAACTGCCATTCAGGAGAACAGCAGTGCGGAAGAGACAACCACGGAAGCAAAGGAAAGCAGTGCGGAAGAGACAAAAGCGGAAGAAGAGGGCCAGGTGAATCAGGAGAATCAGGATCCGGCTGCCATTGTTCCGGTGACGGTAGACTATAGCCATGACGGCGACTGGAAAGACCAGAAAACCCTGTTTTTCAGTAAAGTGGCCCAGATCAAGCTGCTGGATGACGACCATAAGAAACTTCAGGACGTATTAAAGGCTTTAAACCAGAGTGCACTGGACGATCAGAAATCGGTGATAGATGAGAATAAAGAATATGCGGAGCAGGAATATGCTTCTAATCCAGATATGGTTGAATATACCTTTGATCGGGATATCCTGGTAGCCCGTTCCGATGAGACGGTATTGAGCATGGCGGTGATGGAAAGCTCTTACCTGGGCGGCACCCATTCATTTTGCGCGACTATTGGCAGAACATATGATACCCAGACAGGCAAAGAGCTTTCACTGAAAGACGTGGTATCCGATTATGATGGTATTTATGAATATGTAAAGACGCAGCTGGAAGAAAACTATGACCAGTCCATGTTTTTTGAGGATTACCAGGACACTCTTCAGAAAATGTTCTATGATGAAAGCGGCGATTATGGAACGGTACAGTGGACCATTTCCCAGACAGGGCTAAGCATTTATTTCAATCAGTATGATCTGGCTCCATATGCAGCAGGAAGCCAGCAGGTGGATATTTCCTTTAAGGCCCAGCCACAGCTGTTCCAGAGCAGATATGTGGTGGAAAAGGAGTCTTACATCAAGGTAATAAGGGAAAATAAAAGTTGCTTTGCGGATGTAGATGGAGACGGAAAAGAAGAAGAGATTTCCTATTCCGTTGCCCACGATGAATATGGGTTCGGCGGCGCTATCACAGTAACCTGCGATGGTCAGACCTTTGATACAACAGAGGTTGATAAAGATGCTTCTGATGCATATGGTGCATACGGGGCATACTCATCAGAAGGTTATGTGCTGCATACGTCGGACGGAAGAACCTATCTGTATCTGCAGCATCTGGATGACAATGATTACCGTTATGTGAACGTATTCCGTTTAGACCAGGGAATGCCTTCCTACGTGGGGTATGAGGGAATGGCCTGGTATAATGCGCAGATCTTAGATCCGGATTCCTTTATGCTGTATACAAGACTGGATGTTCTGGGAACCTACTATGGCATGAAGAGGTATCATGTCGATGAAGCCGGACTTCCGGCATCCGATGACGAGGCATATGTGATCAATGAGAGCAGTATGCTACGATCTACGAGAGATTTAGCGGTAACGATTCTGGAGAAAAATGGTTCTGAGACCGAAGCCACCGTTCCGTCCGGAACCGGTTACACCATATTCCGGACAGACGGAGCTTCTTATGCGGACGCCCACTTAAACGATGGCCGCGACTGCCGCATCCAGATAAAAGAAGGAAGCAGAGGCTGGGGCTGGGATATCGATGGAGTCAGCGAGGAGGAGTGCTTTGAGTGGTTTCCTTATGCGGGATAATTAATGGGAAACAGATAGGAAACAAGACATAGGTCTGAGGATGTTTATCTGGACATCCCAGACTGACGGGCTATGTAAAAAACAGGTACTGTGATCTGTAAATATTACTGATCACAGTACCTGTTTTATTGTATGGGAAAAAGTTATTAAGCCTATCATCATGGAATGAGAGTTTTCATGCTCAAAAAGTAATTGACTAGATTTTGTAAAATAAGGACTTCTGTATCATTGAGTTGAGAAATATCTAAGGTTGCAGTTTTATTGATACCTAATAAAAAATCTGTTGATACATGGAAAATAGCAGCTAATTCACTTAAAATAGCAGTGGAAGGAACTGAAATCCCCATCTCCCAAGCATTTACGGAACTTCTGGTAATATGAAGTTTACGTGCCAGTTCAGCCTGTGTCATACCATTCTGTTCACGAAGGTGTTTAATTCGGTCAGCAGTCATTCGGATCCTCCTTGTCTGTATGATGTCATATTACACTATTCAAAAAGATAATTCATTATCAAAAAGATTATATTAGTTTACAATTTCCGAAAAGCGGATCACACGATAAAACAAACACAAAAGTAAAATATAAACATCTAAAAGATTAATAAAATTGACAATAAAATCACTCATAGATATAATGAAATTATATGAAAATAACGTTCAAGCCAAACGTCCGTGAGACTTGGCGCGTGATCCTGGTCAGCGGAAGCTGACATATTCTTCACAGAATCTGAGAAAACATAACTAGAAGGAGAGTGTGAAAATGCAAAATAGTGAATTGCTCTTTTATGGGGGTATTTTGATTATGAGTATTGCAGTGATTGTCATGATCATAAGTCTGATCATGTTTCATATCACAGGTCAAAGGATAAAAAAAAGACTGGAAGAGGAGTATGGAAAACCTTACAAGTAAAGGACAGAGGGAGGAAATGGTATGGCAAGAGTAATTGCCGGAGTCTATGAGATTCAACAGAAAATTGGTTCCGGAGGTGGAGGTATTGTTTATCTGGGACGGCATCTGCGGTTAAATAAGCTGGTGGTATTGAAAGCGGATAAACGATCTCTGAATACAAAGCCGGAGATCCTGCGGCGAGAAGTGGACATGTTGAAGGGGTTGAGTCATCGCTATATTCCTCAGGTTTACGATTTCGTTCAGGAAGACGGAATTGTATATACGGTAATGGATTACATTGAAGGAGAAAGCCTGGATCATATTCTGGAACGAGGACAGACACCGCCCCAACCTCAGCTGATCCAGTGGGCATGTCAGCTTTTAGAGGCGCTGCAGTATCTTCATAGTCAGCCGCCTCATGGAATTCTTCATGCAGATATTAAACCGGCCAATATTATGCTGCGTCCTAATGGGGATTTATGTCTGATCGACTATAACATCGCCCTGGCATTGGGAGAAGATGGCGCTGTAAAGGTGGGATATAGCAGCGGATATGCTTCTCCTGAGCATTATGGGTTGGATGAAAGAATTCAAATAGGAAAAGAATCTTCTGCTTCTTCAGATGGTTTCGGAAGTAACGGCACAGATAGCAGCAGTGGAGGACGTAAGCGGGTAAAACTGGATGCCAGATCAGATATTTATAGTCTGGGTGCAACGCTCTATCACCTGATCTCTGGTGAGAAACCATCTCCAGATGCCAGGCAGATCAAACCACTTGGAAAAGATATATGCAGTCCGGCGGTGGCAGGAATCATTCAAAAAGCGATGGAGCCGGAACCTGAGAAGCGTTATCAGAGCGCAGAAGAGATGCTTCAGGCATTTCGGGAGTTACACACAAAAGATCCAAGAGTGCTCCGCCATAAGAAGCGAATTGCAATAATGATGACAGGGCTTGTCTGCCTGTTCCTTGCAGGAGGCGCAGCTGCATTTGTAGGGTTAAAACAAAAAGAACAACGGCAGGAGGCATTGGCTTTATCTGAGTATTCGGCAGGAGAATTAGCAAAGGGCAATCGGTCCGAAGCGGTCCGGCTGGCTATGGAAGCAATTCCCGGGGAGAAGAGTATATGGAACGCACCGGTAACGGCACAGGCAAGAAAAGCTTTGACGGATGCTTTGGGGGTGTATGAACTTTCTGATCGGTTTCAACCACTGGATAGCATTTCCCTGTCCGGATCACCTTATAGCATCAAGATGTCTCCAGATGGAACCAGATTAGCTGTGGTCTGCCAGCAGGAGATGGTGGTTTATGATTTAGAAAGTGGGGGAGAACTGGCAAAAGTCCAGACGGCAGCTTCTGCATTGGCGGAAGTGACATTTACGGATTCCGATCACATTCTCTATGCAGGAGAGGATGGCGTGTCTCTCTATGAAATTCCTGCCAGGCGTGTGATATGGACGGCTGGAATGGGAACTGGTATTTCTCTGTCAGAAGATAAAACCCGTTTCGCCGTTGTTGACCGGAATGAGGAAAAAGCAGTGATCTATGATGCAGCGGATGGCTCGCAGGTGCAGGAATGTTCGTTTGATGGACATCAGATGAGGGCAGCGTACAATGACATTTTCACCAATCCACAGAATGATATTTTTGCCTTAAATAAGGATGGAACGATGCTGGCAGTGAATTTTTCTGGCGGAGCATTTCAAGTGTTAGATGTTGTACATCCGGAAAATTCCCTTTATATATATGAAGCTTCTTCTTATGAGGATTTTGAAGGAGGATTTTGCGGGAAATGGTTCGCATTCGTAGCATCGAAAAGTGACCAGTCGGTGTTTGGTATCATTGACACCGAAAGCGGCAGTTACGTGGGAGAACTGGAGTCCAGGAGCCGGATGCATATTCAGACGAAAAATGACGGCATCTGGCTGTCAGAAGGCAATCTGCTGGTTCGGTTTGATCCGGAAAGTCTGGAAGATCAGGAGATGGCATTTACTGATCAGGAGAAAATCACAGGATTTGCCGTTTCAGATAACTATGTAATGACAAAAACCGACAGTGGTCAGATTCTGTTCTTTGACCGGGGGGCAAACCAGATGTCTGCGGAGACGATCGAGGAACCAGTAGATTTTATGAAACTTTCAGATACCTATGCAGTGGTGGCCAGCCGCAATGAACCGCGGATCCGGGTGTGGAAGCTGGAGAATCATGGGGACCAGAGGCTGTTCACCTATGATGCCAGATATCCACACGATGAGGCACGGGTGTCAGGGGATGGAACCAGTGCTATGCTTTATAATTATGAAGGGTATGAGATCAGTGATAAGCAGGGCAATGTCATGTCCCGGGGAACGTTTCCGGATCCGGAGAAGATTTATGATCAGCAGTATCGGAGAAATGGAGAGACAGATTATCTGGAGGTGATCTGGTATGATGGAACGGTACGGAAATATGATCCGGCAGATGGCAGGCTTCTTTCCGAGGAGCAGCAGACTCCACCGGAAAAAGATCTGTATGAAGAATTTAAAACTTCCCGTTACCGGTTTGCGTCAGAGCTTCACAGCGCGCCAAAGGTGTATAACCTTGAGAACGGAACATTTGTGAAAGAACTGGAAAAAGAAGCATATCTGACTTATGTGACGGAGTATGGGGATTATCTGGTAACGGAGTATGTCAGCGCTGATGGAGCGCGCTATGGTCTGCTTTTGAATCAGGATCTGGAAACACTGGCATATCTTCCTGACCTGTGTGATATGGTAGACGGAACGCTGATCTTCGATGAGAAAAATGGAGAGCTGCGGAGCAGTCCGATCTACTCGTTAGAAGAATTGCTGACGCTGGCAGAGAAAAAATAGTTACTGTTCACGCGTTGCGCAAACAGCAACGGATTTTGCCGATGCTTCGCATTCTAAATCGGCAAAATCTGTTACCACCACTGTATCATACGGCATTTTCAGTTCAGAAAATGCCTACCCGTGTACAGTAACAAAAAATATGCCAAGAATGTCAAATAATAACATCTATAAAGACAAAAGAAATTGACATCAGATAAAATTCGACTTATACTGGAAATAGAACTAAGGTAACTGGAAAGATGTGAAGCAGTTACAAGAGTGGTTTTAGGAAGGGAGATATGAGATGAGAAAAAGATTTTGGAAACGGGGAGCTGCCACGTTGATGGCAATGATGCTGGCTGTTCCTGGACAACCGGTGTTTGCTGACGTGTCAATGGATGCGTTGACACAGGAAGGAGCCGTTCAGGAAGAATCATCAGAAGAAGCGGCAGCACCGGATGACAAAGTGGAAGAAAATAGTGGGAAAGTTGTAGATGAATCCGTAGAAGAGGAAGAATCTAAGGAAGAGAAGAATTCTGAAGCGGAAGAAGAAACAGAGGCGGAAAAAGAAACAGAGGCTGAGAAAACCAGTCAGGAAGAGACTGACACCGAGAAGATCACGAAAGCTGAGCCCGAGATTGAGGCAGAAGAAGAAATCACAGGAGTTGTTTTGAACAGCTTCGCTCAGGAACTTCGTAAGGCGACTCCTGTCAATGCTGAAGAAGTAGAGTATGTGGCATTTAACACAGGCTCTTATCAGGTGAAAGTAGTCAGTGAAGAGGCTTTTCTGAATCAGGAAGTAGGCGATGCCTACTTTGAAGAGGATGGAAGCTACACCATCAATATTCCAGAAGACAACCCATTCTTCCCATATGAGGTACAGTTTACCTATGATGGAAAGACGGAGAACAAGTGGTTCATGGATCCGGATGACAGCGTGAAGGTGGATGGACATACCTTTTATGTGTCTGCTTACTTTGATGGAACTGTGATGACACAGATGAGCGTGGAAGTGGCTGGCCAGGAAGTGATCGCTTATCCAGAGGAGAAAGCGTTTACAGATGGCGATGATGTGATGGAATTGTCCCTGCTTCCGCTGGAAGAAAGAAGCATTACGCTGAATCTGGAAGGCTTTACCCCGGCAGAATTAAGCTGTGTGAAGCTTGGAACGCTTTTGGCTGGAGAGACGGAACTTGATACGGCAACAGGGGTTCTTTGGAAGTTACGAGACCGTTCGTATGATGATTATGAACACTATGATACGGAAGAGCAGATTGAAGAAGAGGCGGGAACACGTCTCTCTAAAGATTTGCCTATAGATCTGGCGCTTAATACTGCTAATAATTCCAGTGTGGCCTGGGAAATCATATTGGGTGAATTTGATCAGCTTGCGTCTTCCAATATCCGGTATTATGTGACAACGGAGGTAACTCCTTCTAAGGATTGGATTGTTCCAACGTTGACTGTGGTGAATGAGGATGGAAGCCGGAGAGAAGTAAAGATTGAAGAAAGCAGATATAGTGATTATTCATATGACGGCAGGCGTTTTTACTGTTATATCGACCAAAATGAAGAAGCGCGAGATTTCCAACTGACATTAGATGTTAATGAAAAATATGGTTTGAAGAATGTTGAATTTGTGGTAAAAGAAGAAAATGGACTTGTACCAATTGTAGATTATAAGTGCGAGAAGCACCATCAGATACAGGATGTTATTGTACGGACTTATGATGATGCGGGAAGTACGATAGGCCAGTTCACTATTGATATTAGTATTTATCAAACAGGTCAAACAGGTCCATCAATATCTTTTATATCTTTGTATATGAAGAATACTGATGGTAGTTATCTTCCGTATACGAAAGATTATGGTGAAGATCCAGATGTTAGTTGGGATGAAGAAATTTTTAAACTTAATAGTAGATATGCAGCAGATCAAATATATAGCTTGACAATGTCATTAAATAATGCAAAAGAAGGCGAAAAAATCACAGCAGCATACCTGGGAATCTGGGAAACGAAAGAGGATGCTGAAAGGAATGGCGCAACGAATATAAAAACAGCGTTATTCGATGATAGTAAAGGATATCAGGCGGATTTCAGCAAAGGTGTGTATGTATCTGTATTTAAGGAAGATGGAAAAGGTAAGACCTCTTCATATCAGTATAAAGTGATAACTGTGGAGAAGCCTTTGGATTTAAGTGATGGTACATACGTTTATTTCAGTGGTTTAAAAGATGCCTCTGGACAGTGGATCGATTGCGAGATCCTTAACCCAAATAGTGATACATACGCAGATGATTATGCAGGATGTTCTTTCTATACATTTTTAGTAAATAAAGATGTAGATCTGACAGCGATTGCCCCAGTATTTTCTACGGAGGAAGGCATCTCATTATACTCAAATGATGGAAATGGTTCTGCAGAAGTCAGCGGTGTAAGTAAGCATGATTTTTCTAAGGGTGCAGTACAGTATACGGCATCATCAGAAAGTGGCAGGGCTGCTAAGAATATCTGGCTTCAGGTTGTAAAACCACAAGAAGGAGCTGGACGGTTATATATCAACAGCCTTGTTGATCCTGATGCGGAAACTTATGTAAAAGATGGAGTCGTTTATTCCACCAGAGAAGTGCTTCTCGACGGAAGATATGATTATGAACATCACATTTTACTGGCAAATCTTGGAACAGAGGCAATTCCGAAACTCTCGGTGGAAGCTGCTGGAAAATTGTTTGAAGAAATGACAGATAGTGATGGTTTTCCAACACAGGTTACACTGGATGATTACTGGACCTTAAAGGGCAAACATGAGCTGAGTGGATTTGATGAAATCAATCCGGTTAAGAACCTGGCCAAAATTCTGTTGTCTTATGATGGTGAAGCGTATGGACAGGAAGCAAGCGGAACCTTAACCTTCAAATCGGATGGTAAGACTTTGATGGTGCTGACCTTGGATGCAACGATCGGTGACCCTGGTATTGTGACAGAGAAAATTCCAAATGCGGTTAAATACGTTCACTATGGCACCATGATCCAGAACAGCAATAAGTATGATTTTAATACCGTCAGCTATTATATTGTTGATGGCAAATTACCAGCTGGCATGGAAATGAAGAAAAATGGTGAGTTATACGGTGTTCCGACAGAAACTGGTGAATTCACTATTACAGTTCGAATGAAAAACAGTTATGAAGAGTTTGGAGACTGTGAAAAAGAGTTTACTTTCACTGTTGAGGATAACACCGATGCTAATGTAGACAGCACGGTAGATAAAGGCTACGAGTTAAAAGAGCGTGTTCCAAATATCGGCTTATATGACAGCAACGATTACACCATGACCTCTATTGGTGTATTTGATGAATGGGAAAACCTCTACTTAGATGGTAAGAAACTGACCGAGGGCGTTGATTTTGATGCCAAATCCGGCAGTACCAGACTGACCATCCGCAGCCAGACATTAAAATCCGGCAATCAGGTCGGAACCCATACATTGAGTGCGGAGTTCCGTGTAAAGGAGGACGGTACCTTACGAAGAGCTGCACAGAACTACCAGGTATCTACGAATGGCACGACCAATAATAGCAGTTCCAGCTCTGGAAGCAGTTCCGGCAGTCACAGCTCTTCAGGAAGTGGACATGATTCCAGTTCCAGTGCTTCTAAGATCACATGGGATGCAAAGAAGGGTTACACCTCCCAGGAGAAGGGTATTATTACCGGAGAGACTGATAAGCATTCCAAGTGGGAAAAGACTGAAAAAGGCTGGAAGTTAAACTACGCAGATAAGACCACTGCAGCAGGTTCTAACGTGAAGAAAGAGGACGGAAGCACCGTAATGCAGATCCTCTGGGAGAAGATCAATGGTTCCTGGTACGCATTTAATGCAGACGGCTATCTGGCTACTGGCTGGGTATATGATTACAACTTAAATGGCTGGTATTATGTATCCGAGAACAGTGGTATGGTAAGCGGATGGAGAAATGAGACACAGGACGGCTTCACTTACTATCTGAACACCGATGGTTCTCTGGTTCATGGCTGGAAGCAGATCGATGGAAAATGGTATTATTTCAATGAATTAGCAACAGGTGTGACCTGGATCTATGATGCGGAGAAAAACTCATGGGCTTACAATACAGCAAGTGGAAGAAGACCATGGGGCGCTCTGTATCTGGATGCCCTGACACCAGATGGTTACCGGGTAGGGAAAGACGGTGTATGGGATGGACAGAAGAAAGCCAACTAATCATTGGATAGAATCGAAATAAGAAGCGGAAAATGTAACACGAATACCGGCATGGCGAAGGCTGTGCCGGTATTTTTATAAAAAAACAGGGAGAGGATATGAAGGAGAAAATAAAGCATCTGCTGAAAGCAGATCTGCTGACGCCAGAGACCGCACTGCTGGTTTCCTTTCTGACACCGGTGATGGCGTATGAAATCATGTTTATGATGCGGGGGATTTTTCCGTTTGGAGACCGGATGATCCTGGGTTCTGATCTGAAAGAACAGTATGCCCCATTTCTGGCAGAGTTCCGGGACCGGCTGATCTATGGGAAAAGCCTGTTTTTCAGCTGGAATCTGGGGCTGGGCATGGATTTCTGGTCGATTATCGCTTATTATCTGGCAAGTCCATGGAATTTATTATCTGTGCTGGTTCCACAAAAATATCTGGTGGAATTTATGACAGCTCTGATCGTGTTAAAAACCGGATTAAGCAGTCTGAGCATGACCTGGTATCTGCGAAAACACAACCATACCCATGATTTTGCAGTGGTGTATTTTGGAGTTTTTTATGGCATGAGCGGGTATGTGATGGCGTATAACTGGCATCTGATGTGGATGGACTGTATTGTGCTTTTTCCATTGATTTTGTGGGGAGCAGAGCTGCTGGTGAAAGAGGGACAGATACAGGCATATCTGTTTTTTCTGGCATTGTCCATCTGGTCAAATTATTATATTTCCATTATGACCTGCCTGTTTCTGGTCCTTTATTTTCCTGCACTTTTGATTTTACACCCACAGTTTTCCTCAAAAGAGCGGCTGAACCGATGTAAGAAGTTTGTGGCAGCCTCTCTGTTGGCGGGTGGGATATCAGCGGTACTTTTGATCCCTGAGATTTTTACGATCCGGAATGCTTATGGAGGAATGTTACAGGTTCCAGAGGTCTTTTCCTTGTATTTTTCTCCGATCCAGGTGCTTGCACGCCATATGGCCAATGTCAGGGCTGAGTATGAACTGGCACACTGGCCGAATATTTATTGTGGAACTGCAGTACTTTTTCTGATTCCCTTATACCTGATGTGTAAAGGGATTGATAAGCAGGAACGGGTGGTGTATGGTGGCCTGGCGGCATTGTTACTGATCAGTTTTTGTGTTCCGGTGTTGGATTATATCTGGCATGGATTTCATTTCCCAGTGTGTTTTCCTGGAAGGCAGTCTTATATCTATATTTTTCTGATTCTCTGTATGGGATACCAGGCATATCTGCATTTGTGGGAAATATCTGGAAAGCAGATAGCGTTAGCATTTGCTATGGCTGGTCTGGTAGTTGCATACGAGTGGGTGTTCCCTGTGGAAAAATATTTTCGAGCGAGAAGCTATGGAATGACAGTATTTTATCTGCTTGCATATCTGTTTTTGATGACATATGGAAAAAGCTGGAAACGTTTGGAGGGTCATCTGCGGATGATGGTGTTTTCTCTGGTGACAGTGGAGGCCGTTTTTACTGTAACAGATAATGGGATGTTTGAGAATGACAGGATGGAATATGTCCAGAGAGATGTGGCGGCACAGGAAATCATCGCAACCTTATACCCAAAGAATCGTGTTCAGGAACAGCCATTTTTCCGTATGAAGCTGACTCCTGCGGATCGGATCAATATGGGGGCCTGGTTCCATTATCCGGCGGTGGAAGCTTTTTCTTCTACGAATTCTTATGCGTTGATGCCAGTATTAAAGAGCCTGGGCTATGAAAGTTCGCCCAGTAATTATGGCAGCAGCGGAGCGACGCCGCTTGCAGATTTGTTGTTTGATGTTGCTTATGATCTGGATATAACAGAGGACGAGGTGCAGTTAAGAAAGTTGACAGAACCTTTGCCGGTAGGATTTACAACCGATTCCAGACTGGAGGAGGCATTTTCCTATGAGGGAGAAGATCCGGCAGAGTTCCAGAATCATCTGGCGAACTTGTATGGTTTGGAGAAAGTACTGCTGGATGCAGGAAAAATCCAGATTGACGATTGGATGGGAAAAGGAACGATAGCGGAGACGGGCGATTACTATATTTATGTGGATGATCCTTATATGAACCGGTTGAACTATGAAATTGAGAGTCACGGAATGAAAATGGAGAAAGAATCAGAAACATGGGTATATGGATGTCTGGTGGATCTGGGATTGTTGGAGGCGGGAACGAAAATTTCATTGGAGACCGTGGATTATGAGGGCTATGGTACAGGAGAAGCTTCCGTCCGGCTTTATCGGTTTCAGAATGACAACCTTACGGAACTTCGCAATAGAATCCAGAAACATTCATGGCAGGTTGATCAGTGGACGGATACCACCATGACTGGAACGATCGTCTGCGAGGAACCGGAACATATGATCATTACCATTCCTTATGACGAGGGGTGGAAGGTTCTGGTGGATGGAAAACAACAGAAACCGGAGAAGGCGCTTGGAGCACTCCTGGGACTGGATCTGGAAGAAGGGATACACCGGATTGAAATTCGTTATATACCCCAGGGATTCTGGTGTGGTTTTGGTATTACAATTCTGTCATTTATGGGAAGTATCGTGTTAATGAAAAATGAAATGTAAAATATATCAATCAAAAAGATAAATAAAATTGACATCAGGAAAAAGGGGCGATACAATAGAAAAAACGAAGGGTGACGGAGACGATTTGCCGTTGCGACGAAAGAGGAGACAGGGAGGACAAAAAGATGCAGATTCGATTGGCAGTAGGGGAACAGGACAGCCGTTATCTGGAGCATTTTGTGACATATCTGGAACGAAATTATATGGACAGACTGGAGGTTTCCTCCTTTACCAGACCGGAGACATTCCGGGAGATGGTGACCAGGGGAAGCTTCGATGTGATTCTGGTGGATGAGGCATTTGGCATTTCCACGGAAGAATTGCGGGAATATGGAAGAACGGCATTTTTATCAGAAATAGAAAGTAAGGATAGTGGAGATGGAATCCGTCGGATCGCCAAGTATAAAAAGCCGGATCTGATCTATAAAGATATTCTGGATATTTATGCAGAAAGCGGAGTTTGTGGTGTGTTCCAGAAATCTCACCAGGGACAGATTACACTGGTGACAGGATTTTCCGGTGGAACCGGAGCTTCTACCTTTGCGGCAGCATTGGCGAAGCATTATGCGGCAGCAGGGAAAAAGGTACTGTATCTGAATCTGGAACCTATGGGGATGAGTTCTGACTTCTTCCAGGGGATGGGGGATTACCATTTCGAGGATGTGATCTTTGCTTTAAAGAGCCGGAGAGCGGATGTAGGACTGAAGATGGAGAGTACCGTCCGGACAGATGCCAGTGGCGTGAATTTCTTTGCCCCATGTACCAATGCCATGTATATGCTGGAGTTGGGAGATGGGGAACAAAAGAAACTTCTGGATGCTGCAGAAGGACTTGGATACGAGCAGATCATCGTGGATAAGCATATGACCCTGGATAGTGAAGGATTGGATTTTCTGGGACGGATGGATCAGGTGCTTGTGGTGCAGGATGGAGGGGAGACTTCCAACAGTAAGGCTATCCGAACCATAGAAGCCTTGAAAATCCTGGAAGAACAGAAAAAAGAGCATTATTTAGACCGGATGAAGCTGCTTTATAACCGGTTCAGCAGCAGCAAGTCCAGCAGTGAGATTTCAGGACTTCCAATTCCGGTGATCGGTAAATTCCCGCCGATCAAGCATGCGCTGGTGGGAGAAATTATCGATTACATGATGACAAAACAAGATGTTTTTCAGAAATTGTAATGGTAAAAGCAAAGGGGAGACGACATGAGCGGGGAAGAGATGGAGAAACTGGTGGACAGTGTCCATTATTATGTAACAGATAATTTTCCACTGGCGAAAATGAGTGACGAAGAGCTGGAAGAGCAGATCAATCAGGTGGTGACCCAGAGATGCGCGGCTTATGGTTTTGTGACCATGGAAGAGCGGGTGTCCATATGTGAGCAGGTGTTCAGCGCTATCCGTGGATTCGGAATTCTGGATATGATCATGAAAGACGATAATATCACAGAGGTTATGATCAACGGACCGAAAGACATCTTTATTGAGAAAAAGGGACGTCTGCAGCGACTGGATAAGGAATTTGAGAGCGAGCGGCGTCTGGAGGATGTGGTTCAGAAGATCGTGGGTATGGCAGGCCGTGAGGTCAACCAGGCGAATCCAATTGTAGATACCCGTCTGCCGGATGGTTCTCGTGTGAATGTGGTGCTTCCGCCCATTTCCCTTCATGGGGCAACCGTCACTATCCGTAAGTTTTCTAAGACACCTATGACGGTAGAGCAGCTTTTGAAATATAAGTCCATCACGCCAGAGGTGGCAAAGGTGCTGGAGGTTCTGGTACGGGCAAAGTACAACATCTTTATCTGTGGCGGTACTGGATCGGGTAAAACCACATTTTTGAATGCGGTTTCTAATTATATCCCACATGATGAGCGTGTGATCACCATCGAGGACTCTGCGGAGTTACAGATTGTGGGAATCGACAACCTGGTCAGCATGGAGACCAGAAATGCCAATGCTTCAGGAAGCGGAGCCATTACGATTCGCGATTTAATTAAGTCTTCTCTGCGAATGAGGCCGGAGCGGATCATCGTCGGTGAGGTCCGAGGCGGAGAAGCGCTGGATATGCTTCAGGCTATGAATACAGGTCATGACGGTTCTTTGAGTACGGGACACGCCAACTCTACAAAAGATATGTTATCCCGTCTGGAGACTATGGTGCTTCAGGGGGCGGAAGGGCTTCCATTGGAAGCAATCCGCCAGCAGATCGCCTCGGCTCTGGATATCATCATTCATCTGTCCAGGCTTCGTGATAAGAGCAGAAGGACCATGGAGATCACAGAGGTATGTGGTTACGAGAATGGAGAGATTGTATTAAATCCTCTTTATGTTTTTGAAGAGGATGAGACCAGTACCTTACAGAAGGTATCTGGTCATCTGGTGCGGACGAAAAATAAGATGAAAAATGATATGAAACTAAAGATGATGGGTTACTACGAGGAGATTTAGGGGGACAAGGCATGTTTGGAAAGAAAAAGCCGGAAAAGCAGCCAAAACAGCAAAAACCGAAAAAAACGGTAAAAAAACAGGAACCAATTCCTGGAATTATGGGAATGGGCGATGATTACCATATTTACCATATGACGGTGATGGATCGGTTAAAGGCAGCAGGAATTGGTATCGCCCTGGGCGTGGCAGTTGGTTATGTGTTTTTTGAAAATCTGGTGATGGCAGCGGTGCTTTCCGTGATTTTAGTGATTGTGGCACAAAAACCATTTGAGGAATTTTGCAAAAAACAGCGGCAGAGGCGGCTGCTATTGCAGTTCAAGGATTTGCTGGAGGCGTTGACTGCTTCCTATTCTGCCGGGCAGACTACCACATCTGCATTTGCCGATGCCTTAGAAGAAATGTCAAATCTGTATGGAGAAAATGCGGATATTGTGGCAGAGGTGCAGATGGTCAATGTTGGACTTCAGCATAACTACAATATTGAGGATCTGCTCTTGAATTTCGCACAGAGAAGCGGATTGGATGATGTGGACAGCTTTGCCAATGTCTTTGAAGTCTGCAACCGGAAGGGCGGCAACTTAAAACAGGTGGTAGCAGAATCCAGAGGTATGATCAACGATAAAATCGAGGTGGAGATGGAAATCCAGACCATGATTGCTGGTTCTCAGAATGAGTTAAACGTAATGATGTGTATGCCGCTGGTGATCATGATCGCCATGAAGGGACTGGGAACCACGTCCTCAGGAATGGCAGGTATTTACAATTTTATTGCGAAACTGGTCGCACTTGGAATTTTTGGCGCGGCTTATGTGATCGGCAGAAAAATTGTGGATATTAAGGTATAAGGGGGACAACGTGATGACAGACTGGTTTCAGGTGATTTCCATGGTGGTGGCGACGCCGCTGGTGTTATTCTGGGTATTTTTGTATCTGAAATATCACCATACGTTTGACGCTTATATTGCGAATTTATCACCAGATGATTATAAAATGCCGGAGTTATTCTTTATTGGTATGGGATTTATGAACCAGGTCCACTATAATCTGCACAGCAAAAGGGGATTACAGAGAATAAAGGAGATTTCGGAAGTCAAAGGAAGAAAATACGCAGAGTATTACTATTATATTGATCGCGGGGCTGTATTTACATACATCCTGACCTTGACGCCTCTGACTGTGGTGCTGGCAGCTCTGGCTGATAATGCCCAGATGCTGATCATTGGCGTCTGTGTGGTTGTGTTGTTGATCCGGTATCTGGAGAATGAGATCAATGACCGCCTGGAGGCACGCCGTGAAGAGCTTTTGATGGATCTTCCACAGGTATTATCCAAAATGGCACTGTTGGTAAATTCTGGTATGGTCATGAGAGAAGCCTGGGTGAAAACTTCAGAAGGAAGTGACCGGGCGATTTATCAGGAGATGCGAGTTGCTTCTGCTGAAATTGCCAATGGTGCATCAGATATGGAGGCATTCCGCAATTTTGCTGACCGGTGTTCTTTGAAGCAGATTCGTAAGATGGTCTCCACTTTGATCCAGAATATGGAGAAAGGTAATCAGGAACTGGCATATTTTCTGGATGAGATGTCCAGGGAGATGTGGGAGGAGAAAAAGAATCTGATCAAGCAGAAGGGCGAGGCGGCTGGAACAAAGCTGATGGTTCCGACGGCGATGATATTTTTAGGAATCCTGGTTCTGATCATCGTGCCGGTGATTGGAGATAGTATAGGAATGTTCTAATGTATGGAAAGCATGGAAATCCATGCTTTTACATAAAAGTATTGAAAACTAAGGAGGAAACGAGAATGTTAAAGAAATTGGATCAGTGGTTAGGAATGAAAAAGATTGCTGCGCAGAATGCTTTGAATAGCCTGATCTATGAGGAAAAGGGAGCAACCGGCATGATCGAAATTATTGTTTTGATCGTTATTATCATTGCAGTTGCTGGAATTTTCCGTATTCAGCTGAGCAAAATGGTATCACAGGTATTTTCAAAATTAACTGAATTTATCAACGGTTAAGTGCAAAAGCAAAGAACAATAAGCTATGGTTCGGGACTTCTTCCCGTTCCATAGCTTTACCAGGTTACTAGGGGGAGGCAGGTATGTCAGGCGACCGTAGAGACAATGGATTTTGGAGACAGGAATCGGGAGCAATCATGGTGGAAGCGACCATTTATTATCCTATTGTGATTTTTGTTGTGTTTGCCATAATTTATCTTGGCATGGCAAAGTATCAGGAAACACTTGTGACCTATCAGGTAGAGAAGGCTGCGATTCTGGGAGCCAGGGAGGTGGCTTACCAGGGATATGAGGTATTGGAGACGGAAAAAACCAAAACCTCAGCAGGAATGGACCTGGAACCGGGTACTGCGTTTTCCATCTCTGGTGGAAAAGGAACCATGGATCAGGAGACCGCAAAACAGTATTATGAAAAACGGATGGAGCATCTTTATCATGAGTGGCAGTTTAACTATAGTGATGAGGAAAACAGGCTGAAGGGCGAATTAGAAGAGGCCTTAAAGAAAAAATCATTTCTGACGGGGGTAGAGACCACGGCAGAAGTAGAGATCAGTAATTATGTAATTGGGAAAAGTATACGGGTGTCCGCAGATTACGGACTGCAGAGCCCCCGTTTTTTAAGTTATGTCGGAGTTCCGATGAAATTGACACTGCGGACCAGTGTGACCCAGAGTGCTTCTAATCCGGCGGAGCTGGTACGGAATATTGATCTGGCAGGTGATTTGATTGATTTCCTGTTAGAGCGATTTGGCGTGAAGGATCAGGTGGATAGCTTTTTGAAGAGAGCAGAGGATATCAAAAATAAAATTCTGTAAAGGAAATGGGTATGAAAAAGTTTACGAAAGAGATCAAAGGTTCGATCGCGCTGTTTCTGTCGTTGATCATGCTGTTTCTGGTAATTTTAGAGGGATTCCTCATAGACGGAAGCAAGGCTTTGGCAGCACAGACGATCATGTCCTCCGCAGGTGATATGGCCATGAACGCAGGTCTGACCTATTATGATGATGCCTTGCGGAAGGTTTACGGCCTGTTTGCAGTCAGCAAAACGGAAGAAGATCTGACGAAGAATCTGCAGAAATATTATAAGGAAACCCTGGGAGACGTTACTGGAACAGAGAATACCACCGGATATACGGATCAGATGCTTCAGTATATCAGCAAGAGTATTTCCGGAGGCTGGAATGAGGAAGAGGCCGGGAAACTTTTGAATATGAGCCTTTCTTCTTTCCATGCGTCCGGTCTGGAAAATTCCACATTGGCCAATGAGTATGTGATCAAGGAGCAGATCCTGGAGTACATGAAATATCGTGGTCCGGCCAGTATCGGTTACGGTATGCTGGAAAAGATTTTTGCGTTTAAGGATTTAAATAAACAGAATAAGGCAGTGGAGGCGAAGCTGACTTATGAGGAGACCATGAGTGATATCCAACAGGCATGTCAGGATGCATATGACTGTATTCTGCAATACCAGAAATTGTTGGAACAATTAAAGCCGGATCTTATGGAAAAGGAAAGCGATGCCATCAACCAGGATATTTACCAGGTTACAGAACTGGTGTTCGCTTATGACATGGTTAAGCAGAAACCAGAGCGGAATGGAAACGAATTTGACGCAAACTGGCAGAAAAAGACCAGCCGGACAGATTATGATGTGGAGCAGCAATATGCGAATCACTGCCAGGAGAATTTTGAGAAACTTTATGAGATTTATTCCAGGGGAAGCAGTTCCTTTAGTGATAATTTAAGAAGCAGTGATTGGAAACTGCATCTGAAAGCGGCCATGCAGGCGGTTCTTCTGACAGACGGTTATATGGAAGGATACAGTGCCTATCAGGATCTATATACGGTCTGGAAAAATTGGCATACACAGTATGTAAAAGAGAAGAAGCAGCTGGAGAAAGCCATTGCAGAAGCGGAGAAGGCAAAAGAAGATACAACGGCGCTGGAAGAGGAACTGGATGAGTTAGAGGAAACCAATGATGATTATGAGAAAATCATAGAAGGGGACGAAAGCGTTGAGTATCCAGGCGTGACAACCATTCTGGGAAGTGATATGCATAGTGGTGTTATAGCAGCGAGAGATGCTGCAGCTGCAATTCTGTCGGATGATATTGATAAATATATGAAGGACGCGGGAGACCGTATTCGGACGATCAAAGAAAATGCAGAGAATGCAGAAAAACTTGCTATTTCTGTGAAAGACAGTCTACAAACTGTCATGGATAAGATGGGGGATTTAAAGGCAAACGGTGAGAAATGGCAAGAGGCGATTGGAGGATTAGCTGATGGAACTGTCAGAACTTCCATGCAGGCAGATTATGACAATAAGAGCAAGGAACTGGATGAAACGAAGATCCGGGCGCTGATGGCGTACATGGACAATGGAATCGAATATTTCCAGATATTGATCAATGAGCTTGAGCCGGTGCGGGTCGTGACATTTTCTGCGAAAGATGTACTGTCAGAGTCTTCTTATGCGGAGAAACTTCAAAACAAATGGAGAAACAGCAATTATGCTACTACCACGAAACCATATGTCAGTAGTCCATTTAGCTGGAGTGACAGCTTTGTGGAAGAGTGGCTGGAAAACTGCAGAAACACAGAAGCCCTTACGGATCCAGGTGTGACCTTTTATTATGTGGATGCGTTTGGTGGACAGGCTGGAAGCGGCGGAGCGGATCTGTGGCCGAAGATGGATCTGAAGACCTATAAGGACAAATGGAATCAGATTGATCCGAAGGATGATGAATTTTATAAGTATCTGGAGCGAACCTGTCAGAAAAGGGAGACAGAGGAAGAAGATAAAAATAACGCAAAGGTAGCAAAAAATTCATTATTCGATCAGGGAAAAATCAATTATGGGACAGAAGGAATTTCCTCTAACAAGATGGATGGAGATGGAGATTCCCATGGATTTGATGAACCAGAGAGCGGAAAATCGAATAAAGAATTGTCTGCCAATGCCAAGAAAAATAATAAAGAGACATCAAATTTCCTGGAGAGTGTAGGAAGCCTCTTGGAGAAAGGCCGTGACAAACTCTATATCTCAGAATATGCCACGAAAATGTTCAGCTATTATACCGTAGATCTGCCAAAAGATGCTTCTGGCAATCCACAGGTGAAAAAGACACTGAGCGGCTATGAATTTTCAGATAAGAGCAATTATCTGTATAAAGCAGAAGTGGAGTATATCCTATGGGGGAATGCTGATCCAAAGAAAGATGTGGAGTATACGTTGGCGTTGATCTTTGGTATTCGCTTCTTATTAAATACCATTTACGCTTTTACTGGGGATCCGGAGATTCGTTCTACTTCCCTTTCTCTGGCGGTATCCATCGCAGGATGGACAGGCTTTGGCGTGCCATTGGTTCAGAGTGTGATCATTCTTGGATTTGCGCTGGCGGAATCTGCTTTGGATCTGAATGCATTAAAAGAGGGAAAAAGCATTCCGATTTATAAATCTGTCAGAACCTGGGTAGTAAAGCCCAGCGGAGTTGGAACTGCGTTTAAAGAACAGCTTGGAAATCTGGTAAATCAGGGCGTGAAGGAAGCGGAAAATGCGCTGTTTGACCAGTTAAACAAGCTGACGAAGGAATCAGTGGGAAAATTAAATCAGTCTCTGACGGACTATGGCAAAGCGAAAGTGGATGATGTGGTGGAGACAGCAACGGCAGCGGTTCTGACGCCGGTGCAGGAGAGGCTGATCGGCTTGGTAAATGTGCTGGATCAAGGTAAGAGCAGCGTTTCAGAAGGAATCAACCAGGCATTGGCAGGCGTAAGAAGCTCTATTGATGAGGAGCCGGACAGTGTACTGAAGAAGGCAAAAATAGCAGCTGTGGAATATATGCAGAATGGGGGAGTAGACCAGATTATCCAGCAGGTTAACAGTGTCCAGAATGCGAATGGCCTGTCTGCCAAAGATATCACGGAAAGGATCAATGGCGCAGTTACAAGCTGCCGTACCAATCTGAAAAATAAACTGACAGGAATGGTAACTTCTGAAATTAACAGTCTGACCACAGGACTTCAGAATTCCATTGATGCTTCCAGCAAGGAACTTCAGAAGGATGTCAATGATAAGGTAGACCAGTATCTGATGCGGATCGACTGCGGAATTTCATTCAGCAATTTGCCAGATGGAGGAGCAGGAACAACAAAAACCGCATCCAAGCCAAGTGATGCCTTAACGATGGATTATTCCGAATATTTGTGGTTGTTTATAGCAGTGAAGAGTATTGGGGAAAATGGCGAGACCAATATGCTGCAGAGAATCGGTAAGCTGATTGGTAAAAACATGGTGATGAAGGATAATCCAAACAAGTCTTCCAATGAGAACTTCTCCATTTCCAGCGCCTATACCATGATTGGTGTGGAGGCAGATGTGAACTTAAAAACCACCTTTTTTGCCTTGCCGCTTCCGGGAATTACCAGTGACGGAAAAGCAATGGGGGTTGATCAATTAACGCTTCATTACCGTGGTGCGCTTGGATATTAACAGGAGGAAAGTCGTATGGAAAATAGAAGAGAAAAAGGAGCGGTGTCCATTGAGGCGGCGCTGATCCTGGCGATTTTCCTGCTGGGATATACAGCAATTATTTCGGCTGCCAGTTTTATCCGGGCACAGATGATCATTCAATATAGTATTTCTCAGGCTGCCAAGGAGATGTCTTCCTACTGCTATCTGGTCAGCAAGACGGGGATTATGGATGACAGTCACCGGCTGAACGGTGAGGCAGGGAGTTTTAAAGAAGATACAGACAAGGTGATTGATACCGTGGTGAAACTGTATGACGCCATTGATTCTGGCAGTTCTGAAATCAGCGGACAGGTGCAGGAGATTGCGGAGTGTACGGAACTGAATGATTTTGTCAGTTCTGCTACGGATTTAACCAATGTGACCCAGGATGAGTTTAATAAGATGAATTCTGCAGCTACGACCATGATGGAAACTGGTCAGGCATATTTCAGCAATCCGAAGCAGATTCTGAAAGGAATCGCTTCCCTGGCAAAAGATGGAGCGTTAAGCGCTGCAAAAAGTTATATTATCGCAGCGCCTATCAGCCGGGCCATGGTGAAAAAGCAGATCGATCTGTATCCGATGGATTCACAGGGCCGGGATGTGCTGGAACGACTGGGGGTGGTGGATGGCATGAAAGGACTGAATTTTACAGGAAGTTCCCTGTTTAATGATGGCGAAACCATCACAGTGCAGGTATCCTATTCCATCAAGATCCCATTCCCGGGACTGGAGGACAAGCCTTTGCATTTTATCCAGAAAGCTTCTACCAGGGCGTGGGGAGCAAAAGAATATGAATGATAAGAAAAGGATGGCTGAAGAAACAAGATGGTGATTATGACAGGCTCTCTTCTCTTTTTGGCTGTTGGCTGTTTATTAGGCAGGTATGAGTTAAAAAAGTGGGACATTTATGAGACCAAAGGATGGTGGCTGTTAAACATGGGAATCTTTCTGGCGGCAGTGCCGGGGGGATATCTGATGGGGCAGTACGGTTATCATATTTTAAAGATATTGCGGTACTGGTTGATCTTAGGCTCTTTGTTGTTTTTAGGGATACTAGATCATAAAAAGCGGATCATCCCAAATCGGATACTGGTTGTGCTTCTGGGAGCCCGGACATTGCTTTTAGCAGTGGAATGTCTGGTATTCCCAGAAGTATGGGTGGAACTGTTCCTTTCATCCATGACGGGATTCTTAGGAGGCGGGATGCTATTTTTCCTTACCAGCCGGGTGATGAAAAATGGAATCGGCATGGGAGATGTGAAGCTGATCGCAGTGTTAGGCTATTATCTCGGATTTCAGGTTTTGATGAGCGATATGGTAATTTCCCTGTTACTCACGGTGGTGGGCGGACTGACCAGTCTGCTGATTCAGAAGAAATCTCTGCGGTCAGAGCTTCCATTTGCGCCTTTTGTGGCAACAGGAACCATGATAACGATATTATTAGGATGTTAAAGGAGCGGCGGGTATGAAACGAGTAATGTTTGTGGCAATGGTGGGACTGTTTGCGGCAGGCTGGATGACAACAGTTCAGAAACTGGGAGAAAATCCGGCAAATTATAAACGCCTGGTGGCAGAAGCTCAGAAATATGATGGAGAGGAACTATATGTCCGGGCCATTGAAAATTACAAGGCAGCACTGGAATACCAGCCGGATAACAAAGAAATCCAGGTCAGTATTGCGAAAAACTATCTGGCCGTAGGTGATGAGTCCGCTTATACCAGCCGGATGAATTCTGTGATAGAGAGCAATGATTATCCAGTTTCGGAGGTATCTATGCTGGTGGATTATTACATCGAGAAAGAACGGAATGAGAGTGCCATCAATCTGCTTCAGAAGGCATTAAAACGGCATCCCAAAGAGGAAGAACTGCTTTCCCGTTATGGAAAGGTGCGCTACACCTATAATAATCTGTATGTTTCCGCTCAGGAGATCGGCCAGATCATCAATGGATGTGCCGTATACGTAGACAATGACCAATACGGGATCATGTCTGCCAGTGGAAAGGCTATGATCCGGGCCGGTAAGGAGTGGTGTGCACCGTATTCCAGTGATGGAAAGCTGGCTCCTGTAAAAGAAAATGGTCAGATATATCTGGCGGATAAAAGCGGTTACCGTTATGAGATCCCTGCAGAAGGGGATCAGGTGGAGACTATGGGTCTGATCAATAATGATGTTGCCCCTGCCAAAATCAATGGAGTTTATGGATATGTCAATTCTAAGTTTGAAAAATTGTCGGAGTTTGCATGGGATGACGCTACCCAGATCAATGATGGGCTTGGGGCAGTAAAAAAAGGCGAAAAATGGGCTATTCTCGACAAGAAGTTTCAGGCCATCAGTGATTATGTCTACGATGATGTGGCAGTCGATGAAAATGGATTTTTCTGCGTGAATTCCAGGGCTTTTGTCAAGCAGGCAGGCGGTTATCAGATGATTAATGAAAAGGGAGAAATGGTTGGTGCGGAAACGTATGAGGATGCGAAGCCATTTGTCAGTGATCAGCCAGCAGCAGTGAAAAAGAATGGGAAATGGGGATTTGTGGATCACGCAGGCGCATGGGTCATTGAACCGAAGTATCAGGATGCAGGCTCATTTTCCGGTGGTTTTGCTCCGGTTCAGACTGCATCTGGCTGGGGATATATTAACCAGAATAATGAGTTGGTAATTGCGGATGAGTTTTCTGCGGCAAAGAATTTCCAGAATGGAATTGCCCCAGTGCAAGATGGAAACCATTGGACTATGATTGAGCTAAATGTGAAAAATCAATAGGGAGGTACAAAATGAGCCAGTTTACATATGAAAGCCAGGGAGTGGAGACAGTGTTAGTCTGCCAGTTAGAAGAACAGGAGCATATAGACAGTTTTGCGAAAGGAATGCTTCAGAGCAATGATATCGCAGGGCTGGTGAAGCCATCTTATTCCCAGAGAGACATGAACCAGTACTTAAAATATCCGGTAACATCTAAAATCCCGTTAAAGGATCTTTTAACGGTGGAAATGGATCGGAAAGACGCATTGAAATTATGTCTTTCCATTGCCAATGCGGCAAAGGAAATGGAAGAATACATGCTGAGTCCAGAAAAACTGATGCTGGGTCTGGAGTATGTGTTTGTAGATGTGCGAAAAAAAGAGGTCAGCTTTATTTATCTTCCAATTGATGAGTTTTCAGAGAGCCAATCTATGAAAGAGTTTCTGTTGGGAGTGTATGCCCATATCTGTTATCAGCTGGATGGAGATGTTTCCTATGTGGCAAAGCTGTTTCATTATCTGAATCAGGAAGAGGCATGGGATTTTGATGGACTGCGCCATTTTGTGGAGAAACTGATGATGGAGACTGTGGCACCGAAGAGTGTGGTGGTGAAACCGGTGGAGATACAGACGAATCCAGCGCCGACTCCAGTTGTTTCTCCGCAGATGCCAGTTGGCTCAACGGGTCTTTTAGAACAGAAGGCGCCAGTCCGTCAGAGCACTGCTCCGGTTATAGCAGCAGATTCAGCTCTGGATGGAGCAGAAACTGCGAAAAAGACGGAGGCTGCGCCAGAGAAGCATAAGAAAGGACTTTTCGGGATGGGATTTGGAAAGACGGAAAAACCTGCAAAGAAGAAAACGGCAGGTTCGGCAATCCCAGGAGCCCCGGCAATTCCAGGAACTCCAGCAATTCCAGGAGCCCCGGTAATCCCAGGAGTTCCAGGGACTTCGGAGCCACAGGTAACTTCTAAAATACAGGAAGTTCCAGGTATTCCGCCAGTGGCGGAAAAGAAAAAGGGATTGTTTGATTTTGGAAAGAAGAAACCGGCGAAGAAACCGATCACGCCTGTGGTACCTGAATGGGGAAAGAAGGAAAGACCAGTGCAGCCCCAAGAGCCAGGATATGTGCAGCCGCAGAGTCAGGTGATTATGCAGTCACAGAATCCAGCCTTAGACCAGCCACAGAACCAGTCATTTTCCAAGCCAATGATTCAGCCAGCTCCCTTAGGAGAAAACTCTGTGTATGTGGGGGAGGGAAGCAGTGATGACGGCAATCAGACGGTGATCTTAGGTGGTGGTGATCAGTATCAGTCTACTGTGATTCTGGGGGCAGAGATGCCAGGAACAGTGGCTGCTGAAAAAGGACATCAGACAGCCCGGATCATCAGAAGAAAAAATGGTCAAAGCATGATCATCAGCCAGAAATCTATTCGGATCGGAAGTGAAGGTAGTTTTGTAGATTTCTATATTGCGGATAATCCGGCAGTGGGAGCCTGCCATGCGGATATTGCGCGTAAAGGTGGAGAATGGTACATTACGGATCGCAATTCCGCGAATCATACCTATGTGGATGGAACGATGATACCGCCAATGCAGGCAGTTCCTTTAAGAGCAGGAGCACAGATCCGGCTGGCGGATGAAGAATTTGAGTTTGTTCTTTCGTAACAGGTGATATTATGAATTTTTTCTATTCTTATCAGACGGACAGGGGAACAGTGCGGACCAGCAACCAGGATTCCCTGATGGTGAAAGTGATTCAGAGTGCTGGGAATCAGGCATTTTTAGCAGCGGTCTGTGATGGTGTCGGGGGCCTGACCCATGGGGAACTTACCAGTCGGAAAACTGTGGAAATGCTGGGAAAATGGGCAGAATATGAACTTCCTGGACTGTTAGCAGAGGTTGCTGATGGGAAAGTTTTGAAAAAACGTCTCCAGCATCTGCTTCAGGACATCAACCGGGAGATTTATTTTGATAATCTGTCAGGTGGAATTTCCAGCGGAACAACTATGACTGCGTTGGTATTATATGATGATCACTACTGGGCAGCTCATGTTGGAGACAGCCGTCTTTATGCGGTGACAGAAGATGGGGCGATAAGGCTGACAGAAGATCATTCCTGGGTAGAGGAAGAGATTCTGGCAGGCAGAATGACCAGGGAAGAGGCGGAACACAGTCCAAGAAAGAATGTTATTTTAAAATGCATTGGAGCTTCTGGAGAGATCAGCCCACAGATTTTGGAAGGAAAAGCAGAGAAAGACACCGTATTTGTTCTGTGCAGCGATGGATTCTGGCATGATATTACTGCCAAAGAGTGGGCAGAAGTATTTGCACCAGAAAATAACCCGGAGAGTAGAACTCTTGGTAAGAATCTCCAACAGGTGGTGGAGCAGGTGAAAGCCAGAGGCGAAAGTGACAATATTACGGCAGTTGCGGTAAAGATAAGAAAGTAAAGGAAAAAGGGATGCTGATTTTACAAATTAGAAAACGAAATATAGTTATGATGTTTTTAACCTTTGCGGTTTTGCTTCTTACTTATGCCAATACGGTAAAAGCAACGCTTATTTCTGGAATTGCCGAAGATACCGTCTATTATCATGGAACCAACCATGTTCTGGTCACTGCCGCATTGATCATGCTAATGGCCATGTGTCTGTTCCAGAACTGGCTGGTTCGGATTATCCGGTTCTTAGGGTATTTGGCGAATGCTGTTTTCTGGGTTATTTATATCCGGCTGGTCATTCCCATGATGATTCCGATGACAGGAATCTACCCGGTTGTGTATACATATACGTTTTTTGGATATACCTGTATGATTTTGTCATTTCTTCTGGCTGGCTGCGCTGCCTCCAGCCTGCGGGATAGCCATTAAAACCGCCACGCTCCGTGGTGCCAGACGAATCGAAGAAAGGCTGCATACGGCCGGAGAATCCTGTTCTCCGGCTGTTTCTGTATAGACCGTCCATTTGTAAGGATCAGGAAGTGCCGGGAGAGGGCAGTCCTGCTCTTCCCAGAAGACATTGACAGCCAGACAGACGATGTCATCTTCTCCGTTTTGGGGTTTTACACCGGAGTAGGTGACTGAGCAGGCTCTGGCAGTGCAGTCACCGCCCAGGGTAATGATCTCCGGAAAACCAACGGAACAGAGACCGCAGGATTTGCGGATCACCGGATGTTCCATGCGGAATGCGATCATGTTTTTTACAAATTCAAAATGTTCTCTGTTTTTCTCAAGAAATGTCCAGTCTAACCAGGAGATCTCGTTGTCCTGGCAATAGGCATTATTATTTCCATACTGTGTATTTAAAAATTCATCACCGGACAGAAACATCGGAGTGCCGCGGCTCATCAGCAGAACAGCCATGGCATTTTTTGCGAGTTTATGCCGCAGGGCGAGTACCTCCGGATCATCTGTCCCACCTTCGATGCCGCAGTTCCAGCTTCGGTTGTCATCATTTCCGTCCTGATCGGCCCAGCCGTTTGCCTCATTGTGTTTCCAGTTGTAGGAATACATGTCCCACAGAGTAAAGCCGTCATGGCAATTCAAAAAGTTCACAGAGGCGTTATTTCCACGGATCGCCGGATCATAGAGATCCCTGGAGCCGGTGATCCGGCGGATCGCAGTGTCAGCCATGCCGTAATCGCCTTTGAGAAAATTACGCAGGTCATCCCGGTAACGGCCATTCCATTCTGCCCACCGGCTCCAGGATGGGAAGCTGCCCACCTGGTAGAGCCCGCCGGCATCCCACGCTTCTGCGATCAGCTTCACATCGCCGAGGATCGGATCGCAGGCCAGGCTTTGCAGAAGCGGAGGCTGTTCCATCGGCATTCCGTCCTCATTTCGACCGAGGATACTGGCCAGATCGAAACGGAATCCGTCCACATGGTAGGCAGTGGTCCAGTAACGCAGGCAGTCCAGGATCAGCTGGCGCACGATGGGGTGATTGCAGTTTAAGGTGTTGCCGCAGCCACTGTAATTGTAGTAATAACCGTTCGGTGTCAACATATAATAAATATTGTTGTCAAAGCCCTTGAAGGAAAAACAGGGTCCCTGTTTATTTCCCTCTGCTGTATGATTGAATACCACATCCAGAAAGCACTCGATGCCATTCTGGTTCAGCGCCCGGATCAGCTCTTTCAATTCGGTACCTTCACGGTTGTATTCGATTTCTGCAGCATAGCTGGTGTTTGGAGCAAAAAAACTGACCGGATTGTATCCCCAGTAATCGATCAGGGTCTTTCCATCTACCTCCCGGCTGTCCTTCATTTCATCGAATTCAAAAATCGGCATCAGCTCCACGGCATTGACACCCAGCTCTTTTAAATAAGGAATTTTTTCCATGATGCCGGAAAAGGTTCCGGGGTGGGAAACACCGGAAGAGGCATGTCTGGTAAATCCGCGGACATGGAGTTCGTAAATGACCAGATCTTCCATCGGCACCAGTGGATTACGGTCTTTTCCCCAGTCAAAGCGGTCCTGGACAACACGGGCTTTATAGAAGGAGCCCTCTGGGTTTTTGGTTCCCCAGACGCTCTGCCCGGTGACTGCCCTGGCATAAATGTCTAACAGAGGCTTCTTTTTATTAAATAGCAGTCCCTTTCCCTCGTCATAAGGTCCATCGAGGCAGTAGGCATATTCGAATTCTTCAATATCCAGACCAAAGATGATCATCGAATAGACGTGGCCGATGCGGTAGTGGCTGGGAAATGGGATCGTTGCGTAGGGTACCGTTTCTTTACGGTGAAAGAGCAGCAGCTCGCAGGAGGTGGCACCGTGTGAGTGGATGGTAAAGTTCACACCTCCGGGAACGACCATGGCTCCATTGATCTCATAAAGTCCGGGCCGGACAGAAAATCCGTTGATCTGATCCAAAGGTTCTAAAGTCAGTGGATGCATAAGCAGCTCCTTTCTGAATCAAAGTAATGAATTTTTATCATAATTATAACAATCTATTTGTGCAAATAAAATATGTAATATATAAAAAATATATAAAAAATAGGCAAAAAGACGAAAATAACTATTCAAAAAAGGACAAAAAGACGATATAATAAGAATTACTAGAAGCGGAAAACCATAAAAATCAGGAAGGAGGAGACGTATGGGAAAACAGTCAAATTCATATGACCTGGAACGTGCAAAGTGTTATATGGAAAATTATCTGTCAAAAAATGTTATGGCATCGGGTCTGGCAAAGTACTGTAAGATCTATTTATTTTACAATAGCGATTCTCCGGAACTTCAGGACATGGAAGTGAATACATTTGGAACAGGAGTTATGGAGGATTCGGTCCTGCGGGAGATCCTGTGTCAGGGAAATGATCTGCGCACGACAGAAATCATCCGTAAAATGAAGAACTGTTCAAGGGATCCATGGGAGCTTGCGGAAGCACTTAACTGTAAATACGAGAAACTAAAAAATATTGTCGGACTATAAATGAAATGTTATAAATTTGCGGCGAAAACCCACATGCTTGCGTGTGGGATGAAAGCTGCTTCTCTTTGACTTGACAATAACATAGAATAAAATATATGCATAAGCGAAACATGGAAAGCTGCGGAGTTTTGTGGTCAAGAGGATATTTTGTATCTACAGTAGGACATATAAGTGAAACTACAGTAATTAAGTACATTGAGGAGCAGAAAATCCATGATTGACAAAGAATACAACAAAATTCTGAAACAATATCATAAACTTTCTGACAGGCATATTTTGGTTGTTGAGACCGATATGCCTTATTCCGATGTATTTAAAGTTGTGCTTCTTTCTGATAAGATACGCAAAGCAGGTAATGAGCTTGTTCGTCTTATGAGAAAGAATTATGACCAACTCCTGCGTACAAAGAGATACCGTAAGTTACTATTTCTGTATGGAACCACGGAAGATAAATCAAAACGTAAGATACTTGCCAATCAGCTTAACGAAATGCAGAAATCTTACAATGTCACATGGGATTATTGCAGAACATCCATGATTCCGATAGGTAAGAAATACAGTATAGATGCAGTTTTTGCCTTAACAAAAGCGGAGGATATTTGGCGAGGTGTTGAAAAATGCCTGTATGGTAATGGCAATACCATTCATTTCTCAAAATATGGAGAACTGCCTTGCATTCGTGCAAAACAGAAAAATCGCGGCATTCCTGTGTCTGTAAAAGATGATAAATTGCAGTTCAAACTTGGTAAAACCGCTTTCGGAATACAGGTAAATGACAGATTTCAACAGGACGAAATAAATGCCGTTTTAACATATCTTGCCGAACCTGAGATTGTGGATCACAAAGCGGTAAACACTCTCATAGAAGATACTTGTTGCATAGATACATACAGACCTTGCTATGCAACCCTTGTGCCCAAGATGATACGGGGGAAATACAGAGTATATCTGCACCTTACTGTCGAGGGCAAAGCAAAGCCAAAATATGATAAGCATGGCAATCCTCGTCACAAGTATGGTAAAGGGATGATAGGTGCCGATATTGGCACACAGACTGTTGCTTATACATCTGATACGGAAGTCGGTTTAAAGAATCTTTCAGAACGTGGCAACAGCATGCAAACCTCTGAACGAAAAGAACGCCTGCTCTATCGTGCTATGGACAGGTCAAGACGAGCAACAAATTCTTATAATTATAATTATGATGGTACTATTAAAAAAGGTCGTAAGGCTTGGATATATTCAAATCATTATAAGAAGCTGAAAGCAAAACATACCGAGTTGTGTCGTATCAATGCGGTGAACAGGCAACTTGCAATAAATGAAGATGCTAACCACCTGCGGAGTCTCGGAGATATATTCGTCACAGAGCCAAAGAACGCAAGCAAGCTTATGAGACAAAACAAAAAAAAAAAAAAAAACGATAAGGGCAAGTTCAATAAGAAAAAGCGTTTTGGCAAATCCATAAAGAACCGATGTCCTTCTGGATTCCAGACTACAGTGGAGAAAAAGTTTAAGATAACTGGTGGTACATATATAGAAGTACCAAATAGTTACAGAGCCTCACAGTATGACCATACTGTTGATGACTATATCAAAAAGAAACTATCTGACCGATTGTATAAGCTACAAAATGGTACTGAGGTACAAAGGGATTGGTATTCATCGTTCCTACTTTACTGTTACGATCACAAGATACAGAATATAGATAAACATAAGTGCATAACAGAGTTTGATGATTGCTATAAAAAAGAAAAAGCCCTAATCACATGGATTAAGGCTCATAAGATTAAAGTATTAAACAGCGGGATTAAAATAGCTTAACAACTTAATAATAAGGGAGATTGACTGTACTTCCTTGCTGCAAAGCAGAAAATTATCGTTAATGTGGTCGTTGGACTGCTTGGTAATGAAAGTTCTGATTCAAATAGATTTACACTTGTAACTCCAAAGCCTGCAAATGGTGTACGTTTACAAGCTACACTTGGCAATCAGAACCCCACGGGCTTGCCCGTGGGAGCAGTCAGGACCCAGGGACTGACGCAGACCCTTCTGGTGAGACTTCCTATGGCCTACTATATGAGTATCCAGCCGGATGCAGTCTGATGAAGATTGGATTGGCAGCACCGACGGCAACTGTTTTCGGAATCGTGTTAAATGTTGGATTTTTCCTGTGGTGTAAGAAAAGGGAAAAATAGAAGGATTTGTAGATTTCCTTGATTCTTTCAAAGTTTCGGAATATACTGGAAACATTGAAGTGAGATAACTGTTTGGCAGGTCTGGACAGTTATGAAAGGAGAGTTAGAAGGATGAAGAAAAACAGAACAGCCATTTTGAAGAACTTATGTGCCTGCGCATTGACGATAACGATGGCATTTGTCGTTCCGTCTGCAGGATATGCAGCGGGAACGGATACCTTAGGATTTGGGGCCGGCGGTCCTGGGACGAACGTGGACGCTTACGGAAATCCGGTAAGCGGCGTGGTGGCGAAGGGAATTACGGTTTCCAAATATCAGTACCGGGCCAGTGCAGTAAGCGGCGGGATCGATTGGGATACGGTGAAGAAATCTGGAGTTTCCTTTGCCATGATCCGTTTGGGTTATTATAATGACTTAGATCCGAATTTTGTGGAAAATATGAAAGGCGCACTGGCGGCAGGCTTAAAGACCGGTATCTTTTTCTATACCCAGGCATTGGATGTGGATACTGCCAGGGCAGAGGCAGATTTTGTTCTGTCCCAGATAAAGGATTACCCGATTTCTTATCCGGTCGCCTATGATGTGGAGTCAGATACGATCTTACAGAATGGCCTGACAAAGCAGCAGATCACAGATCAGGTCAAGGCATTCTGCGAGCGTATTGCGGCGGCTGGATATCGTCCGATTGTATATGCCAATAACGAGTGGCTGAACAATCATCTGGATATGACCCAGCTTCCATATGATATCTGGTATGCCCGCTACGGAACAGTCAACGAGTATCCGAACCGTACAATCTGGCAGTGTACGGATCATGGTGAGGTTCCTGGAATTGGAGGGAATGTTACGGTGGAATATGCCTTTGTGGATTATGGCACACTGATTCCCTCTGATGGATGGAAACAGGTGGGGAATGACTGGTATTACGTGAAGAATTATATCCACCAGACTGGATGGCTGACAGTCGGTGATAAGACCTACTATCTTGGTGCTGATGGAAAAATGGTTCATGATATAACCGTAAATCTTGATGGAAAAGATTATACGTTTGGGAGTGATGGAGCTCTGCAATAAAAATGGGGAAAAAGGGGTTTGCATCTGATGAAGCTGATCATGGAATTGATGGAACTGGCGTTGTATGATATCGTGCAGATTGCCACAGTGGCTCTGGAATTGTTTGGCATTGCAGTTCTGGTTTTTACGGCAGTGAAGTGTTTTATCCGCTGGCTGAGGAAGGATCATGAGAATATCCGCCTGGAACTGGCCCAGGGAATTGCCCTGGCGCTGGAGTTTAAGATGGGTGGAGAGGTGCTCCGTACAGTTGTGGTGCGGGAGTGGTCAGAGCTTGGGATTTTAGGTGCGATCATTGTTCTTCGCGCCATGCTTACATTCCTGATCCATTGGGAAATTGGGAATGAAAAAAAGGAAGCAAGAGAACTGCAGGAACAGCAGGGCATATAAGATCAAAAAAGGGGAAATGATTCCGAAAAGGAATCATTTCCCTTTTTGATGTGTGCTTTGCGGAACACATTTCTAATGGATATTTCGAATGGGTGCAGGTCCCTGATCCGCCCTGACAGTTAGAAATAGGCGTGTGAACTTTCGCTGGTGTCGGTATTCCCCGGAAGTGTTTTGGAATATTTCCCAGGTGAGATGCCGACTAATTTTGTGAAAGATTTCACAAAATGAGCGTAATCATTAAACCCGCATTCAAAACAGACATCGGTGATGGACATCCCTTTCTGCAGCAGGGTGCAGGCATGCTGGATCCGGCGGGCAATGATGTAGTTCCACGGAGAGGTCCCGGTAAAGTCCTTGAACAGGTGACAGAAGCGGGAACGGCTCAGATTCAGGTGATCGGCAATGTCCTGGATGGATAGCGTATTGGACAGATTCTGATCAACATACTGGATGGCATCCTTGACTGCCTGAGGGGTGATATCTGCCAGACGTACAGGCTTTGTGACAGAAGCCTGGTTGGCAAGCAGAAGGATCAGGCTTAAATTTGCCTTGGCGTAAATGTCGTAACCGAATTCTTTACGGTTTAAAGCTTCAATGGTCTGAGTCACCAGATATTCATACTCCCGCATCTGATCCTCTGACAGATGGAGGATGTGGTTATGCTCATGATTCTGGAAGCATGTCAGAATATTGGTGTTCGGTGTTGAGAAGGTCTGGATAAATGCCTCGTTAAAATGGATCGGAAACCGTTCGCATGGTTCATGATCCTTTACGGAAAGTCCATGGATATCATTGGGACAGACCAACAGCAGATCTCCCGGCGTTAAACGGTAGGTAATGTTATTGATAAAATAGTCCGCATTGCCGGCTTTAAACATCATGAGTTCATAAGCGTTATTATGGATATGAAGATGTGGTGGAAATGGTTCCGTGGTCAGCAAATGGGAAAGAAGCAGCTTGTCAATGGACTCGATTTCAAGTTTTTTCATATCATTCACCTCGATCTATAGAGATATTGAACAATTATGCTAAAAGGAAATGCATGAAAACGCCTTTTTTCGACTAAAAATGCACAAGGGATAGCACAATTTAACATAAATATAGCACAAAAGTTAAAAAAAGAATACTAAAAATGTGGTAAAATCTTAACATGATCAAAATGAACAAAACGGTAATGAAAAATAAGATCAATAGCAGACATAATGCATAAATGAAAGGGAAGGGAAAGAGAAGAAAGATGGAAATATCCTTAAATACAAGAGCTGAAACCGCAAAATTATTTCTGGATACCATAAGACCATTAAAATCATGCTACAGTCCCGGACATGCATTTTTACATGTTGGAGATTCCGGTGTTCACTATGGTGAAAAAGCCGCCAGGATGGAAGGCTTCGCCAGAGTCCTTTGGGGACTGGGACCTTTGTGGGCAGGTGGAACAAAAGATTTTACCGCTGAGATGAGCCAGGAAGCAGAAGAGTGGCAGAAGTTATATTTAGATGGCATCTTGCATGGAACAGATCCAGATCACGAAGAGTACTGGGGCGATATCTTTGATTTTGATCAGAAGATGGTGGAAGTGGCTGCCATCGTTTATACCATAGTGTTAAATCAGGACAGATTCTGGAATGATCTGACGGAGAAGCAGCAGAAGCAGGTATATGGCTGGCTGAATCAGATCAACCTTTACGATATGCCAAAGTGCAACTGGCGGTTTTTCCGGATCATGGCGAATATGACCTTTGATATTTTAGGACTGCCTTATCCGAAAGAGCGGATGAATGAGGATTTCGACATTATCAACGAATCTTACATCGGTGACGGATGGTATTTTGATGGAACCCCATGGCAGTTAGATTATTATGTGGCCTATGCGATCCAGTTTTATGGAATGGTATATGGCAAATTGATGAAAGACCGCGATCCTGAGAGAAGTGAGATTTTCTTAGAGCGAGGCAGACAGTTTTATGGTGATTTCATTTACTGGTTTGCCAATGACGGATCGGAAATCCCATTTGGCAGAAGCTTAACATACCGGTACGCTCACGGAGCACCTCTTGGAGCTATGGCATTTGCGGAATTAGACAATGTCAATTACGGAGTGTTAAAGAATCTGGTGTTAGGCAACTTAGAGACCTGGATGAAACGTCCGATCTTCGACCATGCAGGACTTCTTACCATTGGATATGGGTACCCGCAGATCGAGATGAGTGAGAGCTATAACAGCGCGGGTTCTCCGTACTGGTGCAATAAAACTTTAGTGATTCTGGCACTGGATGATGAGCATCCATTCTGGAAAGCAGAACGGGAAGCTTACCCGTATGAACCGGTAAAATTCCTGAAGCATCCGCATATGGTGATCACCCATGACAAACATGATCATGTCATGGCTTATGTAACAGGACAGCATTTGCCAAACGATCACGGACAGGGACCTGCAAAATACGAGAAATTCGTATATTCCAACCAGTTTGGATTCAGCATCTCGAAGGGAACAAACTTAGCCCAGGGCGCATTTGACAGCACACTGGCGGTTTCTGTAAAGGGAGAGGACCGTTACTGTATGAGATACGGTATGGATGATTTCAAGGCAACAGAGGAATCCTTGTATACTAAGTATCGTCCGATCACCGGTGTGACGATTGAAAGTACTGTAGTGCCATGTTCTCCGTGGCATGTAAGAGTACATAGGATCACCAATGAAGTTGCCATTGATCTGGCAGATGGCGGTTTCGCACTTCCACAGGAACGTTGCTTTACCGTTGTAAGCGGCAGGGGAACCGGCAAGTACCAGCCATCAGATGTAAAAAATGACGGAAAGACACTGATCGCTGATTTCCCGTGGGGAGTAAGCATGATCGCCAGTGAGACTGGTGAAGAACCGGTGCTGATCACCCCGTTTCCGAACACCAACCTGTTTGCCAATTTGACGGTCATTCCGATGGTAAAGACCCAGTTAGAGCCTGGAACCCATCTGATCGTTACCAGCGTGGCAGCAGATTTCCACGAGAGCGCAGAGACGCTTCTGAAGGAAAAACCACAGGTTGAGATCCAGGATGGAAAAGTGGTCGTGACCATCGGTGATAAGAAAGTAACTGTATAGTAACTATTCAGTAGGTCTGCGCACATGCTGCGCTGACCGTAAGAACACATAGGCTAGAAAGCAAAAATCCCATCAGCGAAGCTGATCTGGAATGGATTTTTGCTCGTAACTATGAAGGTACTGAATAGTTACACTGTATAAAGGAGAAGCATATATGACTATAACGCAGCAGGAAGCCCAGTGGATCCAGGAGACGGTCGAAAAGTTAAAGACCAAATGGAAACCGGTCACTGAGCGAAACGTTGGAAAAATCCCATATTCTTCCAAAGATGGAGTGTTTGATGATTATTCCGCGAAAGATAAGGTCGCATGGTGGACCAATGGCTTCTGGGGCGGCATCATGTGGCAGATGTATACATTGACCGGTGATGACCTTTATAAGAAATCAGCCAAAGAACTGGAAGACAAGCTGGATCAGGTGCTGATGGACAGTCCTGGACTGGATCACGATAATGGTTTTAAGTGGCTGCCGACAGCAGTTGCGGACTACCGGGTGACCAGGGACCAGGCATCCTATAACCGGGGTATTTTAGCAGCCAACAATCTGGCTGGAAGATTTAATTTAGCCGGAAGATTTATCCGTGCCTGGAATGACTGGGGTGAGGATGATCACAGAGGCTGGGCCATCATTGACTGTATGATGAACCTTCCGCTTCTGTATTGGGCAAGCGAGGTAACTGGTGATCCGAGATTTTCCCAGATCGCCCAGGCTCACGCAGACACAGCTATGAAGAATTTCGTCCGCGGCGACGGTTCTGTGAACCACATCGTGGAATTTAATCCAGATACAGGCGAGATGATCCGTTCCTATGGCGGACAGGGCTATGAGGTTGGTTCCTCCTGGACCCGTGGACAGGCCTGGGGACTGTATGGATTTGCTTTAAGCTACATCCACACAGGTAAGAAAGAATATCTGGATACATCGAGAAAAATCGCCCATTATTTCATTTCTAATACACCGGAGAGCGGTCTGATCCCGATCGATTTCAGACAGCCTGCGGATTGCCAGCTGGAAGACTCCACTGCAGCAGCGATTGCAGCCTGTGGACTGATTGAACTGGCAAAGCATACAGAAGGAAGGGACAGTGATCTCTATAAGAGAGAAGCACTGAGGCTGTTACAGGCTCTGGATCAGAAACGGAGCATGTGGAGTCCGGATGTTGACCCGCTTCTGGAGAAATGTACAGTGGCATATCATGAGCCGTCTGGCCATGAGATCACCATTATTTATGGGGATTACTACTTTATTGAGGCCGTGATGAAATTATCCGGTCAGGAGTTGTTTATCTGGTAGTAATAGAATTTATATAATTTTTTTATTATAAGGAGGAGTTACAGAATGAAAAGTAAAAGATTTTGGGCAGCAATGTTAGCAGGTATGATGGCAGTAGGCTCACTGACCGGATGCGGAGGCGGTTCTTCAGACGGCGGTTCTGCTGAGACAACAGCAGCAGCTTCTCAGGCAGCACCATCTGATGTTGCACAGGCAACCGGAGAGGATGTAACCATCAAAGTTGCATTATGGGACTATTCCAACACTGCATACTACAAAACCATGATCGATGCTTTCCAGGCAAAGTATCCAAACATTAAGGTTGAGGTAGTTGAATTTACTGCTGATGAGTACGATAATGTTATCGTGACCCAGTTAAGTGGTAAGCAGGATTTCGATGTTGTATTTACGAAAGGTACTCCAGCTCTGTCTGCATTAATCAAACAGGGACACATCTATTCACTGGACGAGTATATTAAGAGCGATGACAGCTTTGATGCAACCAAGTATTCAGGACTGGTAGATCAGCTGACCATGGATGGAAAGACCTATGCATTACCATTCCGTTATGATAACAACCTGATCTTCTACAACAAAGATCTGTTTGATGCAGCAGGCGTTGCATATCCGGAAGATGGTATGACTATGGCTGAGTATCATGAGCTGGCTGCTAAGATGACCAGCGGCGAGGGCAACGATAAGGTATATGGTGCTCATGTACATACCTGGCCATCTAACGTATATAATTATCCAAACAGAACCGGTAAATTTAACTTTACAGATCCGGAGACCTATGCAAACTTAACTGATTACTATAATGAGATCCTGGCAATGCAGGATGAAGGACTGGTTCAGGATTATGGCGTTCTGAAATCCTCTAACATCCATTACAGTGGTGTATTCTACAACCAGCAGGCAGCGATGTTACAGATTGGTACCTGGTATATCAATATGCTGTGTGAGAATGTAAAAGACTTTAACTGGGGTGTATGTGCACTTCCGAACAATGATGGAATCAAGAACGAGAACTCTGTCGGCGGTGTAACACCTGTTTCCATCGGCGCATATGCAAAACATCCTGCAGAGGCATGGCAGTTCATCACCTTCGTATGTGGCGAAGAGGGTGCTGAGACTCTGGCAAAATGTGGCGTAGTTCCTGGTTACAATTCTGATAAGGTTGGCGAGATCTTTGATTCCCTGCATGATCAGTATCCAAATGCTCCAGAGGGACTTTCCAAGTACTTAGGATGCGAGAACAAATTAATGGAGCAGCCTATGAATGCTAAGAATAAAGAAATCGATTCCGTGATCCAGGAAGAGCACAGTGCGATCATGACCAAGAGCATTACTGTTGAAGAAGGTCTGAAAGAGATGACTGACCGTGTGAAAGAGGTATTAGCCCAGTAATAAAAAGATATAGGCATGTAACGAGCAGTAGAAAAAACTGGACCGCTATATGATTTTACGATGACCGTCCGGAGGAAGCTTCTTCCGGACGGTTATCTTTCAGAAGGAGGAATCAGCTTATGGCTAAAGGGGAAGAAACAAAGAAACCCAAAAGTAGAGGAGCGTTAAGAAGACATAAAACTTTAGTAGCGTATTCCTTTATCCTTCCAAACCTGATTGGTTTCTTTGTATTAACATTTATACCGATTGTATTTTCTATTTTATTAAGCTTCTGTGAATGGGATTCCGGTAACCCGATCAAGTTTGTCGGACTCAAGAACTTCGTTTATATGTTCACGAAAGACCGCAGTTTCCGAATTGCTTTAGTTAATACACTTTACTTTACGATCGGCGTTGTGCCGGTTACCATGGCCATTTCTTTGGGACTTGCGATCCTGATGAATAAACCGTTGAAAGGACGTACATTCTTCCGTTCCGTACTGTTTTTCCCATATGTAGCATCTCTGGTAGCGATCGCAGTTGTATGGATGGCTTTATTTAATCCAGACAGAGGACCTGTTAATAACATTTTGATCGCATTGGGTATCTCCAATCCACCAAGATGGGCTGCATCCCAGACATGGGCGCTGCCGACTATCATTGGTCTGACCATCTGGAAGGGCATGGGCTATTACATGATCGTTTATCTGGCAGCCTTGCAGGGAGTTTCCAGAGATCTCTATGAAGCGGCTTCCCTGGATGGAGCAAACAAATGGCAGCAGTTTGTTAACATCACCTGGCCATGTGTAACTCCAACCACGTTTTATATCTTAATGATGTTAATGGTAAGTACTTTCAAATCTTATGATACCATGTACATTACCACCCAGGGTGGTCCTGGTGAGGCAACGAAGGTACTGGCATACCATATCTATAAGATGGCATTTGAGAATTCCAGATTCGGTTATGCAAGTGCAGTTGCGATGGTGCTGTTAGCAATCATTCTCGTACTGACTACGATCCAGTTCAAGTGTGAGAAGAAGTTTACCGGTGATATGTAAGGAAAGGAGGAGCGTGCAATGAGTAAAGAAGTAAAAAATACATTAAAAACCATTCTGACCTATGCAGTGCTGATCCTTATGGCATTGGTCATGTTAGTACCTTTTGCATGGATGATTTCTGCTTCCCTGAAACTGGAGAAGGACGTATTCTCTTATCCGATCGTATGGATTCCAAAGGATCCGGTATGGAGTAACTATCAGGAAATCTGGAAGAAAGTGCCATTGCTGCAGGGCTTTTTTAACACGACAAAGCTGACCGTGTGTACCACGGTATTACAGCTGATGACATCCAGCTTTGCTGCATATGCATTTGCAAAATTGGAATTTAAAGGCAGAGACCTGATCTTTATGTTATACGTGATGACGATTGCGATTCCGTGGCAGGTATATATGGTTCCTCAGTATAAGATGATGACCATGTTCCATCTGACTGACAGCCATTTAGGTCTGATTCTGATGCATGCGTTTACAGCAACCGGCGTATTCCTGATCCGTCAGTTCTTCATGGGTATTCCTACAGAACTTCTGGAGGCAGCAAGAATCGACGGACTGAGCGAGTATGGAATCTGGGCAAAGATCATGCTTCCACTGTCCAAACCGGCGATCGCAACCCTGTGTATCACATCCTTTACATTTGAGTGGAACGATTTTATGGGTCCATTGATCTATATTTCTACCACATCCAAGAAAACGATCCAGCTGTTACTGCGTATGTTCAATACCCAGTACTCTTCAAACTATGCACAGATCATGGCAGCTGCAACAGTTGCCCTGATTCCGGTACTGATCCTGTTTGCATTCCTTCAGCGGTATTTCGTAGAAGGCATTGCATCATCTGGTATTAAAGGTTAAGGAGGCCATATAAAAAGTTATGCTGCGTACATTTGAGACCAATTATTTAAGAGAAGTGACAGAACTGAGCAGCAGCTTATGGGAATTCTCCCCGAATGAGGGAGAATTCCAGGGTAACGTTTATCCGGTATGGGTACCGTGTTGCTGGGAAAATCTTCCGGATTTTTCTGCATATCGTGGAACAGGAAGCTTCCGCAAGGAATTTGAGGCAGAGGGCAACGTCCGCCTGGTGTTCAAGGGTGTCAGCCATACTGCAACGGTCCTGGTGGACGGTAAAGAAGTAGGAAGCCACTATAATGCTTATACGCCATTTTCAGTGATGTTAAAGGACCTGGAGCCAGGTGTCCATAAGCTGGAAGTGATCGCAGATAACCGTTTCAGCGAGAAGAGTGCGCTTCATGTGCCGAATGATTATATGAGCTATGGCGGTATTTCCAGAGGCGTTGCCATGGAGGAACTGGAGGGCGCGTATATTGAGTATATCCACGCAGTTCCGGAGAGGACCGAAAAAGGCTGGAATGTGAAGCTGGCAGTGAAGGTTGTAAACCTGGAAGACGCAGAGAAAATCGTAGAATTGCAGGTTGCAGTCGATGGTTTGTTTGAGATTACCAAAGAAGTAAATCTGAAAGCCGGAGAGGAAGCTCTGGTAGAGGAGACCGTAGATGCCGGAACCCCGGAGGTATGGGAGATGGATCATCCGGTTCTCTATACCATCTGTGCAGTCCTTTCTGATGCTGATGGTGCTTTCGATGATCTGGCTGACCGCATTGGTTTCCGTGAGATCAAGACTGCGGGAAAAGACATTTTATTAAATGGTAAGAAGTTAAGGATCAAAGGCTTCTGCCGTCATGAGGATCATCCGATGTATGGCTGCGCTCTTCCTGTTTCTGCTATTGAACAGGATTTACAGATTGCGAAGGATCTGGGAGCAAACTCTATCCGTACATCCCATTATCCGAATGATGAGATTTTCTTAGATCTTTGTGATGAGCAGGGTATCCTGGTATGGGAAGAGAATCATGCCAGAGGACTGGTTCTGGAACAGATGCAGAATCCGAACTTTGAGCCTCAGGCAGAGGCTTGTATCCAGGAGATGATCACGGCACATATCAACCATCCATGTATCATCATCTGGGGTATTTTAAACGAGTGCGCCAGCGATACGGAATATGGTTATGAATGCTATAAAAAACAGTATGACCTGATCAGGAAACTGGATACCTCCAGACCAAGATCTTCCGCAAGCTGCCGCTTTAAGACAGATATCTGTTTTGGTCTTCCGGAGATCGTATCCTACAACTTATATCCGGAATGGTATCATGATACTCCGGCAAATGAGTATGTACCGGATATTTATAACTGGGTACAGACAGGCAGCGAGGGCGCAGGCAAGCCATTCTTAGTAACAGAGATCGGTGCTGGTGCTATTTACGGTTATCGCAACCAGAGTATGTGCAAGTGGACAGAAGAATACCAGGCGAAAGCACTGGGTGATCAGATCACTGCAGTATTAGATCAGGAAGGCTGCAGCGGTATCTATATCTGGCAGTTCTGCGATGTGCGGATCAGCAACGAGTGGTTCAGCAACCGTCCAAGAACCATGAATAACAAGGGTATTGTAGACGAGTACCGCAGAAGAAAATTGTCCTACGATGTAGTCAAGAAACTGTATCATTCCTATTCCGATTTCCGTTAAGGAGCTCATGGAGCGGTATGAGAATAATCCGTGGCAAGGTTTTTTAACTCAGCCACGGATTTTTTGTGTCATAGGAAACTTCGTCCTATGACACAAAAAACGCTCCGCGGGATGCGCACTCGCGCGAAAAAGAAACATGTCGCAAGCGACCGCGCTCGGCGCGAGAATGTGCCAAAGCACATTCTTTTTCGCCAGGATTATAATTTTTTATAAACTTTTTTGAAAAAGTATGGTATCATACTGATGATTCCGGGAAGGGGAGACAGAAATTCAAGTCGAACGTCCGTGAGACTTGGCGCGTGATTCTGGTCAGCGTAAGCTGACATATTTTGTTATTACTCACCACTTGAAGAGGTGGGAGTCTTCTCGACTGAGATAAAAAGGACAGGTGAACAACAATGGAATTAGCAATGATTACGACACGGCAGGTAATGGAATTGTTCTGTATGATTCTGGCAGGCTGCATATGCAGTAAAACTGGAGCAATCAAGGTGGAGGCCAAGAAAGGCTTTTCGGATCTGCTGTTATATCTGGTAGTACCGGCTATGGTGGTCCATTCGTATATGACGGAGTTTGACGAGAAGATTTTGGCCAATCTGGTCCTGACATTGATCTGGAGCACCATTGCTCTGGTGATTGGAATCGTGGTGGCTATGGTGGCGACTGCGAAAATGAAAGGAAGCGACAAGCCAATTATCTGCTTTGCCGGAATGTTTTCTAATGCGGCTTACATGGGATTTCCGCTGATTCAGGCGCTGTTTGGGGCAGAAGGACTGATGTATGCCAGTGTGTTTGTGACAGTGTTTAATATTTTGCTGTGGACGGTTGGTTATTCAGTGGTGACGAAAACCACCAATCTGAAAGCAATTTTAAAAACCATTGGCACATCTCCGGTGATACTCTCTGTGATTCTGGGTCTGATCTTATATCTGGGCCAGATTCCGGTACCGGAGGTGATTGCGGAACCTGTCAGACTGATCGGCAATATCAATACACCATTAGCCATGATCATCACCGGTATGATCATTGGAACCAGTGATCTGAAGAAGATGGCAGGGAATCCTATGATCTGGTATGTGACATTGATCCGCATGGTTCTGGTACCGGCCATTTGCTTTGTGGTATTCCGGGTGATCGGAGCTGGATCTATGGTAGCAGAGGTAGTGCTGCTGCTGGAGGCATGTCCGTGTGCGGCGATCACTTCCGTGTTTGCGGTACAGTACGGATATCATGAGGATCTGGCGGCAGGAACGGTGGTCGTATCTACATTGTTAAGCATTGTAACCCTCCCTGTTTGCACTATGCTTTTGACGGTACTGATGTAGTGGCTGCGTTACTGCCATTCAAGTCGAACGTCCGTGAGACTTGGCGCGTGATTCTGGTCAGCGTAAGCTGACATATTCTTTACAGAATCACTGCGCATCCTCGCGGAGCGTTTATCTCAGTCGGAGACCCACCTCCCACTGAGAATAATTTGTTATTACTCACCACCTGAAGAGGGGGAGTCTTCTCGACTGAGATAAAACGAATAGAATGAGGAAATGTACATGAATATTACAATAGAAGAATTAGAAAAACTGGAGACGGGAACCTTTGATGTGATCGATATGCGTGGAGAGACTGAGATTGCCCATGGAGCGATCCCGGGCTCCGTTGCGATTCCAGAGCAGGAGCTTTTGGAGAATCCACCAGAAAATACGGGAAAGAAACTGATCATCGTCTGCAGCCGAGGCCGGGTCAGTGTGGATGTATCGGAAGAACTGTGTGGCCGTGGCTATGAGGCATATAGCCTGGAAGGCGGTTATATCGGCTGGCTGATGAGCGAGATGAAAAAACAGGAGGCAGAGGAGATCTGCGAGTCCGTGGAGAAGAGCATCCGCAAGAAGTTTCACAAGAGTATCTGGAGCAATTTCACGAAGGCGGTCCGTCAGTATGAACTGGTAAAAGAAGGCGACCGGGTGGCGGTCTGCATTTCTGGTGGAAAAGATTCTATGCTGATGGCGAAGCTGTTCCAGGAGCTGCAGCGATATAGCAAGTATCCGTTTGAGGTGGAATATCTGGTGATGGATCCGGGATACAGCCCGGAAAACCGTCATGTGATCGAGGAAAATGCAAGAAAATTAAAGATCCCGGTACACATTTTCGAGTCAGATATCTTTGACTCTGTATACAATGTGGAGAAATCACCCTGTTATTTGTGCGCCCGTATGCGTCGTGGACATTTATATAATTTTGCTAAGGAACTGGGGTGTAATAAGATCGCCCTGGGGCATCACTATGATGATGTGATCGAGACCATTTTAATGGGGATGCTTTACGGCGCCCAGGTACAGACCATGATGCCGAAGCTTCACAGCACAAATTTTGAGGGAATGGAGCTGATCCGTCCGCTGTACCTGATCCGCGAGGATGATATCAAAGCCTGGAGAGACTATAACCATCTGCATTTCATCCAGTGTGCCTGCAAATTTACAGATACCTGTACCACCTGCAATAACGAGGAGACTCGTTCCAAGAGAGTGGAAGTGAAGCAGCTGATTGCAAAATTGAAGGAGACCAATCCATTTGTGGAAAGTAATATCTTTAAGAGCGTGGAGAATGTCAATCTGGATACGGTGATTGGCTACAAAGCCGGTGGTGTGCGCCATCATTTCCTGGATACTTATGATGAGAAGGGAAGATCAGCGGACGATGGAAACCAGGAAAAGGCAGATGAAAAAACAGACAAAAAAGCAGACGAAAAGGCAGAGTAGGGATATGAGACTGGAAGAGCATATTGCCGATACGTTAAAAGAGTGGGAACTGAAGCTGGGAAAGATCGACGGCGGCATCCGCCTTTATTATCCCTGTGACTCCATACGGGAGTATCTGGGGCAGGCTTATACTGTGGCTCAGGGAGAAGATCTTGCGGAGTGTGTCCGTCAGTATCTGCAGGCAGAAGCTACCTATCTTGGTCCGGTCAAAACCGAGTATCATGAGGGTCGGATCGCTGTCCAGATCCCGGAAGAGGGCTGTCAGTATGTGGCAGAGCAGATGGAGTATCCAGAACTTCTGGTACGGCTGCTTGCGTGTTTAAAAGAGGGAAGCTTAGAGAAAATACGAAATTTGTTTGAAACCTATGCCGGGGAACAGGGCGGACTGGTATGTGAGGATCGGGAAGAAGATTCGGGTTGTGTACTGTATTTTGACCGGGAAGAAGTGGATCCTTATGTGTACTGCTTTGATGCAGATGATTTTGGGGTTACCTATCATCGGTTTGCCAGAGTTGATTACGAAAAACTGACGCAGTGATGGAATGGTGCGTGAAGCTTATGCGGACTAGAAGAGAGGAGAAGAGATTATGGCAGCAATTTTAGGGGTACTTGCCAAAGCATTTGCATTTATGGGGATCATTGTCCTTGGATATACGTTAAAGAAGATCCATGTGTTTAAACCAGAAGATTTTTATGTGTTATCGAAGATCGTGATCCGGATCACCCTGCCGTGTGCGATCATCAGCAATTTTAGCAAGATCAGCATGGATATGTCTATGCTGATCCTGTGCGTCATCGGTATCGTCTGCAACTTAATTTATGTGGGAATTGGTTATGGTATAAACCAGAAAAGATCTGGTGACGCCAAAGCCTTTGATATGTTAAATCTGTCTGGTTATAATATCGGCAATTTTACTATGCCATTTATCCAGAATTTCCTGGGGCCTGTCGGATTTGCTGCTACCAGTCTGTTTGATGCAGGAAACTCCGTTATGTGTACAGGCTTGACCTTCGCCATGGCAAGTGCGGCGAAGGGAGAAGGGGGCAGAAGCTCGGCTGGTTCTATGGTAAAGACCTTACTGTCTTCCTTGCCGTTTGACTGTTACATGATCATGACAGTAGTTGCCATGCTTCAGATCAAACTGCCGGAGGTGGTGCTGTCTTTTGCTTCTACGGCAGGCGGTGCGAATGCGTTCCTGGCGCTGTTTATGATCGGAATTGGATTTGAGATCCATGCGGATAAGGAAAAACTGACGGAAATCGTGAAGATCCTGTCGATCCGTTATTCCATTGCGCTGGCATTTTCTTTGATTTTTTATTTCCTTGCGCCATTTTCCTTAGAGGTGCGCCAGACTCTTGCCATCGTGGCATTTGGACCGGTTTCATCGGTCAGCCCGGCATTTACCGGCAAATTACATGGGGATGTGGAGCTTTCCAGTGCGATCAATTCATTGCAGATTATGATCAGCGTGGTGTTGCTTACCCTTGCACTGATTGTGGTGCTGTAGGAAAAAGAAATCCGGCGGCTGAAGTACAACGGAAAACCATGCGGGTTATAACGAACGATAATATTATAACCATGAAGAATAGAAGATATGACACAACGATATACAGAAAATAAAAACAGACATTGCTTTTACAAAATAATAGGTCTATAATGATTTCTAATTAGATTTTTAGATATTTTAGAAGTATATACAATGGAGGAATCGTCATGGAAAAGAAAAATATCGACTGGGGCAATATCGGGTTTGCTTATATGCCTACTGATATGCGTTATGTAGCAAATTTCAAAGATGGAAAATGGGACGAGGGCGGTCTGACCGCAGACTCCAATGTGGTCATTAACGAGTGTGCTGGTATTTTACAGTACTGCCAGGAGTGCTTCGAGGGCTTGAAGGCTTACACAACTGAGGATGGAAGCATTGTTACCTTCCGCCCGGATTTAAATGCAGAGCGTATGATGAACTCCGCTTCCAGACTGGAGATGCCGCCATTTCCAAAGGAAAGATTCTTAGAGGCTGTTGATCAGGTGGTAAGAGCCAACGCAGCATGGGTTCCACCATACGGCAGCGGAGCAACCTTCTATCTGCGTCCATATATGTTTGCATCAGGTCCTGTCATTGGCGTAAAACCATCTCAGGAGTATCAGTTCCGTCTGTTTGGTACACCAGTAGGTCCATACTTTAAGGGCGGCGCAAAGCCGATCACCATCTGTGTCAGCGACTTTGACCGTGCAGCACCACATGGAACCGGTCATGTAAAAGCTGGTTTAAACTACGCTATGAGCCTTCACGCACATGAGGTTGCACATAACAACGGATTTGATGAGAATATGTTCCTGGATCCGGCTACCAGAACTTATGTAGAGGAGACCGGTGGAGCAAACTTCTTATTCGTAACAAAAGACGGTGAGGTGGTCACTCCGAAGTCTGATTCCATTCTGCCATCCATCACCAGACGTTCCCTGGTATATGTAGCAGAGCATTACTTAGGACTGAAAGTAACCCAGAGACCAGTGAAATTATCTGAGCTGTCTGATTTCGCTGAGTGTGGTCTGTGTGGCACAGCAGCCGTTATTTCCCCTGTAGGCAAGGTAGTAGATCATGGCAAAGAGATCTGCTTCCCATCAGGTATGGAGAAGATGGGACCGGTTACACAGAAGCTGTATGAGACTTTAACCGGTATCCAGATGGGCAGAATCGAAGCTCCAGAAGGATGGATCCGCAAGATCCTTTAATTAACCTCTTGACATATTTATCCGCCGTGTTATAATCAGACACAGAACACGTTGAAGAGTCCAGTAGTCTGATGGAAACGTTCAGAGAGGGATACACTTGGTGAAAGTATCCTACGGCAGAGATCAGGTGAATACCAGCTTGGAGTGGTCCTTAATCGGACACGGTGATTCCGTTATCATCACAATGAAGAGGCTGCGAAAGCAGCAAGCAGGGTGGAACCGCGGTATTGGATATCGTCCCTTGTCAGACAGGTATATGTCTGACAGGGGATTTTTTGTTGCCATGCAACTGGAAAAAGCTGCCAGTGACAGACTTTCTGGTTGTTCGAAACCATCCTAAAAAAGGATTCAAAAAAGGAGTTAAGACCATGAAGATTACATTAAAAGATGGAAGCGTAAAAGAGTACGCACAGGCTATGTCCGTTCTGGACATCGCATCGGACATCAGCGCAGGTCTTGCAAGAGTGGCATGCGCAGGTGAGGTTGACGGCGAGAGAGTAGATTTAAGAACTGTTGTAGACAAAGACTGCACCTTAAATATTTTGACTGCTAAGGACGAAGGCGGTCTGGCAACCCTTCGCCATACAGCAAGCCATGTAATGGCACAGGCTATTAAGCGCCTGTATCCAGAAGCAAAACTGGCAATCGGACCGTCTATCGCAGATGGCTTTTACTATGATATTGATTTCGCTTCCCCAATCGCTGCTGAGGACTTAGAGAAGATCGAAGCAGAGATGAAGAAGATCGTAAAAGAGGCACTTCCGATCGAGCGTTTCACCCTTCCAAGAAACGAGGCGATCGCTCTGATGAAAGAGAAAGAAGAGCCATACAAGGTAGAACTGATCGAGGATCTGCCAGAAGGTGAGGAGATCAGCTTTTACAGACAGGGTGATTTCACAGACCTTTGTGCCGGCCCTCATCTGATGAATACCAAGGAGGTTGGCAAGGCATACAAGTTGACCAGCATCGCAGGCGCTTACTGGAGAGGCGATGAGCACAACAAGATGCTGACACGTATCTATGCAACAGCTTTCGGCAAGAAAGAGGAGTTAGAGGCTTACCTGACCATGCTGGAAGAGGCAAAGAAACGTGACCACAGAAAATTAGGCAAGGAACTGGGATTATTCATGATGCATGATGCTGGCCCAGGTTTCCCATTCTTCCTTCCAAAGGGCATGGTATTAAAGAACACTCTGTTAGATTACTGGAGACAGCTTCATAAAAAAGCCGGTTATGTAGAGATTTCTACTCCGATCATCTTAAACAGAAGCCTGTGGGAGACCTCCGGTCACTGGGATCACTATAAGAACAACATGTACACCACCGTGATCGATGGACAGGACTATGCGATCAAACCAATGAACTGTCCGGGCGGCGTGTTAACTTATGCTTCCGAGCCACGTTCCTACCGTGACCTGCCACTGCGTATGGGTGAACTGGGTATCGTTCATCGTCATGAGAAATCCGGTCAGTTACACGGTCTGATGCGTGTGCGCTGCTTTACCCAGGATGATGCACATATCTTCATGACTCCTGAGCAGATCAAAGACGAGATCATGGGCGTTGCAAAACTGATCAATGAGGTTTACACTCTGTTTGGTTTCAAATATCATGTAGAGCTTTCCACAAGACCAGAGGACAGCATGGGAAGCGATGAGGACTGGGAGATGGCAACAGAAGGCTTAAGAAGCGCTCTGGATGCTCTTGGTCTTGACTATGTGGTTAATGAAGGCGATGGCGCATTCTATGGACCAAAGATCGACTTCCATCTGGTAGATGCCATTGGCAGAACCTGGCAGTGCGGTACCATTCAGCTTGACTTCCAGCTCCCACAGAGATTTGAGCTGGAGTATCAGGGAGCAGATGGCGAGAAACATCGTCCGATCATGATTCATCGTGTAGTATTCGGTTCCATCGAGCGTTTCATCGGTATCCTGATCGAGCATTTTGCAGGCGCATTCCCAACCTGGTTAGCTCCAGTACAGGTTAAAGTGCTTCCAATTTCTGATAAGTATGCTGATTACGCAGAGAAAGTAAGAAAACAGCTGGATGATGCTGGTATCCGTGTTGAGGTGGATACCCGTGCAGAGAAGATCGGTTACAAGATCCGTGAGGCACAGATGCAGAAGGTTCCTTACATGGTGATCGTTGGACAGAAAGAGGAAGAAGAGGGTCTTGTTTCTGTAAGAAGCCGTTTCGCTGGCGATGAGGGACAGAAGAACCCAGAGGAGTTTATCAAAGCACTGAAAGAGGAGATCGACTCCAAAATCCAGCGCGAGGTGAAAGCTCAGGAGGCTTAATCCCTGCGAGAAAAGTGATTCAATCATTCAGTTAAGCTGTATGGATGCGGTGTTGACCGTGGACATTACTTTGAACGCAGATAAGCATTCCCCCGCTTCAAGTGCGCGGAGCACTAAGCGGCGGGTGAGGGGGGATGCTTCTGTCAGTGGGAGTTGAAAGCTCCCACTGACAGATCGCGAAGCGACTGCGTTCATGAGCAAGTAGCGAAGCGGATTGCGAATGTCCGCTTTACAAGTAGAAGAGGGAAGTTCTTATGAAAAAAAGAACTTCCCTCTTTCCAGCCTTCAAGTCGAACGGATTTATCTGGGGATGGAGGAAGCAATATGCCGGAAAAAATTCTGGTCAGCGCCTGCCTGTTGGGGATAGGGTGCCGTTATGATGGAAAAGAAAAGGAAAATCCCAGGGTGAAGAAACTGTTAGAGAACCCGGATGTGGTATTGATTCCAGTTTGCCCGGAACAGTTGGGCGGTCTTTCTACACCCCGGACCGCTTCGGAGCGATCCGGAGACCGGGTGATCAATCAGGCTGGGGAGGATGTGACCGTTCAGTACCAGAAAGGCGCAGAAGAAGCCCTAAAAATGGCAGAACTTTATGGATGTAAAAGAGCCATTTTAAAAGAACGGAGCCCTTCCTGCGGCTGTGGGATCATTTATGATGGAAGTTTCAGCAGACAGACAGTTCCTGGAAATGGCGTAACAGCAGAACTGTTTTTAAACCATGGGATTTCTGTGTTTGGAGAAAGTGTTTTGGAGGACTAGATCATGGAACAAAAGAATCAGGACATGACCAGTGGTTCCTTAGCAAAGGGAATCTTATTTTTCAGCATTCCGCTGATGCTGTCCAATATTCTTCAGGTATTATTTAATATGTCAGATATTGCCGTGGTAGGTCATTTTGCAGGTGCCATGGCGTTGGGATCTGTGGGTTCTACCACGATCCTGGTCACCATGTTTACAGGATTCCTGATCGGTTTGTCAGGTGGAATCAACGTGCTGGTGGCATTGTATTATGGGGCGAAAAATGAGCGGGGTGTGAAGGAAACCGTCCATTCTGCGGCAATTTTAAGCCTGGTCATCGGTGTGATCCTGCTTCTCATCGGCGCTGGATTTTCCAGAAATATCCTGGAACTGTTAAAGACCAAGGAGGAGCTGTTAGATGGAGCGGTGTTATACATTCGTCTCTATTTCTTAGGTCTTCCGGCGTTAGCTTTGTATAATTTTGGCAACGCAGTGTTCAGCGCTGTGGGAGATACCAAGAGACCTTTGCTGTACCTGGCTGTTGCAGGTGTGTTGAATATTCTGCTGAACTTATTTTTTGTAGTTGTGTGTCAGATGGGGGCAGCAGGCGTTGGTCTAGCCAGCGCCCTGTCCCAGTATGTGTCCGCAGGACTGATCGTGCGTGCCCTGTTCATCAGTAAGGGTATTTTCCGTCTGCAGATGAAGGACATGAAGCTGACGAAGGGCAAAGCAAGGGATATTGTCCGGATCGGTATTCCGGCTGGCTGCCAGAATATGATCTTTGCCATCGCGAACCTGTTCGTCCAGGTGGGTGTCAATTCCTTCAGCGCTACTATGGTGGCAGGTAACTCGGCAGCAGCGAATTCCGATGCACTGATCTATGATATGATGGCAGCCTTTTATACCGGTTGCGCCAGCTTTATGGGACAGAACTACGGAGCGGGCAAGAAGGAGCGGATACTCAAAAGCTATTTCATCAGTCTTGCTTATTCCTTCGGTGTGGGTGCGATCATGGGGCTTATGCTGGTGATCTTTGGAAGACAGTTCTTATCTCTGTTTACCAATGACCCGGAGGTAGTGAAGGCGGGAATGTACCGGATCTCCATTATGGGATTTTCCTACGGAATTTCCGCGTTTATGGACTGTACCATTGCGGCTTCCAGGGCATTAGGAAAGAGTCTGGTACCGACGGTGGTGGTGATCATGGGCTCCTGTGTGTTCCGGATCCTCTGGGTGTACACGGTATTTGCCTATTTCCACACCATTCCGTCCCTGTATCTGTTGTACAGCTTCTCCTGGAGTATCACAGGTCTGGTGGAGATACTGTATTTTATCCATGTATATCGGGAAAAGGTAAGAAATGGAATGAAAGCCGTGCAGGAATAGGTGCAAAACCATGGTTATTCAGGCAGTGGTCAGTTCCTCCAGCCGTCCGAAACGGTAGCCCATTTCCTCCCAGCGGGTCAGCAGCTCGTCAAGGATCTGGGCATTGGTTTTGGATGTGCTGTGGAGCAGGACGATAGCGCCTGGATGAATGCGGCCTAACAATTTCTGAAAAGCTTCCTCGCGGGTGGGCTGTTTATCTTCATACCAGTCTACATAAGCCAGACTCCAGAAAAAAGTCTGATAGCCAAGTTCATCAGCCATTTTCAGATTGGCTTCACTGTACTTGCCCTGGGGAGGACGGTAGTAGTGGGTCATAGACTGGCCTGTGGTTTTTGTATACAGCATTTCCAGATCGCTCAATTCTTTTGAAAATGTTTCTTTGGTGGAGATCTTGGACATATCCGGGTGATGATAGGTATGATTGCCCACGGTATGTCCTTCCTCCACCATTCTTTTTACCAGATCCGGGCTGGTCTCCAGATAATTTCCCACCAGAAAAAAAGCAGCGGGTGCCTGGTGCTTTTTCAAAGCATCTAAGATCGCCGGAGTATTACCATTTTCATATCCTGCATCAAAGGTCAGATAGAGAACCTTTTCCGCTGTCTGAGCCGCATAGTAGGCGTGAAATTGCTTTAAGTAATCGGCGGAGGCGTTGGCTACAGGTGGTTTGCCTTCCTGTTGGAAGGAAAGTCCCCAGTTTCCCTCATTTCCGGCAGAGACAGGGACAATCTGCGGGGGAGCAGTGGTGGAAACCCGGGCAATGGCGCTGCCTGCGCAGAAGCATAGGACAGCGAGAAAAAACAGGGTGACAGACTGGCGGATATGGCGAAACAATGAGGTCATAAAAGTTCCTCGTTTTTTTATAAAAAGATACTTGAAAAAAATAGAAAATATGTTAAATTAAAGCGAGAAAAACGTAATTGTCCGGCAGGTCTGTGTATAACTGCATAGGAGAAGCAGTTACGATTATTTTGGACGATGAAGGAGAGAAAAACATGGCAGGCAAGACAACGAAGGATATGACCAGCGGATCACCGATGAAGCTGATCCTGGGTTTTATGATTCCGATGCTGTTCGGCTTTTTATTTCAGCAGTTTTATAACATGATGGATACCATCATTGTAGGAAAATACCTGGGTGTCACGGCTCTGGCTGCCGTTGGTTCTACCGGCTCCATTAATTTTATGATCATCGGCTTTTGCAACGGTGTCTGCAGTGGCTTTGCTATCCCGGTAGCACAGAAGTTTGGCGAAAAGAATGAGAGTGCCATGCGCCGGTATGTGGCCAACAGCGGCTGGCTGGCTGCAGTATTCGCAGTGGTTATGACTGTGGTTGTCTGCCTGTTGTGCCGGAATATCCAGACATGGATGAGGACGCCGGAGGATATTTTTGATCAGGCGTACATCTATATCTTTATCATTTTCCTGGGAATCCCGGCTACCTATCTTTACAATATGCTGGCGGGTATCATCCGGTCATTGGGTGACAGCACGACCCCTTTGGTGTTTTTGCTGATCTCCTCTGTCATGAACATTATCCTGGATCTGTTTACCATTATTGTCCTGAAAATGGGTGTGGCGGGAGCAGCCTGGGCAACGGTTATTTCCCAGGGAGTATCCGGCCTGCTGTGCCTGTTTTATATGAAAAAGAAATTTACGGTTCTGAAGATGCAGGGAGATGAATGGAGACCTCATAAGCACTCCATGATGATGCTGTGCGGCATGGGAATCCCTATGGGGCTGCAGTACTCCATCACTGCCATCGGAAGTGTGATCTTACAGACTGCGGTGAATACCCTTGGTTCTGTTGCAGTGGCATCTGTTACGGCCGGCGGTAAGATCGGAACTTTCTTCTGCTGCCCGTTTGATGCCATGGGAGCGACCATGGCAACCTATGGAGGCCAGAATGTGGGCGCTAAAAAACTGGATCGTATCAGCAGGGGATTAAGGGATTGCGTTCTGTTAGGTGCGATTTATTCAGTGATCGCCTTTGTAGTGATCTATTTCTTCAGTGATGTGATCGCACTGTTGTTTGTGGATGCTTCAGAAACGGAGATCTTACATAATACCAGGACATTTTTGCTGGCGAATGTATCGTTTTATTTCCCGCTGGCGTTGGTAAATATCGTTCGTTTCATGATTCAGGGACTGGGGTATTCCAGACTGGCCATTCTGGCAGGTGTCTGCGAGATGATCGCCAGGTCAGCGGTTGCTTTCTGGCTGGTTCCGGTTCTTGGTTACGATGGAGCATGTCTGGCGAATCCGGCAGCATGGATCGCAGCGGATCTGTTCCTGATTCCGGCATATCTCCATGTGATGAAGCATTTGAAATATGTGGTTTTTTCTTCAAAGGATGTGGCGTGAGATGGTGTGGGGAGATAAACCGTATCATTCTCTTGATTACGAATTAAAGCGCCAGTTCGGACAGAAGATCTATAAAGTATCCCTGGATGGCGGTATGAGCTGTCCAAACCGGGATGGAACTGTGGGGACAGGCGGATGCACCTTCTGCAGCCAGGGCGGTTCCGGGGAATTTGCAGTGGGAAGAACCGGATATCCGGATGTATGGGAGCAGATCGAACAGGCAAAGACACGGGTCCACCGGAAGATTTCTGGTGAAGGAAAATACATTGCGTATTTTCAGTCCTACACCAATACTTACGCCCCGGTAGATTATCTGAGAACATTATTTGAACGTGCTATCACACATCCTGACATTGTGGCTCTGTCTGTGGGAACCAGACCGGACTGTCTGGGGGATGAGGTAGTAGCGCTTTTAAAGGAACTGAACCGTCAGAAACCTGTATGGGTAGAGTTGGGGCTTCAGACCATCCACGAAAAGACAGCGGAGAGAATTCATAGAGGTTATTGTCTGGAGGTATTTGAGGACGCTTACAGACGGTTGAAGGAGGCGGGGCTGATCGTGGTGGTCCATGTGATCCTGGGACTCCCTGGGGAGACGAAGGAAGAAATGTTAGAGACGGTGGACTATCTTGGCAAAATCCCGGTAGATGGCATAAAACTCCAGCTTCTGCATATATTGAAAGGCAGTCAGATGGCAGCGGAGTACGAAAAGAATCCATTTTCACTGATGGAGCTGGAGGAATATCTCGATCTGATCCTTACCTGTGTGGCCAGACTTCCCCAGTCCGTGGTGATCCACAGACTCAGCGGGGACGGGGCAAAAGCTCTGCTGATCGGCCCTGCCTGGAGCGCTAATAAGAAGCTGGTCTTAAACAGGATGATGCAGAAATTTCGGGAAAATGGAATCTTTCAGGGATGTCAGAGAGCCCCACGAGGTTGACAAATATCGAAAATCATTATATACTACAGTCAATTTGATTTGGACAAAAAAGGAAAAGGGCATGAGAGAATAGAACGATGAAAATTAGGAGGAAAAAGAAAATGGCAGCTAGATGTGTAAAGAAAGCAGCAGCTCCTGTAAAGGCAGAGACTATAAAAACAGAAGCAGTAAAAGCTGAGACTGTAAAGACAGAAGTAAAAGCAGCAGAGGTAAAGGCTGAGCCGGAAAAAGAGGCAGCGCCTGCAGCAGAAGCAGCTCCGAAGAAGGCACCTGCAAGAAAAGCAGCTCCAAAGAAAGAGACTGCAGCAAAGAAAGCACCTGCAAAGAAGGCTGAAAAGGAAACTGAGGCAGCAGTTGTGATCCAGTACGCTGGCAAAGAGATTGCAGCAAAAGAGATCCTTGAGAGAGCAAAAATCGCATTTGCAGACGCAAATCCAGGCGTAAAGATCGAGACCATCGTTCTTTATGTAAAACCGGAAGAAGATGTTGCTTATTATGTAGTAAATGGTATCGGAAACGATGATTACAAGATCGAGTTATAAGGATGATAACGCATGCAGGAGCCGATCAGGCTCCTGTTTTTTATCTCAGTCGGAGGTGGGTCTCCGACTGAGATAAACGCTCCGCGAGGATGCGCAGTGATTCTGATAGGAATATGTCAGCTTCGCTGACCAGAATCACGCGCCAAGTCTCACGGACGTTCGACTTGAATCCTGGAAGTTTAAAAAGGAGAAAGGTGAATGGAGCAGAATAAAGAGACAGAACAGATGGAACGGGAGCTTCCTGGGGCATTCTGTGAAAAGATGCGGAGAATGCTGGGAGAAGAGTATCCTGCGTTTGTAGAAAGCTATGGAAAGCCAAGGGTGCAGGGATTGCGGTTCAACCCGTGGAAAGTGGATTCTGAGATGCACAACGTCCAGATACAGCTTGTTCAGGATGAAAACAGAGACCGGATCGATAAAGTGCAGGAATGCCGGGAAGCGCAGCAGGAGTCGTGGAAAACACAGTTCCACCTCCAGCAGATCCCGTGGGTTCCAAACGGCTATTATTATGACGCAGATACCCGTCCGGGGAAAAGCTCTCTCCATGAAGCTGGCGCATACTATATTCAGGAGCCAAGTGCCATGGCGGTGGCAGAGCGTTTAGGTGTTCTGCCGGGAGAAACGGTTCTGGATCTGTGTGCAGCTCCAGGTGGTAAGTCCACCCAGGTAGCAGGAAAACTCTGTCAGACCGGTTTTTTAGTCAGCAATGAGATCCATCCTGCCCGTGCGAAGATCCTATCCCAGAATATCGAACGGATGGGCGTGGGAAACTGCGTGGTCACCAATGAGGATTCTGGCAGGCTGGTTTCTTATTTTCCAGAGTTTTTCGACAGGATCGTAGTGGATGTCCCGTGTTCTGGTGAGGGAATGTTCCGCAAGGACCAGCAGGCCAGAGAAGAGTGGAGTCCTGATAATGTGAAATTATGCGCTTCCCGCCAGGCAGAGATCCTGGATCATGCAGCAGCTATGTTAAAACCAGGCGGTTATCTGGTGTATTCTACCTGTACCTTTTCCAGAGAAGAAAATGAGGAGAGTATCCTGGGCTTTTTGGATCGACATGAGGATTTTGAGGCGGCAGAAGCAGAAAGACCTGTTGGCTTTGAAGCATTTACCGGAGGGGAAATCCCGGGCAGTTACCGGATCTGGCCCCATAAAACCGCTGGGGAAGGACATTTTCTGGCATTGGTCCATAAGAAAGGGACGGAAGCATCGACAGAGACATTAGCTTACGCAGCTTCTGGAAAACTGTCAGGAAAAGAAAAAAAGAAAGAAAAAAACCGCCAGAGTGGAAAGAAGAGCAGCGACTGGGAACAGCCGTGGCAGGATTTTGCGAAGGAAACGCTGGTAATGGGACTGGAACAGTGGCCGATAGCTGGTGGGAGCTTTACCATGTTTGGAGAAGAACTGTATCTGGTTCCGAAACAGATGGTGGATATGAAGGGCCTGAAGGTGCTGCGTCCGGGACTGGATCTGGGAACGATAAAAAAGGGGCGGTTTGAGCCCTCCCATGGTCTGGCATTGTTTTTAAAGAAAGAATGGGCCGGGCAGTGGATCGACCTGCCATCAGACAGCGAAGAAATTACCAGATATTTAAGAGGAGAAACACTGAATACCGATCAGCTTCCGGGAGAGCGCCATCTGACCGGGAAAAATGGTTGGGTGTTGGTCTGCGTTGACGGCTGCTCTCTGGGATGGAGCAAGAAGGTTGGTATAACTTTGAAAAACCATTATCCGAAAGGATTGCGGAGACCGTAGAAAATTACGGAATCATGGATGGAAGCATGGCTTTCATATCTGCCGGAAGCGGTGCGAGAAAGCACATTTCTTCGCCGCTCAGTGGGTGAAGAAATGTCAGCTTATGAGAATGAAGCGCCTGCCGTCTGATCAGAGAGAAATCCGGGCAATAAAGGAAATCTCCAGGCAGCGGATGTCCTAAATATTTTAAATGGACCCGGATCTGATGGGTGCGTCCGGTTTCGAGCTTCAGGGAGACCAGCGAGCAGTTTGTCACCGGATCGTAAAATACCGATCGGTAGTGGGTGCGGGCAGCTTCGCCACGGTCAAAATCTACACACCGTTCAATGGTGGAACCATCCACGCGGGAGATAGGTGCATCGATCACACCTGATTCCGGGACTTTTCCGGTAGCTACAGCCAGATACTCCCGGTGAATCTGCCGGTTTTTTACCATTTCTGACAAAATCGCAGCGCTTAAGCTGTGGCGTGCCAGGATCAGAAGACCGGTGGTATCCCGGTCCAGACGGTTAATGGCCCGGTAGACGAAAGGTTCTCCATGTTGGGCGCAATACCACGCCATGCCATTGGCTAAGGTATGGTCATAATGTCCCTGCGATGGATGAATGGGAAGCCCGGCTGGTTTATTGATAACGAACAGATCTTCATCCTCATACACGATATCCAGGGGCATCTGGGTTGGAACGATATTTTCTGAGGTGTCGGTTTCATTAAGGCGGATCGTCAGAATTTCTCCTTCCTTTAACACATGGGTGACGTATACTTTTTCACCGCCGATGGTGATTCCGTCAGGACTCAGTTTTAATTGGATGATCAGATGTTTGGAGTATCCCTTGGAACGGAGAAATTCTTCAATTTTATTTCCGTCCATGTCATGGGTTACTGGATAAGTTAGTTGTTTTTTCATGGAATTTAGTGTATATGTAAATGTAACATTTGACAAGAATAAAAATGAAGAAAAAGGAGAAAACGGATGCTGAACGAAGAACTATATGAAACCCTGGAACAGGAGTTCGAGAAAAACAAGATTGAGGACGCAGTGGAAGATATCCTGTTAGAACTGGCAGAGCTTCTGGCAGATCAGGAGACAACGGGAAAAAAACTGACCTGCCAGTCCAAAGCTGGAAAAGCAAAGCTGTACGCCTGTGGACGATGCGAGGAAGATGGCAGCGTGTATATCGAAACCTTGCGCGTGAATGATCATGAGTATGTGATCGATGATTATTTTTTATAGGCATTTAGATGTTTCGATTTGCCTGCAGCATGATCGACAATGGAATCTTCTTTTAAAAAGCTGGCGCGTTTGATGCTGTCTACTCCGAATTTTTCACGGATGGAGTCGATGGCCCGGTCCATACGCTCCAGCTTTTCGTTTTTCTGATTCTGGAAGAGACTGAGCTGGCAGTAATCTTCTGTGGAAATGTGGCTGGTGCGGACGCCGATCAGACGCACCGGGGTCAGATCCCAGAAATCCCGCAGTAATTTGCACGCATTCTCATAAATGATGGTGGTGGAATCAGTGGGATAAGCCAGGGTAAGCTGATGGGACAGATTACGGAAATTATAATCCCGCAGTTCTACACAGATACAGTTGCACTGGACATGGGCCTTACGGAGACGGATACCTATCGTTTCACATAAGGACAATAGCACCTGACAGGCGGTATCATAATCGTCCACATCCCGGGACAGGGTGGTACGGTTGCCATAGCCCTTATTGAGAACCTCTGGAGGCGCTACCGGGTCATCGTCAATACCATTGGCGTAGCGGTAGATCTGGGCAGCGTATTTCTCGCCCAGGTGGGCTTTTAAAATCTGTGGATCACAATGGGCCAGGTCTCCGATGGTGTGAATGCCAATGGATTCCATGCGTTTCTGGGCGGAACCTCCCACAAAGAACAGATCCCGGACGGGTAAAGGCCACATTTTCCGTGGAATTTCGGAATTCCAGAGAGTATGGCAGCGGTCCGGTTTTTCGAAGTCCGAAGCCATCTTGGCTAATAGTTTGTTAGAGGCGATCCCGACATTCACTGTAAAATGCAGCTCTTCCCGGATACGCTCACGGATTTTTCTGGCGGTTTCCATCGGATCGCCGAAGAGGTGGATCGTGGAAGTCATATCCAGAAATGCCTCGTCGATGCTGAACTGCTCAATATCCGGAGTATATTCTTCCAGCAGATGGATTAAGGCATCCGAGCACTGGGAATAAAATTCAAAACGGGATGGGACCAGAACAAGATCCGGGCATTTGCGAAGTGCCTGGGCGACAGGTTCTCCGGTTGTGATACCATATTTTTTGGCTGGAGTGGACTTGGCCAGAATGATACCGTGACGGGATTTCTGGTCGCCGCCAACTGCGGAAGGAATAGTGCGAAGATCCAATGCATCTGGATCTTGGGAAAGGCGATAAACGGACTCCCAGCTTAAAAATGCGGAATTAACGTCAATGTGGAAAATGATCCGTTCCTTCTGCTCCATAGTGCTTTCCTCCTGCTTTTTTTGAATAACGGAATCTTTCGATATCTATTCCAAACCGGCTGTATCAATAAGATTATAAATCCAGTATATCAGAATGTATGTTCGATGTAAAGCATGGATTGCTGTATTTGCTTTCAAATTTGTTTTCAAATTTCGCAGTTTTTTCCCCACTGCTGTGAAAGCGTGAAAGGATGATGAATAAAATTGGAAATAAGAGCCATGAAAAGAGAATGATATGGAACAGTGGAAGCGAACTGTGGCTGTCTGGATCATGACAGCTATCTTATTTTGCGGAATTCCCAGACCATTAACTGCCTGGGGGCAGGAGACGCCAGGAGAACTTCATGCAGGTTTTGCAGTGCTGATCGATGGAGATACCGGGAGAGTTTTGTATGGAAAAAATGAAAAGGAGATCCGACCGATGGCAAGTACCACCAAGATCATGACCTGTATCCTGGCCCTGGAGTTGGGGAATCTGGATGATGAGGTGACATTTTCTTCTAAGGCAGTTTCCCAGCCTGAGGTCCACCTGGGGGCACAAAAAGGGGAGGCCTTTTCGTTGCGGGATCTATTGTATTCCCTGATGCTGGAATCTCATAACGACACAGCAGTGGCAGTGGCGGAAGCAGTTGGCGGAAGTGTAGAAATGTTTTGTCATATGATGAATGAAAAAGCCAGGGAAATCGGGTGTGAAAATACCTGCTTTTTAACTCCCAATGGGTTGGATCAGACTGTGACAGACGAAAATGGAACCACGCTGCTTCACAGCACAACGGCATCAGACCTTGGCAGGATGATGGCTTACTGCGTGTGGCAGTCCTCGGAAAGAACGGCATTTTTGAAAATTACCAGAACCCAGAATTACAGTTTTTCCAATAAAAGTGGTTCCAGAACTTACAGCTGCTATAATCACAATGCTTATCTGGAACAGGATCCAGAAGCGGTTTCAGGGAAGACAGGTTTTACAGGAGAGGCAGGCTACTGTTACGTGGCGGCGGTAGAAAGTGAAGGAAGACATCTGGCTGCTGCGGTTTTAGGCTGTGGATGGCCGCCTCACAAAACCTATAAATGGAGCGATATCAGGCGATTGTTTGCTTATGGCAGAGAACATTTTCATAAAGAAAGGCTTAGACAGGATATCTGCCTTCCTGAAATCCCGGTGACAGGAGGGATTGCGGCCAGTAATGATCCATCGGAAAAGGTGTCAGTGGCGTTGAAAACCGGAGAAAATATAAAAAGACCGGAAATACTTTTGGCAGATGGTGAGAAGATCAGAGTGGAGCAGACAATAGAAAAGGTATTGTCCGCTCCGGTAAAGAAGGGGCAGAAGGTGGGAGAGATCACCTACTATGTTGGGGACTGGGCGGCAGAGAAAATCCCTGTAGTGGCGGCTTCTGATATTCCGTCTTATACATGGTCCTGGTGCCTGGAATGGATGATAAATATTTTTTTCAATAAGCAAATTGTTAATTAAAAAACAAAAAAAAGGAATTTACAACAAAAAACACGAAAAACTGCTTGAAATTTTCTCTTTGTCATTATACAATTAGAATCGGCAGAAATTGGATTTATGGGGCAGATATCTGTGATTGCTACAGGTATTTGTCCTCAAAATATTTAAAAATGGAGGACTGCAAAATGAGTAATTCAGCACAAACTTCAGCAAGCGCCAGAATTAATGGACTGCTTGATGAAAACAGTTTTGTTGAAGTAGGCGCTTATGTAACAGCAAGAAGCACCGACTTTAACATGACAAGCAAGGAAACACCAGCAGACGGTGTTGTTACCGGATACGGTACGATTGAAGGTAACCTTGTTTATGTGTACAGCCAGGACGCTTCCGTTATGGGCGGTTCCATGGGCGAGATGCACGCAAAGAAAATCTCTAACATTTATGCGCTGGCCATGAAGATGGGCGCACCAGTGATCGGACTGGTAGACTGCGCTGGTTTAAGACTTCAGGAGGCTACCGATGCTCTTCACGGCTTTGGTGAGCTGTATATGAACCAGACGATGGCATCCGGTGTGATCCCACAGATCTGTGCAGTATTTGGAACCTGTGGCGGCGGTATGGCAGTTTCTTCTGCAATCGCTGATTTCACATTCATGGAGGAGAAAAAAGCAAAATTATTTGTAAATTCTCCAAACGCAATTGATGACAACTATGTTGAGAAGTGTAATACTGCATCTGCCCAGTTCCAGGCTGAGAAGGCTGGAATGGTAGATTTCATCGGTGATGAGGCTGCTATCTTAGCGGATATCCGTAAGCTGATCACTGTTTTACCAGCAAACAACGAAGAAGACATGTCTTATGAGGAGTGCACCGATGATTTAAACCGTGTATGCTCTGATCTGGCAAACTGTGCAGCAGACGCAGCACTGGCATTATCCAGAATCTCTGATGGCAACTTCTTTATGGAAGTAAAATCCGCATTTGCACCATCTATGGTAACTGGTTTCATCCGTCTGAACGGCAACACCGTTGGATGTGTAGCAAACCGTTCTGTAAGCTACGATGAGAATGGCGAGAAGGCAGCTGAGTATGATGCAGTCCTGACCGCTGATGGATGCAAGAAAGCAGCAGAGTTTGTTTCTTTCTGTGACGCATTCAACATCCCAGTCCTGACTCTGGTTAATGTAAAGGGATACAAAGCAGACCAGTGCAGCGAGAGACATATGGCAAAAGCAGCAGCTTCCCTGACCTACACATTTGCAAACGCAAGTGTTCCGAAGGTAACTGTTATCACAGGCGAGGCTTATGGTACTGCATATCTGACCATGGCAAGCAAGGCAATCGGCGCAGATATCGTTTACGCATGGCCAAACGCTTCTATCGGCATGATGGATTCCAAGTCTGCAGCAAAGATCATGTACGCAGATGAGATCGCAGCTTCTGACAATGCAGTTGCTCTGATCAACGAGAAAGCAGCAGAGTATCAGAACCTGCAGTCCAGCGCAATGGCAGCAGCAAAGAGAGGCTATGTTGATGATATCGTGAATCCAGAGGATACCAGAAAACGTGTGATCGCAGCATTTGATATGTTATTCACAAAGAGAGAGGATCGTCCAGCTAAGAAACATGGTACGGTTTAAGGTGAGGTGACAGGCATATGAAACAGATTAAAAAACAGGTATTATTGGTACTTTGTGTGGTAGCCTGCCTCTTCTCCCTGACTGCATGTGGCAAAACAACTGACGCAGGATCTGGTATAGATCCGATGACAGAGGAAAGCTTAAAACAGCAGACAGTTACATTATTAGAGCAGATGGTTTCTATCCCGGCGGATCAGATGACCACGATCGTTGAACAGAACAGAAAAGCAGGTTCTGAGGCAGTCGCAGCAGGTCTTGAGACTTATGTAGGACTGGAAGATGATTTAGGTGCATACGTTTCTTCTGGCGAAGGAACCGTAAAAGAGATCGACGACGGCTACGAAGTAACTGTAGATACTGTATTTGAGAAGAGAGCATGTGCATTCTCCATTACCATTACTGAGGATATGACTTCCATTACAGGAATGTCTTTCGCTCCGGTTTATTCCCTGGGTGAGAACATGGAGAAAGCAGCGTTAAATACTCTGATGGGTATGGGAACCGTATTCATTGTGCTGATCTTTATCAGCCTTTTGATCAGCTGCTTTAAGTGCATTAGTGTTTTTGAAAATAAGAAGAAAGCGGCAGCACCTGCAGCGCCAGCAGCTCCAGCGCCAGCAGCACCGGCTCCAGTTGCTTTAACAACCGCAGCACCAGCAGGTACTGACGATGCAGAGATGGAGCGTCTGGCTATCATGACTGCTATCATCGAGCACAGAAGAAGAACTGCTTCCAGTGACAGCCTGGTAGTGCGTCCAATCAAACGTTCCGCAGGCAATCGTTGGAAAAGATCATAATTTTATTATATTAATCAATTAGGAGGATTCATCATGAAAACTTATACAATTACTGTTAATGGCACTGTTTACTCTGTAACCGTTGAAGAAGGCGCATCCACAGGCGCAGCTCCAGTAGCAGCAGCACCAGTTGCAGCAGCTCCTGCACCAGCAGCAGCACCAGCTCCGGCAGCAGCACCAGCAGGCGCTCAGGGCTCCGTAACTGTTAACGCTCCAATGCCAGGCAAGATTTTAGGCGTAAAAGCAAGCGTAGGACAGGCTGTTAAGAAAGGTGATGTAGTTGTTGTTCTTGAGGCTATGAAGATGGAGAACGAGATCGTAGCACCTCAGGACGGTACCATCGCAAGCATTAATGTAGCAGTTGGCGATTCTGTTGACTCTGGCGCAGTTCTGGCTACATTAAACTAGGAATTACGTGAAGAACCTTTTTGCGTAGATTCCAGATGGAGGGATTGACATGGATTATATTACAAGTACATTGGGAAATCTTCTTCAGCAGACAGCATTTCTGAACCTGACCGGCGGCAATCTGATCATGATCGCTGTAGCCTGTGTGTTCTTATATCTGGCGATTAAAAAAGGATTTGAGCCTTTACTTCTGGTTCCGATCGCGTTTGGTATGCTGTTAGTTAATATCTATCCGGATATTATGGTTGCTCCAGAAGATTCTGCCAACGGTGTAGGCGGACTTCTCCACTATTTCTATATCCTGGATGAGTGGAGTATTCTTCCTTCCCTGATTTTCATGGGCGTAGGCGCTATGACCGACTTCGGTCCGCTGATCGCTAACCCGCAGAGCTTCCTGCTCGGTGCAGCAGCTCAGTTCGGTATTTACAGTGCATATTTCCTGGCTATTTTCATGGGCTTCAACGACAAGGCAGCAGCAGCTATCTCCATCATCGGTGGTGCAGATGGCCCTACTTCCATCTTCCTGGCTGGTAAATTAGGCCAGACAGGTCTGATGGGACCAATCGCTGTTGCAGCTTATTCTTACATGGCTCTGGTTCCGATCATCCAGCCTCCGATCATGAAGGCTCTGACTACTGAGAAAGAGCGTAAGATCAAGATGGATCAGCTTCGCCCGGTTTCTAAACTGGAGAAGATCCTGTTCCCGATCATCGTTACCATCGTTGTATGTCTGATCCTGCCTACCACAGCTCCACTGGTTGGTATGTTGATGTTAGGTAACCTGTTCAAAGAGTCCGGCGTTGTTAAACAGCTGTCTGAGACAGCTTCCAATGCCCTGATGTACATCGTTGTTATTCTGTTAGGTACTTCTGTAGGTGCTACTACCAGTGCAGAGGCATTCTTAAATCTGGATACCATCAAGATCGTTGTTCTGGGTCTGGTTGCTTTCGCAGTTGGTACTGCAGCAGGCGTTCTGTTTGGTAAACTGATGTGCAAGGTTACCGGCGGCAAGGTTAACCCATTAATCGGTTCCGCAGGTGTATCTGCAGTTCCTATGGCTGCCCGTGTATCCCAGAAGGTTGGTTCTGAGGCTGATCCTACCAACTTCCTTCTGATGCATGCAATGGGACCAAACGTAGCAGGTGTTATCGGTACTGCAGTAGCAGCCGGAACATTCATGGCTATCTTTGGTGTGAAATAAACAGAAATAATTTTCGTATAGTATAATCAGGAGGTAATACAATGGCTGAAAATAAAAAACCGGTTAAGATTGTTGAGACCGTCCTTCGTGATGCTCATCAGTCTTTACTTGCAACCAGAATGAGTACTGAGCAGATGCTTCCAATCGTGGACAAGATGGACAAGGTTGGCTACTATGCAGTAGAGTGCTGGGGCGGCGCTACATTCGACGCTTCCCTGCGTTTCTTAAAGGAAGATCCATGGGAGAGACTGAGAAAGTTAAGAGATGGATTTAAGAACACCAAATTACAGATGTTATTCCGTGGACAGAATATTCTGGGATACAATCACTACGCAGATGATGTAGTAGAGTATTTCGTACAGAAATCCGTTGCTAACGGTATCGATATCATCCGTATTTTCGACTGTCTGAACGATCTGCGTAACCTGCAGACTGCAGTAAAGGCAGCAAACAAAGAGAAAGCACACGCTCAGATCGCTCTGTGCTACACATTAGGTGATGCATATACCCTGGATTACTGGAAAGACATCGCAAAGAGAATTGAGGATATGGGCGCAGATTCTATCTGTATCAAGGATATGGCTGGTCTGTTAACTCCATATGCAGCACAGGAACTGGTAACTGCTCTGAAAGAGTCTACCGAGCTTCCAATCGACCTGCATACCCACTATACCTCCGGTGTTGCTTCCATGACCTACTTAAAAGCAGTTGAGGCAGGCTGCGATATTATCGATACTGCAATGTCTCCACTGGCTCTGGGTACCAGCCAGCCAGCTACTGAGGTTATGGTTGAGACCTTCAAGGGTACACCATATGACACTGGTTTATCCCAGGATAAACTGGCGGAGATCGCTGATTACTTCCAGCCGATCCGTGAGGAGGCATTAAAGAGCGGTCTGTTAAATCCAAAGGTTCTGGGTGTTAATATCAAGACTCTGCGTTATCAGGTACCAGGCGGTATGTTATCCAACCTGGTTAACCAGTTAAAAGAGGCAGGAAAAGAGGATAAATACCAGGCAGTTCTGGAGGAGATCCCGAGAGTAAGAAAAGACTTCGGTGAGCCGCCGTTAGTTACTCCATCTTCCCAGATCGTTGGTACTCAGGCAGTTATGAACGTAATCTCAGGCGAGCGTTACAAACTGGTTCCGAAGGAGTCCAAGAAGATCATGCTTGGTGAGTTTGGTCAGACTGTAAAACCTTTCAACCCAGAGGTTCAGAAGAAGATCATCGGCGACGAGACACCGATTACCTGCCGTCCGGCAGATCTGATCCCACCACAGTTACCAGAGTTCGAGAAGGCTTGTGCTCGTTGGAAACAGCAGGATGAGGATGTTCTGTCCTACGCTCTGTTCCCGAAGGTAGCTGAGGAGTTCTTCAAATACAGAGAAGCTCAGCAGACAAAGGTAGATGCAGGCGCTGCTGATACTGCAAATAAGGCATATCCAGTTTAATCATATCATCATGAATCGAACAGGAATGTAGATTGGAAAGGCATTGTCGTTTTTGGCATTGCCTTTCTTTTTCTTTAGCGAGTTCTTTTACAGGGGGCTCTTTTATAGATAGTTCTATTTTTAAAAATTTTTTACAATTTGTAATAAAAATTTGAAGATTTTGTGATTTAGTTGACATGGATGCCTCATTCTCTTTATAATAGAGATTATGGTACGGAATAGTTACATAAGAAAAGGTACATATCGGGAGAAAATACATGAAAAAACGAAAAATCAAGCGAGTGATAGCCAGTGCTATGGCTTTGCTTATGATGATAAATACTCTGCCTGTTACGGATGGTTGGTTTCATCCGATGACCAGTTATGCCAGTACAGCCAGAGTGAATGCGACTAGTCTGAATGTGCGAAGTGGTCCCGGTACCACTTACTCAATTGCTGGAAAGCTGACCAATGGCAAGACGGTCACTGTGCTGGGACAGACAACTGGTTCGGATGGCAAGACATGGAGTCAGATCCGTTTCACAGGAACAGGTGGTGCCGAAATTACAGGGTATGTGCTTTCAACATATTTAAAGAATCCGACGTCATATTCCCACGATGGAAATTTTGAAAGTTATCTGACTTCCCAGGGATTTCCAGAAAGTTATAAGGATGGTTTGCGATTGCTTCACGCAGAGTATCCAAACTGGGTGTTTACAGCGCAGCACACCAATCTGGATTGGAATACGGTCATTGAAAATGAGAGTGTAGTAGGGCGAAATCTGGTGTATACCAGCAGCATTTCCTCCTGGAAGTCCATGGCGGATGGCGCTTATAACTGGGATACCAGTACATGGCCTGGATTTGACAGCAGTTCTTATGTGGCGGCGTCTTCAGATATTATTAAATATTATATGGATCCAAGAAATTTTCTGGATGATAAATATGTGTTTCAGTTTCTGACCCACAGCTATGATTCTTCTGCCCAGACAGCAGAAGGGTTAAAGTCCATGGTGCAGGGAACGTTTTTAAGTGGCAGTACCACGGCAACGGGAACCAGTGGAAGTTCTTACTCTTCAGGAGGGCCTGGAGTTAGTGGATCGGCTGGAAGCAGCTCCTCTGATACAAGCTTGACAGGACCAGGAGTGTCCGGAAACTCAAATTCCAGCAACTCCAGCAGTACTAACAGTAGCGGGCCAGGCAGTTCCAGCAGCTCTGGCAGTTCCAATTCCGGTGTCAGTCTGACAGGACCAGGTACCGGAGCTTCCAATAGCAGTTCAACGAGCAGCAGTTCTTCCGGCATCGGGACCTCTGGGAACACATGTTCTGCCAACAAGTCTAATGTCAGTTTTGAGGCTCCTGGGAAAACTTCCGGCAGTAATTCCAATGTAAAGTTGGAAGGTCCAAGTGCTTCTATTAGTAAAAAAGAGGCGGATCGTGTGACTACGGTTGCTCCTGGAATGTCAGATGGACCAGGCGGAGGCTCTGATTCCATCAGTTCTTCATCGGATAATAGCAATGTTGTGCCTGGATACAGTTCTGCAGTAAGCAATACGGAGACAACCACTGCGTCTTATGTAGATATTTTGATGAATGCAGCGTCGAAATCCGGCGTAAATCCCTATGTGCTGGCGGCCATGATTCTGCAGGAGCAGGGAACGAATGGAACTGGTAAATGCATTTCTGGTACCGTAGCAGGCTATCAGGGTTATTATAACTTCTTTAATATTGAAGCTTATCAGTCTGGTTCTATGGATGCCATTTCCAGAGGACTTTGGTATGCATCCCAGTCAGGCAGCTATGAGAGACCATGGAATAGCCGTGACCGGGCGATTATCGGTGGCGCAACGTATTATGGAACGAATTATGTGAAGGTAGGACAAGATACATTTTATTTAAAGAAATTTAATGTACAGGGAAGCAACCTGTATAAGCATCAGTATATGACCAATATTCAGGCGGCAGCCGCTGAAGGGGCGAAGCTGGCAGAGGCATATGGAACTGCCTTAAAACAGTCTTCCCTGGAATTTAAGATTCCGGTTTACAATAATATGCCATCTACGGCCTGTGCAAAGCCTGTTACGGATGGAAGCCCGAATAACAAGTTGTCTGGACTGGGTGTTGATGGATTTGCTTTAACACCAACCTTCAGTCGTGATGTGACTTCTTACGATCTGATCGTTAACCCATCTGTAACAGAAGTGACGGTCAATGCAGTTCCACTGTCCTCTACAGCATCGATCAGTGGTACGGGAACGATCCAGCTGCAGAGTGGAAACAATGAGATCACCATTTCCGTTAAAGCACAGAATGGAACGGTAAGAGAGTATCAGATCCATGTGGTGCGTCAGGATAATGGACCAACCCATAATAGTGCCATGGGTTCTGGAATCAGTGGAAGCGGTTCTTCAAACAACAATTATGGTCCAGGTTATAGCTCTGCCTCTTCCAATAACCAGACGGTTTCTTCCGGTTCTGACAGCACAACTGGACCAGGAGCATCAGGAAGTGGAAACAGCGCTTCTGTAAGTGATCCGTCTTCTACAGGACCAGGAACCTCCACGGGAACCAGCCAGGGAGAAAATACAGGCGGCCCAGGTGGAAGCAATGTGACTATTGTGCGGTAGTAACTATTCAGTAGGTCTGCGCACATGCTGCGCTGACCGTAAGAACACATAGGCTAGAAAGCAAAAATCCCATCAGCGAAGCTGATATGGAATGGATTTTTGCACGTAACTATGAAGGTACTGAATAGTTACGTGCGGTAATACCTGAAGGGGATTGCTGTATGGAAAAATAAGCGGTCATGGGTAATGAGCATGACCGCGTAAAGAAACAGGAGATACCATGAAAAAAGAGATGAAACGTTATTTTGCCAGTATGGCATTGACGGCAGCGATGACAGCTGCCATGTCATTTCCAGCGTTTGCAGCAAGAATCGCATTTTCCGATCCTTCTGGCAATGTAGGAGATGAAATTACGGTAAATATGAAAATTACCGGCAGTGATGGAGAAACCATCAATTCTTCCGATGTGATGCTTTCTTACGATTCTTCTGCCCTGGAGTTTGTCAGCGGAACAGGTGCCACAGGCGGCGCCGGATCTTTGCGGGTTGTGGGAAATGCAGATACAACCGGAGCAACAGAGTTAAGCTTTGCACTGAAATTCAAGGCATTAAAAGCAGGAAATTCCCAGATCAAAGTCAGCACCCAGGAAGTGTATGATAAGGATGGCCAGACGGTGAATATTGACCGGGAAGGCAGTTCGGCGGTTACGATCGCAGGCGCGGCAGGGGCTTCTTCTGAAGCAGGACTGTCAGATCTGCAGATTTCCCCAGGAAGTCTGTCGCCATCCTTTTCTGCCGATGTGACGGAGTATACGGCAACTGTTGGCAGCGATACAGACAAGATTGCGGTAAGTGCAGCATCTGCAGATGCACAGGCATCCGTTTCTGTTACGGGTAATGAAAACCTTCAGTTAGGTGATAATGAGATTGTGTGTACGGTTACAGCGGCAGATGGCCAGACTGTAAAAACATATACCATTCATGTAACTAAGGTGGAAGGAGCGGTGTCCGATAGCCAGGTCCAGGAGGAAGGTGTGCAGTTAAAGACGCCAGAACGTCTGATTACGGTACTTCCAGCTTCGGAGGGACTGGATATTCCAGAGGGATTTACCTCCTGCGAGGTGAGCATCGATGGACATGATGTGCAGGGCTGGATCTGGGGAGAAGACCAGAATCCAAGCTATTGCGTATTTTATGCCATGAATGAGAACGGCGAGAAAGACTTCTACCGTTATGATCTGACAGAGAAAACATTGCAGCGCTATTTCCGTGATCCTGCATCTGGAACAGCATCGGATGGTCAGGGCGCGACAGTAGATGAGTATAATTCACTTCTGAAAGATTACAATATGCGGTTCTGGATCATTATTGGTCTCATTGCGCTGTCGGTGATCCTCTTGATCGTCATCATTGTGCTGGTAGCGACCAGAGGACCAAAAGATGATTTCTATGAGCGCCGGGATGACGGAGACGATTATCCGCACAAGGCGGCTAAAGAAAAGAGAGAAAAAGCCTCCAGACGTCTTTCCAGAGAGGAAAAATATCTTGCGGACCTGGAAGAAGAGGAAGATGAATACCAGGGTGATGAGCTGGATCATGATGAATCCGCAGTAGAGACGGATCAGCAGGCTTACAGAAGACCAGAGGTAAGACAGGAACGCCAGCAGCCAGCTCAGGGCCGGAGCCGTCAGAGAACGATGACGCAGCCAGCACAGAATACAAGGACAGAACGTCCGGTATCCGCATCACAGAATTCTATGTCTGATACCCGGTATATGGAGCCGGTTAAACGGACCCAGAAACCAGCACCGGCGCCAGCAGCAAAGCCGGAGAATCAGGATGATGACCTGGAGTTTGTAGATCTGGATTTATAATTTCAAAGATACCAGAGTCAAAAGCATATAAGCAAAGGATGAGAGGCTGTCAGGAGTGATGGCCTCTTGTTATATCAGGAAAAGTCCTGTAGTATTGGAGAAGCCTGCTGTCAGGATATTACGGGGCATATGGTTTTCGACTTGACGAAATTACCATTATGTTATATGATAGCTATAACAGGTATAACGAAAGATGGTGAAAGTATGATTTTAAGGATTGATTTCAACAGTGATGAGGCCTTGTATATCCAGCTTCGCAACCAGATCATCATGGGGATTGCGACTGGAGAATTAAGGGAAGGGGATGCTCTTCCTTCCGTGCGGCAGCTGGCTGATCATATCAGCATTAACATGCATACGGTAAATAAAGCATATTCTGTGCTGCGTCAGGAAGGGTTTGTGAAGCTGGACCGGAGAAAGGGTGCAGTGGTGTCCTTAGAGGCAGATAAAGAACAGGTTATGGATGAAATGCGGGAAGAGATTGCCGTAGCGTTGGCTAAGGGTATCTGTAAGGGCGTTCAACGGGAAGAGGTTCACCGTCTCGTGGATGAGATGTATGACGTGATCGCAGGACTTGAGGGCTCGGAAACATAACGGTATCGGTGGGGGACCGAACAGATTGGTAATAGTGCTTATCGGGTTGGTGGGAGTTTTTGCTGACCATAAGAAAGGATTGATTTTATGTTATGTGAGAGATGTAAGATCCGGGAAGCAAGTATTCAATATATGGAAGTTATCAATGGTGTGCGGACGGAGCATCATTTCTGTACCCAGTGTGCCAAAGAGATGGATTTTGGTGCTTACTCCGCAATTTTTGATGGAGAGTTTCCTCTGGCGAAGCTGATCTCCGGACTTCTGGGCGGTGAGGAGCCGGAGGAAAAGGACGGCAAGTTCCAGCAGGTAGTATGTCCGACATGCGGCATGACCTATGAAAAATTTGTGGAGAACAGCTGTTTTGGCTGTGCGGATTGCTATAGTGTGTTTGATCTTCTGATCCGGGACAATATAAAGCAATTGCAGGGCAGTGACTGTCATAAGGGCAAACACCCGAAGATCCGTCCGGCTGGAGAAGTCCATCAGACGGAAGACACCATGGCGGTGGATGTCCAGGCACAGAAGGTACTGCACCGGGATGAGAGGACGGAGGAGATTCGCAGCCTGGAGAAAAAATTAAAGACAGCGGTGGCCAGCGAGGACTATGAGATGGCAGCACGGTACCGTGACCAGATCCGCGCCTTAAGAGAGGGGACGAAGACAGATGCTTAAGTGGTATGAGCAGGAATGCGAAAAAGAGCAGAATATCATTGCCAGCCGGGTACGTTTTGCCCGGAACTGGAATGAATATGTATTTCCGTCCAGACTTTCTGAAAAAGATGGCAGGGAGATGGTAAGAAGGCTGGATGAGGGCCTGACAGATTTAAGCGAAATTGACGGGCGGTATTATGAAGCTGTGATGCTGGAGGATTTAGATGAGCTGGAACGCCAGGTTTTGGCAGACCGCAAAGTGATCAATCGGGCCTCCATAAAGAAAAAAGGACCAGTAGAACTGATTCTTTCTGCCCAGGAAGACATTTCTGTTTTGCTAAATGGAACCGATCATATCCGTATTCAGACGATAAGGCCAGGGATGGATCTGAGTGCCGCCCTGAAGGATGCAGATCAGATCGATGATTATGTGGATGAACGGTTTTCTTATGCTTTTGATGAAAAATATGGCTACCTGACCTCGTATCCGACCAATGTGGGAACTGGTATGCGGGCGTCGGTGCTGATCCATCTTCCGAGCCTTTCCCTGGGAAAGAAATTCCAGGCCATGCTGGGGGATATGGGACGTTTTGGCGTGTCAGTCCGAGGTGTGTATGGTGAAGGCAGAGAAAATTATGGCTCCATTTATGAAGTGTCTAATGTGAAGACTCTGGGGCAGACGGAGCGGGAACTGGCAGAGCTGGTTTGTAAGGTTGCGTTACAGCTGAATGACCAGGAGAACCAGGTACGCCAGATGACCTTGGAAAATCACCGCCTGGAGCGGGAAGACGAGGTTTATAAATCTTATGGTGTGTTAAAGTACGCCAGAAAGCTTTCTATGAAGGAGGCCATGACTTATTTGTCCCATCTGCGGGCAGGCATTTGTGACGGTGTGATCGCCTTAGATGGGGCATGTCCGGTCTATGGTCTGATCCTGGGTATCCAGAATGCGAATCTGCTGAAGATTGCGGATCACCCATTAGATAAAGATGAATTAGATGGAGTGCGGGCCAGCTATATCCGCGACCATCTTCCGGATATAAAACAAGTATAAAACAAGTATAAAACAAGTATAAAACAAGTGTGGCGGTTTCGCGAGCTGATATATGACAGACATGAATTATGGAAACCGTTACAGACCAGGAGGAAATTTGCATGATCGATCGTTTTACAGAGAAGGCCAAGGACGCTATCGGGCTGGCAGCAGATGCTGCAGAGTCCTTAGGGCATCACTATGTGGGCACGGAACATCTGCTCATTGGCCTGATCCAGGAAGGAACCGGTGTGGCAGCCAGGGTCCTGGATGAATGTGGTGTGAAAGAAGATAAGGTAGTCGAACTGATCAGCGAACTGATCAGCCCGAATAATGGGGTTGGAACTGCTGAACGCAGCACTTATACGCCAGGAGCCAGAAAGGTCATTGAGAACAGTTACCGGGAGGCGGTACGCTTTAAGGCACCATTGATCGGTACAGAGCATATCCTGATCGCCATGATCAAGGAAAATGACTGTGTGGCCTCCAGATTGTTGAACACCATGGGCGTCAGCATCCAGAAATTGTATCTGGATCTGTTAAATGCCATGGGCGAGGACGTATCTGCCGGAGGAAAGGAAGAATTCCAGCAGTCAGCGAGAGCAAAGGGAAAAGGAACTCCAACCCTTGACAGCTACAGCCGTGACCTGACGGCGCTGGCAAGAGATGGGAAGCTGGATCCGGTGATCGGAAGAGAGCAGGAGATTCAGCGGGTGATCCAGATCCTGAGCCGCAGGACTAAGAACAATCCGTGTCTCATCGGAGAACCAGGTGTTGGTAAGACAGCAGTAGTTGAGGGGCTGGCCCAGCGGATCGCTGCCGGAGATGTACCAGAGACCATTGCCCAGAAGCGGGTCATGACACTGGATCTGTCCGGTATGGTGGCGGGCTCCAAGTACCGTGGAGAATTTGAAGAGCGGATCAAAAAGGTATTGTCTGAGGTTATGGATGATGGCCAGGTGCTGTTATTTATTGATGAGATCCATACGATCATCGGTGCTGGCGGCGCAGAAGGAGCTATTGATGCCTCCAATATTTTAAAGCCATCCCTGGCTAGAGGCGAACTGCAGTTAATTGGAGCTACCACGCTGGAGGAATACCGGAAATATATTGAGAAAGACACGGCTTTAGAACGTCGTTTCCAGCCGGTGACGATAGAAGAACCATCTGAGGATGAGTCTTATGAGATTTTAAAGGGTTTACGAGGCCGGTATGAGGAGCATCATAAGGTAACTATTACGGATGAGGCTCTGCGGGCTGCTGTGAGATTATCTGCCCGTTACATCAATGACCGCTTTTTACCGGATAAGGCAATTGATCTGATTGATGAGGCTTCTTCTAAGATCCGCCTTTCCGGCTATATGGAGCCCGAGGAGATCAAGACTCTGGAGAAGGATATTGAAGCTTTAGAGCGCCAGAAGGAAAATGCCATTAAGGCAGAGGCTTACGAGAAAGCTGGAGACATTAAGAAAAAACAAGCAAAAAAACAGGAAAAGATCGACAAAATCCGTGAAAAATGGAAAAAAGAGCGGAATCAAAAAAATCTTGTTGTCGGCGAAAATGAGATTGCAGATGTAGTATCTGGTTGGACCAAGATCCCGGTGCGGAAACTGGAAGAGGAGGAATCTGAGAGGCTTCAGAAGCTGGAGGAGATCCTTCATAAGCGTGTGGTAGGACAGGAAGAGGCAGTGACTGCTATTTCTAAAGCTATCCGCAGAGGCCGTGTGGGGTTAAAGGATCCAAAACGTCCGATTGGCTCTTTCTTGTTCTTAGGCCCGACAGGTGTTGGCAAGACGGAGCTGTGTAAGGCTCTGGCAGAGGCCATGTTCGGTACGGAAAACGCCCTGATTCGGGTTGATATGTCGGAATATATGGAGAAACACAGCGTTTCCAAGATGATCGGTTCCCCGCCAGGATATGTAGGATATGAAGAGGGCGGCCAGTTAAGCGAGAAGGTCCGCAGAAACCCATATTCCGTGATCTTATTTGATGAGATTGAAAAAGCCCATCCAGATGTGTTTAATATCCTGCTTCAAGTACTGGATGACGGTCATATCACTGATGCGCAGGGAAGAAAGATCGATTTCAAGAATACGATCCTCATTATGACTTCAAACGCAGGCGCAGAGAACATCATCGCTCCAAAACGTCTTGGATTTACGTCTGTGGATGACGAGAAAGAAAAATACCGTTTTATGAAAGACCGGGTGATGGATGAGGTAAAACGGATCTTCAAGCCGGAATTTTTAAATCGTATTGACGAGATCATCGTGTTCCATCCGCTGAACAAGGATAACATGAAGGAGATTGTTTCGATTATGCTGTCTGTGATCAATAAGAGGGCGATGCAGCAGATGGGAATTGAGCTGGATGTGGATGAGAGCGGTAAGGAATATCTGATTGATAAGGGCTATGATGAGAAATACGGAGCCCGTCCGCTGCGCCGCGCCATCCAGAGTCTGTTGGAGGACAGTCTGGCAGAAAAGATCTTAGATGGAACAGTCAAAGAAGGAGAACTGGTGCTGGTTTCCAAAGGGGAGAACGGACTTATCTTTGAAACGAAAAAAACCACTGGCAAAGTGGAAGAAGTTCGTGTATAATTCAGATATCAATACTCTAGGAGGAAGTAAGACATGCCGGTAATCGAAGAATTAATCCGCACAGAAAAAGACGGAAGCATCAGTTTTGGTAATTATAAACTGGATAAGAAAGCAAAATTAGAGAATTTTGAACATAAGGGCGATTTATATAAAGTAAAAACCTATCATGAAATTACCAAACTGGAGAGAAATGGAATGTTTGTCTATGAGTCTGTTCCTGGAACAGCTGTAGAGCATTTTGTTGCAGAGGACTGGGGTGTAGAATTCCTGGTGGAAAGTGCTGAGGACGTACAGATCACGGTTCAGTTAGAAGATGATACCGAGTATGAGGTGTTTGTGGATGATGCGGCTGTTGGCGGTATGAAAACCAACATGAGCGGTAAATTAAACTGCAGCGTGGAGCTGAATGAAGGCGTGACTGCAAAGGTTAAGATCGTTAAGAGATAACTGATTGTACGAAAGAAAAGGGGAAGGAGGAGATCCTTCCCCTTTTTACGCGGATCATGATCCAGGGTACATGCTTGCGTTTAGGAGGAAGAAGATCGATGGCAAAGGCAAAAACGACCGCATTTTTTTGTAAAGAATGTGGCTATGAATCAGCAAAATGGATGGGGCAGTGCCCGGCGTGTAAGGAGTGGAATACCTTCGTGGAGGAACCAATTGTAAAAAAGGAGTCCTCTCCCTCTGGGAAAATACGTCTGACAGAACGGAGAAAGCCGGTAGCGTTGTCAGAAATCTCTATAGAAGAAAAAGACCGGGTCTCCACCGGATACCAGGAGTTAGACCGGGTGCTGGGCGGAGGTGTGGTGGGCGGCTCTTTGGTGCTGGTAGGAGGCGATCCTGGTATTGGTAAATCCACACTTCTTCTGCAGGTTTGTCGGAATCTGGCGGCAAATGGGCAGAAGGTATTGTATATTTCTGGTGAGGAATCCCTAAAGCAGATTAAGCTCCGTGCCAACCGGATCGGCGCTGTCACCGGACAGCTGTTATTTTTATGTGAGACCAGCCTGGAGATCATTCAGGAAACTATTCGGGAGACAAAGCCGGATGTGGTGATCATCGATTCTATCCAGACCATGTTCCGGGAAGAAATTGCCTCAGCGCCGGGAAGTGTCAGTCAGGTGCGGGAGTCTACCAATCTGTTGATGCAGATCGCAAAAGGCGAAGGAATCACCATTTTCATCGTCGGTCATGTGACAAAAGAGGGAGTAGTGGCTGGACCGAGAGTACTGGAGCACATGGTAGATACGGTGTTATATTTTGAAGGAGACCGCCATGCTTCTTACCGGATTCTGCGGGGAGTCAAGAACCGTTTTGGTTCTACCAATGAGATCGGTGTTTTCGAGATGCGGGAGCAGGGTCTGGTAGAAGTGGAAAATCCTTCAGAATTTATGCTGGAAGGACGCCCGGAGGATGCGTCTGGAGCCATTGTGGCCTGTGCCATGGAGGGAACCCGTCCGATCCTGCTGGAAGTGCAGGCCCTGGTAGCCCAGACAAATCTGGGAATTCCAAGAAGAACTGCAGCAGGAACCGACTACAACCGCGTGAACCTTTTGATGGCTGTCCTGGAGCGGCGCTGCCATTATGAGATGGGCCGTTACGATGCTTATGTCAACATCGCCGGTGGTATGAAGATGAACGAACCCGCCCTGGATCTAGCTATCGTGATGGCTCTGGTATCCAGTTTAAAGGACCGCCCGGTCAGCCCTAAAACGATTGTATTTGGAGAGGTAGGATTGTCTGGAGAGGTGAGAGCGGTTTCTATGGCAGAACAGAGAGTGAATGAGGCGATCAAGCTGGGATTTGATACCTGTATTCTGCCACAGATCTGTCTGGAGAAAATAAAGAAGAATGATAAGATCCGGCTGATCGGGGTGCGGAGCGTGCGAGAAGCTATTGGAATCTTGTGATACCCGGGGGCAAATAATCTTTTGCCCCCTGTATATCAATCAATATGTGTTCTTACGGTCAGCACAGCATGTGCCAAGACACATCCTTTTTTAGATAAACACAAAAAAATGCCGCAAAACCTAGGTTTTACGTCACTTACGAAGCAGGGGAAGAGGGGCTCGAACCCCCATCTACGGTTTTGGAGACCGCTGCTCTACCATTGAACTATTCCCCTTTATGAAGTTGTTTTGTTTTGCTGTATCTCAGCGACTTGTTTATAATACCATGCCTTTGTAAAAATGTCAACAATTTTTTTGAAAAATTTAAAAAATATATAAAATAAGGGAAAACGATGTCTTTTCCTTGGATCTGTGGTAAACTAAGGGAAAGAATACGGTCGGTTGTCATACTTGAGGTTTTGCGGAAGGAGTGGACGGAAAGCGTTGTCTGATGATAGAAGATATACAGTTGTGTGGGAGCCGCACAAGGAGAATGAAATGGATCTTGCTGCAGAGAAAAAAGCCCTCCGCAGGGAATTAAAGCAAAAACGAAAAAATCTTCTGGAAAGTTATCGCCACCAGGCAGACAGACAGATTCTGGAACGTGTCAAAAGCCTGGAGTTGTATCGTCAGGCCCATAGGATTTTCTGTTATGTCAGCATGGCTGAGGAGGTTGATACCAGGCTGCTATTGGAAGAGATGCTGGCAGAGGGAAAGATCGTGGCAGTTCCATTGTGCCGGGAAAAGGGGGTAATGGAAGCGAGACAGATCACCAGTATGGGTCAGCTGAAACCGGGAGCATACGGTATTTTGGAGCCCAAAGAGGATACAGAAAAATTAGATTCGGATAGCCTGGATCTGTGCGTGATTCCCTGTGTAGCCTGCAGTTCCAGCGGAGTCCGGCTTGGTTATGGAGGCGGCTATTATGATCGTTTTCTTCCGGAGACAAGGGCGAAACGGATAATCCTCTGCCAGGAACAGATGCTCTGTGAGAATATTCCAGCGGAGCCCCATGATTGCCCCATGGATCTGATCGTAACGGAAGAACGGGTTCGTGAGCCAGTCTGATAAACCGCGGACAGATGCTCGTAACTATGAAGGTACTGAACAGTTGAAAAATTGTATAATTCTCGCAAAATGTAGAAATTGTCAGCCGCGATTCATGAAAAATAGATAGAAAAAAATGTAGAGTATTTCCGGACAATTTTTAATCAGTAAAAAACATAGAACAAAAATCAAAATAACAAAACACTTTATATGTAAAAAATACACAAAAAAGACGAAAAACGAACCTGAAATAAAAAATTTGACAATCATAGTTTCTTTATGTTATAACTCTTCCAACCGAAAAGGTTGTCATTGAAAAGGAGTTGAGAAACATGAAACAGAAAAGAATTTTGTTGCCAACGATTGATGACGCAAAGATGTTTGTTGCTGCAGCAACACAGTGTGACTTTGATATTGACGTATATTACAACCGGGTAGTCATTGATGCAAAATCAATCCTTGGAGTATTAAGCCTGGATTTAAGAAATGTACTGACAGTTCAGTACAATGGCGAGAATGAAGCGTTTGAAGCATTCTTAGAAAAGATGGCAGTAAAGAGAACTGCTGCATAAGAGCAAATGGGAGAGAGGATCGTCTGTTATGGGCGGTCCTTTTTTGTTTTATAGAAAATTGCGTCCTATGAGTTCAAGTCGAACGCCCGTGAGACTTGGCGCGGGATCGCATGGCAGCGGGGGAAAACAAAGAAGGGGGACAGTCATGGAAACAGAAACACGGGTCATCCGTATCTCTGTGCGGAATCTGGTGGAATTTGTCATGAGAAGCGGCGACCTGGACAACCGACGGCTGACCGGAGCAGAAAAGGACGCGATGCAGGCGGGAAGCCGCATCCATCGGAAGATCCAGAAGCAGATGGGAGCCGGATATCAGGCAGAAGTCGTCCTGAATACCAGAATTGATGAGGGCAGGTTTCAGATTCTGGTGGAAGGCAGGGCAGATGGAATCATGACGGATGTGACAGGTCATGTGACCATTGATGAAATCAAAGGTGTTTATCTGGATATTGACCGTCTTGAGGAATCGATCCCAGTCCATCAGGCACAGGCTCTGTGCTATGGTTATATGTATGCCAGAAAAGAACAGCTGGAGGAAATTGGTATCCAGGTGACTTATTGTCAGTTGGAAACGGAGATGATTCGCAGATTCACGAAGGATTACAGTTTTGAAGAACTGGATCAGTGGTTTCAGGGACTGATCCATGAATATGTGAAGTGGGCGAATTATTTATACGAGCATGAGCTGCGCCGTGATGCCTCTTTAAAAGATCTGCAATTTCCATTCCCTTACCGACCTGGACAGCGGGAACTGGCTGTTTCGGTCTACAAGGCCATTGCGCGGGAGAAAAATCTGTTTATCCAGGCGCCAACGGGAGTCGGAAAGACTCTTTCCACCGTATTTCCGGCGGTAAAGGCCATGGGAGAACAGATGGCAGATAAGGTCTTTTATCTGACCGCCAAATCCATCACCAGGACCGTGGCAGAAGAAGCTTTCCGGATCCTGCGGGAACATGGAATGTATCTGAATACGGTGGCGATCACTGCGAAAGAGAAGCTGTGTTTTCTGGAGGAGATTTCCTGCAATCCAGACGACTGTCCTTATGCCAGAGGTCATTTTGACCGGGTTAATGATGCGGTATATGAAATCATTCACACAGAACAGGGGATTGGACGGGAAGAGATTCTACGATATGCCAGAGAATACAGGGTGTGTCCATTTGAATTCTGTCTGGATATCTCGAACTGGGTAGACGGGGTGATCTGTGACTACAACTATGTGTTTGATCCCCATGTGCGGCTGAAACGGTATTTTTCAGAGGGGGTATCCGGAAATTATCTGTTTCTGGTGGATGAGGCCCATAATCTGGTATCCCGTGGACGTGAGATGTACAGCGCGTTTCTGATCAAAGAGGATGTGCTGACAGCCAAGAAGATTTTAAAGGGACATGGAAAACTGACAAGGGCTTTCGAGAAGGTCAACCGCCTGCTGCTGGAGATGAAACGGGAGGCAGATGGATACCAGATTTATGAAAACGTTCACACATTGACACTGGCTCTCCAGAGCTTATATGGGGAACTGGAACCATTTATGGAAGAACATGATTCCTTTGAGAACCGGGAGCTGGTGCTGGATTTTTATTTTCAGCTGAGGGATTTTCTGGCCGTGTACGAAGAGCTGGGAGATGATTACCAGATTTATTCGGAGTGCCTGCCGGATGGAAGATTCCTGGTGAAGCTGTTCTGCATGAATCCGGCAAGACACTTAAAAGAATGTCTGGATAAGGGGCGTGCCACGGTATTTTTCTCGGCAACCCTGCTCCCGGTCATGTATTATAAAGAACTGCTCAGCGGAAACCAGGAGGATTATGCGGTTTATGTCGAGTCTCCATTTCCAAGGGAAAACCGTCTTCTCTTGGTAGCGTCAGATGTATCGAGCCGTTATACCAGGAGAAACCAGAGAGAATACGAGAGGGTGGCAGAGTACATTCAGACGGCGGTACAGGGGCGAAAGGGCAATTATCTGGTGTTTTTCCCGTCATATCAATACCTGAAAGCTGTGGAGGAGATCTGGGCTCAACGGATGGAGGAAGAACAGGCAAATGGAAAGCGGCAGCCAGAAGGCGATGCCATCCACTGGCTGAGCCAGGATGGGCATATGAAAGAAGAGGAGAGAGAGGCATTTTTACAGGAATTTGAGAAAGAACGGGATGAAACGTTTGTGGGATTCTGCGTTATGGGTGGGATTTTTTCAGAAGGGATTGACTTAAAGGAGGATCGGCTGATCGGTGTGGTGATCGTGGGAACAGGGCTTCCTATGGTCTGCACGGAACAGGAACTTCTGAAGGGATATTTTGAAAAGACTAACCAGAAGGGATTTGACTATGCTTATCAGTATCCTGGCATGAATAAAGTGATGCAGGCAGCCGGGCGGGTAATCCGTACCATGGAAGATGAAGGGATCATTTTGCTGTTGGATGACCGGTTTTTAAAGCGGGAGTATCAGGAACTGTTTCCGAGGGAGTGGTGGCCGCACCAGATTGTGAACCGGGGAAATGTGGGGAAAGCGATCAGGGATTTCTGGAAAGAGCGAAAAAGATAAAACATGCTCCCGACCGGGAATCTGCATAGGAAAATATGTTGCTAAAAGAATCCGCCGCAGGCGAAAATCCTGCAGGCGGATTCTTTTCACAAGTGTTTTGGTAAGAGAATGTATTACAGCATCGACATAAACTGTTTCGCTGTCTGTGAGAGCGGCATCCGTTCGTTGTAAGCCACCACCATTTGTCGTTTTGGCAGTTCTTCCTTTAATTTCACAACAAACAGATCCTTATCATCTGTCGGGATACAGAAATCCGGCACAAATGCAATGCCAAGGCCGATGCGGGCCAGGTCGATCAACAGATCGTTGCTGCTCAATTCGATCTCCGGCACCAGATCCAGGTGGGAACGCTGGAACATTGCATGCAGGAACTCGCTGGTGGTGCTCTTGCGGTCCAGCATCAGGATCGGGTATTTCTGCAGGCTTGCTAAGCTGGCTTCCTGGCCATCCAGTGGAAAGTACTGGCGGTTCGCCACAAACACATCGTGGAATTCATTGATGACCCGCGGAATGTGGGTGCTGGAGAGGGCAGAGTTTGGATAATTGACAACAATAAAATCTACCTGTCCGTGTTCCAGCAGGGAAGCACAGGCGATGGAAGTCTGGTTCGTCACCTTGATATGCACATGTGGAAATTGTTTGTGGAACTTGTTCAGATATGGAACCAGATAGTACCGGCAGATGGTATCGCTGGCACCGATGCGGAGCTGGCCGCCATTTAAGGTATGCGCCTCCAAAAGCTGGTTCTCTCCCTGTTTGATCAGATTCATGGCCGGTTCGATATGCTTAAACAGGATCTCTCCTTCAGGCGTTAACTGAACCCGCTTGGTACTGCGGATAAATAATTTCTGGTTCAGCTTCTTTTCCAGCACCTTGATGGACTGACTGACTGCAGACTGGGAGATGAAGAGCTGCTTGGAAGCCTCAGAGAAGCTTAAGGTAATGGCAACATGATAAAAAACCTTATATAATTCATAATTGATGTCCATTATTAGTCCTCCTTATGAGTTATGACCATCATATCACAGGTAGAGGGAAAATGCAAAGGGATAAACATGAACTTTGGCTATTTACGCAGGTTATGCTTTTATGTTAGAATGACAGTAATGTTGCATTCGTGTATCCGGCCCTGCCGGTTGAAACATGGATGCCAGAAGAAAGAAGATGGAGAGAACAATGGGAATAACAGAAGAAAACCAGGAAGAATTAAATGGCTTCCAGTTATATTTAGATGAATTAGAGGGAATCACAAGCTGCAGCGAAGCGGAGAATACGGAGCTTGCCAAGGAAACAGCAAATGGCAGTGCAGAGGCGAAAAAACGTCTCATTGAAGGAAATTTGAAAAATGCCCTGGCTATGATCCGGAAATACCTGAATAAGGGGCTGCCGGCTGGAGATCTGGTGCAGGAAGCGAACATGGCCCTGGTGATGGCAGTGGAAGAATTAGGAACCGCAGAGTCTGTTCTGGATTTTAACGAGTATTTAAAAGAACGGGTTACCGAGGCATTGAAAGCTGCTGTTGCTGACCAGGAGACAGAGCATAAGATCGAGGAGAAGATGTTAGCCAGAGTGAAGGTTCTGGAAGAGGTATCCAAATCGATGGCAGACCAGCTTGGCCGTGAGGCAACGGTGGAAGAACTGGCAGAGCGGATGCAGATGACGGTGGAAGAGGTAAAAGATATCATGAAGCAGACTCTGGATGCCATGACTGTAACCGGAGAGTATGATCAGTCCTTAAAGGACGCTCCGCTGGAAAAATAACCGGAGGGATTTATGATAAACATTTATTTGATCCGTCACGGACAGACAGACTGGAACGTGGCAGGAAAAATTCAGGGAAAAACAGACATTCCGTTGAATGAAACAGGAAGACGGCAGGCTGTCTGTCTGGCAAAAGGCATGGCAAACCGCCCTGTGGTGCAGATCTTTTGCAGCGACTTACTTCGTGCCAGGGAGACGGCGGGAGCCATCGGGGACAGTCAGCATGTGGCGGTAGAAACTCTTCCAGGACTGGAAGAGATCGGATTTGGTAAATGGGAAGGCATGACGTTGGAGGAGATTCAGGCTGCTTTTCCGGCGGAATATGAAAAATGGTGCGAGAATCCTGTGACTGTAGCTCCACCAGGGGGAGAATCCTTAAGTCAGATCAAAGTCCGGTGCCAGAAAGTGATGGAGGAGATTCTAAAAAGGGCGAAAGGTGATCTGGCTATTGTGTCCCATGGAGCGATGCTTGCTTATGTGGTGGAGTATCTGATGAGAAATAATCCGAATGACCAGGAGATCATTGTGGGGAATGCCAGCATCACTACGATCCGGTATGAGCAGGAGAGCGGAAGAGCAGTGTTGATCCAGGCCAATGACCAGACACATCTGGCGGAATTAACGTCATGATTGCAATAAATTAGAGGTAATAATAAAAGCCATAAGATATATTAATTTTCCTTATGATATATCTTATGGTATTATTTTTTTATGTCACAGGATTCTTTTTCATAAAACAAGAATTTTGCAAAGATTACAGAAATGATAACTGCTGGGGTAAGAACCATAAGGAGGAAATACATGAGTGTAAAAAGAATTTATGTAGAAAAGAAAACTGATTTCGCAGTAAAGGCCCATGAACTAAAAGAGGAGATCGACAGCTATCTGGGGATTAAAACTGTGGGCGGTGTCCGTGTTCTGATCCGTTACGATATTGAAAATATTTCCGAAGAGACCTATCAGACGGCGCTGGGAACCATTTTTTCTGAGCCACCGGTAGATACCTTATATGAAGAGAGCTTTCCAAAACAGGAGGGAGATCTGGTATTTTCCGTAGAATACCTTCCTGGACAGTTTGACCAGCGTGCGGATTCCGCAGAGCAGTGTGTCAAGCTGTTAAAAGAGGATGAGGAGCCGGTGATCCGTTCAGCAACCACCTATGTGATCTCAGGGACCTTAACAGAGGATGAAGCGAAGGCTATCAAGTCCTTCTGCATCAACCCGGTGGATTCCAGAGAGGCTTCTGCCCAGAAACCAGAGACCCTGGTGACGGTATTTGAAACTCCGGCTGATGTGAAGATTTTTGACGGCTTCTGCCAGTCCCCGGAGGCAGAACTGAAGACCTTGTACGATTCTCTGAATCTGGCTATGACCTTCAAGGATTTCCAGTTTATCCAGAATTATTTTGCCACAGAGGAGAAGAGGGATCCGTCCATGACTGAGATCCGCGTGCTGGATACTTACTGGTCTGACCATTGCCGCCATACCACGTTCCAGACAGAATTAAAGGACGTTTCCTTTACCGAAGGCCCATACAAAGAGCCGATCCGGGCTTCTTATGAACAGTATCTGGCTGACCGTGAGGTGCTTTATAAAGGCAGAGATGACAAATTTGTCTGCCTGATGGATCTGGCTCTTCTGGCCATGAAGAAATTAAGACAAGCAGGCAAACTGGAGGATTTAGAGGAGTACGAGGAGATTAATGCCTGCAGCATTGTGGTTCCGGTGGAAATCGATGGTGTGAAGGAAGAGTGGCTGGTAAACTTTAAAAATGAGACTCACAACCATCCGACTGAGATCGAGCCATTTGGTGGTGCGGCAACCTGTCTGGGCGGTGCGATCCGTGATCCGCTTTCCGGACGTACCTATGTATACCAGGCGATGCGTGTGACCGGTGCGGCAGACGCGACCAAGCCATTAAATGAGACTCTTCACGGCAAACTGCCACAGAGAAAGATCGTGACCGGAGCAGCCAGCGGCTACAGCTCCTATGGCAACCAGATCGGTCTGGCAACCGGTTATGTAAAAGAGATCTATCATCCAAATTATGCGGCAAAACGTATGGAGATCGGTGCGGTGATGGCAGCGGCTCCAAGAAAGAATGTAATCCGTGAGACTTCCGATCCTGGCGATCTGATCATTTTACTGGGCGGACGTACCGGACGCGACGGCTGCGGCGGGGCAACCGGTTCCTCCAAAGTCCATACAGAGGCTTCGATTGAGACCTGCGGCGCTGAGGTACAGAAAGGTAATGCTCCGACGGAACGGAAGCTGCAGAGACTGTTCCGCAGACCAGAGGTCAGCAAGCTGATCCGTAAATGTAACGACTTTGGTGCAGGCGGCGTATCCGTAGCCATTGGCGAGCTGGCAGCAGGACTGGAGATCGATCTGGATAAGGTTCCGAAGAAATATGCAGGACTGGACGGTACCGAGATCGCTATTTCCGAGTCCCAGGAGCGTATGGCGGTAGTCGTTGATCCGAAGGATGCGGAGGCGTTCTTAGACTATGCGGCTGAGGAGAATTTAGAGGCAGTGACTGTTGCGGTGGTGACTGAGAATCCAAGACTGAAGATGAGCTGGAGAGGTAAGACGATCGTAGATATCAGCCGCGCATTCCTGGACACCAATGGCGCTCATCAGGAGGCGTCTGTAGTACTGCACACCCCGGAGAAGGACGGCAATCCATTTGTGAAAAATGAAGATGTGGCCAACGTGAAGAAGAAATGGTTAAATCTTCTGTCCGGATTGAATGTGTGTTCCCAGAAAGGCCTGGTGGAGATGTTTGACGGCTCTATCGGCGCAGGTTCTGTATATATGCCTTATGGTGGTAAATATCAGCTGACAGAAACCCAGTCCATGGTGGCGAAGCTTCCGGTGCTGAAAGGCAGGACCGATACTGTGACCATGATGAGTTACGGCTTTGATCCATATCTGTCCAGCTGGAGCCCATATCACGGTTCTGTTTACGCAGTGGTTTCCTCTGTGGCGAAGATCGTGGCAGCAGGCGGTGATTTTAAGAAGATCCGCTTTACCTTCCAGGAGTATTTCCAGAGAATGACCGATGATCCGTCCCGCTGGGGTCAGCCGTTTGCGGCATTGCTTGGCGCTTACAATGCACAGCTTGGTTTCGGACTTCCATCCATCGGCGGAAAAGACAGTATGTCCGGTACCTTTAATGATGAGCATCACGGCGAGATCAACGTGCCTCCGACACTGGTTTCTTTTGCGGTGGATGTTGCGAGCGAGAAAGATATCATCACCCCGGAACTGAAAAAGGCAGGAAATAAGCTGGTTGTATTCCATATTGAGAAGGATTCCTATGATCTTCCGGTTTATGCACAGATCATGGATGGATATGAGAAGCTGCGCCAGGATATCCAGGAAGGCAGAGTGGTATCTGCATACGCAGTGGAAGGCCACGGTATGGCAGAGGCAGTCAGCAAGATGGCATTTGGTAATAAATTAGGCGTAAAGATCGAGCATAATGTAGATCCGAGAGACTTCTTCGCAGCTGCATGGGGCGATATCGTATGCGAGGTTCCGGCAGACCAGGTAGGAAATCTGGCAATCACTTACACAGTGATCGGTGAAGTGACTGGCGATGGTGTGTTCCATTATGGAAATACGGAGATCACCATGGATGAGGCTTTGGAGGCATGGACCAAGACCTTAGAGGATGTATTCCCAACCCAGTCCGGTGTGAAACAGACCCAGGTGACGGATCAGTTATATCAGGCGAAAGAGATTTATGTATGCAGACATAAGGTGGCAAAACCTCATGTATTTATCCCGGTATTCCCAGGAACCAACTGTGAGTACGACAGCACCCGTGCTTTTGAGCGTGCGGGAGCAGAGGTTTCCACCAGAGTATTCAAGAACTTGACGGCAGAAGATATCCGCCAGTCTGTAGAAGGCTTCAAAGAGGAGATCGCTAAGGCACAGATCGTCATGTTCCCGGGTGGCTTTTCTGCAGGTGATGAGCCAGAGGGCTCCGCAAAATTCTTCGCGACCGTATTCCGTAATGCGGTGATCAAGGAAGAGATTGAGAAGCTGTTAAATGAGAGAGATGGTCTGATGCTTGGTATCTGCAACGGCTTCCAGGCGCTGATCAAGCTGGGACTGGTTCCGGAAGGTAAGATCGTGGCACAGAAGTTCGATTCCCCGACATTGGCTATGAATACCATTGGACGCCATATTTCCAAGATGGTCTACACCAGGGTAGTCAGCAATAAGTCCCCATGGCTTCAAGGCGCAGAACTTGGCGGTGTTTACTGCAATCCGGCTTCTCACGGCGAGGGACGTTTTGTTGCTGATGAGAAATGGCTGAAAGAGTTATTTGCTAATGGACAGGTGGCAACCCAGTATGTAGACGAGTTTGGCAAGCCAACCATGGACGAGTTCTGGAATCCAAACGGCTCCTATATGGCGATCGAGGGTATCACAAGTCCGGACGGCAGAATCTTAGGTAAGATGGCTCATTCCGAGAGACGGGGTGACAGCGTTGCCATGAATATTTATGGTGAGCAGGATCTGAAGATCTTTGAGTCTGGTGTGAAATACTTCAAATAATGAATGTTGAAATAAAATGATGAGATAAAATAATGCAAAATCTGCTGCGGATCATTCTGCGGCAGATTTTTGTGTCATAGGAAACTTCGTCCTATGACACAAAAACGCCCCACTTTGAATCTTTTTCGTATTTATGGGTATTCTATTCTTGTATCAGAGGGGTAAAAAAACTTTTGGCCCCAATATAAAGCATATCAGGAGGGAATATTCATGACAAAACTGGATTGTAGTGTAAAAAACTGTGTTCACAACTCTGACAACTGCTGTTGTAAGGAGGCGATCGTAGTCGATGGATGCAAGGCGAAGGAATGTTGCGAAACCTGCTGCGGAAGCTTCTCCGAAAATGATGGAGGAATGTTTAAGAACCTGTTTAAGACACCGGAAAAGAGTCTGAAGATTGACTGTGAAGCAGTGAACTGTAAGCATAATGAAGACCACCGATGCACGGCGGGTCATGTGGGGATTACCGGAGATGGTGCATCGGAAGCGGAACAGACCGAGTGCGCGACCTTTGAGATGAGATAAGCAGATGAAAGAAAGCCGGGGACTGGATCTGTTCAGAAATATGACCTTTGGATAGCCGGTTCCCGGCAAAAAATGATGTTTGTAAATCAGATTCTGTATGCTATAATGCTAGAGATGAGCTTGATGCTGCGAGATGGCACATCACCATGAAGTGTAAAAGGTTGCTGCTACATGAGAATCGGGCAGAAATGTTAGAAATAGACAGGAAGGAATATAGGAGACTATGGTCATGCAAATGATAAACACGTTTTGGCAGGAATTGCAGGAAAGCTGGGAGCAGATCAAGGAATTTTATAAAAAAACGAAAGTACTTCGGTGGTTTGGTGCATGCCTGATGTTTGTACTGTATGGAATCCGGTTCGTACAGGGAGAATATTTTGTTGATAGTGAATTGATGCTGACAGCGCCTGAGGAGCTGCTGCAGTCCTGGTATGGACATCGGCGGTTTGCATTGATTTTTACCAGAAAATTATTTGGTATGCTGCGTTTGATGCCGTTTATGGAAAATGCCCTTTTGCTGTTGATGTTCTTTCTGGCAGGTTTTACTGCGCTATTTGCCATCTGGTACTGGAACGGCAGAAACGAGAAACTCCATGCAGGATATGGTCTGTTTTTATTACTGTTTTTTTCGGCGCCATGTTTTGTAGAACAATTTAATTTCACCTTACAGGCATTTGAGATTGCGCTGATCATGGCTGTCTGTATCGGCGCTGCATTTTGCATGGGCAAATGGCTTTATGAAAGAAAAAGTGTGCTCTGGTGTATCATTGGCTTTGGAATGATGGTGTGGTCCTTTGACACATATCAGTCATTTCTGGCATTTTATATCGGAATTGTACTGATTTCATACATATGTGAATACTCCAGTGGAATGAATCCTTGTGGCTGGAGAGAGGGAATCCTCCATGTTATGTTTTTTGTGGCTGGATATGTGGTTTCCCAGCTTCTGGCCATATGGATTTGCCAGATAAAAGGCGGAAACAGTGGATATGTGAATGGAATGATGCGTTGGGGAGTCGAAAGCGTGCAGGAATGTCTGGAAGGAATCCGTGTAGATTATAACCGGATTTATCGCGGAGAATGGCCGATTTTTTTCAAGAGCAAGGCTTTTCTTAGTTCTGCGGCTGCGGCGTTTGTGATTTCTTTCTGGAGATTAAGAAAGAAGAAATCCGTGATCTGCTTTGGAATCGCCTGGTTTTTCCTGGTATTATCCCCGATCCTGACAACGCTTCTGACGGCAATGCCACAGCCGGTCCGCAGCCAGTTCGCATTTCCGGCAGTATTTTCTTTCGCGGTTTTCTTCTTATATAGTGAGATCCGGATGTTCTGTTTCAAAGATAATTGGAAGCAGGTCCGGCGGCTGACTGGGGCAGTGGTGCTGGTGTTGGGGATTGTGATCGGATGGAAACAGAGTGTGACCGTAGGCCAGCTCTGGGAGACCGCCCATGAAGTTTCATTGGGAGACCGGGCATTGGCGCAGAGAATCTATGACCGGATCTGTATTGCGGCAGACATGGAGCATATGGAAGACTGCCGGGTGGTCTTTGTGGGAAGCAGGGCAGCCGAGGTACCGAAAAATGTAGTAAGAGGAGATGTGATCGGCTATTCGTTCTTCCAGTGGGATGCTTCTTCGCCATCTGCCTTGAATTACCGGGTTTATGGATATTACCGGTCATTGGGACTGCCCATGCATTTCCCGGAGGAAGGGGAGATTCAGGGCTTATACGAAGAGGCAGCAGAAGCGGCAAAGGAGCGCACCTCCTGGCCAACTGCGGATTCTGTATTTAAGCTGCGGGATGGGGTTGTCGTTGTGAAATTATCTGATCCGGAATAGAAAAATACTTGAAAAAGCAGACAAAAAACCCGAAAAAAGTGCTTGACAGGTGAGGGTGGGTATTGTATACTATACAAGGTTATGAAAATAACTGGCAGGAAAGTAGGTATCCACCTCACCTCGGCACATCGAGATTGTGACCCGGGTTCATATTTAAGTTACATAGCGTTTTCGTTATGTCCTTGGATTTGGTGGATAGAGTTTCTCTATCTACTTTTTTTATATCATGCCATAATTCAACAACATTCACATTCATACATGGAGGTGCACGACCATTAGCGAGTTAATGATTAACGAACAGATCAGAGACAAAGAAGTTCGATTGATTGGTGAGGACGGAGAGCAGTTAGGTATCATGTCTGCGAAAGAAGCTTTACAGCTTGCAAAGGAAGCAGAGCTTGACCTTGTAAAGATCGCTCCGGCTGCAAAGCCGCCAGTTTGCAAGATCATCGATTACGGTAAATACCGCTACGAGCTTGCAAGAAAAGAAAAAGAAGCGAAAAAGAAACAGAAAGTGATCGAGGTAAAGGAAGTACGCTTATCTCCGAATATCGATACAAACGACTTGAATACAAAGATTGGCGCTGCACGTAAGTTCCTTGAAAAGGGAGACAAAGTGAAGGTTGCACTTCGCTTCCGTGGTCGTGAGATGGCTCATATGGCAAAATCCAAGTATATCCTGGACGATTTTGCTGAGGCACTGAAGGATATTGCAGTGATCGATAAGCCTTCCAAGGTTGAAGGAAGAAGCATGGTGATGTTTTTAACTGTAAAACGTTAAAATATACGAATATCAAGGAGGAAATAACAATGCCTAAAATGAAAACCAGCAGAGCTGCTGCAAAGCGTTTCAAAAAAACCGGAACTGGAAAGTTAGTAAGAAATAAAGCTTACAAATCTCACATCTTAACTAAGAAATCTACCAAGAGAAAAAGAAACCTTAGAAAAGATATCGTTACTGATGCAACAAATGCAAAAGTAATGAAGAAGATTTTACCATACTTATAAGATTTCGATAGTTTAGAAGGAGGAAAGAACCGATGGCAAGAATTAAAGGCGGTATGAACGCTAAGAAGAAACATAACAGAGTGTTAAAGATGGCTAAGGGCTACAGAGGCGCTCGTTCCAAACAGTATAGAATCGCAAAACAGTCCGTTATGAGAGCATTAACAAGCTCTTACGCAGGAAGAAAGCAGAGAAAGAGACAGTTCAGACAGCTGTGGATCGCTCGTATCAACGCTGCTGCAAGAATCAACGGCTTATCCTACAGCAAGTTTATGTACGGCTTAAAGTTAGCAGGTGTTGAGATGAACCGTAAGGTATTATCTGACATGGCTATCAACGATGCAGAGGGCTTTGCAAAATTAGCAGAGTTGGCTAAATCCAAACTGGCTTAATTCATAGCGAGATAGATATTTGAAATCCCGGTCGGAAGTGTTCTGACCGGGATTTTTTTATTTCATAGGAAAGTTCGTCCTATGAAATAAAAAACGCTCCGCGAGGAGCGCACTGCGGCGGAAAGGAAGAGTGCCGCTGTCGCGACCCGCCGCAGGCGGAGAATCCTGCAAGCAGGATTCTTTTTCATCAGAACCGGGAAAATGATCCCAGCTCCGTGTGCCTTTTTACCAATTCAATAAAATACTGTGCGGCCTTTGTTAGGACTGCGTTTTTGTGGTAAATGATGCATAAGGTTGCTTTGGAGTTATCATGATCTAACCGGAAAAATGCTCCATAATGGTGGGAGAATGCCACGTAATCCTGCAGCAGGGCGAAGCCAAGTCCTGCCTGGACCAGGCTGAAGATTGCAGCCTCTTCCGATAAGCGGATTATATTTTTCGGTTGGAAATCATAAGGCTTTAAGATATTTTCTTCCCATTTTTTATGACGTTCCGTAGGGATAGCCCTGATAAAGGTTTCATCCTGGAAATCATTCAGATTCACTGGTTCACGTAACCTCCAATCCGGATGTTTTGCAGCAATCTGGGCAATTGGATGAGTTGGCGGAGCGGCTAAAAGACAGTAGTAGTCGAATAGTGGCTCATAGATCAGATCCTGTTTAAATTCATTTGGAACATTGGCCTGATCCATCACAAAGGCGAGGTCCAGATAACCGGAAGAAACCATATTTTCAAAGCCATCGGTGGAACGGGTGTTGATAGTTACCTGGATGTTTGGGAATTCTTTCTGGAATTCTGGAAGAATAATAGAAAGGAACATAGGGGCCCTTCCGCTGGAAATTCCAATAGATAACTGCCCGGTGCGAGATTGACGCACATCTTCCAGTTGACGGTTTAATCTTCCCTCCAGTAATTGCTGCTGGCGGAACGTGTTTAAGATCATTTCTCCTGTATAAGTAGGAGTCAGGTGCCCGCCTTTATATTCAAAAATCTTTGTGTCATAGGTCTTTTCCAGAGAAGCGATCAGTTGACTTAATGCTGACTGGGATACATACAATTCTTTGGCAGCCCTGGTAATCGACTGGGTTTCTGCAATTTTCAGAAGATAATCAATTTTACGTTCATTAACCATAATTTTCCCCCATAAAACGCTTATATCTAAAGAAATTATAACATGTCGGATCGGAAACGAAAAGCAAAGCAAAGAAGTATTAGAAAATACTTATGAAAACCTAAGTGATTAACGATTTGCTTATAGGGACTGGAAAAATTATAATTATTTATAGACGGTGACCCAAAGGAAAGGAGAATGAAGGATGAAGAGGAGAATGAGAGAAATTTATATAAAATCTTCGGACCCATTTGAAAGAGGACGCCAGCATGGTGCCCAGGTCAAAGGAGAAATTGAACGAGTTTGCGTAGGATACCAGAAATCCTTTGAGAAAAAGGGATATACCTGGGAAGAAGCGCAGACAATGGCCATGGAGTATGTTCCTTATCTGGAAAAGGAAATGCCGGAATTAATGGAAGAGGCTAAAGGAATTGCAGCAGGCGCAGAAGTAGAACTGGCAGTGGTTATGGTATTAAATACTCGTTATGAATTGCTGAAATTTAAAAAAGGTGTGGATAACTACGAGCATAATGAGTGTACCTGCTATGCGCTCTTACCAGAAGCAACAAAAGATCACGTGACCATTGGTGGCCAGAATTGGGATAATGCGCCATTTGTTGGAGAAAACCTGTATGTTCTTCATATTGATGAAGAAAATGGGACTAAAATTGTCGGTATCAGTGAACCGGCACAATTGATTCGGAGCGGAATGAACAGTTACGGAATTTCTTTAAACTGCAGTACGCTTTTATCTTATAAAGATGTACGTGGGGTGGCAATTCCGACGAATTTTATGAGAAGAAAAATCATGCAGGCAAAAACCCTGGATGAGGCGAAAAAAATGATCATGGGATTTTCTCCATGTGTATCTTTAAATTATGTGGTTACCTCTGCGAAAGAACAGGACGCGATCGTATATGAAACAACTCCGGTGGAGAATTTTGAGTTGTATCCGAATCGCGGAATGATCACTCAGGGAAATGACATTCTTGCAGATCCGGCCATTGATCGGTTTATTCCAGCAGATAAGCATCATCAGCGGCATTTCCGCGGTCAGAGACTGCAATATCTGCTTCAGAAGAAACAGGGCGAGATCACAAAGGAGTATTTGCAGGAGTGTTTAAGAGATCACTATGGTTACCCGGCATCCATATGCAATCATGCAGGCGATGATGGACTTCAGACCATTGCGTCCATGTTATATTGTGTCAGCGAGGGATATGCGCTGATCGCATGGGGAAATCCGTGTGAGTATGATTATGAAAAGTATGTATTAGAATGAAATCAGATTTAACCCGACAGTTTTTCTGCTGTATCCATATGTTTGGAAAGTGGGGAAGGTGACATTGTGTTACTGTACACGGGTAGGCATTTTCTGAACTGAAAATGCCGTATGATACAGTGGTGGTAACAGATTTTGCCGATTTGGAATGCGAAGCATCGGCAAAATCCGTTGCTGTTTGCGCAACGCGTGAACAGTAACGACATTGTTTTAATTGTGCAAAAAAATCAAAAAAAATATAAAAAAGTGCTTGCCAAAATGAGAACACTGTGTTATACTGTATTTCGTCAGCGGGAGTGCTGGAATTGGCAGACAGGCAAGACTAAGGATCTTGTGGGTGCATGCTCGTGTGGGTTCAAGTCCCATCTCCCGCATGGGTTTTTCAAAATCCAGTTGACAACGACAAGAACTATGGTATAATACTTATGTTCATGCAGAAGTGGCGGAATTGGCAGACGCGCACGGTTCAGGTCCGTGTGGTAGCAATACCTTGAGGGTTCGACTCCCTTCTTCTGCATTGGTCAAAGAAAAGCCGTATGGCTTTCTTTTTTTGAAAAAGAGATTGGCCATCACCTGTGATACCAGACAGGGTAGAGCATTCTTAAAAAAGAATGAATTTTCAAAACAGTTAAGAAAATTCGAATTAATCGAAAAACTTCTTGACAAACCGAAAAAACTGGTATATAATACATATGTGTTCGCGCAGAAGTGGCGGAATTGGCAGACGCGCACGGTTCAGGTCCGTGTGGTAGCAATACCTTGAGGGTTCGACTCCCTTCTTCTGCACTGAATGTATCGGGAAGTCTTGGAGACAAGGCTTCCTATTTTTTTGCATATATCCCTATTGGCTGAGTGTGAAGTAAAAGTTGTGTTTTATCTGCTTATTGTCAACTCAATGAAAGGGTGTAAGAGAAGGAGGCATTTTGATGATAACCAATACCATCCAGGAACTTTTTGACCGGAAGTCCGTCCGTGTCTTTACAGATCAGGAGATTCTTCCGGAGGAGAAAGAATTGATCTTAAAAGCCGCAGCCGCAGCGCCGACCGCTGGCAACCAGCAGCTTTACACGATTTTAGACATTACCGATCAGGAATTGAAAGACAAACTGGCGGAGACCTGCGACCACCAGCCATTTATCGCCAAGGCCAAGATGGTCCTCATTTTCTGTGCTGATTACCAGAAATGGTACGATGCTTTTCAGGCGGTTGATTGTGAGTCGAGAAAGCCAGGCCCTGGGGATCTGATGTTGGCCTGCTCCGATGCTAATATCGCAGCGCAGAATGCGGTGACAGCGGCATGGAGTCTTGGAATCGGTTCCTGCTACATTGGCGACATCATGGAGCTAAGAGAGGTACACCGGGAGCTTTTACATTTGCCAGAGTATGTATTTCCAACAGCCATGCTGGTGTTTGGCTATGGAAATGAGCAGCAGATAAACCGTAAAAAGCCGGAGCGCGCCAGAATCTCTGATATCGTCTGCGAAAATGGATATCATAGAAAAGAGAAAGACCAGTTAAAAGAGATGTTCCAGTATAACAACTGTCCGGGACGGGATTACGAGGCGTGGATGAAAGCGTTCTGTAACCGCAAATATAATAGTGATTTTGCAAAGGAAATGAGCCGTTCTGTGGGAGAATACTGGAAACAGTTTGAAGAATAAGCCTGGCAATACCTGGAGTTATGGGGTATAATAAAAAGATCAGGGTCACACAATGAGTTAGCGGAGGAAAAAAAGATGCTTACATTGGAGAATATTTCCTTTGGAGTAAAGGATGAAAAGGGCGAGAAAGAGATTATTAAAAATCTGAACCTGTCCATTGGAGAGAACAAATTTGTGGTCATCACCGGACCGAACGGCGGTGGAAAGTCCACATTGGCGAAATTAATTGCAGGAATTGAGAAGCCGGTATCCGGACGGATCTTATTTGATCAGGAGGATATTACAGAAAAGAGCATTACCGACCGGGCCAATATGGGAATCAGCTATGCGTTCCAGCAGCCGGTCCGTTTTAAAGGTATTCAGGTGCTGGATCTGATCCGTCTGGCAGCAAAGAAGAAAATGTCTGCAGCGGACGCCTGTGAGTACCTGTCTGAGGTAGGGTTATGTGCGAAGGATTATATTAACCGTGAAGTCAACGCCAGTTTATCCGGCGGCGAGTTAAAGCGGATCGAGATTGCCACGGTATTAGCCAGAGGTACGAAGCTTTCTGTATTTGATGAGCCGGAGGCAGGAATCGATCTGTGGAGTTTTCAGAATCTGATCTCTGTTTTTGAGCGGATGAGAGAGAATACTAAGGGCTCCATTCTGATTATTTCCCATCAGGAGAGGATTTTGAATATTGCCGACGAGATCGTGGTCATCGCCGACGGACAGATTTCCGCACAGGGATCAAAGGACGAGATTCTGCCGAAGCTTTTAGGAACTGCGTCTGCGGTAGATGCCTGCAGTATGTTTTATAAGGGGGAAAAATAAGATGTCAGCATTTCCAAAGATTGATGAGATCCAGTTGAGACTGTTAGAGGAGGTAGCAGACCTCCATGAAGTGCCGGAGGGAGCTTATAACATCCGTGCTAATGGCAAACTGGCAGACCGTGTCAACAGCGCCAATATCGAGATCGTGTCCAAAGAGGATGGTACCGGAATTGACATTCATATTAAGCCGGGTACCAAGAAGGAAAGCGTGCATATTCCGGTGGTGTTAAGCCAGAGTGGATTATCAGATCTGGTATACAATGATTTCTATGTGGGGGATGACGCGGATGTGGTGATCGTGGCAGGCTGCGGTATCCACAACGGTGGCGACCAGGATTCCAGACATGACGGCATTCACCGTTTCTGGCTGGGCAAGAACGCCAAAGTGAAATATGTAGAGAAGCATTACGGCGAGGGCGATGGAAAAGGAAAGAGGATCCTGAACCCGGTGACGGAAGTGACCATGGATGAGAACAGTTACATGGAGATGGAAATGGTCCAGATCAAGGGTGTAGACTCTACCCAGCGTATGACCAAAGCAGATCTGGCGGCAGGTGCCAAGCTGATCATCCGGGAACGTCTGTTGACCCATGGCGATCAGCATGCAGAGAGCGGATTTGTGGTGAATTTAAATGGAGAAGATTCCAGCGCCAATGTGATTTCCAGATCCGTGGCGAAGAATAATTCCACCCAGGTGTTCAATGCTGAGATCAACGGCAATGCCAAATGCGCAGGACATTCTGAATGTGACGCGATTATCATGGATCATGCGAAAATATCCGCAATTCCGAAAATTGTGGCCAATGATATTGACGCGGCTCTGATCCATGAGGCAGCAATCGGTAAGATCGCCGGAGAGCAGCTGATCAAGCTGATGACTCTGGGACTGACGGAGCAGGAAGCGGAAGCGCAGATCGTCAATGGATTCTTGAAATAAATGGGATTATGCTGATCATTTGGCTGTACAGTGTGTTTGCAGAAATGACGGCGATTTCAGAATAAAATAGCATAGAAATTCATAAAATAGCTCTGATTCTTAAGTGATCGGGGCTATTTTCGTATGGATAATCAGAAATTGGAAAATCTGCTGAATCTGGCATTGTCGGCTACTATCCAGGAGCGGGAGTGGTCGGCCAGTTTATCGACTGGATATGACGGAGAGACCAGGCGCTGGGAGCTGATTGTGCGGCACAGCCTTCCATTGCCGGATCTTTCGGAACTGGGGATCGAGGAGGAAGAACTGATCGGGCAGTATGGGATCTTACGTGTCCCGGAACCGCTTATTGGTCTGGTCAGTGAATTGCCGCAGGTCGAATATATCGAAAAACCAAAGAGGCTGTTCTTTGCAGTCAATCAGGCAAAGGCAGCCTCCTGTATTACCCAGGTGCAGATTCCCGGAAGCGGGGATCATACAGATTTAAGCGGCCAGGGAGTGATCATGGCAGTGATTGATTCCGGAATCGATTACTTTCATGAAGATTTCAGGAGGGAAGATGGACGGACCAGGATTCTGGAATTGTGGGATCAGGGGCTGGGACAGGTATTTTCCCAGGAGAAGTTCAATGAGGCTTTAGAACAGGGCAGCAGAGACCAGGCGCTTCGGATAGTGCCGTCCAGGGATCTGAGTGGCCACGGGACGGCAGTGGCAGGGATTGCAGCGGGAAATGGACGGGAAAGCGGAGGAAGATACCGCGGTGTGGCTTATGAAAGTGATCTGCTGGTGGTAAAGCTGGGCAACCGGGAGCCAGGGGGATTTCCAAAGACAACGGAACTGATGCGGGCGTTAAATTATGTGGTACAGTATGCGGCGGAGCGGGCGCGTCCAGTGGCAGTGAATCTGAGCATCGGAAATAGCTATGGTTCCCATGAGGGAAATAGTCTTCTGGAGACGTTTATCAACACTGCCTCGAATTTTGGAAGAACCGTTCTGGTTACCGGAACCGGCAATGAAGGCGTTCGCGGCGGTCATGCTTCTGGAAATTTAAAGGAGCGGGAAAGTCAGGAGATAGAATTATCGGTTTCGTCTTATGAAACAGGATTCAGCGTCCAGCTCTGGAAATCCTATGTGGATGAGTTCCAGATCAGCCTGGTTACGCCGTCAGGAACCGTCCTTGGCCCTTTGCCGCCCATCACAGGTCCTACCACATGGAATGATGAAGGAACCAGGATACTGGTCTATTACGGAGAACCGGCGCCATACAGCTCCGCCCAGGAGATTTATTTTGATTTTATCCCCTATGAGGACACCTATGTTTCAAGTGGGATCTGGCGTTTCCGCCTGAATCCCCAGAGACTCCGTCAGGGAAGCTATGATCTCTGGCTTCCGTCTGCGGCTGTTCTGAATCCGGCAACTGCGTTTTTACGCCCCTCTCCAGAAATCACGTTGACGATTCCGTCTACATCTTCCATGATCCTTTCTGTAGGCGCCTATGACAGCTTTCGAAATACCTATGCTGATTTTTCGGGCCGTGGTTTCACCCGCGTTACCAACCAGATCAAGCCTGATCTTTCTGCCCCCGGAGTCTCGATTATGGCACCAAAAGTTGGAGGCGGCTACGAACCTGTTACAGGAACTTCTTTTGCTGCACCGATGGTGACGGGATCGGCGGCCCTTTTGATGGAATGGGGGGAGGGGGATATAATAAGGTTACGTTAGTAAGAAGCCCGTAAACAAAGGGGATTCCGCTAATTCAGTGCTAATGAAAAATACTGATTTTATTCAGAAGTTTGGTTAGGACAGGCCTGTTTGCAATCACATTTTGGAGTAAAATCGCATGATGTAGCAATTATGTAACATAAGGAGGGTTGTTTGCGGTAATAAGCTACAAAATGCAAAAAATAAATTTTGAGTGGGACTAAATTAGCCTTCTTCTATGCAGGCTCTTTTAGTCCCGCTTTTTTTCGCCCGGAAAAAGGCTGGAAAAGGAAATTGTAGGATAGAGGCTGATTTAGCTGCCGCACAAGAACAGAGGAGGTAAGTGAACAGTCCTACTTTTATCCAAGTGTCATATGAAATTGAAACTATGGGCAGTCGCTAAGGTTCAGCAAGCCTGATCTTGGCTCGCTGCCTGCATGAGAATCCAATGTAACCAAAAGTGGAATAACCGCATTGTGGTTGCCATCGTGTCCTGCATCGGGGCAGTAATCGGAAGTGCAACATTAAATATCATTATTGGTTATTACCAGTAATGCAGACAACCTAAAAATAAATTTAAAATTCGGAGGAATGAACACTATGAGAAAAATCAACACCAAAATTAACAAAAAAGTAAAACTAGATGTTGATTTTCAGTTAAAATAGGATATAGTAAAATAGAAAGATTCCATAGAAGGACAGAATAAGGAGTATAGAGAATTATGCTAATACAATTTAATTTCAAAAATTTTAAATCTTTTTGGAATGAAGTATCGCTTGATCTGTCAGCGACGAAAATAACAGAGCATGAAAGCCATGTTGTGGATATTGCAAATGACAAGTTGTTAAAGGTAGCGGCAATTTATGGTGCTAATGCAAGCGGAAAGTCTAATGTATATGATGCTTTTGATTATATGACTTATTATGTGGCAGAGTCCTTCAATTTTGGTGGTGAAGAGGACAGCCGCCGGAAAAAAGAAAACAATTATATGAAAGTTATAAATTTGCGGCGAAAACCCACATGCTTGCGTGTGGGATGAAAGCCGCATCTCTTTGGCTTGACAATAGCATAGAATAAATATATAATATATGCATAAGAAAAGCATAGAAAGGAAATCCTAATAATGCCGCACATACAGCAAACAATAACAACCATGCAAATCAGTGTAATCCTAATAATTCAGCATATCATTCGAATCGTGGAGGAAAGTAATAATGGCACGACCTAAAAGCGATAACGTACAAATCAATATTTCCATCCCGTCCGAGTGGAAAAAAGAACTTGAAAACCTTGCACGTATCTATTCTGTTGAGGAAGGTGAAACGATTACATTTCTTGACCTAATGCGTAGAGGGATTCAGGAAAAATATCAGTTAGGAGAAAAGAATGAGCGAGGAACAATACAGTAATTAAGTACATTGAGGAGCAGAAAATCCATGATTGACAAAGAATACAACAAAATTCTGAAACAATATCATAAACTTTCTGACAGGCATATTTTGGTTGTTGAGACCGATATGCCTTATTCCGATGTACTTAAAGTTGTGGTTCTTTCGGATAAGATACGCAAAGCAGGTAATGAGCTTGTTCATCTTATGAGAAAGAATTATGACCAACTCCTGCGTACAAAGAGATACCGTAAGTTACTATTTCTGTATGGAACCACGGAAGATAAATCAAAACGTAAGATACTTGCCAATCAGCTTAACGAAATGCAGAAATCTTACAATGTCACATGGGATTATTGCAGAAAATCCATGATTCCGATAGGTAAGAAATACAGTATAGATGCAGTTTTTGCCTTAACAAAAGCGGAGGATATTTGGCGAGGTGTTGAAAAATGCCTGTATGGTAATGGCAATACCATTCATTTCTCAAAATATGGAGAACTGCCTTGCATTCGTGCAAAACAGAAAAATCGCGGCATTCCTGTGTCTGTAAAAGATGATAAATTGCAATTTAAACTTGGTAAAACCGCTTTCGGAATCCAAGTAAATGACAGATTTCAACAGGACGAAGTAAATGCCGTTTTAACATATCTTGCCGAACCTGAGATTGTGGATAACAAAGCGGTAAACACTCTCATAGAAGATACTTGTTGCATAGATACATACAGACCTTGCTATGCAACCCTTGTGCCCAAGATGATACGTGGTAAATACAGAGTATATTTGCACCTTACTATCGAGGGCAAAGCAAAGGTAAAATATGATAAGCATGGCAATCCTCGTCACAAGTATGGTAAAGGGATGATAGGTGCCGATATTGGCACACAGACGGTTGCTTATACATCTGATACGGAAGTCGGTTTAAAGAATCTTTCAGAACGAGGCAACAGCATACAAACCTCTGAACGAAAAGAACGCCTGCTCTATCGTGCTATGGATCGGTCAAGACGATCCACGAATTCTCAAAATTATAATACGGATGGTACTGTTAAGAAAGGTTACAAGACCTGGAAATATTCAAATCATTATAAGAAGCTAAAAGCAAAACATACCGAGTTGTGTCGTATCAATGCAGTAAATAGACAGCTTGCAATAAATGAAGATGCCAACCACCTGCGAAGTCTCGGAGATACATTTGTCACAGAGCCAAAGAACGCAAGCAAGCTTATGAGACGAGCCAAAGAAACCACAAAAAACGATAAGGGCAAGTTCAATAAGAAAAAGCGTTTTGGCAAATCCATAAAGAACCGATGTCCTTCTGGATTCCAGACTACAGTGGAAAAGAAATTCAAGGCAACGAGCGGCACATATATAGAAGTACCAAATAGTTACAGAGCCTCACAGTACGACCATACGGTTGATGACTATATCAAAAAGAAACTATCTGACCGATTGTATAAGCTACAAGACGGTACTGAGGTACAAAGGGATTGGTATTCATCATTCCTGCTCTATTGCTACAATTATAAGACGCAGGATATAGATAAAGATAAATGCATTACAGAATTTGATGATTGCTACAAGAAAGAAAAAGCCCTAATCACATGGATTAAGGCTCATAAGATTAAAGTATTAAATAGCGGGATTAAGATAGCTTAACAACTTAATAATAAGGGAGATTGACTGTACTTCCTTGCTGAAAAGCAGAAATTTACCGCTAATGTGGTCGTTGGACTGCTTGGTAATGAAAGTTCTGATTCAAATAGATTTACACTTGTAACTCCAAAGCCTGCAAATGGTGTACGTTTACAAGCTACACTTGGCAATCAGAACCCCACGGGCTTGCCCGTGGGAGCAGTCAGCAAGAAGGTGACAGAGGGTGCCGCGAATAATGTGATGGATGAGTATGTGGCTACACCGGGAAATGCAGGTATGTCAAATGCAGTAAAGAGAGAATCAAGAGATAACTTGATATTATCTTATTGATCAGACGATGGGAAGGAATACAAAAGGGAATGTATCGATTGAAAGTGCAGCATATATTGTATTTGATAGCAGTAGTGTTTGGTGTAATTGGCTTTTTGAATTTTCAGAGCTCTATGCGTACATTATCCTATGAGAAAGTATCTGGCTACATAACGGATGTAGAGGAAACATCAGAATTGACGAAGGCAGGATATAAGCCAAGATATAATTATATTATTCATTGGTTCCGTGATGGTGAGGAATATCAACGAGCTGTATATGAAGCATTATCGGAGCCGGATGAGTCCGCAACAGAGTTTTGGGCAAGCCTGGATAATACAGACGCTATAGCTTCTGAACCGGCGGGTATTCGGACAGAGGCTTATCTGAACTGGCTGGTTGCCGCTTTGAGTGCGATCCTGGGGTGGATGATAGATGCCAGAAATACCAGGAAAACGGGAAAAAATAGAAGCAGACGTAGAGATGAAAGGGAAAATGCGCAGATTCTATGGTCAGTTGTTGCATTTTGCATGGCTATTGGTGTTGCTATTACAGGATTTTCACTATGGATTTCGTATAGAGACGGTTATTACATAAATCCGGTTATGAAGGATTTACTTCTTGTTTTTGCCATTGGATTCATTGGCTGTCTGATCGGAGTGAAAAAGAACAAGACAAAATAGGGGCTAGTGATTCATATTGGGAAAGATAATCATGAGAATCATGGAACGGGCATGTGTTTTGAGTATCATGGGTTTATAATTCAAAAGAATACAGGAAACGCATAATAGAGATTGATGAGGTATGGCATGAGTTGTCACAGCAACAGCGCTATTTAGCCGAGATTACAAATCAGATTCATGGACATGCCCATATGTCTATAGATATTATAGAACAGCAGAACGAGCGGCTTAGGCAGGAGTGTGCTGATGTGAGAGAACTGATGGCTGGTTTGCGTACCATTCATACCTTTTACGAGAAAAATGAGGGCAAGATCGGGATCTGACGAAGCGTGTGTCTATAGAGGTTATGAGAGTCAGGAGGAGTACGATTTTAAAGAGAATGTGCTGGCTCCGTTAGACGAAGTAGAAGTGGTTGATGGGAAGGTTGTTCCTAAAAAATAGAGTATACAGTGATGGAGAAAAAGAAAATGATTATTGCGATTGTAATAGGCGTCTCATGTCTGTTCTGGATCATAGCTGCCATATTATTTGTATGTGCAAAAGGTGTGGATCGCAGGATTAGTGAGTCGAAGAAAGACTGCGTGGAGAAGACGACTGCGACAGTTGTGGATGTGGAAGAAGTCTACAAGAGAAATGTGGATACCTATAATTACACATGGTATCCCGTATACGAATTTTATGTAAATGGCGAACGGATAGTACAAAAGAGTGTGATTGGAACAGGAAAAAATTCTGTTCAAACAGGGCAGCAGACAATCTTATATTATAATCCGGAGAATCCACATATGATATATGTTCCGGCAGAAAATCAGATGTCTGTATCGACGATTCTAAAAATAATAGGGATTGTTTTTGTGATTTGCGGATGTTTAGCGGGAATCATTGGTTTCGTTGTGTTTAAGAATATGTAAACATATAGCATGGGGATGCTGAAGCTAGTGCCGGTGCGGTTAGTGGCAAAGTGGACGCTAATGTAACACTGTATGAGGATGGCAAACTGAGACCGCATATAGAAGCTGGAGGTAAAGTGACTGCTGATGCAGCGAAAGGAAGTGTATCAGCATCTATTGGTACAGATGAATATGATGTTCATGTGAAAGCCGATGGAGAGTTAGGGCATGCAGAAGCAAAGGGACAATTCAGGGCTGGTATCATCGAAAAAGAAGATGCAAATGGAAATAAAACAACAGAACGTGGAGTTGGGATGGAGTTCGGTGTGGAAGCATATATGAATAATCTTCTGATTCCGGTGATCGGCTGCGGGCTGTCAGTTCCGTTTCATCTGCCGGATTGGAAAATTTTTCGGTCTCGCTCAGAATCTGCGGTGCCGTCATCGGCGCATTGGGAGCAACTGTGTTCGTGACATCGGTGGTGACGATGCGGTACAGCCGGGTGCTTGACGAACATATATCCGATATTCTATACTAGAAGAAAACCTTAAGGATACCAAATATAGATTGAAAAGGGTGGAATAAAAAGCATGGAGAAATTGATCTTTTCGCTGGTTTTGCTATTGACTACAAAAATCATTTATCTGATCACAGGAAGAAACCGACGGCAGATAGCGCGTATCCCCAAAGGGATGGCAATCTTATGCCAGCCGCCAGGACGACGGTATGTCGCTTATGCAGTAGGCGTATTCCAACTTCTTTTTGTTGCCTTTTTCCTCGTACTTTACATAAAAGACGGCGCACCTGCAGAAGCGCGGCTGATGTGGAGCCTGCTCGTCATAACCTCAATCTTGAGCTGCATGCTTCTGATTTTCAGCGGGAATGTGGCAGGTCGGGACTGCGTTTATTTTAACAGCAGGGAAGTCCGGATTGAAAAGCCCTTTCGCAAGTCCAGAACCTTTCAGTGGGAGGAAATCCGAAAAGTAGATGGTAACTTTGACAATGCAGTCAACTTATATCTTCTGGATGGAACCAAGGTTCTTACCGCAAGGCTCGGAATGGTAAATTATGATGTATTTTGCGATATGATCAAGAAAACATGCCCAGAAAAGATTGCCAGCTACTATCATTCCCATATGTACGAAGAACCGCAAAAATGTATTCTGCGCTATGGCTCCGAGTATTATCTTCTGGCAGCTATGGGCATCGGCATTCTCCTGATTTATATGGCAATTCTGGTGCCCGCAGCAGCGGAGAACAGCATCATACAGCAGTTTCTGCGGGGTGATTTCTCCCAGAGGTTCGCGCTTTGGTTTGCACCTGTCTGCGGAGTCATCAGTATCGTGTTCCTGGTTGTGATGCTCAATACAAATATCCGGTATTCACAGGAAAAAATGACCATCAAATACCCACTGCACAGAAAACGTGAACTTTACTGGAGAAACATCCAAAGAATCGAAATGGCTGCAGTGAAAAAAACGGAAAAAGCGGAATGGATGAAGCTGCGGCTGTACACACGGGAAGGTACTTACAAGATCAGTTTCAAATTCCTGACACATGGAAAAGATGAATTTTTATCCATGCTTTTCAAGATGATTCGAAAATATGGAATTTCCTGCATGCAAACAGATCAATAAACAGAGTAATGGAGAAAAAGCAATGAAGCAAATTGAGGTACGAGGTGACCGCGTGCACAACCTAAAAAATATAGACGTCAACGGTGCCTTTGAACAAAATTGTGGGGATTGCAGGCGCATCCGGCTCGGAGAAATCTTCTCTGGCGCTGGGTGTGCTGTATGCTGAGGGCTCCCGGCGCTATCTGGAGTCGTTGTCGACTTACACAAGGCGCAGAATGACCGGGCCGCGGGGCCGCGCGGGCGCAGGTGGAGGAAGTTTGTTACATCATCATGCAATTCAGGATAGAGTGTACGGGTGAATGTATCTTGCTCACAATCTTGGTCATTGACTAAGTTGTTCTGACTAACATGGTAGGGTTATAGTATGATAAATATTTTGCGAAAAATGGCTGAGAAAGAATTTATTTATAAATTTCGCAGAGAAACTGCAAAAACAAGCCGTAAATATTGACCAAGGAATTTTTAACTGTTATAATAGTGACTGAAAATACGAATACTGAGAATGGAGGTATTCAATTATGCTGATTCAGTTTACAGTGGAAAATCACAGGTCAATAAAAAACAGTGCCGTGATCAGTTTTGCGGCCTCTAAGGATAAGTCATTTGATGAGTATCTGCTTCGTCCAGATGAAAAGAAGACATTGCTGCCCGTACTTGCAATTTACGGTGCAAATGCAGCCGGAAAAAGTAACGTATTACATGCAATGATGACGATGAAAGAAATGGTTGTGGGAAATGCTGCAAAAGTTTCTAAGGGACAAAAGTTGCCGTGGGAGCCGTTTGGAGGAATAAGGATTCCGACTTCTTTTGAAATGGTATTTATTTTTCAGGGAGTTCGTTACACATACGGTTTTTCTTTTGATGCAAAGAAGATTTACAAAGAGTATCTTTACCATTGGCCGAATGGTCGTGAAGCCTTAATTTTTTCAAGAGAAAATGGAGTGTATGAGTTCCGGGAAAATGTAAATGAGCAGGTTACACTGAGTAACCGAACACCGGACAATAAGCTCTATCTGGTGTCCTCTAATGACTGGAATCTGCCTCAGACGGAAAATGCTTATCAGTGGTTCCTGGAAAAGTTGACATTCCTGATGGATGAAGAGCCAGCTACCTCAGAAACTGTTGCCCAGATTGTCAGCGGTGATGATAAGAAAGCTCGAATCTTAAAAGAATTGATGCTTGCCGATCTTGGAATCACCGATGTTACAATCAAGAATACCTCTGGTAAAATACCGGTTATTACGACAACACATCGAATTATTAACGAGGACGGTACAACAGAATACTTTCAGCTTTTAATGGAGCAGGAATCTGTCGGTACACAACACTTTTTTGCCCGCATCGGAGGATGGTTGCAGGCACTTGAAAACGGCGCACTTTTAGTTGTTGATGAAATTGAAGATAGTCTGCATCCTCTTTTAACCAGAAGGCTGATTGAAATGGTGCAGGATAAGGCTGTCAATACAAAGGGAGCGCAGCTGATTTTTACAACACACGATGCAATGCTGCTTGACTTGAATTTCTTCCGTAGAGATCAGATTTGGTTTGCTGAAAAAAACGATGAGACTTGTGCAACAGAGCTTTACTCGTTGGCATCTTTCTCTCCAAGAAAAGGAGAAAATGTGCGTAAGGGTTATCTTCAGGGACGATTTGGTGCAATCCCTTTTATCGGAGGTGACGCCTGATGAGCAAGATGCGAAAAGAGTATGATCCGAACAAAGTTAAGCGGCGGAAGCGTAAACCGATTGTTTATATCATCTGCGAAGGAAAAGAAACAGAGACACTTTATTTCAAACATTTTCGTTCACGAAACTGCCTGGTGGATATTATCCCAATTCCATCAAAACATAAAGCGGCGGAACATTTGGTGAAACACGCAAAATCTCTGATCTCTCAAGCAGATTATTATCCGAAAGACGGAGATCAGCTTTGGTGTGTATTTGACTGTGATGATAATAAAGACTCTGAGCTTCAAGCTGCAATTTCCTATTCGGAGAAGCATGGGTACAAAATCGCATATTCCAATCCGGCATTTGAATATTGGTATCTGCTCCATTTTGAAAAACGGAATGGATATTTGAAAGATTCCGCTACGGTAATTGACATCTTGAAAAACAAAGGATATTTGGAAAATTACGGAAAAAGTGTGGATGTTTTTGAAGAATTGCAGGAACATCAGCCAGAAGCTATTCAGTACGCAAAAGAACGAGTGGAGAGATTAACCAGAGATCAGGTTGCTGTGATCTGCCGAGACAGTAATCCGGTAACGACAGTCTATGAGCTGGTTGAATTTTTGAATAGTAAAAGAACATAAAAGCACCATTACAAAGGTGTGCATAATGACAGAAAGCTGTCACTTCGATGATAAAGATTCGTTGGGTGGCAGCTTTTGTGTTTGGAGAGGAGGAAGCATTATGGCAACCACAAGAATCATGCCGCTTCATGTTGGCAAAGGCCGCACAGAAAGTCGGGCAATCAGTGACATCATCGATTATGTAGTAAATCCACAGAAAACAGATAATGGCAGGCTCATCACAGGATTTGCGTGTGACAGCAGAATGGTTGATGCGGGGTTCCTTTTAACAAAAAGGCAGTATATCGTTGCTACCGGTCGATTGCAAGGAAGATCCACCAGGCAGACGGCGGGGAGGAAGGCTATACCTATGACTTTGCGGGCAATGTCACTAGTACCAGGGATGCATACTGCAATAAAATATGGCGATATTAGTGTCGGAAACTTTTGTGGTACATTACAATCACACCATGGGTTGCAACAAAAATGGGCATCAGTTAATTTAAGTGCCTATGGATATGACCCTGGGTTGGCTCCGACAATAACATTAGAAACTAATGCTGGTGGAGTAAAGGATCTTCCACATACATTAATTACGAATGAGCAAAATGCCTATAATAGGGAATATGGTTCAACATCAGGTGATTTACAAGAACGATTAATTATGGGTGCGCAGCAAGAATTGAATGCAGATATCTCAAAAGATGTTGTCATGCAGGATTTGGAAAATAATTACAAAATGATTGACAAATTAAATGAGAATAATGCTGATAAAATAAGAAATGGAGAATTAGATGAACTTGTTTATTCGAAAGACGATATAGAGAATAGTTTAGTAGAATGTGGTGCTGCAGCAGAATCAGGCAAATGTTCGTGAGGAGGAAAAATGAATTTATTGTCTATAGTAAATAGTAAATTTGAAAGTTTATATTCCAAAGAGGAAAGGTCGAGTATCAAGGTTACATTAGATGATATAGATAAAATCATTAATATAGCCAGAATTCCTTTGCCTGAAATGTTAAAAAGTGTTTTGGAGGAGGGAGAAATCTATTGCTTAGAAATAAAGGAAACATCGATAATTATTTGTTTTTGTTATGCAATAGATATAATAAATGTTGATGATAATTATCCATATTTTAAAGAAGATGTTGAAGAAGGGTTAATTTTTGCTACAGACCTAGGTGGTAATGTATATTACTATGGTAAAGGAAGAGAAGGATTAGGCTTATATATTGTTGGAGCGGGGGATGGAAATTTTTATGATGAAGCAACTAAATTTGCAAGTACATTTGAAGAGTTTTTTATTGAGGGGATAGGAATTGATATTTTAAAAAAATATTACAGATGCCCGACATAAAAACTATGGAAAATCATGCGGTACAATTATTAATTTACAATGGGATGGCTGACTGAAAAGTTGTGTAATTTTCAGATGGAAGTCTGGGAAGCCGGATCTGCGGAGAGGGAAAAGCCACAGAACACAAGGTTTCTTACGTCTATGACCGGATGGACCGTCTGGTAAGCGAAACATACCAGGGGGGAGGAAACCGCCTATGTGTATGACCTGTGCGGAAACCGCCTGAAAAAGCTGGATAAAAGCGGGACGGAGGAGTATCATTATAACCGGAAGAACCAGCTGATCAGCCGGAAGCGAGGCGGTCAGCGTGTGGTGTACCAGTACGACATGCAGGGAAACCTGTTAAAAGCAGCCGGGGCAGAAGGAACCACCTCCTATACCTATAATGCCTTCAATCAGCAGACAGCAGTTCTGACAGCGGATGGAGAACGGCTGGAAAACCAGTACGATGCGGAATATCTGCGTGCCGGGACCATTGAAAACGGAGAGAAAAGGACGTTCCTGTATTACCAGGGAGAGCTGATTGCGGAAGCAGATAAGTCAGAAGAACCTATAAGCCGGTATATCTTAGGATATGGAGTAGCGGCCGGCTGGAATCCGGGAAGGGAGGGATATTACTCCTATCATCTGGATGAGCAGAACAGTACAGCTTATATCCTTGGAGCAGGTGGAGAGATTGAAAATGTATATCAATATGATGTGTTTGGAGTAATCCGAAAAAGCCAGGAAGTATTGATTATTTCGATACTAGACACGGTATAATAGGAGAGGAAATATCTTCCACAAATAGACAAAATAAATTGTCACAATTAGAAGAGGGAAGTACAGAAAATGTTCAATGTAAAGATATGGGGATGGAATAAAAAAAATAGAACTTTGTTGCGTTTTATTAAACCAGGAAATATATTCTGCTTTAAATATAGCGAGTCCTTTTATTGTTTCGGGAGAATTATGTCAAAAACGATAGTCGGACATGTAGCGGAGATATTTACTTATACTTCAACAGAGCCAGTAATTACTGAGAATCAAATTTTACATTCTTCAAGATTGATAGATGTAGTTATTTTAGATTCATATAGTTTATTTGACTGTAAATCCGAAGGAGATTGGAGAATTATTGGTATTCAGGATAATTATCAACTAGTAGATGCGGAAAATATTTATTTTACTTATGGAGCTGGTAAGAAAAGAAAAATGATAGACATATATGGGAATAAGTCAGAAATCGAAGAGGTTGAGGCTCAAAAATATCCCATATTATCACCACAAGGAGATTATTATATCAAAAAATTAATAAGCGAAAAGTGGAACAGCGAGAGAGCAAAAGAGAGTACAGAAGATTAAAGCTAGAATTTATATGAAGATTCTTAATCACTGTGTAGATGGTAAAAGATAATTAGAATTGGGTGGTAAAAAACAAATCGCTATAACAGCCAGGGAAAAGTCTGCGAGATTATTGACCAGGAAGGGAATATAGAGCAATTTTGGTATGACCGGGAAGGACGGCGTGTTCTGTATATAGACCGGAATGGCAGCCAGGTAAAAACTTCCTATAACGTAGACGGAAAGCCGGTTCTGGAGATTGGAGAAGGACCGGATGGAAAAGGCCGTGTGACAAGAAGCTGGGAATATGATACTGCTGGAAATTTAAAGAAAGCGGCGGCAGGCGGTTTTTGCTATACCTATGAATACCGTGCAGACGGGAAGCTGCTGAAAAAATCATCCTCTGGC